>Ga0222709_1000087_pt1 | contig 38439 bp, 33 predicted proteins | sample AntAcemetage1692_FD_179822 | JGI IMG/M metagenome (GOLD analysis project Ga0222709, IMG submission 179822) | Saline water microbial communities from Ace Lake, Antarctica - #1692 | ecosystem: Environmental > Aquatic > Non-marine Saline and Alkaline > Saline | place: Antarctica: Ace Lake...
CCCGAACTGGGCGTCCCCGTTCACACCCGAATAGTAGCGGGATGGGTAGTTGTAGACGTTCCATTTTTTATTACGTAGAGGTCCCTTTTATCTTAGCATCAGTTTTTTTTTGCGTTAAGAATAGCCCGAAAATGAGGCGAAAACCGATAAGAAACCGGTTGAAAACTGCGAAAATCTGGTGCTTAAATGCCGCGAACTTCACCTCTTAATAAGGCAGAAATAATCGCCACGAAAGCGTAGCCGTCGATGATACTTGAAGCGGGCGTCCCGGACTGGGCGTCCCCGTTCACACCCGAATAGTAGCGGGATGGGTAGTTGTAGACGTTCCATTTTTTATTACGTAGAGGTCCCTTTTATCTTAGCATCAGTTTTTTTTTGCGTTAAGAATAGCCCTAAAATAAGGCGAAAATCAATAAGAAACTGGTCGAAAATTACGAAACTCTAGTGTTTAAATGCTGCGATACTTATGGTGAAAATGCTCGTTACAGAAGTGTAATAAACTCCTCGAAGCACAAGATGAATTTACTTAGAGATTTGACCTTCGCGGTCATTTTTTTCTCCTATCCCCACTGTTTAGTTGACTATTATACGAATAAGTCTAGCATTACTTTAGGCAGTTTTATGAAGAATTAGAACAATATGAGTTCTGTATTAACCTCTACAGACTTTTCGCAAACTATTATTTTTCAGTATTATTGATATACAAACCGTAGCAGGCTATTAGTCCCCAGGTGATATTGATAAAAACCACCGCCCACGCCGTGTAATAGACACTATTAATAACGAAGCAAAACGCCCCAATAATATTGAAGATATGGTAATTGGTTGCCGTAGACGACCATTTTTTAGTTATTAAATTATAATACGCGGACAGGAAAAATGCAGATCCGAGCCAGCCAAGCGATTCGTAGAGGAACTCCATTATTGCTATTTGAAAGTAAATAAACTCAAACAATACGTAATGTACAGTTCAACTTGCTTCTCGTATTTTTCGTCATGTTGTTCAAACATGCCTAAATAATAGTAGGAACCGTCAATGAGGGCAAAGATAATTTCGGTGAGTTCATCTATATTGATATTTGTGATTACGTTATCCTCTTTTGCTTGCAGCAAACGATTTTTAAGTTCTTTATGTAAGTTTAGTAGGTACTTTTTAAAGCTTTCATTAAACTCCCGTTTGCGGTAAATCAATGCATAACAACTGTAAAATACCCCGTCATCGAAATACTGATTCCACTTCCGGGAAAACAACTCACGCACCGTTTGTCTTAAATCCTCAAGGCAGGAAATCTTCAAATTATTCTCCGTGAATATCTGTAAATGTTGATCTAAAATGAATTCATTCAGTCCAAATATTAGGTCATCTTTTGTCTTAAAATAGTGCATAATCAAGCCGTTGCTGATTCCCATGTATTGACCAACCTTAGCTATCGAACTATTTTCAAGCCCAACTTGCTTGGCAACCTCGTAGAAGGACTCAATAATCTCTCTTCTTCTAACTTCACCTAAATGTTTCCTTCCCATTAATAAGTTTTGTTGACATACGCTGAAAGGTAGCGTAACTGACGGTCAAACATCAATCATTTGTTCAAATTTAATAAATTTTTACCTGTACGTAACAGAAACATAAGGTTCAGGTTACAATTTATTAATTGAACAGTCATTCAACTTATTTTATCTAGCCATACTTTTGTCGCATCAAAAAGTGACAAATGAAATTCCCGAAAAAACTAAACATATTTATCCTACTCCTGATCGCTATACCTCGTTTTGCGACTTGTGTAATGCTTGATTCTACGGCAAAGAAGACCGTCTTTATAATCGTGGACGGTATATCTGCCGACCAACTTAAAGCCGCATACACGCCTATATTAGATAGTATTGCTCGCGTTGGTAGCTACACCGACGCTTTCGTCGGCGGTAAAAAAGGGACTTACAGCCAAACGCCCACTATCTCAGCAGTAGGCTATAATAGCTTATTAACTGGCACGTGGGTCAACAAACATAATGTCTGGGGAAACGGCATTAAGAACCCCAATTATCATTACCAGACAATTTTTAAGTTTTTTAAAGATCACAATCCATCAGGAACAACTGCGGTTTTTTCTTCTTGGTTAGATAATCGCACTAAACTTGTGGGTGATAAATTACCACAGACTGGAGGGCTTAACATTGACTTTATATTTGATGGATTAGAACACGATAATATAAACTTCCCGCACGATAAAGAGCGGAATTTTATGAAGTTGATTGACTACAGTGTTGCCGATAAAGCAGCTCAAGTAATTACCGAAGAAGGACCTGATTTATCGTGGATTTACTTAGAGTTTCCGGATGATATGGGGCATGCTTTCGGTGATAGTCCTCGATTCGACGCTGCCATTCAGTTTGAAGACCAACTAATCGGGAAAATCTGGAAAGCGGTTTTGCAGCGGGAAAAGCAATTTAACGAAGACTGGTTGCTGGTGATTACGACAGATCATGGGCGAAAAGCAAGTGATGGTCGTGGGCACGGAGGTCAAACCGAAAGAGAGCGTAGTACGTGGGTCGTGTTGAATGAGCCGAATACTAATAATTATTTTCAAACCCAAACCCCTGGTATTGTAGACATCATGCCGACCATCGCTGATTTCATGGGAATAAATATCCCGTTAGCGGCAAAACGTGAATTAGATGGTATATCGCTTTTGAAAAAAGTGGATGTAATTGACTTAACTGGCGTATTGCAAGGCAATTCACTCCAACTTTCTTGGAAGAATATCTCAACTACTTCTACCAAAGCAAAGGTACTCATCAGTGATAAAAACGATTTTGAGGAAGGAGGAAGTGACACCTACACCGAAGTCGCTGAAGTGATGCTCTCGGACGAATCAATCAAAATCCCGATGAAACAGCCCATCGGTAAATTCTATAAAGTAATACTGGAAGCCCCTAATAATACTATTAACACGTGGATTCTTAACTAATTTCCCACCTTTTTTACATTATTAATTATGAAAAAAGTTTACCTTTTTCTGTGCTTATTTTTTATCGGTACGCTCGGTTTCTCGCAAGTGCGGGTGTCGGGTAAGATCACCGATATGATGAATGAACCCTTAGTCGGTGCTTCGGTGGTTGTCACTGGGACTACGAACGGTGCTACTGCTGATCTTGACGGACGGTATAATTTGGTTGCTAAGACGGGAGACCGGATAAGCTTTTCGATGATTGGTTACTTGCCACAAACCTTGGTAGTGACCGCAGGTACTACCATAAATATTTCTTTAAAAGAGGATAGCCGTGCTTTGGATGAAGTTGTGGTAGTTGGGTTCGGAACTGAAAAAAAAATCAACCTTTCTGGTGCGGTGAATAACGTTTCCGTTGACCAGTTGAAAACCAGACCTGTAAACAACGTAAGTCAGGGTTTGCAAGGAATTTCACCAGGCTTAAACGTGGACTTCAACAGTGGTGAACCAGGTTCAAATCCTAGGTTGAATATTCGCGGTTTTACCTCGATTAACGGGGGCGACCCGCTCATAATCATCGACGGCGTTCCGGCAGACGTAGCACTACTAAACCTAATGGCACCGGAAGATATTGAAAGTATTTCTGTCCTGAAAGATGCTTCTTCCGCCGCAATTTACGGGGCAAGAGCAGCTTTTGGGGTTGTTTTAGTGACTACAAGAACTGGTAGCAGCGACCGTATCAGTGTTAGCTACAATACGTTCGGGTCTTTTGGAACTCCAACCGTAGTGCCAAATAAAACAACTGACCCGTACATTTACCTCGCTTTACAGCGGCTTTCGGAAGATAATACCCCGTGGACGGGTGTAGGAACAAGTGCCGAAAGGCTGCAATGGGCTCGAGAAAGAAGTAACGATCCAGCTGGAACGGTGGGAGTCCGTGAAAATATCAATAGCCCAGGTACTTGGGAGTATATGGGAAATAAAAATTGGACCGACCACTTTTTGTCGAACAGTACGTTCTCTCAAAACCACAACCTCAGCATCAACGGTGGTTCAAAAAAAGTGAATTATTATGTTTCGGGTTCATTCAACAAACACAATGGTCAATTAAAAGTTGCGGACGATTTCTTTGATAGGTCTGGCGTACGAAGTCGCGTAAATATGGAGATGACCGACTGGCTCAGCATCAGTAATAATACATCTTATTTGATGTCAAATCGCGAAAATCCGTCGTTTTTTAACATGCAGACCTTGTATAACTTTGAACCGACAGACTCTGACAAAAATCCGGACGGCACGTGGGCGAATAGTGAAGTAGGTCGTATGGGAGCAAGATTAGTAGACGGAGGAACGGAGACGAACACTTCCCGCACTTTTCAAACAACGTTCAGTGGCGAAGCGTGGATTCTTAAAGATGTTCTTAAAGTAAACGCTGAGTACACGCTGAGAAACGAAACTTCGGACTACGATGCTTATTACTCTAAGATAAATATCGGTTACGGTCCTTCGGATATTCGTGAAGAAGGAAATAATCAGGTTTGGAAGTCGAACGGCGACCAAAACTACCAAGTCCTAAACGTTTACGGTACTTTCAATAAGAAATTTGGGAAAAATGCTCTGACGTTTCTCGGTGGTTATAACCAAGAACAATTCCGTTCTGATAATGTATCCCTTCGTCGTGACGGCGTAATCTCTTCCTCATTACCTACGCTCGAATTGGCTACCGGAACGCTATTCGGAAGCCAAAACATTGAATCGTGGGCATTACGCGGCGTATTCTACCGAGCAAACTACGTGTACGATGATCGCTATATCTTCGAATTGAACGGTCGTTACGATGGTTCATCCAAGTTTCCGAAGGCCAACCGTTTCGGATTTTTCCCATCGGTTTCTGGTGCCTGGAACATTGCGAAAGAGAAATTTTTGGCGGGTAAATTCTCGCAGCTCAATATGTTAAAACTTCGTGCCTCCTACGGTTCGCTTGGAAATCAGGCGGTTGGTGCGTTTGATTACATTCCATCTATGGGTTCTAGTCTAGGAAATTATATCATCGGCGGCGAAAGACCCTTGCAGATTACTTCGCCGAGTATTGTCTCCGACAACTATACTTGGGAAAGGGTGACATCTCAAAATTTTGGTCTTGATGTAGGTATGTTCTCTAATAAATTGACCGCTTCGTTTGACTATTTCATTCGTGATACGAAAGGAATGCTGACACTCGGAAAAGATTTGCCGGCGGTTTTGGGTGCAAGTGAGCCACGAGAAAACGCTGGAGACCTCCGCACCAAAGGTTGGGAACTGTCTTTGACTTACCGCACCGTCTTGGGTAATTCTTCTAACCCCATCAACTTTAGTTCGCAATTTAACCTCAGCGACAGTAAGTCGTTCATTACACGTTTTGATAACCCAAACAATAGCCTATTACAGTATTACGAAGGAATGCAATTAGGTGAAATTTGGGGCTTAACTTCTGACGGTTTCTTTACTTCTACGGAGCAGATTGATGCCCTTGACCAATCGTCTATTATACCGTGGGGAGCTTTAGAAATTGTGGAAGGATGGCCAAAATTTGTAGATTTAGACGGTAATCAGCGTATCGAAAAAGGGCTCTCCGCAGATGATAGTAAAGACCTTCGGGTTATCGGGAATATGCTTCCTCGCTTCCGTTTTGGTTTGAATCTTAACGCAGATTGGAATAATATTGATTTAGGGGTATTTCTTCAAGGAGTGGGCAAACGGGATTTTTACCCTCGCGACTATCTATATTGGGGATTTTACCAACAACCTTACTCGGGCGGTTACCCGCATTTACAGGATTTCTACCGAGCTACTGATGATAATGCGGCAAAAATGGCAGACCATTCACAATCTTACATCGACGCTGGGCTTGCATCCGCTAATCCTGACGCTCAATACCCCGTCTTACAGGCTTGGATGGCAGACCGAAATTTAGGCGAGCGACTTGATCAGGCACAGGGGCTTTCTATTCCGCAGACGGCATATTTGCAAGATGGGTCTTACCTCAGAATTAAAAATGTAACAGTAGGCTATACCCTGCCAACAAAGCTTACAAGCCGGGCTGGTATCTCGCAACTTCGGGTTTACTTCAGCGGTGATAACCTCTTTGAATGGTCGCAAATTGCAGATTTCTTCGATCCAGAGGCAGTGTCAGATACCAACAATCGGTTGGATCCGGCTTACAGCCCGGGACGTGGCGAAACTAGTGGCTACCAATACCCATACCAACGAAAGTACTCACTGGGACTTAACTTGAATTTTTAAGTAGTTGAATAAATAAGCGAATCGAAACAAAGACCTTTCAAAAGATTTTCTAATGAAAAACATAGTAAAACCTTCCATATTCTTCGTGCTACTTCTGCTGTCATCTTGTAATGATGAATACTTGGAATTAGTACCCGAGACAGAAATAGCCGTAGATAATTTTTTCAATACTGAGGAAGACCTCGCCACTTATGTAAACGGGCTGTACAGTTTTCCCGACTTCGGAATCTATTACGATGACGAAGCAACCGATAACGCCGCTACAACGGGGAATCGGGAAATAAAAACGATTATGACCACAAACGCCAACTCAACTACTATTTCGTCTGGCTGGAACTGGAGCTATCTACGAGATATTAATTTGTTTTTGGCGAACTCGCCGAAAGCCAACGTTCCCGAAATGACGAGAAAGCATTATGAGGGCGTTGCCCGCTTTTTTAGGGCTCAATTTTATATGGATAAAGTAAAGAGGTTTTCTGACGTGCCGTGGTATGATACCGTCTTGACAACTGACTCTGACGATTTATATAAATCGAGTGACACGCGGGCAATGGTGATTGATAAAATATTCGAAGACTATCAGTTTGCCATTGATAACGTATTTACGGATCAACCAAGCGGGGCTGTAAATAAGTGGGTGGTATTAGCCTACGCGAGCAGAAACGCATTATTTGAGGGTACGTTCAGAAAGTACCACGATGAGCTTACTCTTGAAGCTTCGGCGAATCGGTTTCTCGAGCTCGCTTCTACGTATTCGAAGCGGATTATGGACGGCGGTGCTTTTGCGGTTCACAATACAGGCAAACCTTCTGCTGACTACCATTCACTTTTTGTAAGTGAAGACCTCAGATCGAATTCGGAAGTAATTTTCTCAAATATTTCGATTGCCAATTTAAGAAATAGCGGTTTTAGCGTTACGGTATTTGGAAACTATGAAATGTCGCCAACGCGTGATTTGGCCGAGACCTATCTCATGGCTGACGGAAGTTACTACAGTACGCAACCGAATTACAGAACAGCGACTTTCGTTGAGCAGTTTCAGCGACGCGACCCACGCCTAAGCCAAACGTTTGCTCCTCCCGGCTGGGAGTTAATCAATGTTTCCAATTATTCGTCAGGTAGTCGAAACTACGTTCAGCAGTTGAATAAAAGCTTTACGGGCTATCACCAAATTAAGGGTTTCGTGAATAATACTGATCAAGACTTCGTGAACGGATTGGATGTTCCCGTGTTTCGATACGCCGAAGTTCTGTTAACATACGCAGAGGCTCAAGCGGAACTAAGTATTATTAATCAATCAATTCTTGACCAAACGGTTAACCTACTTCGTAATCGGGTTGGAATGCCAGCTCTGCAAACTGGCATCAGTGCTGACCCCGTGCAAGCGGCAAAATATCGGACGGTTTCGAACCCAGTTTTGTTGGAGATTCGTCGAGAAAGACGAGTTGAACTCGCTTTAGAAGGACGACGACTTGACGATCTGATGCGATGGAAAGCGGGTAAATTAATGGAGCAAGAACCCGTTGGACTTTACTTTCCTGCACTCGGGAAATACGACTTAACCGGAGATGGAGTGGAAGATATCGTCTTGCTTTCAGAGTCGGAGAATGTTCCTAACCTGACAAGCCGGGAAGTCAACACCCTTGGAGCAACGTTAATTTATTATCGGGCTGGAGCCTTTGGGTCGAACACGGACGTGTACTTGACTCGTGGTAACAGTGGTTACGTCGTTGCAACTCCTGAACGGGGAACTTTCCAAGATCCCAAGCATTATTACCGCCCAATTCCTTTCAATGAAGTAGCCCTTAACGGGAATTTGAAGCAGGTTTTTGGTTGGAATTAAAAAGTAGTGGTGTCTATTTACAACGAAGCAAGGAGGCATTTAGCCTCATTGCTTCGTTGTAAGTCCCGCTTGTCACTAACTGTATCACGCATTGCTAAATCTGGTTTCTGTACCCGCGTGATACAGTTCTTGAAGGAGGGCAATTTCCTTCACCACGGAAATTTTTTTGCATAGCTTGAGGTTCTTCGGGTTTGCTCAGTAGTAACTTATGTTCCATTGCTCGGTGAGTTGGCTAGTTGCCTTCTCCCGCATGGTGAATTGCGTTAGTTTATCTGCCGTTGATTTGGTTTCAAACGTGAACGTCCTGCCGCTGAAAATCTGTACCGTTTCAACGGGTTCTGCCGGACAAACGGCGTAGCCGCCCATGACGGGCAGCGGCCACTCAGTCTCTAAAAATTGCTTGAATTTGTTTGGCAAAACGCCCAATTCAACGTCTTCTTCCTCAAAACTATTGCTCGACAAACGTTGCCCGGACGTTTGGTAACTATCTTAAAATATTTCTCGGTGCGGAAGCTGTACAGCCGGACTTCATTATAAAACCGGATGCCGTCTGGCTGGAATACCTGCCCGTGCTGTCCCGGCTGTAAAGTGCGGTGGTGGTGGTGGTTTTTGCCGAGTCTGTCAGCTCGTACCCGGTCTGATTGCCTTCCCCGTCATACGTGAAAACGTAGCGGAGCGAATTGACCGCAGGCTCATTGGTGACAAGCGTGACCGATTTGATTTTGCCCGTGAGGTCAACTTTGAATTGGGCACCGAGGTCTTCTGGTTTGCAGCCGAAGGTAACACACCAACGAAAACCAGTACGAAGCAGGCGTTTTTTAAAAAGTAGCGGGTACATGTACAGTAGTGCGGTAAACTATGTAACTGACGAAGGGATTATAGCTATTGAATTGATGTTTGTTCCAAAAACTGATGCACGAAAGTTTGACTGGACAAGGGAGGTTGAGAATTGGTAAGTGCGAGTAAAACTCGCATTATCGCCTCTGCCAATCCCCAATGTGGTTGCAACGGGTTATTGTGAATGTAATGGATTTTGGTTTCAACTAATTCCCGTTTCTCAAGCCAAATATCATTAAAACCATCCATCCAAACTTTATGCGTCTGTGTTCATATTTCAATTTTTCCAAAAGTAAACCATCGTTCTCCTCTTTCAGTAATCTTCGCACTTCACCAGAAGGAACTTCTGAATCTCCAGTCCGATTAAAGTCCTGCATCAAGCTACTAAGAAGGTTCTCACCGTTAACACGATTATAAAGTGCAAATGATTGGGCGGGGGCGGGGCGGCCTTCCGCATTAGGATATAAGCTAAAAAACGAGCGTCATATTTGTTTGCTACAAAATTAAGGCTATTTGTGATAATTCTACAACGTGCATCATTTGTAAGGATGTGCTGCCACCTATTGCAAGTAGTCGTCACAAAAAACATCGTTTATTTTTAAAATCCTCCCTGTTTCTTAAACCCACTTTTTGAATGAATTAAACTTTTGTGCTTGCCTGACCCGGTTCTACGAGTGTAGGTTGAAACAACCTATACCACGGAAATTCAGTCCATAATAATCATCAATCTTAAAGTCTAAGGTTATGGAATAAGTCCAGCTTATTTTGTCAATCCTAGCTTGCCTATCCATGTTCTACGAGTGTAGGTTGAAACAACCTAACAGCACTTAAACTTTTCTTATCTAAATTTTACCCCACCAATTTCTTCAATTCATTCAACTTTAGTAACGCCTCAATGGGCGACATGGAATTCACATCTAAATCAGCCATTTTGGTTTTGAGTTCGTCGAGTTTGGGATCAACGGGATCGAAGAAAGAGAGTTGGAAGTTATTCTTCGGAGCCTCGGCGATGTTTCTTTTGTTCGTTTCCTTAATGTGATCTTTTTCGAGGTGGTGTAAAATCTCATTTGCCCGTAAAACTACGGATTGCGGCATTCCGGCAATCTGAGCCACGTGAATTCCGAAACTGTGTTCGCTGCCGCCTTCCTGCAATTTTCTTAGAAACACAATTTTACCGTTCACCTGTTTTACGGCCACGTTGAAGTTCTTAATTCTTGGTAGATCTTCGGTTAGTTGGTTGAGTTCGTGGTAATGCGTAGCGAAGAGTGTTCGGGCTTTTAATTTTGGGTGATTGTGCAGGTATTCTGCTAAACTCCAGGCAATACTCACGCCGTCGTAGGTACTTGTTCCTCGCCCAATTTCGTCCATAATAACAAGACTGCGGTCGCTGAGGTTATTCAGGATGGAAGCCGTCTCAATCATTTCTACCATAAAGGTGCTTTCACCCCGCGAAAGGTTATCACTTGCTCCAACGCGGGTAAATATTTTATCCACCAATCCTAAATTTGCACGCTCGGCGGGAACAAAGGAACCAATTTGCGACATTAAGCTGATAATTGCCGTTTGCCGGAGAAGGGCGGATTTACCCGCCATATTCGGACCGGTGATGATAATAATTTGCTGTGTTTCGTCGTCCAGGTATAAATCGTTCGGAACGTAGCTTTCGCCGAGTGGCAATTGTTGTTCAATTACGGCGTGGCGGCCATTTTTAATATCCATGACTTTATCGTCGGTCACGGTGGGTTTGCAGTAGTTATTTTTCTTCGCCACAAACGCAAAAGAACCCAATGCATCTAACACGGAAATAACTCGGGCATTTTGTTGAATCTGAGCCACAAATTCACACGTTGACAATACTAATTCATTATAAATTCGCTGTTCGATGACAAATAATTGTCCTTCGGCGTTGAGAATTTTTTCTTCGTAAATTTTAAGTTCTTCCGTAATATAACGTTCGGCATTCACGAGTGTTTGCTTCCGAATCCACTCTGGCGGCACTTTATCCTTGTGAGCGTTTGAGACTTCGAGGTAGTAACCGAAGACTTTATTAAATGATATTTTGAGTGAAGTGATTCCCGTTCGTGCCGACTCCCTTTTCTGAATACCGATTAAGTAATCTTTTCCGGAATAGGCTATTTTTTGTAGTTCGTCCAGCTCAGCGTCTACCCCTTCTTTTATCATCCCGCCTTGGTTCATCTGAATGGGGGCTTTTTCTCTGAGTGTAGCGTCTATTTTTTCTGATATATACCGACAGTCAGTCAACTGAGTACTATAGTTTTTTAGAACATCAGATTGTTCTCCACCCGTCTTGAGTAATTCTTTCAAGGGCTCTATCTGCTTCAATGCTCGGGTCAGTTGGTTCATTTCCCGTGGGTTTACCCGTCCAACGGCAACTTTAGAAATCAATCTTTCTAAGTCGCCAATTGGTTTCAGAATTGAGATAAAATCATCGAGTAGGTCACGATCATTCACAAAAAACTCTACGGTATCAAGACGCTCCTGAATCAGCTTTTTCTCCTTTAACGGGAGTACCACCCATTTCCGCATCAAGCGGGCACCCATGGGCGTGATGGTGTGGTCAAGAATCTGAATGAGCGGTACGCCGCCTTCGTTTTGGGCGAATATTAGTTCGAGGTTGCGAATGGTGAAACGGTCGAGCCAAACGTAGCGGTCTTCATCTAACCGAGTAATGCTTGAAATATGCCCGATTTCTTTGTGTTCGGTGTCAGATAAATATTGCAGAATAACCCCCGCTGCCGTAATGCCGTCGGGTAGGTTTTCTACGCCAAATCCTTTGAGCGAGTTTGTTTTGAAATGTGTGGTTAGGAGCGGGTACGTAAAATCGTGAGTATAAGCCCAGTCTTCAAACATGAATGTCGTGAACTTATCGCTGAACGTTTCCACGAAGTGCTTGCGGTGTTGCTTACAAAACAAAACCTCCGCCGGAGCGAAACTTTGCAGTAGTTTATCAATATAAGCGGCGTTACCTTCAGTAGTTAGAAACTCACCCGTAGAAATATCGAGGAAAGCGACGCCGTAATTGCCTTTCTCGCCGCAGTGTACGGAGGCAAGGTAATTATTTTGTCGAATTTCCAGCACGTTATCGTTCATGGAAACGCCAGGCGTAACGAGTTCTGTCACGCCTCGTTTCACAATTCCTTTGGCCTGCGATGGGTCTTCGAGTTGATCACAGATTGCGACGCGTTCGCCCGCCCGTACAAGTTTAGGAAGGTACGTATCTAATGAGTGGTACGGAAATCCAGCAAGTTCTTCGTTGGCTCCGCCGTTATTGCGTTTGGTCAGCGTAATCCCCAAAATACGAGATGCCTTAATGGCATCTTGCCCGAAGGTTTCGTAGAAATCTCCGACCCGAAAGAGCAGCATGGCTCCGGGATATTTAGATTTTATCTGATTGAACTGTTTTGTGAGCGGGGTTTCTCTTTGGGTTTTCTTAGCCAACTTTGTAGTAGTTTTTAGTTCTGAGTTTCTGGTTTGGAGTTCTAAGTCGTGAACTTCTCCATTCTTTATTAACTATTGTTCATGGAATACAAAATTACCTCAATTATTGGTTGGAACAAAGGAGGGTTTTCGGTGAAAATAGTGATTTGCTAACCATTAGATAAAATCATTTTTCAAATTGAAACTTGTATGTATATATTTGGTAATCAGGTAATTATTAAAATATAGACATGAGAAAAATTATACTGTTATCAAGTGCTTAATATAAATGGTTCGGGGGCTTTTCAAAAGACAGGTAGTGAACTTGCTATGATTATGGTTGATGGAATGGTAGGGTAGGAGCGACTGAGCCAGATTTTTCTTTCACAAATGTCGGGGAATACGGGCACTTCAAGCAGTACAGTAGGAGTTTTGCAGTCGGAATCACAATAAGTCAACACCTCTAATATAGGTGGTAATGAAATTAACTCATGGAACGGTATTTCTGGAGATTACATGGCGATAACCGATTCAATGGTTTTTGTAGCTGTCGGGTCTTGAGAAACGATTATTTGCAGGATATTTTGGGCACGGACAACGTCCGACGAGGCAACCGTCCTCGCCACGGCAATAAGTGAAAACACGCTTTAAATACGAAATATCGACCGTTCGTCAATTGTACCGTTGTGCATTACCCATTTTTAAAATTACAAATTGAGGTACCCGACACCAATCTGAAAAGCGTGGTTAGCGGCTCTTTTATGCAGTTGGTAAGAGATTTTACTGTGCGGCAAATCGTGGAAACGGGTTCTTACTGATTTTAAAGAAAAGAGAAGCCGCAATCCAACTATTTGGTATTATACAGTGTCTTTGGTCAACTAACTAACTAACAACATGAAATACCTACTCTTTGCCTTACCATTTTTATTTGCCATGCAGTGTAAAACTACTGAAACGGCACCAAAGTCGAAACTTGTGGGCGAATGGGCTGTGCGGGAAGTATTTTTGGGCGATGCGATTGATACGCCCTGCGGCTTCGACGCAAAAGATGCTCCGAAATTAACCATCAATTTTTCCGGAATAGCCGATGAAGAAGGACAGTTTTCTTTCACGGGCAAGTCGGCAATAAATAGTTTTTTCGGAACGTACAAAATTATTTCGTTAGACGAACTCAATGGGCAAGGAACTATGAAATTCGGGCCGATCGGCTCAACCAAAATGGCTGGTACGGAAGAGCTAACGGCGTGTGAAGGTCGCTTTTTTAGTATTTTGGAACGAACCACAGGTTTTAGCATTTCGAACGAAGAGGGAAAAGACGTTCTGCGGATAGGTGCGTTCAAAAAAGACGATAAACCTTCTCGCGACGGCGGCACTTTTTTGATTATGGGAAGATTGTAAGAGTTATTCTTCGCTTTGATTACGAAGCGGAACGTCGTATTTTTGGCTTTTAACGATCACAAAAATCGTAATTTAAACCGTAAAATCAACGCCGTTTTATGTCCGTCATTATCGCTCCGGTTCAGCAGTCTATTTTGCAATACCTTTCGTCTACTAATTACTCTAAAGTTGTGGTGGTAGTTGACGAAAACACCCGTCAGTATTGCTATCCGTTAATTGAAGGTGTTTTGCCCGAACATACATTAATAGAAGTTCCGTCGGGTGAAGAAAACAAACACTTAGGTACCTGCGAACACATTTGGGGAATTATGACCGATGCTCAACTTGACCGCCATTCACTCGTAATCAACCTCGGTGGCGGCGTTATCGGAGATATGGGTGGTTTTTGTGCCGCTACTTACAAGCGAGGCATTGATTTTATTCAAATCCCGACTACGCTTCTTGCCCAAGTAGATGCCAGTGTAGGCGGAAAGCTTGGTGTTGACTTTAGAGGATTCAAAAACCATATCGGTGTATTTACCCAACCGCAACGAGTATTTATCGATATAGAGTTCTTAAAAACGTTGCCGCAGCGGGAGTTACGTTCGGGTTTTGCGGAGGTAATTAAACACTGCCTGATTCGGGATGCTGAAATGTTTGAGGTTATCTCGCAAAAAACATTGGAAGAGCAGGACTTCGAAACCTTAATCACTCACTCCGTAGAAATCAAAAAGGGCATTGTCGCTGAAGATCCAACTGAGAAAGGATTACGAAAAATATTGAATTTCGGGCATACAATTGGGCACGCCATCGAAACTTTTTACTTGGATAAAGGAGAAGGTCGACTATTCCATGGAGAAGCTATTGCCATTGGAATGATTGCCGAAACTCACATTTCCCACAGAAAAAATCTGGTTAACGAGCAAACATTAGAGCTAATCAAAAAGTTAATTGTCAAAATATACGGAAAAACAGTTATTCCAATTGCAGCTTTTCCCGCTATAACAATCCACACACAACAAGATAAAAAGAACCGCGGAGCTGAAGTAAAATGCTCGCTAGTAGATGGCATAGGTAGTTGCCTTTTTGATGTAACGGTCACGCCGAAAGAGATAATAGAAGCATTGAGTTTTTATAACGAATAACACTACATTTTGCTATTCGATTTAATTAGAATTATATTTAATTTCTTTGTCATAAATCTTTTACAGGACGAACTGCGTAGGTTTATTCTGAACGGTTCAAGCTTAAACTAAACGTAATACATGAAAAAAATCTATTTTTTGGCGGCTCTATTAACGCTCGGTTTGGCAGGATGCAACTCGCTGCGGTTAATGGTTGATAATGATTACAGTTACGACACAGACTTTACAACGTACAAGACCTACAATTTTCTGAATTGCGAGATTGATACTTCTTATATCTGCTCCGAAATTCAAGATGCCATTCGTCGTCAGATGCGGGCCCGTGGTTACGACGTAGCGGCCGAAGCACCAGGGTTATTAGTAAGCTACAGCATTATTCAGGAGCGGGTAAATTATAAAGGTTACGATCAGCCTTCACTCGATCGTTGGGTAAATCGCTACGAGTACGAAGATACTTACAAGGCTCAAAATTATAACTACGGTGGTGGAATGATACTCGTTTCGCTTTTAGATGCTGAGAGTAGCCGTTTGATTTGGCGTGGATATGCCTCTGGTGTATTCAGCAAGAAAGTAAGAAAACCCGTAAATTATTACCGAAATGTGGTGCGGACTATTTTTGATCAATATCCACTTTTTGCGGCGGGTGTAGAACCACGTAGTAATCGTCGCGGAGATAATTACTGATAAAACTCCAAGTGAGTTTATAGGACATTATATTTAAAAGGCGAGGACATAGTCCTCGCCTTTTCGCTTAATTTTATTATCCACTAATCTTAAAATAAGGAGTGAACTAATGAGAAGATTACTACTATTAGTGAGTATCTGTATAGTTTCTGTTGGTTGTCAACGCAACAATATTCTTGTAGACCACGACTACCGTTTTTCGGAAAACTTCAAAAATTACACTACGTACTCTTTCGTGGAATGTGAACGTGATACCAATTACTTTTGCTCGGATATTCAACAGGCAATTGAGCGTCAAATGGCTGCTCGTGGATATTCTTTCAATGCACAGCAGGCTAACTTGTACGTGAACTTCTCCGTTTATAATGATCGCTTTCAGTACAAAGGCTACGATCAACCCCAACTGGTGAATTGGCTCATTTCCCGACAGGAAAATGATTCGGTTTATACACCCATAAAATACCAGTTAGGAAAAGGAACGCTGATGATTTCTATGATTGAGGCCGATACAAACGAAATTGTGTGGCGGGGTTACGCCTCGGGTATTTACAACGACCAAATGCAAAAGAAAAACTACTTTAAAAGTATCGTCCGGACTATTTTTGACGAATATCCGCTCTTTGCCTCCGGCAGAGAACGTTCCAATATCCGACGGATGAAATTTGAAGATAAAGAGTGATTCTTTTAAATAGAAACTATCACATCGCTACTAATTCGTTTCCCCGTAAAACGGGAACGACATCGTACAGGTCTTTCTGTAAACAATACGTAATATCCTTTTGAATACCGAGACGTTGTAATCTTTTGATGTGCGAGGACGTAGCCAAAAAGCCGAGCATATTGTCTTTGGCTTTATCGTACAGCTGATGTGCCATCATAGCACCATCTTCCGCAACGTGGTATTCATCCCTTAAAGCATCTACCACCGCTCCGGCAAAAAGGGTGTCTTCTAAATTGACTTTTCCTTTCCAACCCGCACAAAGTACCAATACATCATACGGCTGATTTCGTAGGCAATTTACCACTGCTTCCAGATTAAGGAAAGCCCCCACAATAACTTTTACGGCGTTAGGTTTCGCCATTGTGATTGAGCGGGTGCCATTCGTAGTTGTCATGGCTATGCTTGCCCCAATTAGGCTATCGTCCATATAACTGAATGGCGAATTGTCTAACTCAAAACCTTCCACTTTTTTGGCGTTGCGTTCGGCGGCTCCTATGTATCCGCGAGCTTGCAGAGCCTTGCATTCTTCTATTTTTTCTACAGGATGAATGCTCTTTACCCCATACGCAAAACCTGTTACCATGCAGGAAGTCGCCCGAAAAATATCGGTAACAACCACAATGCTATTCGCGGTATTGTGCAGGTGAAGTAATTCGGGGGAAAGGCAGACGTCTATGTTTTTCATTTTTTTTTATCCAATTCAACCGCAAATATGGTAATTTTTTAATCATTTACCGTCACGAATTGAAAAGCCTAAGGTTAATAGGTTTTCAGTACTGATGGAATCCCTGTGAAACAAAGTATAATACTTCGGGTAGGGCATCTCGCCAGTATGTCCACGTATGTCCGCCGTCGCGTATGCGGTACTCATGCGGGAGATTGCGTTTTCTCCAGTCAATATGCATTAGTGAATTTCCTTCGAAAAGAAAATCATCGTCTCCGCAGTCGATGTACCACCGCACACTTTTGATTTCTTCGTCTTTCGTATTTTTAGATACGTTAAGAGCATTATAATTTAAAAAGTACGCTTCTGTTTGTGCATCCGTTACGGTTGAAACTCTACGCTCCAACATTGATTTTGTCTCGTCCATCGTTAGTGGCCCCACCCAAGCACTTAGTGGGCACGCTGAAGAAAACATTTCGGGATGGTGCAACGCGTAAATGAACGAACCGCCGCCGCCCATTGAAAGTCCCGCCACGGCACGAAAACGCTTCTGTGATTTGACACGGAACTTCTTCTCTACGAACGGGATAAACTCATCAAACATAAATTTTTCGTAATCCCAACCTGGCACATCATAGTAACCCATAACTTTGGTATCGGCATCGGGCATGATAATAATCATTGGTGTTGCTTTTCCTTCCTGGATGGCTTTATCCGTGATGTGCAATACTTCACCAAACTGCACCCACCCCGTGTGATTATCGGTTGCTCCGTGGAGGAGGTAAAGTACGGGATAATCCTGGGTGGAAGTCTCGTAGCCAGGTGGAAGATAGACGGCGTAACTACGCTCCATTTTTAGAATCTTGCTCGACATTGTTAAATTATCCATCACTTTGCCCGTTTGGGCGGAAATGCTGAAAGCAAAAAGTGTCAAGAGTGCGGAGGTGATTAGTTTAAGTTTCATTTTTGTTAGAGGTTAGGTTGATACATAGAGTGGAAAGTTAACAAGAAATCTTTTTTGTCTCATAAACTATGTCAGCTATTTAATTATTTAAACCCATAACTATATAGTAGGATTTATTTGCGTTGACATTTCTATCGAGATTGATTGTACTTCATTTGGTCTACTTTCATTCGGAATGAACTCATTTAGTCTAGTATCATCAAATAAAACTGGAGAAATAGACTCGCCATTTTTTAGTTCAACGTGTGATGAAAACGTATTCGGCTTTCTTCCCCATAATACTATAGGTAAGCTATTTTGAAGGTTCAGTCGTGGCTCAATGTTTAAGTTGTCGATTTGGATTACGGTGTTAATCTCAAATTTAGTCCCATTAGGACGATGAAGCTGTCAGTGAATAAAGATTACCTCGGTGGGACTATAAAACCTACTTCAACGTTGTAATCTACTATTACATGGTCAATCCTACGGGTTTATGAATAAATTCTTGATAAAAAAACTCCGCAAGATTTGGGTTTCGGCAGAGTGATGAGGTAAGTACTTTTGTATAAACAAGTAACTAAATGAACCAGACCGAAACGCTGAACTACCAACGCATTGCCCAAGCAATTGAATTTATCAAGGCTAATTTCAAACGACAGCCTTCGCTTGACGAAATAGCCGAACACGTACACCTCAGCCCGTTTCACTTTCAAAGGCTATTTACGGATTGGGCAGGCGTAAGCCCGAAGAAATTTCTGCAATATACCACGCTTAATTACGCTAAAAGCGTTTTGAAACAGTCGGGTGCTACGCTTTTTAACGTCGCGGCTGAAACCGGACTCTCAGGGACGAGCCGTTTACACGATTTATTTGTGAACATCGAAGCAATGACACCCGGAGAATATAAAAACGATGGTAAAAATCTACAAATTAACTACGCTTTCCACGATAGCCCGTTTGGCAAAATACTGGTGGGAAGTACGGTTAAAGGGATTTGTTATTTGATGTTTTCGGAGGAAGAGGAGGTTTCGTTAGATGATTTAAAAACCCGATACATGAAAGCCGAATTTACCGAAAGGCAAGATGACTTCCAGTCTTGTGCAGTAGCTTTTTTTACAAAAAATCGGGCAAATACCGAACAAGTAAAATTGCACTTGAAAGGAACGGATTTTCAATTAAAAGTTTGGGAATCGCTGCTCGAAATTCCGTTTGGTAAGCTTTCTACTTATGGAAGTATTGCTAACGAAATACTGAAACCTAAAGCCTCACGTGCCGTCGGAACGGCGATTGGGAGTAATCCCGTAGCGTTTCTGATTCCATGTCACCGGGTTATTCAAACATCGGGGAATATCGGGGGTTATATGTGGGGAATAACTCGTAAAACGGCAATTATTGGTTGGGAAGCGGCGAAGTCCACCACTTGACAAAAGATTAAAAAACTATTTTTGAGGGAACATTTACAGTACCAAAACGGGTGTAGTTGGCGGGACCCGCTGGTGAATTTTCCTCCGTGGCAGACAGTTTATTTTCCTTCAATAAATGGAAGGAAGAGGGCGTTAGATTGTTGCGGGAGTAGAACCGAACGATTATTGGCACGGATGGGGCACTAAAGGCGATTGAATAAGGATTTTGAACGAAAATGTTCGACAGGTGAGTCGATTATAAAACTCGTCTTTATTAGATTAACTTTCAAAAACTTATCAAAAATAACTTAAACAGTTTCTAACGGTTAAAAGTAAAAGAAAACGATTTGTCGTTTGCCTTAAATCATTGATAATAGAAAAAATGCAATCCAATTTATTTAATTCTGTAAACGAAGATATAAACTTATTGCCCTTCGACGGCGAAGTGAATTACTTCGGACTAATAGTTGATGAGACAAAAAGACAGGTTTACTTTGATAAGCTATTCCACGAAATCGAATGGCGGAACGATGAAGTCTTCATTTTTGGCAAGCACATCATCACCAAACGAAAAGTGGCATGGTACGGCGATCGTGACTTTGCTTATACGTATTCCAACGCCACTAAAAAAGCGTTGCCTTGGACAAAGGAACTCCTCGAACTCAAAACCATCTCCGAAAAACTAACGGGCGAAACGTATAACTCCTGCTTATTAAACCTTTACCACGACGGTAACGAAGGCATGGGGTGGCACAGTGACGACGAAAAAACTTTGGCGAAAAACGCGGCGATTGCTTCGTTGAGTTTTGGAGCGGAAAGAAAATTCTGTTTCAAGCATAAGAATACGGCTGAACAGGTAGACACTTTCCTCGAAAACGGAAGTCTTTTGGTAATGAAAGGGATTACGCAAGCCAGTTGGTTGCACCGTTTACCGCCCACTAAAAAAGTGAAAATTCCTCGTATAAACTTGACCTTCAGAACAATGCAAGGTTAACTTGTGTGAAGTATGGAGCAGTTATTCAGTCCCACAGGTTATTCGTAAGTAAGCTATTTGTACCCGTGTTTACTTTTAAAAGGTAGTGTTTAAGGTAGACATGGGTACAAAAAAATATTAAGGGAATGTGTGCTACGAAACACTTAGAGAAATCGAACAAGATTGCCTCAGTAGTTGTTTATTTAGCGAGTGATGGTAGGGGCTCTGAATGAGCATACCTCTTGAAATTGACGGCATATTTCTCACTTAATAAGTACTTTAACGGCAATGAAAAACTTTTTAACGTAAATTGGGTATTTTTGTAAATAATAAGTGAGAAAATAACCGATTACTCGATAATGTTTGCCTACCTTTAGAACTTATATAAAAAAATAAGAATGAGTAAAGGAACTGTAAAGTTTTTCAATGAGACCAAAGGTTTTGGTTTTATCAGCGAAGAAGAGACAAACAAAGACTATTTTGTACACGTATCAGGATTGAATGATGAGATTCGTGAAGGTGACGAAGTTGAATTTGACTTAGAAGAAGGAAAAAAAGGATTAAACGCAGTAAACGTTAGCATTGTATAACTTTCACTCTCCTATCTTTTGTAAGACAAGAAGCCCGTCAATTCCGATGGGCTTTTTTTGATATTTTTTAATTTAAACAACCAAATAATAATTTATGGGCAGATCCCAAGAAACCTTTAGTAAGAAAGAAGTAAGGAATAAGAAAGAAAAGAAGAAACGGGATAAGCGTGAGAAGCGTGAGGCGAAGCGTGATCAAGAAACATCGGGGAAATTATCCGACATGATTATGTATGTAGATCACATGGGGAATCTAACTTCAAGTCCACCGGATCCAACGAAGAAAAAAGAAATCAAACTGGAAAGTATTGAGATTGGTGTCCCTAAGAGCAGTGATCTAGCAGACATAGATCCAATTCGTAAAGGAGTTGTTACGTTTTTTAATAACGAAAAAGGCTACGGATTTATCAAGGATTCTGAAACGCAGGAAAGTGTTTTTGTGCATATCAACAATACTCTTGAAGAAATCAAGGAAAATAATTTGGTGATTTTTGAAGTCGAAATGGGACAAAAAGGACCAACGGCTGTTAATGTTAAGATGAACCGCTAAACGTTAAATCGTTTGCCGCAAAATCGTTTGCCGCTAAAATTCAAACCCGAACTACACCAAAAAGCCTGTTGTGGTTTCGGGTTTCTACACTCTAATAATTCTCGTCACATTCTCTCTTATCGCTATTGATTGGTATTCACATCTAACGTTTGATACTCAGGCTGAACCATTCCGGGTTAGGCATGCAAAGCGGGACTAACAGCCAACCCTCCGGCGGCTTTAGTATTGGTGTTATCTCATGAAACTACGTGGTTCCGCATCCGGCATTCACTCCGGTAATAATTGCTGTTCTCCCATTCCTCCGCTGAGCCATTTGTCGATGTATTCCCAATTTCAAGGGTATAATAAGTGCATTATTATACCAATCAATCCCATTGTGAAACTCACAGTGGCTTTCGTGTTTATATAAACGCCGTTAAATGTTTTGCCATATTCTTAACTTCAAACTATTCGCTGTTTGGTGGAGTGTAGCTATTACATAAAGTACAGTTAGGATTAAAATACGGATAATAACGCACCAGATTCTCTACTCGCCCAAACATTCCGCCGATTTCAGTGATATTCACGAAGGGGTATGTTGACGAAACTTCTGGTTCGATTACTTACGCAGAAGTATTATTTTTAAGGAGATTCTTCCTACCTCCCTCCTTGAAATAGGAGGGCTTATTTATATTTTCTTCTTTCTCCTAATACGGAAAAATGATTTCAATTCCCCAGCCCAAATTAATAGTTGTGGTTGAATCAGGTTTTGCTTCTTCTTTGATATAGAAGAGCGTCATATTGGTGTAAAGGTAGTCTTCGTAAATCGCAAAACGGGTCACTGTGCCAGATTTGCTCCGCAATCAGTTTTAACGTTTTTAGTTACGGTTTCCCATTCGTAATCGGTGATAATCCGATTGTGTGGGTCGTAATACCAACTTACACGTAGGTTCAAGGCGATAAAAAATATTTGGAAGGCAATGCCGCATTTTTTAATAAAATGCGTAGGTCAGACCGGAGTTAAAGGTGAACTGGAAGTTGCCGTTCCTGAAATTAATACTCTCAAAGGAATCTCCATTTCGCTCGTTTCTAAAATTCTGATACATATTGGCATTCAAGAAAATTGAGAATCGACGAGAAATGAAATAGTTGGAATTTAACTGTAATCCAACGGCTGAGGTTACTCTTCGGAGGTTCTTACGACTAGTAGTACTTGCAATTGCGTAGGTACTTAGGTCAATGATGGTTCGAGTATTGGGTTGATAAATGTATCCGTGACTGAAGCTAATAATTCCTTGCAGAGCTATTTTTTGGTCGTTATTGTCTGAACCAGTACCTAATAAGTAATAGAACAAACCCGCTGCACTTGTTGTGACGGATGTTTTACGCTGTAAGAACATAGACCTTTGCAGTGCGTTTACGTATTCATATTTCGGGCCAACCGTAACGAACCCTCTTCTGTAAGGTTCGTCGTTATCTGTAAAGCGGAAATAATCATTGTTAACACCCAAACTTAGCGTGTGCCGGTTACCCGTTTCTCGAAAATAACTGGTGAAAATAAAATTATCGTAAAGAACGGTAAATAACTTAACTGGATTAGTAGCTATAATTCCGTTTGCCTTACAGATACTATCAAGGCGAGTAATCTGATCTACGTATCGAAAACGATTATCCCCGATGTACCGGTCGTTGCGGGTTTTCACGATTCCGTCGGCGAGGTTCTCGAGCTGGGTAGTAGTAAAGTTCTGTAAAACGCCGTCTTGCTGTATATCCCGCAGGATAAAATACGAGGTTACGGCATCTGATACGTTTTCAATTCGCCCACGCCCGAAACCGATTCCAACCTCGGCGTTTAGTGATGTTCGGTTATTTTTCACCTGCTTATTATTATTGCTCGATACTCTATTTGTACTGACCGAGAAGTCTCCGCCGTAATCAAGTAATACGAACTTGTTCCCATTGTACCTCCGGTTGGTATTTTTGTAACTTAAATACGGAATAGCGGCGGACCCACTCCGTACGGTGGAGGCGGAAGAAGTGGCGGGTGGTTCGTTGCGATTGGCGGTTGTATTTATTGAAACCTGAAAAGATTGTATGCGTTGCAGGCGTTCGCTATTCTCAAAAGAGTTGCCTTGTAAGTTAGCAATAATATTAAAATCACTATTTGTCGTAGTTAGTCTGTTTGACAAGTTTGTATTTTCCCGACTCGAGTTGAAACCTCCGTTCATCCGGTAATCAAAAGTTAACGCTTTGTAACGCTGATACCGGAATTTGAAATCGTTGAGGTCGTAAACTTTTGCGGAGGAATCTGTTCCAACTTCCTGACTGAAAGTGCTTGCGGAAGAGAGAATGAAAAGTGCAGCGAAGAAGTAAAGTAGTTGATTGTTTTTCACGGCGGCTTGCTTTAATAATTACCTACTAAATATACAATTTAACATAATAAACGCTTTATAAAATCAGCGAAAAACTTATTTAACGGTCACATTTAATTATTAATAATCCTACTTTATAAGATTACCTCGCTGTTTATTTTAGGCTATTTGAATCCGATGCTCAGAAAATTATGGATTGATTTCACCCCGAAATAACCGTTTGCCGACTTCTTTCAAATTCCTTATATTTGAAAGGTATAAACTATTCAACCAAGACCTCACATGAAAAAATCAGATTCACGCCGTTCGTTTATCAAAAAAGCGGGTGTTACTGTTGCTGCTTTAGCCGTCGGTAATCAGGCAATTGCCAATAAGAATGTCCACCTACTCAGTAGTAAAATAAAGCTTAATAGTGCCGACGAACTCCGAATTGGGTTAATTGGTTCGGGTATTATTGGACATTACGATACCGATACCGCTCTTAAAACTGATGGGGTAAAACTCGTTGCCGTTTGTGACTTATATACCGGACGTTTAGAGCGAGCAAAAGAAAAGTGGGGAAAAGATATTTTTACTACTCGTGATTACCGCGAGCTTTTGGCTAAATCAGACATTGATGTTGTGCTGATATGTACCTCTGATAATTGGCACAAACAAATTGCGGTTGATGCCTTGAAGGTAGGGAAGCACGTTTACTGCGAAAAGCCCATGGTACAATACATTGAGCAGGGGCAGGAAATAATTGATGCTCAGAAAGTAAGCGGTAAAGTATTTCAAGTAGGAAGTCAGCGAGCTAGTAGTGCAGCGATTTTGAAGGTAAAAGAATATTATGAGTCAGGGATTATTGGAGAACTTACCAATGTACAGGCTTCTAACGAGCGTTGGAACAGCGGTGGGGCGTGGAACTACTCTATCCCGACGGATGCTTCGCCCGAAACGGTTGATTTTGATACTTTCTTGGGGGACGCCCCCAAAGTTCCTTTTGATCCCGTTCGGTTTTTTCGCTGGCGGAATTTCAAGGAGTACGGCACGGGCGTAGCCGGAGATTTATTTGTGCATTTATTGACGGGTATTCACGTTATTACTGGAGCCATTGGACCGAATAAAATCTACGCCCTCGGTGATTTGAATTATTGGAAAGACGGGCGAAATGCCCATGACTTAGTAACTGGAATTCTGGATTATCCCGCAACAAAAAACCACGCATCTTTTCAATTTATTACGCAGGTGAACTTGGCAACTGGTTCTAAAAATGGTAATTCGGCTACGCGTCTAATTGGTACGGAAGGCGTCATCAATATTGGCTGGAATGATTTCACGATAGAAACGTTAAAACGCCCCGCTAAGCCGAGTTATGGTGGTTATGATTCGTTCGGAAGCTTCTCGGCAAAGCAAAAAGTTGAATACGAGAAATGGTACGCTGCTACTTACGGAGATACTAAAAAGGTGGTGGAAAACAACGAGCCAATCGAGTTCAAATTAAAGAAAAACTACGACGACCGGCTCGACCATATGATTGTATTTTTCAATGCCGTACGTGCGAATTGTCCGCAAGATATCGTAGAAGATGCCACGTTCGGGTTGCGTGCCGCTGCTCCGTCTATTGCTTGCAATATGAGTGCAGAAAAGCAGGCTCCGATTATGTGGGATGCCGTGAATATGAAAGTGGTGGGGTAGAGGTACTCCGTTAGTTTTGGACGTACTATTTTTATGCCAACGCGAGAAAATGGAGAATCTATCTAATATTATCCCGCATAGTTTTAAGAGCGTAGTTGGAGAAAACAAATTCTTCTAATTCGGGTACGGTGGTTTGTAGAACGGTTTTGCTATTGCCTTCCCAAAGCTTATTTCCTTGGTTTAGGTACATAATATACTCACCGATAGTTAGTACAGAATTCATGTCGTGCGTAATAACGACGGTAGTTATCTGATATTCGTCTGTAATTTCTTTGATGAGTTCGTCAATGGTAATCGCTGTAAGTGGGTCAAGACCCGAGTTTGGCTCATCACAAAAAAGGTACTTTGGGTTCATGACAATTGCTCGGGCAATTCCAACACGTTTTTTCATTCCCCCCGAAATCTCAGAAGGCATTCTTCTACGAGATTCGGCAAGACCGACACGTTCGAGGCAGAAGTTTACACGATCCTCTCTTTCACCTTTACTCATAGTAGTAAGCATTTCGAGTGGGAAAGAAACATTCTTAGCAACTGTTTTGGAATCAAATAATGCCCCACCCTGAAACAGGACACCCATTTCACGACGGATTTCTTTCTTCACCTCATCGTCAGCGGTCAGAAAGTTACGACCATCATAAAGCACTTCGCCCGTTTCGGGACGAATCAAATCAAGCATGCACTTCATTAAAACGGATTTCCCAGTTCCGCTTGAACCAATCACCAGACTTGTTTTTCCCTTCTCAAACGTGCCACTAATCCCTTTGAGGATTTCACGTCCGTCGAATGCTTTCTCAATATTTTTTATCTCAATCATGTAATCGCTATTGGCTGACAGCCGTTAGCCGTTAGCTTTTTTTGAAATGAATTTGATTCGTTGGTTTTTATAAAATCTGCTTGCTAAGTTAGTAGTTCAGCCAACAGATAGTCAGCACACAGTACCGCAATACAACTATTTGTAACCGCCGCCGTAGAAGCTTGTCCTACCTCTAATGCTCCACCTTTAGTATTATATCCTCTAAAAGCAGAAATTGTAGCAATAAGAAAGCCAAATACAAACGCTTTGATAATACCAACTAGTACGTTAGATGGCACGAAGGAGTAGCGAAGACCGTAGATATATTCGTCTGCGGTCATGATTCCGGTGAAGGTAGCAGCAATATAGCCACCAAAAATACCCAGAAAACCTGATAAGATAGCGAGTAACGGAAATGTAAACATCGCCGCCATTAATTTTGGTAAGACGAGGTACGAGGCCGAATTTATCCCCATAACTTCCAACGCATCTATTTGCTCGGAAATTCGCATAGTTCCTAATTCACTAGCAATGTTTGAGCCTACTTTTCCGGCTAATACAACGCACATAAATGTGGAGGAAAGCTCTAATAAAGTCATGTCACGCACTACGTTACTGACCACATACGTAGGAATAATCGGACTAACCAAGTTAGAATACGTTTGCACGCAGGTCACGGCTCCGATGAAAAATGCGACAATAGAAACAATCACGACGGAGTCGGTGCCAATAATAGCACACTCGTCAATGAAGCGGTGCCAATAGACTTTGGCAGTTTCTCGACGGACAAAAAGTTCTCCAAGAAAAACGAAAAATTCACCTAAAGTCTTGAGCATAAGTTTTGTACTTTTAAAGTCACACAAAGGTAACAAAATAATGTCTCGTTGAGTTTTAATTGATTCTTTAAACCTTTGTCTTAGAGAATTTTAAATAAAAAATCCGCAACATCAGCATGCTACGGATTTCAATAAACGAAAATTATACATTGTTAGATTGCTTCAGGCCTAATGGTAGTGCTTCTCACGCTGTCGGTAGTTGAAGGCGGAAGAGCTGGTTGCGGTTGAGCCGGAACCGGAACACTCTCATATATTGGCTGTTGCGGCTTTGGTAAAAAATCCACATCAATTATAAAGTATTCCGTATCGCCGTTCCACGGAAAAATAAAGAATTTCTCGTGGTAAGTAATTGTAATACGTTCTCCCGTCTGCATGGCATTCCGTAACTTATCCACGACAGAATCTTCTTTTGCCGAAAAGTCCCAGTAACGGGGTTGAAGCGTTCCGGTTTCTCCGGAATATCCACCTTCGTTCAAAACGCCCTCGTAGGTTTTAAATACGTAGCCTTTTTCGCTAAGCTTAGAGATAGTTCCAGCACGCTCGCCCTTGGAATAATAGCCCGCACTCACGTACCAGCCAACCGCCAGAAGTAATACCAACAAGATAATTAATGTTATTTTGAATTTACCCATGAGTGTAATTATTTATACTTGAGACGTTGCAAATGGTTTTCCATTACAAAAGAAACAAAAGTTTCTCACATTCCGAAAACTCTATTCCCAATCACGTCGCTCATTTACGCCTACTTCTCTGACCGTGATTATTTCGAGGGCTTCGTTCATTATAAAAACCACAGCTTTTACATTTGCCGGCACTTTTATAGAATTAGGCAATTTCGTGACAAATAGTTTACGGAAAATCTTCCCGTTACTCAGTGCCGCCACCGGAATTTCGATTCCTTCCATTATCGGGATAATTGCTGCCCGTGCAACGTTATAATGCAAAATGTCGGTAATTTCTACGGGTTGGCTGAAGGCTCTCCACTTTTTGAACTGCTGATAATTGCTCAGATAGTTTAGTTGAGGATAGCCCGCTACTTTATCTTCAACCAAATACACACCCATACGTAGTTTTTCGCTTGTTTCTTCGCTGAATTTAAGGTGTGAAAGTAGGGTGAATTCACTTCCTTTTAAAGTACTTTCCAATGCAATACCTACCGAAGCGTTTCCTTGTTTTAGCCATTCCTCTGCGTTTATTTTCCAGTCTTCGGGGCTCATAATTATGGTGGTACCCAAGACAGACCTTCGGCGGTTGACCATTCCCGACGGAAAAGGTACCCCACCATATTTTTTCTTGAGTGGTGAATGAGCTACGTCAAGATCTGCCATTTCGTCGTTGTAGTGGATTCCCACTCCAACTATTTGCGGATTTGCTGTCAAGTCTTCCATAACTTCATTTGCTATTGGGCACCATCCGCACCACGTTCCGGTGTGTTCTTCGATTAAAGCCCGACGCAAAAAACTGCTTGGTGTGGTTGTTGCTATTTGACTATTGAAATCGTATTCGCAGCCGCAATCTTCCACGGTGGCAGTTGCTTTGTAATTCCTCGCGATAGTATCAGTACAGCCCACGGTAGGATTATCGGGTACGACTGCCACAGGCTCCTCGGGTGTTGCTGCTTCTTTGGTGCAACCCACAAAGAGAATTATTAAAAGAACCAACGATTTTAAAAGGTAATTACAATGTTTCAAGTGAAAAGTAGTTGTTTTAGTAATAAGTAAATCTCCAAATATCGTGCCTAAAAATGGATGAGTAATGACAACAAAACCTTACTTAAAGATAGTGATACTATTTTTGGCAATGACCTCGGTCTATGCTCAAAAACGAATTCCGGATGTATTTATTGAAGATTTGCAGCGGCAAAGGGTTTCTGCAAGCCAAATACTCAATACCGATGGGCCGACAATCGTCAGCTTTTGGGCAACATGGTGCAAGCCTTGCTTGCGGGAACTGCAAGCTGTGAATACCGAATTAGAGGAGTGGAAGAAGGAAACGCACGTAAAACTTGTCGCTATTTCAACCGATGATGCCCGCACTCAACGGCGAGTTCTGGCTTTTGTGAAAAGTAAAAGGTGGAGTTTTGACGTTTATATTGATCCAAATGGAGATTTACAACGTTCGATGAATATTCTGAGCATTCCACACACTATAATTCTGAATAAAAGCGGTGAAATGATTTATCGGCATAGTGCTTACGCTGTTGGTGATGAAGTGAAATATTTTGAGGTTCTGAAGGGGCTTTGAATTTTGGGAAGTTAAATTTGATTAAAAAAGTAGCCTTTCTCCTCTAAGGAGAAGGGTTGGGATGAGGTGATATGCAGAGATATTCTTTTAATACGGATTTTACAGATTTTTACGGATCAGAAAAAATCCGTCCAAATCCGCTTCATCCGTTAAGTCTGTGTTCTATAATATTGCTCCTAATCTGCTTATCAACTTCATCTTTCTCCCAATCGGATTCCACCAAAAATCACGGATATTTTTCGGGAAGTTTGCAAGTAGAGGCTCAACGCTACGAAGAAGATAAAAATCTACCATTTAAAACTCTTGAAAACCGCCTCGGACTAAACTCGTATTTACAGTTAAACTATCAATGCAAAAAATTTAGAATCGGTGTTCGGGGGGAAAGCTATTCGCCCGCTCTGATTGGTTACCCGTCTAATTTAAAAGGCGTAGGTTTAGCAAATCGCTTTGTAAGTTATCAGGGAAAAAAGTGGGGGGCAACGCTCGGAAACTTCTACGAACAGTTTGGCAACGGACTCATCCTGCGGGCACAAGAACAACGCCCGTTGGGAATGGACACTTCGATTGACGGATTGAAAATTACTTTTACCGATGCAATATATAGTTTTGCTGCTTTTTCTGGAAAGCAACGGCTTGGCTTTGGCAGAACGGACGGTTGGCTTTCGGGATTTGATAACTCCTTAGTAATTAGTAACCCCGCCGCAAATTATTTCCTGCAACTTGGTGGAAGCATTGTCAATAAAAATGAATCGTACGAAGGAATTTTAACCACCATAAAATCCAATGTTTGGGCGTGGAGTAACCGAATTGATTACGCCGTAAATGCTTTTTCCGTGCAAGCCGAGTACGCTCAAAAATCACCCGATGCTTCTCCCGCAAATCGGTTTATAACCCGCGTGGGTCGGGCGTTTTTACTTTCTTCTAATTGGTTCGTGGGAAACTTTACAACGACGTTACAACTCAAACGTATGGAAAACATGAGTTTCCGTTCGCAGCGGGGAGAAATGCTAAATAATGCCCTGATAAATTACGTTCCCGTCGGTACGAAACAACAGACGTATCGGCTGCTTACGCTTTATCCGTACGCTTCTCAGGTTTTGGGCGAAGTTGGCGGACAATTCGACGCAACGTATTCTTTCAATAATGGCTCAACGTTTGCATTCAATGCTTCAGCAATGAACGGTCTAAAACGCTATGAAACCAACACTGACGAGGGCTACACTACGAAGTTTTTTGAAATTGGCGAACAGAAATATTACCGCAACGCCAGCCTGGAATTTGACCAACAATTTACCGATGATTTTCACGGTACATTCGTTGCTGATTTTACGCAATTTAATCGCGAAGTTATTCTCGGTGGTAAGCCCGAAACTGTCTCCGTCTTAACTTTCATCGCTGACGGCACGTGGAAACTCTCTAAAAAACACGCCCTTCGAGCCGAATTACAACATCTCGCCACCAAACAAGATTTAGGGAAGTGGGTGATGGCGTTGGCGGAAGTTAGCATTGCCCCGCATTATTTTTTCTACGTTTCTGACGAGATAAATTACGGTGATTTCAACTTTACCGATGTGCAGCATTACTATAATATCGGTACGGCGTACAGCCTGAACGCCCACCGTATTTCGCTGAGTTACGGGCGGGTTCGAGAAGGACTGCTCTGCGTCGGCGGTATCTGCCGCCTCATTCCCGCTTACAAAGGGCTGAGTTTATCGGTGATGAGTAGTTTTTAGTTTTTTTTGATAAAAGGGGCAAGGAAAAAGGAGAACTCGCAATTTCGCTCCTCGGAGAGGTGGGGGGGGGGGCGGTCCCACGCTGGGTGACAGCTGTAGTGTAAGAATAATTTCCGAGGTTCAATCATCCCTTTCGAGGACTATTTAATTATAGATTCGATGCCTTTGGAAGTCTGTAAACTGAGTTGGAAATGCAAGGTTAAAATAGTCGGGAAACCTACGAGACTGCCCCAAATAGCGGGTTTCATGCTTCTCAGAACATGCACCTCTTTGGTTATAAAGGTTACAAACTACACGCCGTTTGTTCGATGGGCGGGGTGTCCAAAAGTTTCGATCTTACCAAGGCTCTGTACATGATATTCATTACCTTAAAGCATAAAAGGGGAATTTGATAACTGCACCATAATTGGGAATAAGGGATATTTAAGTGTTGATTATCAATTAGGTCTGTTTGAGAGTAAAAGATAAGGCTGGAAACCTCGGTGAGAAAAAGCCAACTAGGCTTCAAGCCACAAAGCTATGTTTTCAAAAAGACCAGAAGCTTAATCGAGACACTTTTTAGTCAATTATGCGATCAATTTATGATAAGACGAAATTACGTCGGATAATGCCTGCCAAGACGTTTTTAGGTTTCAAAACAAGGGGACGACTCACGCTGAGTGAAAGTGGTGAAGGAAGAAAGTCTAAGCCAAGCAGAATGAAATCAAGATTTCCAATCATTATTTCGGAAATATTAGGGCATACAGCACGATGGTAAATTGCTTATAACCAAAAAAATATCCACTAAGCTAAAACTTTGGCAGAACATTTTAGGGTAAAAGTCGCTTGTTGTAAGTAAAATCGCAAAATGACAACACTCAAAACTATTCAACAGATCTTTCCAACTGAAAGTGAGATCCCGCAGAATCATCAATTAGTTAGTTTTTTAGAAAAAAACGAATACCTTATAAACGGTGAGATTAAGAACTGGGACGGGGCAATGAATGATATCTTGTCACCCGTATGCATCGAAGACGAACAAGGTAAACTGACAAGAAAAGTAATTGGTAGGACGCCTTTGCTAACAAGCAAAGAAGCCTTGGAAGCTTTAGATGCTGCTACGGCAGCTTTCGATTCGGGCCGAGGTGAATGGGTCAAAATGAGTGTGAATCAACGAATCTCGCACGTTGAGAATTTTATTGAACGCATGCGTGAGAAAAAAAGCGACGTCGTGAATCTATTAATGTGGGAAATTGGTAAGTCTTTAAAAGATTCTGAAAAAGAATTTGACCGGACAATTGATTACCTAATCGATACCATCGACGCCATGAAAGACATGGACAGAACAGCTTCAAGGTTTGAAATCACGCAGGGTATTATTGGTCAGGTGCGGAGAGTGCCTTTGGGCGTAGGATTGTGCATGGGACCCTATAATTATCCGTTGAACGAAACTTTTACAACGCTCTTTCCCGCCCTTTTGATGGGAAATACCATTGTTTTTAAACCTGCAAAGTACGGTGTTTTGTTGATTCAACCTTTGTTGGAAGCTTTCAGAGACTGTTTCCCCAAAGGAGTTATCAATGTTATTTTTGGCTCGGGGCGTACCTTGGTTGGGGCGGTGATGCAAACGGGAAAAGTGAACGTCTTTGCCTTTATTGGCACAAATAAAGGGGCAAACGACCTGAAGAAAATGCACCCAAAACCCCACGCCTTGAAAGCTATTTTGGGTTTAGATGCTAAAAATCCCGCCATTGTATTACCTGATGCCGATTTAGATGTGGCGGTAAGAGAGTGCATTTCGGGGAGTCTTTCTTACAATGGGCAGCGATGCACCGCGTTGAAAGTTATTTTTGTCCACCAGTCCATTGCCGATGCTTTTAATAAAAAATTCTGCGAGGCAGTAAATGAACTTAAAGTAGGTATGCCTTGGGATGAGGGTGTAAACCTTACTCCGTTGCCTGAAATAGGTAAGTGCGATTATTTGAAGGATTTGGTAGATGATGCCATAGCAAATGGGGCTGAAGTATTGAATGAAAGTGGCGGAGCAATCCACGAAACTTTCTTTTTCCCAGCAGTGGTATATCCCGTTAACGAAAAAATGAAACTTTACAGTGAGGAGCAATTTGGTCCGGTAGTACCAATTATTCCTTTTGAAGATTTGGATACGCCGATTAACTATATCGTGGCGTCTAATTACGGACAGCAAGCAAGTATTTTCGGTAAAAGTCCCGAGCGTATCGCTGAGGTGACTGATGCGTTGGTCAATCAAGTGAGCCGGATTAATATCAACGCTCAATGCCAACGTGGTCCCGATAGTTTTCCGTTCAACGGAAGGAAGGACTCAGCGGAAGGCACACTTTCTGTCAGAGATGCGTTGCGAGTTTTCTCGATTCGTACCACAGTAGCCACTAAATACGATGAAACGAACAAAGAAATATTCAGGGAAATCTTAAAAGGTGGGTATTCAGACTTTTTGAGAACAGACTATATCCTCTAATCACTTCATAAACTTGTAGTTATAAATCAAAAAGCCGAGGCACTCTGTGTCTCGGCTTTTTGATTATATGAAGTTGGAGTACGCTCGGCGGTCTGATGTATCATTCTTTCAGTCGATTATACTTTTTTAAGATTTTAATCAGTAAATCGTGTGGTAACGCGTAAGCTTTATTTCCGTTAATTCCTTCCATGGTTTCAGCTGCTACCATTGCGTTGATAATGGCTTCCTCCACAACTTGTACCGTTGCTTCAAAAACGGGTAATAGCCGATCATTAGACATTGATTCTGCTGTTGTTATATTATCTCGGTTGAACGCCCCTTCATTGGCAGTAGAAAAGGCTAAAAATATATCGCCAGAACCATTACTCCCTCGCCCACCTACGATACCTACTCCTAAAGGAATTCTTTGGGCAATTCTTTTTAACTGGTGTGGTAAAAGAGGTACATCCGTTGCGATAATTACTATAATTGAACCGTCACCTTCTTCTCGTCTTGATTTTGGCGGTGCCTTGAGTTCATAATTAAGGACATCTTTTAGTTCTACTCCTACGGGAACTCCAGCAATGGAAAGGTTTCTTTTTGCTCCGAAGTTTGATTGCACAATTGCCCCCACGGTATAAGTGGAATCATTAATGCTAAATACTCGTGAGGAAGTTCCTGTGCCCCCTTTGTATCCCAAACACATCATACCCGTTCCGCCCCCTACGTTTCCTTCGGCAATCTTTCCCGTGGTTGCATTATTTATCGCTTCTACCACATGCTTTTCTTTGACATGAAAGCCATATATATCGTTGAGGACACCATCGTAGGTTTCTGCGACTACCGGGTAAGTATACCATAAGTTTTCGCCGCTGTACCAGTCTGTATCTACATACCACTTCAATATGGCATCTCTCACAACTCCCACGCTATTGGTATTGGTTATCATGATTGGCGTTTCTAAAAAACCGGATTCGGTAACCCACGTGGTGCCTGTCATTTCACCGTTCCCATTAAGGCTGTACCAGTTGGCGTATACGGGGCTAAACTTCTTAGCTCTCCCTCTCGGAAATATGGCAGTAACTCCTGTTCGTACGGGTCCCTTACCGATAATATTTTCTCCTTCTCCAGAAATAATAGTGCTGTAACCTACTTCAACTCCTTCAACATCGGTAATAGCATTGAATTCTCCTGTTGTACCAACAAACGGGATTCCTAAATCTCTTGCTCTTGGTTTTTGTCCGTAAGATTGGACACACATGAGCATTAGCATAAAGACTGTAGTCGTTCTTTTCATGTTGATTGGTTTTAAATATGGCTAATGATTAGCGGCAAATCCAACGTACGGAGTTTTCGGTTTACCGCTCAATTTGATTAAAACGCCGCAAGTTATAATCGTTAGGATGTTTTTTCTAAAATATTGATAGCTCAGATAAAGTTGTAAACTGTTCTAAAAACATCATCCCTTTATATGAGTTTCCTTTTTTATTTAACTTCGGGCTCCATACCGCAATAGAATATTCATTTGGGTGTATGGCTATTATTCCTCCACCGACTCCACTTTTTCCTGGCATTCCAACTTTGAAGGCAAAATCTCCGGATTCGTCATAAAATCCGCATGTTTGCATGAGTGCATTTATTCTTTTGGTTTGGCTTTTTGTCAGTATTTGCGTGTTGTCGTGCATTGTCTTCCCTTGATTTGCTAAGAACAAAAATAGTTCTGAAAGGTGTTTGCAACTCAACTCGAGCGAGCACAAATCAAAATAGAAATCTAATACCTCGCTCGGCTCATTATCAATATTACCAAGGGATTTTATGAAATTGCACATGGCGACATTACGGTATCCTATGGATTTTTCGGAAGCCGAAATTTTAGCTGAATAGTTTATGTCTTGATTTGTAGAGAGGCTCCTAACGAACGCCAACAAATCGTCCTTGGGATTAGTTAAACTACTTAGAAGAATGTCTGAAATTACTATTGCCCCCGCATTTATAAATGGATTTCTTGGTTTCCCATTATCATTTTCAAGTTGAATAAGCGAATTAAAACCAGTACCAGAAGGTTCCACACCAACCCTTGCCCAAATATCCTCGCCAAGCATTTTATACGCTAAGCAAAGTGAAAATACTTTGGCAATACTCTGAATGGAAAACTTTTCGCGAAAGTCTCCTAAACCAAAACTTAAATTAGATGTGGTACAAATATGGACTCCGATTTTTCTGGAATCTACCAGAGCCAATTCAGGAATATAAGACGCTAATTTTCCCTTATCCTCAATTTTTAGTACTTTTTGAAAGACTTCTTTAATTACCTCACTCGTATCCATTCTCTCAGTTTAATTAAAATAATATACTTCTATACGAAGTGCAGTGCAGTTAAAAGTGGTTTTGTTTCGGGTTAGTACTTAGCCAAATTTCATCTTGGCTCGTAACCTACATTACTTCTTCGCACGTCTCCCCTGTTTAGTTATTTGATATCAGTTGTCGCTTTTAGGTGTGGAGTACTCTCCGTCTTTTATTGTTTCACACGTATCAGCAACTCGGGCGAAACCTCCTTCAAACGGAGAAGCACATTCAAGGTTTGGTTCGATTATTATTTCTCCTTGCGGATTTGCGTATCCGATTCTTCCATTTTTTTTATCCGAAAAAGTCCGCTTTCCACATAGTCAGGACCGTTGTCATAGTTAAAGACTTCAAACAGTTCCGTTGTATTTTGGTCAATTCCGAGTATTTTTTCAGTTTCTCTTTCAATGACCATTCCTAAACTTCGTATCGTGTCAGTATAGCAGTAATCGTGTTTACCAATTGGAATAATTGTGTCTCCTATTGAATTCAGATATCCAGAAGGAGCTTCAATCTCATCAAATTCTGTTTCGTGAAATTTAACCAGATAGTTGTCATCTTTCGAGCTACAAGCTGAGGTCAAAAACATAACTACCATTCCGAAGGTGAGTTTTCTCATGATGCGTAGCAAAGCTTTGGGTAAGTGCTACTAGTAGTTGGGGTACGGTCGTTATTTCTGACTAATCACATTGTCAAGTTGCGTTTTTAATAAATTGTCTAATCCACCTATTTTTGTCTTGTTGTCGCCAATCAACTTATACGTTTTCCCATCAACAATTATTTCAATTCCAAGTTTGGTCGGTTTATCGTAAATTTTGTAAGTCGCATTTTTATTCTTGAAAGTTACCGAACGATCAACAGAAGAGCCGTCAAATTTAAAGTCATAATTTTCATAAATAGTCTCTATCGGATAACTAAACTCTACGGTACTATCTTTACGTAGAATAACGTAATTAAGAGTTCTGTCGTTTACGTTGTAAAGAATAACCTTTTTTCCGTTTTCTGGAATTATAAACGAAAGCATAACCCGAATTCCTTCTTGGCTTGTGTCAATAGTTTTTGTTGTTTTCTCTACCATTTGTTTTCCATTCCATGTCTGTTCAGTAAAAGCATTAAAGGGGAAACCGTGCTCTTCAGTAATAACTTTCACTGCTTTGGGTCTATTATTCTCAATCACAAATTCAGAAGATTCATGCCAACAACAACCGCTTTTTGTCATGGTATAAATTTTTCTTTCACGGTAGTCAACTTGAAACATTCCGCAATATTCTTGGGCTAATCTTGTAAACGCCTCATTAAAAGAAAATCCCTTGTCAATAGCTAAATAGATTTTGAAAGAAGGTCCGTGATAACAACTATTTTGTCCGTCCCCGACGGCAAAATCTTTCTTACCATCAAAGTTAAAGTCATCATACATTATCAAACTCTGTTCCCCGTATGGTAAAGATTTGATATTTGCGATTGCTTTGCTGTCATGAAGCGATAATGCTAACTCGTCAGAAACGACTTTAATTATTTGTTTGTCTGTTCTTCTGTCATAAATCGCTACCCAACCTTTGCTAAAAACCTCTGAAGTATCGCTGATTTCAACCTTGCCATAATAATCTTTGGCAAAACCGTCAACTGTAAAAACAGCCTGAGCAAATGTCAAATGTGATAAAATCACTAATAATATAAGTGTGATAATTTTCATTTTATGTTTTGTAAGTATTTTATTGGTCTCATTTACAGTTAAAACTATGCAATTTATTACATTCTGCTTTCAGTTTCTAAAAATTTGTTATTTCGGTTTATGGATTTCCAACGGACACATAGCCATAGTGTATCAAGGTTGACTGCCCACATTGTTTGGTCGACTAAATATCGTTATCCTGTTCTTATGGGTGATGTAAAGATTCGTTGTCGTACTCTTCTGATACAGATTTGCGATGCAGAAGGCGTTCATATTTTGAAAGGTGTTGTTTCTAAAGACCATGTTCATATGCATTTGGAGTACCGTCCTTCCCAATTAACCAGTCACTTGATAAGGTTGTTGAAGGGTCGCTCTTCGCGGAAACTTCAACTGGAGTTCCCAGAGTTGAAAAAGCGTTATTGAGGTCGTTACTTTTGGGCAATTGGTTATGGTTGTTGGAGTACAGGTAATATCACAGATGAGGTGGTCAACGAGTACCTGGAGCATCACCGCAAACCGAATGATCATGATAACACGGACTTCATCGTCGAATAGGCAGACTTTCAGTCTGTAGTGATTTATTCGCGGTTTAACTCGCTCCAGATCCATTAAAATCAAGCGGGTTCTACTATTAATTACGCAGCTGCCGTTTCAATATAATACAATGGGGTGAGCCACGTGGGGATAAGGTTTTTCTTTCAGAACTTCAAACCACTTTTCTCAATTTACGGTTAATAGAAGCAATACAAAGTAATAACTACGAAAAGCGTAGAACAAGAACTTCAAAACACATAACTCCCCGATTTATCGGGGTTACAAACTTAGAGTATGTTTTGGATTTATAGTTTATTGACAATAAAGGAGATAAAGGCTATTTGTAACATCGCTTCTGCCGATAATATTGTTTTTTCTACATCCCGGAACAACCTTCGCCTGAAATTGA
>Ga0222709_1000089_pt1 | contig 37707 bp, 35 predicted proteins | sample AntAcemetage1692_FD_179822 | JGI IMG/M metagenome (GOLD analysis project Ga0222709, IMG submission 179822) | Saline water microbial communities from Ace Lake, Antarctica - #1692 | ecosystem: Environmental > Aquatic > Non-marine Saline and Alkaline > Saline | place: Antarctica: Ace Lake...
CACCCAGGCTCAGATGATCGTAGTGGAAGGAACACTGTATCCGCTTCTCAATCGCCTCAAAACAGCTGGACTGGCAGAATATCGCTGGGTGGAATCAGAATCAGGACCACCGAGGAAATATTATTCAATCACTGAATCGGGTAAGGAATTTAAAGCAAGCCTCTCAGAGACTTGGTCCGCATTGGTCAAGTCTACCATAGCCATCACTACAAATTAGTTACTAGTATACTAGTCCTCGCGAAATTACAATGGAAACCAGACACCAAAAAAATAGAAACAGAAAATAGTTAACAGTATGAAAAAAAAATATCTCTTAATCATAGCCTCCCTAATTATTTCTTCTACGGTGGCGTCCTGTAAAAATGAGGCTACTGATCCAACCGTCACCTATGAGGTCACCACAGAAAATGAAAATAGTGACATTTTTTATTTAGGTGGAAATGGAGAATATATCCACGAGACAATCACTTCAAATTATTGGACCACATCCTTTAATGGGAAAGAAGGAGATTCTGTTTCCATATCAATCAAGGCTAACACAGTAAATGATAAGATAGCAGCAAAAATAATTTATGACGGCAAAATAATTAAAGACGTGGTCACTTATGGACAGTCAAGTGGTGATACTGTTTCAGCTGACATCTCGACTAAACTTCCCTATTAACTCGGGTGCTGATGATGGATAAAAACAATACATAATCATTTTCGAATTGAAAATCAGCTCGCTCTGGTAAAGCCTGATCTTCCTGTCTGGAAAACAGGTTTATCATCTTGCCCGGTTTTTAAACTAAATGACTTGAATCTAAAAAATCGAATGCTGCAAAGCGCTCTCCAGAAGTACCAAATAGCGAGGTACTTGCGCTCGAATCTAAATTGATATACACATGAAAAAGACGATAAGCATCAACATCAGTGGAATTCTCTTCCACATCGAAGAAGACGGATATGATAGCCTTAGGAAATATCTGGATGCAATCAACACCCACTTTTCTTCCTATTCGGATAACCAAGAGATCATCTCGGATATTGAAAATCGGATTGCAGAGATTTTCCTCAGCAACCTGAAAAATAACAAACAAGTAATCACTGCTGAAAACGTAGAGAAACTCGTTGAAAAAATGGGAACTATAGCTGATTTTGTAGCTGGCGAGCAGGAAAAATCCGAAGGAAAAATTGATTTGGATGCTGAAGAAAAGGAGGAAGATCCTTATAAATACGTGACCCCTCCCAATGCAGAATCGGGCGGTTACAAAAAACTCGTCAGACTGGAAAACAAGAAAATACTGGGAGGCGTATGTGCTGGATTTGCACATTATTTTGCCATCGATCCGCTTTGGACTCGTTTGATAGCGATCCTCCTCCTGTTCAGCGGTAATTTTAAGCTCAACTTTGGGTCATTTGATATTTTTCCTTTTGATAGTTTCACCTTAAGTCTAAGCTTTGGGATTTTTGCTGCAATTGCCTACATCGTACTTTGGGTCATTTTACCGGTTTCTTATGACCTTGCAGAGGACAAAAACATCAAAAAACTCTATCGGAATCCAGATGATAAAGTCCTTGGTGGGGTTTCGAGTGGACTTTCAGCCTATTTCAATTTTGAAGTGCTTTATGTCCGTTTGGCTTTCGTCCTATTGATTGTAGCTGGAGGGTCAGGAATATTAATTTATCTGATCCTTTGGATTATCACACCTGTGGCGAGTTCGATTACCGAGCGAATCAGAATGAAAGGAGGAGAAATCACGCTGGATAATATTGATTCAACCCTTAAGGAGAATCGTAATCCTAGCCCTTCCATACCAGAATCCCGGACTAAGACGATTCTTTTGACTCCCTTCCGGATATTGGGTCAGGTAATCGAAGCAATAGGAAGTGCGCTGGGACCATTAGGTGAATTTTTCTTAACTGTCATTCGAGTGATCTTTGGATTGATCGTCTTTTTGATTGGTCTAGTATGTACCATCACGCCGGTTATCGGTCTGTTTGTTTACCTCGGCTTTTTCACCAATGATGATTTTGTAATCTTGATGTCTCAGTTTCCTTTTGAGCTCTTCAGCAACTTAGTACCGGTGTGGCTTATAATAGCTGCTTCATTCCTGATGATCATCCCAGGAATCATTATCATCCTTCTTGGACTTAGTGTGTTAGTACAGAAGAACTTGATAGGCGGTCGATTCGGGCTCGTAGCTTTAGGGCTATGGTTGCTATGTGTTGGTATTTCCGCATTTCAGATTCCAAAAATAGTGGTGCAATTCAAAGAAGAGAATCAGTTTAAGACCGAAGAGGTCATTCCGATACTAGGGAGAACAATGGTCCTTCAGCTCAATCCGATCGGAGAAGAATCGAGTTTCAATCAGGTGAACTTAAAAATTGAAGGTACGTCTGACAGCTTAGTGACCTTAAAGCAGGAATATTTCTCCAGAGGAAGAACCAAAGCAGAGGCGATGAATAACGCCAAGGTGATCACTTACAGATATGACCTACTGGATTCGATTGTAACCTTTGATGAAGGCTTTGACATCAGTTCAATTGATACCTTTCGGGATCAGAAACTCAGTTTAATCCTGAGTATTCCTTACGAAAAGCCTTTTATCATGGAGCGTTCACTGCTGGAAGTATTACGGAACACCATCTATCGAAATGGATACCGATCCTCAGATCTTTCTCCTAATACCGTATGGACTTTCAATCAGAAGGGACTTGTCTGCCTTACCTGCGAAGATGAAAAGTCCGAGCAAGAGTCAGATGAAGAAATTGTGATCTCTGACTCCAGCGAAATGTCCAAACAAACACGCGACAGTCTAAGTAGAGTTAGGTACAAAGATCCCACTGCCGTTATTCTGTAACCAAAAGCACCCAGTCAGGTGCTTTTTTTTGTACCTTCTAAATCAAATTAACCAGTATGGATGTAAGGGTAAAATTTTTGGGAGGTGCTGGATCCGTAACAGGATCCCGCTATTTGATTGATCTAGGGGAATTTGAATTCCTTGTGGATTGTGGTTTATTCCAAGGGCGGCGCAATCTGCGAGAGAGGAATTGGGACAAATTCCCTATGCCTCTTGGCGAAATGGAAGCAATCATATTGACTCATGCCCACTTGGATCATATAGGCAGCCTGCCGCGAATCGTGAAAAAAGGATTCAAAGGTCCGATCTATTGTACCGAAGCATCTGCTGAGTTGGCTAAAATACTTTTATTGGATTCCGGAAAATTACAGGTAGAAGAAGCCGAGTATGCCAAAAAGAAAGGCTATTCTCGTCATGATGACCCTCAGCCACTATATACTCAGGAAGATGCCGAGGCGGTTTTCCCAATGCTTGTGCCAAAGCCATTTGGCAAATCTTTTTCCATTCATGATTCCGTAGAAGTTACTTTTTACCATGCTGGCCATATTTTGGGTGCATCCATAGTTAAGATTAAAATAAAAGGAGACTCTCAGACCAAAACACTGGTTTTCTCAGGAGATTTAGGAAAGTCCCATGATCCGATCCTATTTCCTCCTACGCTGATCCCAAAAGCCGATGTCATATGGATAGAATCTACCTATGGCGATCGAATTCAACCATCTGTAAGACCATCCGAAGCACTGGAATCAGCAATTTTAGACACATTTGATCGGGGTGGACTGGTAATTATCCCAGCATCTTCTGTAGGTAGGACACAGTTGGTGATGTATTATTTATTCCGGCTCATGGAGAAAGGAAAAATTCCAAAAGTGCCGATTTTCCTAGATTCCCCTATGGCTATCAATACGACTAGACTGTATCAGGATTTCTATAAGGATCATAAATTAAGTGCTGTTTTGGATGAACCAGATCATAATCCTTTTAAACATTCTCAGCTTCATTATTACCAAAGCCAAGAGCAATCCAAATCTCTAAATGAATACAGAGGAAATGCCATTATTCTCTCTGCAAGTGGCATGGCGACCGGAGGCCGAGTGGTTCATCACTTGTATAATCGTTTGCCATACAAACAAAATGGGGTGATTTTTGTAGGATACCAAGCTGAAGGAACTCGAGGTAGACGATTGGTAGACGGTGAGCCTCAAATTCAGATTTATGGAAATGCTGTCCAGGTAAAAGCTAAAATCTATAGTATAGACGGGCTTTCTGCCCATGCAGATCAAGATGAACTTATGGAATGGGCTGAAGGATTTACTGAGAAACCGAAACTTGCATTTGTGATTCACGGAGAAGAGAGAGCCTCTGCTATATTGGCCCAAAAGCTCCATGAAGAATTAGGATGGAACACAATAATTCCAAATCAGCTAGAATCAGTGATACTTTTCGACAACATATGAAAATCAATCTATCTTCCACCTATACCCTACTCTCGACCTTTTCGGTTCTATTATTATTACTCACTCAATGCAAAGCAATGAAAACTGAAGATCAAGGTATAAGTGGAAAAGTAACTTGGTTGGAAGGAAATCAAATGCCAACCATCATATCAGATGATCAAAAATCGAATCCTACTGAGCGGACCAAAGGCAAGCCAGTAGTGCGAGTGATTAAAGTTTACTCACTTGTAAATATGGCAGACGCTAGGCTAGAGGATGGACTATTCCAGGCTATAGCTGGCGATCCCATCACTGAAGTGACCAGTGATGAAAACGGAGACTATTCACTGTTCCTTCCTCCTGGGAAATATTCCCTATTTACCGTAGAAGAGGAAGGCTTATTTGCCAATAGCTTTGATGGAAATGGAAACATTGAACCCCTTATTATCAAAAAAGGAGAATGGGTAAAGCGGAATCTGGTGATTAATTACAAAGCTTATTTTTAAAAGGAAATCATTTTTTTCAGCACATATCCATTGATTTTTAACTGATTACACTCCAATTAGATAAATACTCCCAAAATATTTTAACTTTTTTTCACTTCCCGTGCAACCATTTTTTCAAGCCTTGCATCTACTTAATTGAAAACAACAACTAATGTTCAGCAGAACTAATTTTTCAACAGAGTCAGGCTTAATACAGGGTTGCCTTCGGGGCGAACGGGCTGCACAGCGGCACCTGTATGACACTTACTCGGGGAAATTTCTAGCGATCTGCATCCGATATTTAAAAGATCGGGAACACGCAGAAGATGTGATGATCGAGGCTTTCATGAAGATTTTTGATAAGCTGTCACAGTATCAAGCTTCAGGCAGTTTCGAAGGTTGGATGAAGCGGATCATCGTCACACAGGCACTGATGACGCTGAGAAGTCATCGTCATCTGATGATGGAGATTAATGTGCAAAATGAAACTGACTTTAAAGATCATTCCTACGAACTCAATCAGCTTGAAGTAGCAGATTTAAGAGAAATGGTCGAAAGCCTTCCGGTAGGATATCGGACTGTATTCAACCTCTTCGCAATTGAAGGGTACTCTCACCAAGAAATTGCCGATCTACTCGGAATCACAGTGAGTACTTCCAAGTCTCAACTCAATCGGGCAAGAAATACCTTGAAAGAAAAAATTGCCAGTCAAACTATTACTAAAACGACAATCAATGGCTAATAAAAATATTAATCTGGATAAGTTTTTCAAAGAAAAACTTATCCAGGACAGTATCAAACCAAGTGAACTAGCTTGGGAGCGGCTGGAAAGTCAGCTTCCTCAACAAGAGAAAATACAGACTCCTTTCATCTGGTGGTCAGTAGCAGCATCTGTTGCAGCAGTCTTCGTAGCAGGATATTTTGCTTTTACCCTTTCTTCTGATGCAACCGTAGAACCAACATTAGCTGCCACAACCGGAAATCAGATCGAAGAAGTAATCGAACAAACTGAAGAAAATTCAAGCGTAGCTATTCAGGAAATCCAAACTCAACCTGAAGAAAAAATTACTACCCAACAAGGAAAAAAGACTAAATCAACAAATTCAACTACCCAGAAACCTGCTTCCAATAAGGTTAATCCGCCAGTTCGCAGCTTGGTCGCGGTAGCAGCAGGTAAGTCTGAAGTGAAGAATCCGAACCGGGAAGTAGTCCTTACAACTACTGTGGAAAAACTTGAACTGCCAGCTTTGGCACTTCCAACTTTCCAAGTCAATCAGACTGTAGCAGAGGTGATTGAAAAGCCTCAAATAGAAGAACAAGCCTATCGTGTCAAAATCTACTCCAATGGAATAAAAGAAGATAAGTCACTGATCGAAGGGATCAGCAAAAAAGTAGAAAAAGTCGAAGGATTACTCGGAAAAGTAGATCAGGGCTTTGCAGACCTGCAGGATGCAAAAAACAACCTCTTTACCACCTTGCTCACTAGAAAAGAAAAAGCGGCTCAAAAGCCCTAAACCAAGCTTACCCCACCAGTATAATTTGAATAAATCATGAAAAAATACCTGCTATTGTTCTGCCTAATGGCCATCGTACAAATCGGATTTGCATTCAGTAATCTACCAATACTTGACCACAAAATAAATTCCGACTCGGTAATCGTGGAATTCGGGAAATCCGGGAAAGTGGTCATCATCATCAACAACAAGGAAGACTTTGAAAAATTAAAGTCAATGAACATCAATGAGATCATTCGGGAACTTGACCTGAAGCAAAACGGCGACAATGGCGAGCTGACCATCGTACAGATTCAGAAAAAAGACGGTACATCTAAGGATATCGTCCGAGTGAATGAAAATGGAATGGAAACTGAGGTTCAAATTGGAGGAATTCGTGTACTCGTAGATGAAAGTGGCCTAAATACCAAAGTCAAAATCGAATCGGGGTTAAAGAAAAAAGCTGATCCACCATTTCGTACATTTTTCAACGTAGATCTTGGTGTGAGTAACTACCTGGATGCAGCTAGCGGAATTCCATCATCCGATAATCCGTATGCGGTAAAAGGCTGGGGAAGCTGGAATGTAGGCCTCAACTGGATGGCTGCACAGCGAATTTCCAAAGGCGTTTATTGGAATTTCGGAATTGGCTTTCAGTTCTACAATTTCAAATTTGAAAACCGGGATTTCCAAGCTGTCAGGGGTGATGATCAGATTGAGTTTTTGCAGCGAAATGATGTAGATGGCTTCAAAAGCAAGATTTCTGCTTCCTACATCACTGCCATGACCATGCTTGAGTTAGACTTTGGGAAGATGAATGACAATGGAGGAAATGGACTTCGTGTAGCAGTTGGACCTTATCTAGGCTACCGACTTGGCGGTCAATCAAAGTATGTCTATGAAGAGTTGGGAGGCTCAGGCCGCAGAAAAGACAAGCAAAACACTGGGCTTTATCTACAAAACTTCCGCTACGGACTTCGTGGAGAAGTCGGTGTAGGTCGGGTGACATTCTTCTCTACTTATGACTTGAATGAACTCTTTCAAGAAGGACAAGGTCCAGCCTTGAATCCAATCACATTTGGAATAGTATTTTAATCCCATAGAGAATTAAACTCTTTTTTTAACAGCTAATTAAAACCAACTATCATGAAAATTTTACCGCTTATCGCCGGCCTCTTTCTGCTCAGTTTTCAGGGAGTCATGGCACAGGAAACAGACAGTGTCAAAGTGGAGAAAAAAAGGATTTATACCATGTTTGGCAAAACTTGGAACTATGAGAAATATGAGGATGGAACCTCCTCATTTGAGATGGAATCAGAGGATTACAATAAGTACCAGTCAAGCGAAAAGCTATCTAAGTTCTCCTCCAACTTGGAAGTAGATCTTGGATTGAACCTCTGGACACCGACAGATAATGAACCTCAAATAAAACCTTGGGGCTCTTGGAATGTCAATCTGAATATGACAGGTACTTACGAAGCCTCTAAAAATTTCCATTTGAAAACAGGACTTGGAGTTAGCTGGTACAATTTCAAATTGGAAAATACTGATCTGATCGCAGTGAAAAACCCGGAAGGAATTACTTTTGAAGAATTTATGGAGGGTAATGGTACGAAGTCAAAAATCTCTGCTTCCTACGCCAACCTCACTTTGGTACCTACATTCTTGACTAATAATGGGAAACTTCGACTCGGTGTCGGTGGCTACGCCGGCATTCGATTGGGTGGTCGTGGCAAATTCGTATACGATGATGTCAATGGAGACAAGCAAAAAGTCTACGAAAAGTCAAATATGTACGCCAACAACTTCCGATACGGAGGAAGAGTGGAAATCGGGATTGCGGATTTCAATATGTTCTTCAATTATGACTTAAATGATGTATTCGAGGCCGGCAAAGGCCCAGAACTCAATGCAATCAGCTTCGGCCTAATCTTTAAATAAATAAAATCTACCATGAAAAACTTGACTAAAATCATAACTCTGGGGCTGAGTCTGCTAGTTATTGCCACTATCTCCAATGCTCAGAATGTCATCGTCGATGCAAAAAAATCCTACTCCAATATCAAAACAGTCGAGGTCAATGGTGGCTGGCTGGATGTGACCTATGAGGGCGGCTCAGGAACCGAGGTGAATGTGGAGGCCTATCTTGAGTCCAATGAATCGAATCAGGATATCGTATTTGTGACGCTTGGTGACGTGCTGAAAATCTCTTATGAGCGTAGCAGCAATAACAGCTCAATGAACAATAAGAGCAAAGGCTACATCAAAATCACCGGTCCAAAAGCCGTTGCGCTTCAACTTCGGAATAGCTCAGGTTCACTTAAAGTAACTAACGTCTCCAGTAAAAAAACAGTATTGAAAGTTTCCTCAGGAAGAATCAGCGCTTCCGCCATTGAAGGGGATCTAGACATACAAGCCTCTTCTGGCTCTTTGAAAATCGACGGAATAAAAGGCAATGTCATTGCAGGGGTCACGAGCGGAAGCGCAGACATTAAAGATGTAAGTGGCGACGTGCGATACAAATCAACCAGTGGCTCGCTGGGAGCTGAAAATATAGCAGGCGAAATTGGCGTGTCTTTGACTTCCGGCAATGCCCGACTGACTAATATCGGAACCTTAGGTTCGCTGAAGTTCACCTCGGGAAACATCAAAGCTGAGAATGCCGGCTTGGGTGACAACACTTCTTTCGACGGTACCTCAGGGTCTTTCAAAGTTCAGACCCCCTCCAACTTGAAGGCCTATAACTTTTCGCTAAAAGCCTCTTCAGGTAATGTCAAAGTAGGTAATAGCAGTGCAGGCAAATCTTTGGAAATGGACAATGGTTCCGGTTCTTGGGTGAAGGGAAATATTTCTTCAGGAAATATTACGATCGAAAACTAACAAACCACCAGCGCTAGCAGGCGAAAACGGTAAGTTGAATCAACTTGCCGTTTTTTTTGCGGCATATTTAAGTACAATGTTTTCCAAGGTTTTGCAAAAAACCACAAGGTAAAAAATTGATGATCAACTGGTTCAAACTTTTATTTGGTTCGAGTCTTCAGATTTGGACTGTTTCATTTAAAGTACCATGCATATCCTAAAAACCAAGCTGGTATATGCTACAGTCTGAATCCTACTTTGGATATGGTTCAAGACTGAAGTCTTGAACTGAGGAATGACCGGTTGAGCTTGCCTAAAGCAAATCAATATTTAAACTTACTAACTGGAGACAGTATTAGACTTTTTTGTGATTCCTGATTATTGAAATGACAATTCAATTGAATGATAAGGTAAGCCAAGAAACTTCACATAGCCTCCTATAGTATCAAACACCATTCAACGGACACTTGTCCCCCCTTAAGTTAGTCTGGCCTTGAGGCCAGGCGAATTTGTTCCTTCTGCTCTTTGTCAAGTTTAAGAATCCTACTGATTCGATCTGGTGTAGGCTTTCCCGCAGAGAAGAAAATTAATGTGACTGCAAAAATCACAATGAAGACAGCATTCTCGAAAAACAGCAATCCAACAGAACTTATTAAAGAAATAAAGAACAGGAGAATGTATCGCTCTTTAGTCGCATTGGTATACGATTTCAGTTTAAGGATCAATTCTCCTGTTAAAAAACTGGATTTAATACGCTTTCGGAAAAGCAAAAACTGAACAAGCAAAAGTCCTACTCCAAATCCTATTAACCCCTCCTCTACTATTGCTGGAACTTCAGGAAGATCCCAATTGAGATTACCTGAATTGTGATAAAGATAAATCATCCCAAAAATTGGTAAAACAATAGCCATCAGAACTAAAATTAACAGCTCAGTACTTTTATAGATTTTTCTTAATTCTGATACTTCCAATTTTTTTAAGTTTATTTTTCAATGCGCTGCGATACCACTAGCTATGGCAGAGACTCGATAAATAAACCTTCGAGGTCAAAAAAAGACCTCAAAGGTTAGCTACTGACAACTGCCCATGAAGACTGATTACTCTATCCTCAGGCGTACATCACTACTCATCGGTCGAGCGACACAGCAAAGTATATAACCCGCTGCAATTTCATTTTCAGTTAAGCCGTCTTCCTCATCCATTTTCACTTCTCCACTAATCAATTTACCGCGACAAGCGGTACAAAGTCCGCTTTGGCAACTATAGGGCATATTCAAATCTTGGGCAAGACCAGATTCCAGAATGGTTTTGTCTGGCGATACCGTAATCAAATATTCCTCACCTTCGAGCTCTATAGTCACTTCTCGTGTTAGTATTCCAGTATCACCACTCACAGCAGCATCATGTGCTTTATCTGCCGCTGCGGAATAGAAACTTTCACGATAGATGTTAGCTTTGGCTACACCAAATTGACCCAACACTTCTACTGTGGAATCCATAATTCCATCAGGACCACAGATGAAAAATTTGGTTTCAAAATCGATTTCTTTTTGTGCTTTTTCCACTAAAGGCTGAATAGTCTCTTTTGTCAATCTGCCACTTAATCCTGTCCAAGTGACCGAAGGCTGGCTCAAATTATGGATAACTTCCAGTCTTCCTGGGTTTGCAGCACTCAACGTCTCTAATTGCTTGTTGAAAATGATTTGCTCCTCATTTCGGCTGCAATAGAGCAGAGTCACTTTCGACTTGGGCTCGTTGACCAAGACAGATTTCAAAATCCCCATGATTGGGGTGATTCCACTTCCTCCAGCCACCAAGAAAAAATGACGTCGATTTTTAGAATGAAAATCAGAAGTAAAATTCCCCATCGGAGCCAACATATTGATGGTTTTCCCTGGGAAAATTTTTTCATTGAGAAAGTTCGAAAATAATCCTCCCGCTACTCGCTTCACCGCGATTCCAGGATAGGGATCCACAAACGGCGATGTACAAAGACTATAAGATCGACGATGTTCTTTGCCTTCAAAGTCAAGAATCAATGTCAAAAACTGTCCAGGCTTGTACTCTAAAAACGGCTCCGGTTGCTCAAAATACAGGGTTACTGTATCTGCTGTTTCTTTGACTACCTCCCTCACTTTCAGTGGTAAATATGAATTGATCTTTACCTCCTCCTTCTTTTTCTTGAATAAATTGAACATTCGGAATTTGCGCTTTATCTTTTTAAATCGTTTGCAATATTAACCCCCAAGCTGATATAATTGATCTTGAGCTTAATTATTTGACACTCTTAACTACTGGAAGTCCAAGGTAGTTCGGAATAATCCGGTTAAAAACCGTGATTTAATAAATTTTCTCCCAAGTTTCAGCTTCAAAAATTTAACTTTGAAATCCCATAACTAATAGAACCAATCAAATGGAATTAAATGCTTTGACGGCAGTCACTTCTGTAGACGGTCGATACGCTGGCAAAACTGCCCCACTTCGCGCTTATTTTTCTGAGTTTGCCTTGATCAAATATCGAGTTCATATAGAAGTGGAGTACTTCACAGCACTGTGCGAGCTTCCGCTTCCTCAGCTCAAAGCGTTTGATAATTCACTTTTTCCTACCCTTCGATCTTGGGTAACGGATTTTTCTCTGGAAGATGCACAGCAGATCAAGGACACTGAAAAAGTGACTAATCACGATGTGAAAGCTGTTGAATATTTCCTGAAAGAAAAATTTGAGTCATTGGGACTGGATGCTTTCAAAGAATTCATTCATTTTGGTCTCACCTCGCAGGACATCAACAATACGGCAACACCATTGATGCTGAAGACAGGTCTTCATGAGGAACTATTCCCAGTCATCCAGGAAGTGATGGGAATCTTGCATGATCTCGCTGAAGATTGGAAAGACATTCCAATGCTGGCAAAAACACACGGGCAACCAGCCTCTCCTACTCGTCTAGGGAAAGAGATCAATGTATTCGTAGCTCGGCTCAAAGGTCAGATGGAATTGCTGGAGCAAGTTCCGTTTTCCGCAAAGTTTGGTGGAGCCACAGGGAATATGAATGCGCATCATGTAGCTTATCCAACTATTGATTGGAATGGATTTGCTTTCAATTTCGTGGACAACTACTTGGGATTGGAAAGAAGCTATCCAACCACTCAGATTGAGCATTACGATAATATGGCAGCAATTTTTGATGGATTAAAGCGAATCAATACGATTTTCCTAGACCTTTCGAAAGACGTCTGGCAGTATGTGTCGATGAGTTACTTCAAGCAGAAAATTAAGGAAGGTGAAATTGGCTCTTCCGCCATGCCGCATAAAGTCAATCCAATCGACTTCGAAAATGCAGAAGGGAATCTTGGAATAGCTAATGCCTTGTTGGAGCATTTAGCAGCCAAGCTTCCTATTTCCAGATTACAGCGCGATCTGACGGATAGCACAGTTCTCCGAATCATCGGTGTGCCGCTGGGACATATGTTGATTTCATTGGAATCGCTGAAGAAAGGTCTTGGGAAACTCGAACTCAACGAAGCAGCAATTCATGCAGACCTGGAAGATAACTGGGCGGTAGTAGCGGAAGCAATTCAGACGATTTTACGAAGAGAGGCATTTCCAAAGCCTTATGAAGCACTGAAAGATCTCACCCGAACCAATACCAAAATCACAGCTGAATCGATTGCTACCTTTATTTCAGGATTGGCGGTTTCTGATGCCATCAAAGAAGAGCTTCACAAAATCACCCCTTGGAATTATACGGGAATTTAAAGTACGCCCCAGGAAACGGTAATATTCTGCAACACACGCCACCGTTCGTGGTGACATGAACGGTGAACAGCAAGATCAAGAAAAACGTGAGTGAAGACCGCCGCCGTTCGTGTCTTCACGAACGGTAACCTTATTTGATCAATGCAAATCGTGATTGGATATGCTCAGGTTGGCGATAGGTTTTAGTCTTGTGTTCTTTATGTGGACTATGCTATTTAAAAAAACATGAAATATCGGTTAAAAATTATCATCAAATCGTTTTGGCGAACCCTCATTCTCCCGATTGACGTCACTCCTGCCAAAACCCAGGATCAACTTCAACTATCCAAACCATGGGCTAACGCCCATGGCTGATATATATCGCACCTTCAGCGCTATTACTTGCTAGTTTCCGCCGCCGTTCCTGTCTTCACGAACGGTAACCTTATTCGATCAATGCAAATCGTGATTGGATACACTCACGCTGGCGATAAACTTTAGTCTTATGTTCTTTATGTGAACTATATGGTTCAAAAAAAACTTTTAAATCCTCCGTAGTAAATAACTCAGCCCTTCGGTAAAAAAATCTCAGCCATCATACATCTTGCCGAGCCTCCACCAAGCTTTTCGATAGTTGGAATATTCGGACTAATGATGGTAGTATATTTTTCAATCAATTGAATCTGGCCAACGTTCAGCGAATCCAATGCTACTTGAGACATGACTGTGAATTTCTCTCCTCCATCATTACTGACCTCAAGCATATTTCCGGCAAAATTAAATTTCTGCTTAGCCATAATTGGGACGATTTTCTTCCCTGATTCAGAGAGCTTCCGCTGCACTTTCAATTTTTCACTGGCTTTTGGAATACTATCCAAGCAAATCACCGCCAGATCTGTCCCCACATGCATCATCACGTTGGTATGATAGATCGGTGATATTTTACTATCGATCTCTTGGACAGCATTAAAACCCACCACCTCATAACCCAATAGTTTTGCGACATAATCCAAAGGCAAGGGATGTGTACGTTCAGAACAACCTGCATAAATAAGCTTCGACTTATGATCCATCACCATACTTCCTGTTCCTTCTAGAAATTGTTCATCTCGCTCGAAAAAGCTCAAATCAATAATTTCCCCAACTCTAAAATTGAGGCGCATCAACTCTTCAATCAACTCTTTTCTTCGCTCCAATCGTCGATTGGGTGAATACATAGGGTATAAAAGTAGCTTGCCGTCAGCATGGGTACTGAACCAGTTATTCGGGAAGACAGCATCAGTCTTCACGGGTTCCTCACTATCCTCAATGACGATAACATTCACACCCTGATCTCTCAACAAGGCTACAAAACCATCAAATTCGGTTCTTGCCAGCTCACGAATCACACTGGTGTTTCGCTCGTCTTTTTGTTGGTAAAAATTGCTCTCAGCCGTTTCAGGGTTAAACCCGAAATTAGCTGGTCTAACCATCAAAATATGTGGACTTGTCTGCTTATTAATTTCTTCTTTCATAGCGATAAAGTGTAGGATTGATGTCAAAACGCTTTTCGCTGATGGTATAATATGCGCTTCCATCTAGCTGAAATCCGATTGCCTCACCTTGAGGCTCGGGATTATAAAGGAGTATTGTTGGTTCTCGCATTAATGCTTGCACGATAGATTCGCCAGATTTTTTTGTCCAATAATAGACATTTTGATAGGTTTTGATCAGAATCTGATTTCCATCAGAAGAGATATCTCCGCCTACTGAGCTTGTAATATTCAGTTCACCTACCCTTTCCAAAACTGCTTCTTTGTCTATAAATCGGGCAGCAGGAAGACAATAAATAGTATTTTTCTTATCACGCTTCGAGATAATATAAATATCACCCGAGATTGGGTCTACCATTAAAGTCTCTGCATCTCTTGAACCTCCCGGGTAAGTCAATTTGATTTTTTCCGGCTTCACCTCTGATTCAGGTTTTAATTTTTCTGGTTCTGGAAATCTGTAAATAATAATTTCATCATGAACTGCGGCATTATCGCCAATCTCACCGACGTATATATAGGATTTGCCATCTGGTCCTGGACCTACAGCGATATCTTCCCAGTCACGATTTTTAGCTTTGTCGAGCTTGATCTTACCTAGCTCCTCCCCTTTCGAATTAAACATATAAACCGCTGCCTCTCCTCCACTATCAGTATGTCCATAGAATACTCCGGGATGAACCTTGCTAAAGGCTATTCCGCTTAGTTCTTGAAACTTGTCTTTCTTGATCTCTTTAATCGTAATAGGTTCACTATAGGTAGAATCATATTGCTGGGAAAAAGCAAAATTTATAGAAAACAGAAGTGGGAAAATCGTAACTAAAAGGCGCATTTATTCGGTATTTAGAGTTTGAAATTACAGAAAAGCTACCAAATCAGACTCCAAATTGAGATTATATCCTTTAATTTTAAATACCATGCCTGATTACCATGGAAGAGCTATTAGAGAAAATCTGATTATCCGAAATAATACCAGTGGCCTCCTTTACTTTGCTCAACTAGCGAAAAAGCCCGCCAAGTCGGAATAGGCCCGTCAAGTCTAGGTAGTTCCATGACGGGAGGCGAAATAACCGGCTTACTAGTGTTTACCACATATTAAAACACTTTTTGTCCTTTGCTGATGCAATTGCGGATATGCATAAAAAAGAATGACTTGGAAATAAGGATTGAACATTCAAGTCTGGAATTCACCAGCTGAGTTTAATTCCAAGCTTAAACCTTGGCAAAAGGATAGTTTAATTGATTTGGAGAAAAAACCTGATTTCCTTCTTGGATTTGTCTAATCATCTACAGACCCCAATATGGTATTTGACCAGCTGCTAGCTTTCTTGACCAATGATGAACAGCTCTGGATTATTCACCCAAAAAAGTGTATCAAAAAAATAAGTGACCGTAGACTGGGAATAATCCTTAGAGCTATCTGAATCAGTGAATTTTACCATTTTTCCTTAAATTCATCTAGAAAGTTCGGTCAATATATTACTGAATTGGCACTTACCAGTATTGCTTCCTATGCAGTAGACACCTAGAAAACTTATTGTTTTTTGAACGTTGCAAACTCAATTCTTTTCATTGAGAACAGCTCTCTTAAGACCCAAAGTAGGGGCATATTTTCCGAGGCCCTTAACCAAGGAGCTGCTTTGAGTCCGCTAAAAGGTAAAAATTGCAGGCCCAGCGTAGAAAGAGCTGAATAGCGCAAAAGATCCCGTCTTTTGATGAATTTGTTTCTATGAGTGATTCTTTTGACTGGATTTATAACCTGATTAAAAAAATTTGGTGAGATTTTTATCCTGTTTTGGATGCTTAGTTGCCTATTAATACTGGAAAACTGGAATGATTTTCTCAAAAAGCTCAATTTCAAGGATAGTTAAACAATAATATTAAAGTAATTATTAAAAGTAAGTGACTGATTTTGAAGCAGGGAAAAGGAAATGAGACTTTGACTCAAAGAATTATTATGAATTGGGTTTGGAAAAAATACCTGATGCACCTACATTTGCAAGACGAATTCCAAAAGAGGAGTTTAAACAACAAATTCCTCCTTAGCTCAGTTGGTTAGAGCATCTGACTGTTAATCAGAGGGTCCTAGGTTCAAGTCCTAGAGGAGGAGCATCCAAAGCCTGTTAGATTCATTTCTAACAGGCTTTTTGGTTAAAGCTTTAAGGAGATGGACTTTTTAGTGTACATAATCTATTCCGTGAATTTAGATAAGTTTTACATCGGGTATACAGCTGACTTTGAAAAGCGGATTAACTTTCACAATAGTGTTCAAAATGCTATATGGACTAAAAGAGGACAGCCTTGGGAATTATATTTCACCATTGACCAATTGGAAAAATCTCAAGCGCTTAGGATAGAAAAACACCTCAAAAAAATTAAGTCCAAAAAATATCTTATCGAACTAAAAGCAAATACTCAGTCGATTTTTGATTTAAAACGGCGGTATCGTTAAAGCATCTGATCCCGATTCATCGGGAAGGGTCCTAGGTCACCTGTCCCGATGAATCGGAACAAGTCCTAGAGGAGGAGCAAAACCTGATACGAAAGTGTCAGGTTTTTTTAATTTAGCTCAGTTGGTTTTCCTTTATGTACATAACGCAATTTCTGGATTAAGAGAACTAGATCAGATAATCTGGAATTCTGATAGATTTCATCGTATGCAAAAATATATTGTCCATGGCCTTCCACAGTTTTGGATTTTTAAGGGAGGTGAAGAGGTATCGTTTTATACTCGATTTTAAATTTTAGCCGCCCCAAAACTTCTTTTTAAATAAAATCGGTCCCCAAGCGACTAGTGGTGAGTACATCTAACTAAACCTAGAGGGAACACTTTTCAGTATTTTGTTTTTACATCTGCATTGAAGCGAATACGCAAAATAATCATTTGAGATATGTACAAACTTTATCCTACTCAAACAACTTCAGCATCGTCTCTCCATTCATACCGGTGAGGAATCCATCGCCTTCGGAGATGACCTCTTTGGCGAGTTTGAGTTTAGATTTCTGAAGCTCCATAATCTTCTCCTCCACGGTGTCTTTACAGATCATCCGGTAAGCCATCACTTTCTTGTCCTGCCCCATACGATAGCAGCGATCGATCGCCTGATTCTCCACGGCAGGATTCCACCAAGGATCCAAAATATAGACATAGTCGGCGGCAGTCAAGTTGAGCCCTGTTCCTCCGGCTTTGAGACTGATCAGGAATACTCTGATAGAATTATCCTCCTGAAATTCGTTGACCGAACTCTCCCGATCTTTCATCGAACTTTTCCCATCCAAGTAGGAAAAAGGAATATTCCGAGTGATCATCTCCTTTTTGACCAAATCCAGCATTTTCACAAATTGACTGAAAATCAGAATCTTGTGATTTCCCGTCTTTTCCACAATATGCTCCATCAACATATCGATTTTGGCACTCTTTGCACCTTTCTTATCCTTGCTGATCAAGTCCGGTGAGTCACAGATTTGGCGCAGTTTGGTCAGTCCTTCCAGCACATACATTTTGGATTGATTGGAACCTTCCTCCTCAAATTTCCCCTGAAGAAAATCCCGATATTCATTGCGATAGGCTTCATAGACTTTCTTTTGCGGCGCGCCCATCTCACAGTAGAGGTATTCTTCGATCTTGTCGGGCAACTCAGTAAGCACTTCTTCTTTGGTACGTCGAAGCACAAAAGGCTGGATTTTCTTCCTCAAATCCTGCATGGTTTCTGGATTTCCATTTCGCAGTTCTTTGATGTACTGCTCTTTAAATCCGTTGAATGTTTTGAAAAATCCGGGATTGACAAAATTCATATGTGCAAAAAGCTCTGCAATTCCATTTTCGATTGGCGTGCCAGTCATAGCAAGTTTGAGTTTTCCCCGCAACTTGATGATGGATTTGTAGCGTAACGAAGTCACATTTTTAATCGCCTGGGATTCATCTGCTACGATCAGGTCAAACTCCAAACTGGAAAGCAAATCCAAATCATTGATCACCAGTCCGTAACTGGTCAATACAATAGAATGCGCTTGCAGATCCTCAGCCTTATCCGAGCGGTCGCCATGGTGAATAAAATAATCGAGATGCGGTGCAAACTTTTCCAGTTCGTTTCTCCAGTTGAAAAGCAGCGTAGTTGGAGCTATAATCAGTACTCGAATAGCACCTTTTTCGGCCATTTGGGAAATCAGTGTAATCACCTGAAGCGTTTTTCCCAGTCCCATATCATCTGCCAAAATCCCTCCCCAGCTATATTCCTGAAGGAAATTCAACCAATTGAGACCTGCTTTCTGATAATTCCGAAGTTCAGCCTGTATTCCTTTGGGTACTTCCACCGTCCGGATTTCTTCGAACGATTGCAATCGAGCTTTCTTTTCCGCCAATTCCTTCTCCACCGCAGGACTGGAAATATCTTCTTCAAAATCAGTCAACAGACTGAAGTGAATCTTGGAAAGCTTGACCTTTTCGCCATCCACTTCGGAGGATTGGATCAGTTTTGAGAATTTGCGAAGCCACTTGTCAGGAATCTGACCCAGCGATCCATCTCCCAAGCGCACAAATCGCTCGTCGGATAAGACTGCTTGTCTGATATCTTTGAGCTTCACAGCGTAATCTCCAAATTTCAACTGCGTATTGATCTCAAACCAATCCGAGTTGGAACTGACATTCATAGATATCGAAGCAGGGAAAGGCGAATAGCGCTTCAGGGTTAGTTTATCCAGTCCAAAAACTTTGATTCCCTGCTTTTCGAGTTGACCAAAAGTCTCCAAGAACCAATTCCCAGCTGTAAACTGGCTATGCTTAAGGCTAAAATAACCCTGAGCGGCTGTATTGGTAAAAGACGGATGCAGGTCTTTCAAAAAGCTTACAAATTTATTTTCAAGATTGCTGTCGCGGAGATAGATCGTATTGGATTCAATGTCAAAAAGGGTAGTCGAAGTAAGAGGATTGGAACTAATCTGCGCATTGTAGCGCACCTTTGGCTCAAAAATCACCAATCCCGAAATTTCAGACACATATAATTCGCGCTCTAAAGGTATTCCCAGATCGACTTCTGAAATCATACCCGTTTCGTCAGTGAATTTGGCAAATTCAGACAAAGGTTTGAGCACTTGCTTTGCGAATTCCGGAAACATATTTTCCGCAAATCGTACAGGAACTCGCTGATTCCAGTAATTCAGCAAAGCGATATCAGCATATTTTGCAAAAAGAAGAATAATACGGTTCTTATAAAAACCGAAGATTTCCGACATTAAAAGATCTTTTGAAACCTCAGCCAGATTCAATCGCTGCTCTCCCAGTGTCAGCCAAGCTTGGAATTCGAAAATTGACTTACTTTTAACTAAGGTAAAATCCAGTTCAGCAGATTGGAACTCCAGTACTTCTTTGATGTCGCTCTTATGGAACCTGTCGCTATAGTAATAGCTTCCATAGCTTCCTTCGCTTCTATAAATGGGATATTCGTTGTCAACCGAATCGATAAACGCATTGAATACACCATGTAGCAATTCATATTTTTTTCGTTCTTTATAAGACTTCACCTGTTTGACATCCAGCAGCAGGCGCTCCAGATTATCATTCTTAGCCAGTCTGATGTCGTCTGCATATTCTAACAGTTCAAATCGCACATGGTATCCGCCGGGATCATTCTTTTTGCCTTTGGCAATAAACGGAAATAGGTTGTACAAATCACCCCGCTCGTTGATAGCTAGGGCAAAAGCCACATTATAAAGACCATACTCTTTGGAGTCGGACTTTTCAGCTAGTGTTTTCACATTCGGATTCATCAACTCCAAACTTGAAAAGTCCTTAAAATCTTTTCCAAATACCATCACGTCTTTCATTCCCTCCAGTTCTCCGGCGTAAATAAAACGAAAACCACCATTGGAGAAACCTAACTTCAGAGCGGTGTCAGGATTGGCTACATCGCCCAGTAGCCCTAAGTCGGCTAGCTTTTTACGTTTGGCTTTGGCACGTTGAGAATTGGTGAGGAGTTCCAAGTCAGCATTTGTAGTATGCTTCCACAGCAGCTGAAGAAATACGACTGCCTGCTCTTGAATGCTAGTAGAGATATTCGAACAGGTGATCCGAACTTGCTCATTGATAGGGTCAAACACCACAGTGAGGCGGACCGAATATCCGATAAGAATCACTACGTAAGTGATGCTATTATCGGCTAGCTCCACATTTTGCAAGTTTTTGGGTGTTGCTTGCGTGTTGATGAACGGGAGCCGCTCTGCTAGATTATCCAAGTCATCCTCTCCACACGAGATGGTAATCGGGAAAAGAGTTTTGTTGGGAACCAACTGTACTATTTTAATTGGCGCTACTTTCTTTTGAGATTTAGACTTTCGGAATTTTTCCTCACTGTAAAAATCCAGGTAGCACGCTGCGGCTGCGACGTGTTTACAACTCTGGTTTTTTTGATAATAAATGCATGAACACTTAGAAGCCACATCCAAATTGACTTCTTTGGCGTATTTGACAATCTCTTCATTCAGACAAATATTGACAATATATACATTTATTCCGCTTCCCTGTACACTAAATTCATAGACCTTGAGCGCTGTATCCTCTCCCAAAAAACTAACTCGATCATCATGAAAAATATCTATTCCCCGATCATGGATGATCGGATCAAGGCTTTCAATCAGCTCATTTAAAACATTTAACTCTTCGCTGGTAAGCGCCATATTTTCTTATTTTTTCTGCGGAATTTGATCCGGTAGAAAACTGAAATCCTGTATTGGAAGGTGAAAACCCTGCTATCCAAATCCCGATTTTCCAACCGATTTTAAAAGTAAGGATGGTTTGTGGGATTTGAAAAAATAAGATGAGAATCTTGATATTCACTCAAAGGAAATTATCACAAAACTGTCGGAGTCGGTGTGGACTATTGAGAAAGGTTCTTAGTAGTACTAGATCTCAAAAACAATGGCGAGAAATAATATGAGGATTAATCCCAATTGTTCCGGCAAAGTTTTTAATATGATCAAAAACCAGTTTATAGCCAATTCATTTCAATTCAGAAAATTATCGGAAGCAGAGTTTGAAGTCCAAAAAGCTCGATTTATAGAATCTGCTGATGCTAAGTTGATCATGTACTGCCAGCATCTGATCAAGGACAATCCGGATGAACGGATTTACTTAGTTACAGAAGAGACTTCTGGTTCAAACGATCTCAAGCTTTTTGAAAAGATATCTGGTATCTGTAACATTCTTGATATCCCAGTGATTACTGTTCCAATGCTTTTCCAGAAATATCCTGAAGTAGATTTGGGTTTTGGGTAATGCCAAGAATCAATATTCAACCCTTTATGATAAAACCATTAAATACATTTATCGCTCAAAACTTGCAACTTATCAAAAATAAATTTGTCACGTTTTTACACTTTATTACTTTTATTGTTAAATTTGTGACACTTTTTACAGATAAACAAAACCCATGGAACTCCAAAATATTATCGGCTCTAATCTTCAAGCCTTCAGAACAAGGCTTGGTCTCACTCAGGATCAAATTGGTGATTTCTTGGAGGTTGACAGAAGTCTCATTGCCAAATATGAAAATGGAATCAATGAAATCACCTATGTACATCTGAAGAAACTGTCTAACCTCTTCAATATTGAAGTAGAAGATCTTTTAGAAGAAAATTTTGTATTAAGAGAGTTGAATTTTGCATTTGCTTTTCGGGCTGATGGGTTGGATAATACTGATTTAAAATCTATTTCTGAATTTCAGAAAGTGGTCAGAAATTATATCGAAATGAGCAAAATGAAGCATGAATAGAAACAATCTACTTCGGCTTGATTGCAAAGAAAAGGCTGCCTACTTTCGAAATCGATTTGGCTATGGGCCAGACGACCCCATTCATTTAAGGAGCTTTTTGCTAAGACACAATGTGGTGACATTATTCAAACCCTTGAGCGGAGGTTTTGCGGGAATGGCCATGATTGTGGATCAAAAAAAGTTCATGATGGTCAATCAAAACCACACCTTAGGCAAGCAGCATTTCACCATTGCTCATGAACTCTATCATTTGTTTGTCCAAGAAAACTTCGTCTCACAAAAATGCAAGACAGGTCTTTTTACAAATCAAGCAGATCCAGAGGAGTTAAAGGCAGATCTTTTTGCTGCTAATTTGTTACTTCCGGAAATAGGGGTTTCATCCTTAATCCCGCAAGAAGAACGAAAAGGGAATATTTCAGCTCAAACAATTTTTAAAATTCAGCAAGTATATTCGGTATCTGTTAAAGCGACCATTTTCCGCTTAGTGGAATTGGGATTTGCCGATAATAGCTATTTCGAAACCTACCAACACGGTTCAACAGAAAAAATCCGAAATCTAGGATATGATACTCGTCTGATGTATCCTGGAAATCAGGATTTGACTTTGGGCGATTATGCGGTAATGGCACAAACGCTCTTTCAGCAAGAAAAGATATCTGAGTCAGTTTACCTCTCCTATCTCAATGCAGTGCATATTGACCCATTACAAAAAATAGAAAATGGGGAAGAGTAGCAGTGTACCAGTTAAAATTTTGGTAGATGCAGATGTGCTGATCCATCTGTTTAAGGCAGATAGGATTTCGATTTTAAATCAGCTGTATCCAAAAAGAGTCTACATGCTTGACGTAGTATTAAGCGAGCTAAAAGAAAATAGAACTATTCGAAATAACTTAGACAGTATTTTACTTTTTTCAGGAATCAAAGAATTGATTTTCCCAACTTCTTCTAACCCTATACTTTTTAGAGAGTTTTTGGCTTTAAAAAAACAAATAAAAGGCGACGGAGAATCTGCCTGTCTCGTTTACTGCAAGCATCATTCAGATATCATCGCCAGCAGCAATACTAAGGATATAAAACCTTTTTGTGAGCAGCATGGCATGGCTTACCTCACCACGTTGGATGTTTTCTGTGTGGCAGTAGCTAAAGGCTTGTTGACTGACACCCAAGTGAATAAACTCATCGCCAAAATTACGCACAATAAGGAAAGTCATCTCTGCTGTAAATCAATAGAGGAGCATAGGCGAATTCATTTTGATCCAATGAAAATCAACTATTGATGGAAGAGTCTACATCTGAAACTCCTCAATCAGCAAGTTTTTCAGCTGAGTGAAACTAAAAATTGTCAAGAGGTAGATTTGGATTTTGAGTAATTTCAAAGATATCGCCAGCTACTGTAAAATGCATCAAATCACCTATCTGACTACAATGGATTTTCTCTGCAAGGTAGTTAAGGACAGGCTTATTTAAGAAATTGATCCTGCTGACTTTATCAAAAAAGTGCTTGATTCTGGAAGTAGGCTACCGGTAAAAAACTGAAAAGAGTTTACTTGCAGAGAAATTGTCTTTTGAATTATGCTAAACTGGAGAGAAATAAAATCCGAATATCCTGAAATCGATCAAATCATAATCCTATCAAACGAAAAAATCACTGATTTCAGGAAATGGACATTAGGTCAATTCTTAGAAAATGATGAAAAAACTGGTTTTGGTATTTTAACTACACCAAGTAAGATAGTAAAACCTGAAACCTTTCTTTATTGGACACCATTTTTGCTTCCAGACTTGGGAATTCCTTCAGATTATAAGGAAGAAGAAATTCCAAAGTATTTAAATGCCTTTAAAATCCTTTTGAAAAGCTATGAGCATCGCTTTCTAGTGATGGCAAAGACCAGCAAAGTTCCTGGCAGTAACCTTTTTCATTTAGATTATTATTTTGATGGCGTTTATTCCAGAGCCCTTTCTTTACTTGAAGGATTCATTGTTCTTTTGGAATCAAGGAATTTTATGGCAGCATCTCATTTGGTAAGGCCATATCTGGACAATTTTTTAAGATTATTTGCTGCTTGGCTAGTCAAGAATCCGCATGAATTTGCAAATGAGGTAATGAAAGGAAAAAAGGTGGAGGAGTTTTTCGATAAAGACAATGAAAAACAAGCACTCAAGGACGGGTATTTGAGAAATAAAGCCTCTGAATCCATCCCATGGATTAATGAGGTGTACAAGCAAACCTCAGGATACATACATTTTAGCTCGAAACACATTTATAACCCTATCGTAGAAGTGGACGCAGAAAAAGGCACCATTGGCACCTATTTAACCAAATACGATTCAGAAACTGTAACAGACCTGAATAGAATAGAAGCAGTTTTGGTGATCATCGAAGTCTCTAATTGCATCTTAGATTATGCTTATGGCTGGGCTAGGACAAAGATGAAGTGAGATACCAGGAAGCGTAATTATTATATCTAGATCATTTTAATTTCCTTTGCATTTTTTGAACCCAATACCACATCATTAAGCCCACACATATTAATACTAATAAAAAAATAGCGGATCCATTTGCTTTCAATGCCTGAAAAATAAACAGTATTAAAAAGATGTTTGCAATATTCATGGCAAAAAATAGTACATGCGATAGTCTAAAATAAAAAGAAATTTTATCAAGAAAAGATTGCTTTATTTCAGAAAACAATTCAAGCTCTTTTGGGTATTTGGAAAAAAACTTATTTTCTGCTAAAAACTTATAATCAAGAGTAAATATCTTCTCTAAATAATTTAAGTCTTGTAAGTTGGAATTAACTAGTATACTTAGAATAATTGAAGTAGAAAATATTACAGTTAGTAATAGAATTAAAAAATGTGGGCTATCGCTAACTCTATCAATAGCAATTAAACTTGCCGAAACACCAATTGGCAATGCGACGATTTTCTGAGTTATTTTTCCAAGAGTGTCTGATAATTCTTTAAAGTATTTGGTTTTTAATTCATCATAATCTTTCTTCAGTTTTTCAACAGAAACCTCATTAAGGAAAACCTCAAAGTTTATATTTGCCTTTTCGACAATTGAATTTAAAGACTCAAAAATGATTTTAAGTCTTAAGCTTTCCTCTAGGTTCTGACCAATTTTAATAATTTCCGATTTAAGAAATTTAGGCAACGATTTATTCTCTGGTAAAAAACAGTTCTTAAAAGCATTGTAACCAACTCTAAAATCTTTTGAGATTGAAAAATCAGGAATATTTTGTGGATACGAGATGTTCAGCCTACCTTTTTCAGAAAAATTAATCATTGTTATCCTCCTGAAATCAAAGTTAAAGGAGTCTATAAAATGGAATTCTCTATCATCAGAAACTACCAGAGATTTTAAATATTGGATGAATTCCAAATAACATTTGGCGTTAGTAAAAAGGAATAACTCATTATTTGCTTCAAAATCAACGAAGGTGTTTCCGTCGACAAAAGAAAGAATTTTTGGATCATTTAACACAAGAAGACTCTTATAGTTGTTTAAATCAGTAAACTTTTTAAAGTCCTCTAAATTTCTAAATGCAACAATTTGATCAGCGGACGGAGACAATCTTAAATGATCAACGATTTTTTCATTATTAATATTAAGCAAATCGGCTAAAGCCTTATTAGATTCAGAATAAGCAATTTCGATAAAGCCATTTCCAAATTTAGCTTTAGAAATAGGGGTGATCAAGTCTAAAAGTTGTTTCTGCTTATCAGGACTAAACATTTTTCTCTAATTCACTTCTTAATTTTTTCGCAAATTCCTTAGATTCAATAATTATCATATTTGGATCACCCTCAGCAAGCCTGACCTTACTCCCAAAATCGCCCCTAGAGAATTTCAACTTTATGCCGTCAACATCGATCGCCAATTGTATGAATTTTTTGAGAGCATTCCGATCAAATCTGAATTCTGTGTCAATTTCTATGTCATTATCTGTCGCATAGGTTTGAATAGTACTTTCATCTCCATAGATATGCTCACTTAGACTTTTCAAATTAATATTCTTCTGTCCATTGGATCGTGCGTGATCATAAACCATGTTCCTAACTTCATCAATTGTATAATCAACGGCGGTCTCAGGATTCTTAGGTAAAGGGATAGCATTTATTATTTCATATAGTTTTTCGGTAAATTCTGTACTGCTTTCAAGTTTAATTGCACATATCCAGTCCGTAAAGTATTCTGAAACATCTGGTTGGTTGCGCTTTGTAAATGAGATATAGTTACCTTCTATTTTATTGTAATTGGGCTTATTTAGCCTAAAGGCCATTGCTAAATGGTTGGTGTCTAGATATTCAACAGAATTAACTTCGAAGGTATTCCCTACTCTTTTCAATGTATTTCCTGCTGTATCCCTAAGTAAAAATATACCATAAAATGTTGTACCATTATTTTCATATTCACTGAATAAAAAATATCCGCCTTTAGCGAAATTCTTAATACTCATGAATGTTAGTATACCTGAAATCTGGTCTCTAGTCATGTTAATAAAATCCTTATCAGTTACAGTAGATGCCGATCTGTATTTATCGTACCTATTTGGAAAATAACTGCTAGCGTCTAAATTAAAAACTCCGTAGATAATTTTATCAGAATTGTAACTTTTAGATAGTGTTTCTACGAGTCTTGTTGATTCTGGAGATAATGGTATTAGTTGGTCTGAAAGGACTAATTTTGTATCCTTACGATTAGCTTCTTTCTGGACTTCATGAACTATAATTCTTTGGATTTGCATTTTTAAAAAAAGTTATTGTAAATTAAATTAGCTCTATTTCGTTTTAAACTTTCGCCTACATGATTCCGCCACCATCATCTCTTGTATCTCCGACCGAGCATCAACAATCCCTCTTTTCATCAACTCTTCCCTAATCCTTTCCTGGACAATCTCTTCTGTAAGAATTTTAAAATCCAAGTCAAGTTCGAGGGACATTTTAGCTAAAATATTCCAATTAGGTTTGCGATCTCCTCGGAACAACTGTGTAATGAAGGAAGCAGAAGTGCCTATTTTTTCAGCTAACTCTTTCTTGGATATTTCTTCTTGCTCCATTTTTTGATCTACTAAACCCAAAAATTGCAAAGCCAATAAATCAGCCTTGGAAGCAATCTGGTCTTCATAGGAAATTCCTTCAAAGAGGATATCCCATTCTTTTTTGATAGAGTCTGTCATGGTTTTGGGGTTAAGTCGTACTCGAATTTGGATACTCTTCTAATTATACTTTTTTCTACCGATGTCAATTTTTGGGATTTCTTCTTTTCAAGAAGCTCAACCCCAATAATTACGAATCGCTCCGTCTCTCCGTCCGTGTATTGCTGACAGTAAATCCTGGGATTTTTCTTCCCTTTAAACAATTTAATTGCGGTAACCTGTTCACAACCTCTTTCAAAATTCTCTTTGTCATACAAGTCTCTCGGCGCACGATGGTTCAAAATCAAGTCCAAGGAGGTATTGAACTTCTTCAAATTGGCCGATTCTGATCTCAGAAAGCTCATAATTTCTACGGAATTCTCTTCATCCAGGTAGAAAGCCTTCTTTCCGTCATCGGAAATTCTGATCAGTTGTGCTTTTCTTCTCACGACAAAATTAAGCAATAGGTTAATTTAAACAAACCATTTATAAAAATCTATTTTTTTTCATACCTCCCCCGTTCCCCTTCAGCCACCATCCCCAATTCCTCACTTACTCTTTCTTCTGCATCCATCACCGAGATTTGCCCATTCATCAGCATGGGCAATAACCAATCTCGAAGTGAGGAGAGTTCTTGGTTTTGCTTTACGTTATTTGTTTGTGTGTTGAAGATTTCAGCTGTGATTCCCTCAAATTTTGACAATATCATATCGTCTGGAATTGGCAGGCTATAATTTTTTAACGTGTTGGCATCTACTCTTTTTCTACCCGATGTCCCTGTCATATTCGATATGGCAAAATTTCTAAAACTTTCTGATCTAGCTAAAAACGATGCAAATCCGCTTAATTGTGAGCTTTTACCTCTAATTACAATAAATTCAGTAGAACCAAATCCAATCTCATTTTCTTCAAGCTGAGTAATTAAAGCTGTCTTTCCATTCTCTAGACATGGAGTAATTCTGGCAACAACAACATCTCCATTTTGGAATTTAACACCTCCAGCGAACTCTTTTATCTGTGGTTCTAAGGTCATAAAACCACTTTGTGGAATTGAATGCATATCTAGATATTTAGCCCCTGCCCCTTTAGGAATACCCAAACTAGGATTGAAATCAAATAAGTTACTGGCAACTCCACTTCCCCACCCCTCCGGAATCTCCCTATTCAAGTCTTTATTCCAGATCATTTTTCCACCTGATGATTTATAGGGCTTGATATCTTGGGGCTTGGAAGTCTCGTCGGCAGGCTTGCTTTGTCGCAAGTCATAGGGGAAGTCAAACTGTACAAACCAATACTCATACAGTAACTTCGCCATCGCCTCCAGTTCCGAATTGATGCGATTGTTGAGCTCAATTTTGTCGTCTAAGGCTGATAATACTGATGTTATTTTTTGTTGATCTACTTTTGAATGAACACATGTTTTAATATTAAGTAAATTTTCCTTATTTAATTTTGGCTGAGCACTTCCAGTAACGTATGAGTCAAACTTAATTCTATTGAAATTATAGAAAAGATATTTTGTGATATTGTCATCATTTGCTTTAAGTATATGTGCGTGATTATTAACCCAAAACTTCCCTTTAACTAAATTGCAAATATTTTGATTATTTGACCTCAAATTCTCTCCATCTTCAGCTACTAAAAGGTATTCCCCATCAAATAAAAAATCATCGACATAATCTACTATTCCTTGGGCCCCATAATATGGGAACATCTTATTGAGATTTTCTCTTTCTTTTGAGGAAAGAGGCACTCTAATATTATTAAAAATATCAACCAGTTCTGAGATTTTTTTCCATTCTAATCCTTTAATCATACCTCAAACCTTTTAATTGATTTTGAATATTAGTATCCAAGCGATTCCCTTCCCCAAACATTCCAACCAATCGATTTTTAAAACCACTTAATTTTTCCTCAAACTCTTCTGACGTAATATCTACATATTCAATCTTTACCTCAAAGTATTGTCCGGCTGCTAAGGAATAATTCTTTTCCTGAATCAGATCCTTACTGACCACTACAGAAAGATCTTCCACTGCCACTTGAGAGTTAAAGGCTTCGATAATCTGACTTTCCTCTTCCCGAGAAAGAACTGTTCGCTGATTCTTTCCTTCTTTTACTGTTTTTCCCAGTTTGGAAGCATCCATTAGTACGATTTTGCTATCTGCTCTTTTATCCAGAAAGAGCACCGACACATTAGTCCCGGTGCTTGCGAAGATATTGCTTGGCATACTGACCACTCCCCGCAGCCAGCCTTGCTTGACTAGCTTTTCACGGATCTTCTTTTCTATCCCACTTTGGGCGGTGATAAATCCTGTAGGAACCACGATGGCTGCTTTTCCATTTTCACTCAGGCTATGCATGATATGCTGGATAAAGAGCAGGTAGATTGCCATGGATTCTTTTTTGGCTTTAGCGACCTTCGGAATGCCAGCAAAAAATCTATCCTTGAACATATCCTTCTCCAAGTCATCCCGAAAATCCGAAAAGTCCAGCTTAAAAGGCGGATTCGAAACAATGAAATCAAACTTCTGGGTTAGGTAATAGGGTTGCGCTATTGTATTGGTCTTGATGATATTTGGGATACTGTGCGTCAGTCCGTTCAAGACTAAATTCAGTCGCAGCATGGAACTTGACTTTTGGGAAATATCCTCCGAATAGATGCTACAGTTTTGCTCCCCGATCTGATGCGCCAGACTCATCAGCAAAGTCCCCGATCCCGCGCTTGGATCATAGCATCGCACCCCTTTGATCGGCTCGGGAACCATAATCGCCGCCATAATCCGGGCTACTGCATGGGGAGTGTAATACTCCGCATATTTCCCTCCACTGTCACTGTTGTAATCCTTGATCAGATATTCGAAAATCGTAGCAAAGAAATCATATTTCTCCTCAAACATCTCTTCAAAACTAAACTCGAAGAGTTTGTTGATCAGCGCTCTGGCAAAAGCATCCCGCTGGGAAGAATCGGATATATATTGGCTTAATTCATCAAACAGCGAATCCTTTGCACCAGAAAAAGCCTTTATTGAAAATACCTCAGCATTTTCAATACTGATTTGGCGAAGGGTATCGTCAAAGGTTTTCGCAAAATCTCCCTGATTTTGGTTATTGTAAAGATGGGATATCAGTTGATGAGATTGTAACCTTGGGATATTTGCATCCAGCGAATCCACCAGAAAGAGGTAATCATCTTCAGGCATAGCATGTAGCGCCGCTGAGAAATCCTCCACCGCCGCGAGTTCAGGCTTTGCCTTTTTCACCTCGTAGCGAAACTTATCATTCAGAAACTTATAGAGAAATACCTGAGTAATAATCTTAAACTCGTTGCCATCGTTGCCCAAGCCATAATTGGCACAGACACTTTTCAGATTGTCAATGAGGTCCTTGGTCTTGGTAATAAAATTTAAATCTTGGGTCATCTTAAGGATGAAGAGTGATATTGTTGTATATATTCATTGACAATCAACTGGTTGATTCCTTGCGTAGTCGGGTGGTCAATCGCCATTTTTTGTTCGTTTTTGAATTCCTTAATCACCAGCTGCATCATGTAGCGCTTGAAGAAAGCCTCATTACCCATAATATCCTTACTGTTTTGGATAGATTCATCTGCCTGTGACTTGACTTTTAATAAAGCAGCTTGCAACTGAAGCTGTTTTTTGGTCATCCCGCCTTTTTCCATCATACGCTTATGGACCCGCGCAAACTTCTCGTCTTGGCTGTATTTTGATTTAAGGTTTCCATTTTCCCGATTCAGTTCTTTTGCCTTTTCATGGATTTTTCTGAGCAAAGGCATGTTTTCTGCCAAATCTTGCTGCGTGACCTCGCTGAGATTTTTCTTTTTGAAGATTCTTTCCAGTTCCTCCCGCAAACTTACAAAGTCCGGGTCCTGTTGGTCAAAATTATCCCGTAAAGTTTCCCGGGTTTTTCGCAGAATATCTTTGAAAGCATCTGCCAGGACAAGCTCACTTTCGGAGACTTTGATAAATTGAAAAACGATTTCCTCCAGCGCGGTATTGATGATATTGGTGGTAGAATCTTCATTCCCGAGGTTTTCTACATAATTGATGTTATCCAGTCTATTCTGAGCTTCAATCAATAAGCGATTCCAGACCTCAAAATCCACCTCACCATCCAACGCTTCGTAGCCATTGAGTGCGATCAGATTTTTAAGCTCTTTTGCGGTGCGAAGGGCTTTTACCAGTTGGATCAATGTTCCCTTATCGGTGATTTGGCGGATTTGCTGAGAGAAGATTTCCTTATTTTGGGTATCAAACTGAAAAAGGATTTCTTTGATCTCCTGAATCTCCTGCTGTATTTCCTCTGGTGTTTTAAACAGGTTGGAATACAACTCCATTTCATCTCCCAACTGCTCTTGGAGTTCGTCGAAATAGAGTTTATTGGTTCTGTTGAATGCCTTAGAGATGTCCGCAAAATCAACTACATAGCCATATTTGTATTTCTTGTACGGTCTATTGACACGGGTCAGGGTCTGCAGGAGGTTATGATCCTGGATCACACGGGCCAAATACAATTTCTTGAGCCGCTTTGCATCAAATCCTGTCAACAGCATATTGTAAACAAAGAGCAAGTCTATATTTCCTTTTTTATAGACTTTTACCAGGTCTTTTCGGATTCCCTTATTATTCTCATCGTGCAAAATCAAAGCAGCTTTCAGAGTTGGAATATCATGAGTCCTATATATCCTAGGCGGTTCTGCGGCTAGTAATACCCCAGCATCTAGTTCTTGCTCGCCGAATCGTACTTCAAAAAGCCTGAAAAGTTCCTTTGCCTGCTGGGAGGATTCGCAAACCACCATCCCTCCCAAAGTAGCATCCTGCTGATCTCTCCTAAACTGGATCAAATCTTCTACAATGTAATCGAGTAAGGGTTCAGCAAATTTGGGGTGCGCATATATTTTCGCTTTTGGGATTTCTCCGTGAAGGACCTTGATCTGCTCCATCAGCTCCTTCATTTCCATCTTGAATTTCCCCTCGATTTCTTCTCGTATCAGTCTAAGGGTATAGCCATCGGCTATGGACATATTGTAATAGTACTTGTGGATATAGTTTCCAAAAAGCGTTTTGGAATCATAATCCCCGACTACTTCCCGAAGTAATGGCGTGCCTGTCAAGGCAATTTTGACAGCTTTTCTATCCGAGTTAATCAGGTTGGCCAAGTAATTTCCTTTGGGATTATAGCTTCGATGAGCTTCATCCAAGAAAAATACGCGCTGAATACGGATGTCATAATCCAATGTGGTAGCAACAGTGGAGTCCAAGCTGAATTTTTGGATATTGACCACCGTGATTTCCGGAAGTCCAGAATCATTGTGAATGGCACCAATTACTTTTAAATCGGCTACAAACTCTTGACGGGAGTTCACCTGATTTACTTTCAGCCCTCTATTACTGAATTCAGTTGAAGCCTGAATCAATAAATCCATCCGATCCACCACAAAGTAAAACTTTGCGATTACTTGCTGCTTTTGATAGAAATCAGTGAGGAACTTGACATTGTAATAAGCGAGTGCCGTCTTCCCGCTACCTTGCGTATGCCAGATGATTCCTTTGCTCCTTCCTTCGCTCAGCTTCTGTCCTATCGCCAGTGTGGCAAATAGCTGCGGATAGCGCATGATATGCTTTTCCAGACCAGTTTCTTCTTCGACATAAGCCAAGGCATATTTCAGGATAAAGGATAATCGCTCTCGACTGAATAAAGAAGTAAGAATGCGATGGGTTGGGGTGTATTCCGATTTATTGGTGTTGAACTCAGGACTGTGCTTGATCACCATCAAATTCGTGTCTTTCAAAATTGCATTTTCTTGCTCTTCCGAAATTGACTTCAATCCCTGTTTCACCGGATATTCTGCATCCTCTCTAAAATAATTGAACTGCAGATCTTTGTAGGCTGCGGTGGTATAGAAAGCTCCAAAAACAGGATCCACTATACCATCTTCATACTCCATATTGTTGGAGAAAACCATTAATTGGGTGATGTTAGCGAATCGTCGAAAGTGTTCTTTCTTGAAGCGATCATTTATTCTAGTTCGCTCGGCAATGACTCCCTCCTTATTATGTGGCTTTTTTACTTCTATAAATGCCAGTGGCATTCCATTGATTAGAATCGTAATGTCAGGGCGGAATTCCTCATCCCCGTTTTTACAGGTAAGCTCAGTAGTGACATGAAAGGAATTATTTGCGAAATTTTGGAAATCGATCAGTTTATTCCCCGAATCTGAAATAAGACGTTCGAAGAATTTTCTTCCCAAATCTTCAAAACCCAGTTCTAGTGTAACCGCGTCAAGGATTCTTTTGACATCATGTCCATTCAGATGCGGATTTATCTTTAAAATACTTTCATTGAAGATCCCTTCAAAAATATTGGTTTCCTCCCGCCGATACTGTTGGCTTTGAGGAATATAAGTAAAGCCTAAGCGTATTAAATGTAAAATTGCGGGAATTTTGACCCTAGAATCTTCGTTAAAAGCCATCGAAATTGAAACTATAAAAATTAACTATTCATCAATATGGGGAATTCAGAGGATTCTGACAATGTGTTTTTTTTGAAAATCAAAAAACCAAAGCTCTTTCCTTTTCAGAATCCCTCTTCTACTTGTAAAGAAAGTAAATCTAAATAGGTAATGGAAAATCTATAATAACCATTCTCTCTCGTAATTTTTTTGACTTTAAACCAGATTGAGCCCAGTTGAAACTTAAGAACTTGCTGTTTTATCTGATTTGATTTTTACCAAAAGAAGCTAAGATTTGAGATAGCAGTACATATCAGCTCACTTTAATTGCCTGTGATATCACTAGAATTTTTACTTTTATTCTTTAAGATCATATCGTTTAAAAATTTCCCGTGCACAAAATCCTCCTCCTTTTCCTCTTCCTCCCATTTTTCTCAAAAGCCCAGACCGTTTGCACCCCAGAAAGTCGGCAAAAGCTGGAGCAAAGTCTTGAGCGGATTTCATCATTAGGCAGTATAAATAAAACCAGTGGGGAACTTGCCGCGGAGATAGGTCAGTGGTTTATCGGGACGCCGTATGTGGCCAAGACCTTGGAACTGCCGGGTAAGGAGCAGTTGGTGATTGATCTGATGGGTGTGGATTGTACCACCTATTTGGAGAGCGTCATTGCTTTAATGCAATTGGCGCAAAAGGGTGAGACGAGTATGGAGGCATTTGAGCGGGAACTGGAACTCATTCGCTATCGGGATGGTAGCAATGCCGGCTATGCCTCAAGGCTGCATTACTTCTCCGACTGGATGTATGCGAATGGCGAAAAGGGGTTTTTCCGAGATATTACGGCAGAGATTGGCGGGGTAGCCTACCCAAACCAACCTACTTTTATGTCGGAAAACCCGCAATTCTACCAGCAACTCGCAGATCTAAAGAATCTTACTGCTATCAAGGCAACTGAAGCTACGCTAGCTACTCGCAGCTATTTTTTCATCCCCAAGAAAGACATCTCTAATCTGGAAAAATCTATCCAAACTGGGGATATTATTGCGATCACTACGTCGCTCGATAAGCTGGATATGGTCCATGTAGGATTTGCTTTCGAAAAAAATGGACGCATTCATCTCCTGCATGCAAGCTCCAAAAATAAGGAAGTAGAGATCTCCACCCTTCCCCTCAGCGAGTATCTGGCTGGAAACAAATCCCAATCAGGGATCATGGTTTCTCGACTTTTAGACACTTCTCATTAAGGTTTTATTTGAAAGGAATTCGGATTTAACTTCCGTAGCCAAGAAGCCAGAAATAGGCCCTATTGCTTCTAATAAGCAATTTTAACTGATCCCCTTTTACAAAATTTAAGCTTGCTTTATTAAGATTTTTATTCATTATCAGCACCACTTTTTATCCTAATAGAAATCTGGTTTTTGGAAAAATATTTAAAGGATAACCCGGTCTCCTTTAGAAAAGCACGAGAGTGATCGAGTGCCTTACTTATCTTTCAAAACCCAAAAGCTTTTCTTTCAAATCTTCTCATTCATAATCCGACAGATGCTTGGCAGGCTTCTTGAAATTTTTCTTCAAAACTCAAGAAATCACGAAGCAAGAGATTCAAAGCATTTTAGTCATAGGAGCAAATGGTTCGACAGGAAAAATCATCTGCAACCTTCTCGAGGACTCTCCGGGCTATAGACCTGTAGCGATGATCCGTAAGGAATCTCAGAAAGAGAATTTTGAAAATCAAGGAATCCGAACTGTCATCGGAGATCTTGAAGGCGATTTTGAGCATGCCTTTGAAAATATCGACCGCGTGATATTCGCTGCCGGATCAGGAGGGTCAACCGGCAAAGAGAAAACAATTGCTGTAGATCAGGAAGGCGCGAAAAAAAGTATAGATTTTGCGAAAAAACACCATTGTCAGAAATTCGTGATGCTTAGTTCTATGGGAGCAGACAATCCAGATTCTAATTCGGAGATGCATGATTACCTCAAGGCCAAGCAAGAAGCAGACGAATACTTAAAATCCAGTGGTCTGGACTATACGATCGTAAGGCCGGGTGCGCTTACCGATAATCCAGCAACCGGAAGAATAGAAGCCGGAGAATCATTGGATAAAAAAGGAGAAATCTCTAGAGAAAATGTAGCCCTCACACTGATTGATGTGTTAGGTTCTGAAATCGCTGCAAATTCTATTTTTGAAATATTGGAGGGTGATAATCCAATTGGGGAGGAAATCACAGCTTTAGATCAAGCTATGAAATCACTTTAATTCCCATCTACTTGTTGCAAGCTTCCCAAGTGGAAGCTTTTTTTTTGAAAAAAAATGTAAATAAAACTTGACTTTTGTAAAGTCTTATTTACATTTGTAAAGTCAACTTTACATAAATATCATGGAAACAATGAAATTAGAACGAACCAAAAGAGTAAAAAAATTAGCTATCTGGACTTGGTCATGGGTAGCTACAATGGCAATCGCAACCTTTGGACCTGAGTTTATCTGGGACAATCATCCCTTCTTGACCACCTTCGCAATCCTTGTCAACCTAGCCAATGGCGTCCTGATGATCCTGGCCAATCGAGATCTATTCAATCATTTTGATGAATTGGAGAAAAAAATTCACCTCGAATCACTAGCCATTACACTTGGTTTGGCTGTCGTTGTTGGATTGACCTATTCACTGCTAGACACAACTAATATGATTGAGCAAAATGCTCAAATCAGTATGTTGGTTATGTTCATTGGCCTTACCTATCTTACTTCAGTTATCATTAGTACGCTTCGATATAAATGAAAAATCGAATCAGAGGTTTGAGAACAGAAAGAGGAATGACTCAGGAAGACCTGGCTGAAATCATCGGAGTATCCCGGCAAACCATCAATGCTATTGAAAAGGAAAAATTTGATCCGAGTCTACCGACGGCTTTTCGGTTAGCAAGACTATTTGACTTACAGATCGAGGAGCTGTTTAGCTATGAGCAGGGATAAGGATCGGAAAGCGTACTTATTCAAAGTTCTAAACCAAAATAAGACTGATTCCCGAGCTATTATTTAATTCAACCTACTTTTGGAATCAGTTCTTTCCTATCGGAATAAAATGAAATCCTTTCAGTTCCTCAGCACCACTAATCCAAGAGCTATTTTCTGATCGCTTAGCAAGATACAGTCGAATGAAACCCCAGAGTACTTAGTCCAAGTTTGCTCAGTAGCTATCGAACACTTCAGCTAATTTCTGCAAAGATCATAACGATAAAATCCACTAAAACGCTCCAATCTTCCCGTCCATCCAGCTCAGCCGATCACCGAGATACCCCGATAGGTTTTGAATAGATTGATCATAATTCACCCCAATTCCTTTATCCCATTTTGCATAGTTACGCTCAACTGCGCCATTGGATTGCAGCAGCATAGCCGCATCATCGACTAGTTGTTGAACTGACGAATTACTCCAGGGACCTTGACGAAGCTCATTCCATTTTTTTTTCACAGCAGCTTTAAACACCGGATCTTTGAGCATTCGTTCCCACCAGAATGGAATCATCCAAGGATCTCTGTCCACATAGGTATTATATCGAATGACCCAGTCATCTTTTGGGATTCGCCCACCCTCATCAAAGGCTATATTCATGTCCCAAACCGGACCCATTGAAAGCTTTCCGTCGCGATCTTTTTGAAGGAATGTACTCAATCGATATGCGTCTACATTCCTACTTAGCTCATTGATCAGAAAGTAATCTACAAATGAATTGACATCGATATAATCTGTGTAAGTCCGAACTGAAGTGGAAAAATCATCCTGAAGCAAGGCTTTTTCAAATAGCTCGACATAGTTGGCAATGTAATTTTTTTGGGCTGGAGTAATATTTTCAGCTTTTGGATACTCATAGGTAAAGTAAGTCTCCAAATACTGCTGAGGATGATATGGTGGGGAAAATGGTGAAAAAGCAATGACATTTCCCAG
>Ga0222709_1000090_pt1 | contig 37700 bp, 34 predicted proteins | sample AntAcemetage1692_FD_179822 | JGI IMG/M metagenome (GOLD analysis project Ga0222709, IMG submission 179822) | Saline water microbial communities from Ace Lake, Antarctica - #1692 | ecosystem: Environmental > Aquatic > Non-marine Saline and Alkaline > Saline | place: Antarctica: Ace Lake...
GGGAAATAGAGGATAGGAATACCTTTGTTTTGAAAAGAGTAATCAAAAAAGAATCATTCCTGAAAAAGAAAAAATAAGAACAAAGTGTCTAATAACTAGAACGATATGGCTTAAGTTAACGCCAATGGGCGGAGGGGGTTTTTTAGGAAGTCACCTTTGCGACCGTCTTTTAAATGAAGGAAATGAGGTGTTGTGTGTAGATAATTTTTTCACAGGAAACCGAAGAAATATCCACCATCTTCTTGATAACAAGAATTTTGAATTACTTCGGCATGATGTCACTCATCCACTTTATGTTGAAGTAGATGAGATTTATAATCTCGCTTGTCCAGCTTCTCCGATTCATTATCAATTTGATCCAGTTCAAACGACCAAAACATCGGTAATTGGTGCAATGAATATGCTAGGACTAGCTAAGCGATTGAAAATCAAAATACTTCAAGCGAGCACCTCAGAAATCTATGGTAATCCTGAAGTACATCCTCAGCCTGAAAGCTATAAAGGCAGTGTCAATACCTTAGGACCAAGAGCCTGCTATGACGAGGGAAAAAGATGTGCTGAGACCTTATTTTTCGACTACCACCGCCAGCACCGAGTTGCTATAAAGGTGATGCGAATCTTCAATACCTACGGACCACGAATGCATCCGAACGATGGTCGAGTAGTGAGTAATTTTATTGTCCAGGCATTAAAGGGTCAGGATATCACCATTTATGGAGACGGAAAGCAGACCAGATCTTTCTGCTATGTAGCTGATAATATCGAAGGTATGTACCGACTTATGAATAGTCGGGACGGATTTACCGGACCAGTAAACATTGGAAATCCGGGTGAATTCACCATGCTTGAATTGGCAGAAATGGTCATCGAACTTACGAATAGCAAGAGTAAAATGATCTTCCTTCCTCTTCCTGAGGACGATCCAATGCAACGAAGACCAGTCATCGAACTAGCTAAAAAAGAGTTGGACTGGGAGCCTAAAATTGCACTTCGAGAAGGCCTTACTAAGACGATTGCTTATTTCGAAGGGGTGATTTAAAAAATTATTGAAGGATAATAGCTGACCTTTTTATTTGGTTCTTAATTGCAAATACCTGGTTCAAGTCTTCCGACTTGGACCTTTTTTATGTTATAATTGAACTACTTAGTTCAACGTCTTCCGACTTGAACTTTTTACCTCATAATATATCTGAGCCTTTAGCTTTGGAATTATTCAACTAATCTTAAGAATCAATAGATCAATATTTTACACTGAAATATAATTCGCTATGATGAAAAAAATGGTCCTATAAAACTAAATAATTAAGAAATAAATTTGCATGTTTAGTATGTGAATCAGTATAAAAGTCATGAAAAAGCCTGCGTTTCGCTGATTTATTTTCTATTGGCAGGCTCAGCATTTGCTCAAAAAAGCGCAACTAGAATTATTTTCAACGTTGGTGTACAAAAAGCCGGAATGTATCAAGATGTCTGGTTTGAATCCGTCATTTACTTTGAAAGATGCTCTCCTCTCAATCAAACACCTGGATATTCCTATGACTTTAATATGTTATACCAGGTCTATTCCAAAAAAACGGATCTAAGCTTTGTCTATGGTATAGGGATTAGTCAAAAATCATGGAATGAAATATGGATTACTTCCGGATTTGGACTCAATGCTGATCTTTTATCCTATCGAAAGGACTTGACCTATTTAGGCCTTTTTTATGGAATTAATTACGATTTTCAAATTGGTAAAAAAACCAAACTTATTGCAGGCACTTTGATTAATCCAGAATTCTTAATTAACGATGCAAGTGAGGTTTATAATTCTTTAGGCGCAAGCATCCGAATGACAGTAGGATTCGAGTATCAGGCATTTGATAATTTAGCTGTTCAACTCAGGCCTTATTTCCAAACAGCAGTTATGAATTATGGTAAAACACCAGATGTAGCCAGTGGCTTTAATTCACAAAACTTTATACCTTATTCTTTTGGGGTAAACTTAGGAATCGTATTGAATCGTATTGCTGACTAAGGAGAACTGAAGTTCTTAATTCAAATTCAGAAAAACATTCCTGACCAAGGACTTCCTGAGACAACACATCACTATGCAAATCCGGAGAATAAGTAAAAATTACAGCTGGTATTTAGAAATAACGGTCTAATTCTGAAGACCTTGAACCACTGATTTATGCATAATTCACATTGCGTTCCTTGGCAAAATCGCTGCGACCTCTGTGATTGAAAGACTATAAGAATGTCATTTACTTTGCGTTCCTCCAAGAAACCTTTGCGTCCATTGCGGTTAAAAGAAAAGGTCCGATTCTTACGAACTGGACCTTTTCTTTTAAGCTGTTTCAGCTTCTATCATTTCAATATGGCTCTCCTTGATTATTCTTCTCAAAATCTTACCCACATTTGATTTGGGTAGCTCATCAATGAAGTAAACTTCCTTTGGGCACTTATAATTTGTCAATGATTCCTGACAATGAGCGAATATTATTTTGTCTGTAAGCGATTTGTCTTTGGTCACTACGTACGCCACTACTTTTTCGGTGGATTTGGGATCAGGCATTCCAATTACCCCCACTTCCAATACTCCTTGACAAGAGGCGATCACATTCTCCACCTCATTTGGATATACATTGAAGCCAGATACAAGAATCATTTCCTTTTTTCGATCTACGATTTGGGTATAGCCATCATCATCCATGATCCCGATATCTCCTGACTTAAACCATTCTCCCATCATTACCTCAGCAGTATCGGCCGGTCGATTCCAATAGCCTTTCATGACTTGTGGTCCTTTGATACAGATCTCACCACGTTCTCCATTTGGAAGGATTTGGCCTGCATCATCGACAATAATCATTTCGGTATTAGGAAGCGGAATACCAATCGTTCCAATTCGTTCTGTTCCATCAATTGGGTTACATGAAGCTACTGGAGAAGTTTCTGTCAATCCGTAGCCCTCGGCAAGTGGAGTTCCAGTTATTTTTCTCCATTTTTCTGCAGTTGCTTTTTGAACTGCCATTCCCCCTCCTACTGTGATTTTCAATGCACTGAAATCAAGCTTTTGAAAATCTTCCTGATTCATCAAGCCATTAAACAGGGTATTTACTCCTGTGAAAACGGAGAATTTATGCTTGGAAAGCTCCTTGATAAAGCCAGGCATATCTCGGGGATTAGTGATCAGGAGATTATGTGCACCGATTTTTAACATTGCCAGGCAGTTTACCGTCAAGGCAAAAATATGATAAAGTGGCAGCGCAGTGACTACGATTTCCTTCCGCTCTTCCAGTTTAGGTTTCATCCAAGAAGAGATCTGCTGCATATTTGCAATAATATTCGCGTGGGTAAGTTCAGCACCTTTTGAAACTCCTGTAGTCCCACCAGTATATTGTAAGAAAGCAATATCTCCCAGCATGAGTTTAGGCTGAATGAATTGATGCTTGACCCCTTGAGCTAATGTTGATTTAAAAGAAATTGCCTTTGGAATCGAGAAAGCAGGGACCATCTTTTTGACATGTTTCACGACCAAATTGACAATTGTACCTTTCAATCCGCCCAATAGGTCTCCAAGTTCGGTGACAATAATATGCTTTGCCGTAATTTCAGGGAGTATTTTCTCTAGATTTTTTGCAAAGTTGGCAACAATCACCACTACCTCAGCTCCTGAGTCATTGAATTGGTGCTTCATCTCTGCCGGGGTATAGAGCGGATTCGTATTCACTACAATCATTCCAGCTCGCAAAGCACCAAACATCGCCACGGGATATTGAAGGATATTTGGCATTTGAATAGCGATTCGAGTACCTTTTTTTAATTGAAGTACTTCGGTCAGATAAGTCGCAAAGTTCGCACTTAACCGACCTAAATCTTCAAATGAAAGCGTCTTGCCCATACATTGGTAGGCAACAGCGGATCCATATTTAGTTACGCATTCATCGAAGAGTTCGGAGATATTTAAATAGGCTGTGACATCTACAGTTTTGTCAACAGCCGCAGGATAGTATTTGAACCATGGGAAGTCCGGCATAGAATTGGTTTTTTTGGGTATAAACTATTTCTCCTAAATTACTGGAAAATCTCAGTTAAGACCACATTTTTAATCCTAATTCAGAATTTTTCTTGCAATCAACTCTTTCATGATCTCATTAGTACCTGCGTAGATCCGCTGAACTCTTGCATCTGCATAGGCTCTGGCTATGCCATATTCCCATATATACCCATATCCACCGTGAAGCTGCACACATTCATCGGCAACTTTACATTGAAGTTCAGTCATATTATATTTAGCGGCAGAGGCCATGGCTGGATCCACTTTTCCATCAATATGCAGCATCACCAGCTGATCGCAGTAGATTCTCCCTTGCTCCAATTGGGCTGTCATCTCTGCCAGTTTGAATCGAGTATTTTGGAATTCAGATAATGCTTTCTTAAATGCCTTCCGCAGCTTGACATAATCCAGCGTAACCTGAAGCATATATTCACCCAAAGCTATCGCCGCTAATGCGACCACCAACCGTTCTTGTGCCAGCTCCTGCATCAAATATTTAAATCCTTCTCCCTCTTTTCCTAGTAAGTTGCTCTTGGGCACTTGTACATCCTCAAAGAAAAGTTCGCAGGTATCCTGTGCATGAAGTCCAACTTTTTCAAAAGGGAAACCTTTCGTATATCCCTTCATAGAATTATCCATTACCACTAAGCTGATTCCTTTTGCTCCTTTGCTAGGGTCTGTTTTTACAGCGACCACAACCACATCTGACAAGTAACCATTCGTGATAAAGGTCTTTGATCCATTCACTAAATAATAATCCCCATGATCTATAGCAGAAGTTCCCATCCCCTGCAGATCTGATCCTGCACCTGGTTCAGTCATGGCTATGGCTCCAATGTACTCTCCAGAGACCATTTTAGGTATATATTTTTCTTGAGCTTCCTGATTGCCATAATGTAAAATATATGGCATCACAATATCAGAATGTAGCGGATATCCAATAGCTGGACCGGAGCAGCCACTTAAACCCAATTCCTCAATCAAAATTGCATTAAATCGGAAATCGGAAATATTCATTCCTCCCAAATTCTCAGGAGCTTGAAGTCCGAGAAATCCGTTTTCACCTAGTTTCAACCAACTCTCTCGGGAAACCATTTTCTGATTCTCCCAGTCATGATTATTAGGTGTAATTTCTTTTGCTACAAATTCTTTGACAGCTTGTCTGAAAAGGTCGTGCTCCTCAGTAAAGATTGTTCGTGGTAGACCAAACATGGTATTTAATTGGGTTTAATTCGTATCAAAAATAACAAATTTTCCAGGGAGCTATCGCACCGTCTGTACATTTCCTAAACTATCTCAATGTTGATTTTACGATAAAAATGAAACTATCGACGAAAGAAAAATATTAGTAGTTTAACCAACCAAAAAAAACCAACACAAATGATCGATTTATCTGAAAAAAGTACGGTAGAAACTATAGCAAATCTTAAAATATGGAATTCAGGAGAAAAGCCAAATAAGGTGGAAATCGCTGGGGAAAGCAATATGAATCTAGTCCTCAGAATCACCACTAACCATCGAAGTGTCATCCTGAAGCAATCTAAGTCTTATGTTCGTAAATTTCCACAAATCCCTGCACCTATCGAGCGAATTAAGGTGGAAAAGGAGTTTTATTCCTTGATGGAATCTGATCCGGTTCTAGCATCTTTTTCACCAGAAGTATATCACTTTGATCCTGAAAACTATATTCTTATGACTGAGGATCTTGGAAAGGCAGTTGATTTTATGGAAATCTACAGCAAAGGATTTTTAATTTCAGAATCTATCATAGCTCAACTTGCAGCATATCTCAGTGCACTTCATAGCTTACAAGTCTCCAGCTTTCCAGAAAATCTTGAAATGAAGAAACTCAATCATATTCATATTTTCAACTTCCCATTTGAGGAAGAAAATGGCTTTGATTTGGATACCGCTCAGCTTGGTCTGCAAGCCTTAAGCCTAAAATATAAGCAGGATAATAAGTTAAAAAAAGTAATCCAAAAGTTGGGCGAACAATACCTGGTAACTGGGAAAATCCTGATTCATGGAGACTTCCACCCTACCTCATGGCTTCAAATCGGAGAAGAAATCAGAATTATTGATCCAGAGTTTGGTTTTATGGGCGATCCTGAATTTGACCTTGGAGTACTTTTTGCTCATTTCAGATTGAGTAAACAAGCAGATTCCCTACCATCAGACTTTTTGAAAAAGTATAAAAACAGCTATTCGAAAGCAAAAGTCAACCAGTATGAAGCCATCGAAATCATGCGGAGACTAATTGGGATAGCCCAACTTCCGCTACAGCTTAGTCTTTCAGAAAAAGAAGAACTCCTCACAGCCGCTTCACATCAATTATTGGATTCATGAAACGTGTCTACTATCTTCTTATTTTTATGCTTATCCTTTCCTCCTGCACTGAAAAGAAGAAGCCCGAGTACGACAAACTTCAAATCAGTGGACTTACAGCGTACGAAGTTCATGATAAAATCTTGGGAATGCTTGTTGGATCTGCTATTGGTGACGCCATGGGAGCACCCACAGAAATGTGGAATCGGGATAGTATTTCGGCGAAATATGGCTTTGTAGAAAAGCTTGACTCCATGGTGCGGGAAGTTTCACCTGAGGGAGTTTGGGTTCCAAATCTTCCCTCAGGAGGCACAACAGATGATACCCGATGGAAAGTATTGGCAAGTAAGTTTTTACTGACGCAATCTTCAGCCAAACTGAAAGCAAAGGATTTTGCCAAGCATATACTTTCACAATATGAAAACTACACAGAAGAGTTTGCTTCTATTAGAGACACCTTACCAGAGTCCTTTGAATCAATAAATCTCAAGCTTGGCTGGCTTCAGGAATGGGCAAAAGTCAGCGTTCCTTTTCTGGAAAATAGCCTGGTCGGCTATGCAGATTCTTTAGGCAAATTTTACGGAGGAGAAATGGTTTGCGCAGGTTTGCTTTATGCCCCATCGATAGGTTCATACTTTCCCGGAGACCCAGAATATGCCTATCGCCAAGCCTATTCACTATCCATTTACGATATCGGTTATGCTAAAGATATCACAGCGCAGGCAGCAGCTATGACTGCTGCCGGAATGAAAAAAGGGGCTACTCCTGACAGTCTTTTAGCAGCGCTACAGAAAGACCCATCGAACTACTCTAGAAGCCGGCTTGTGGGGCGCACGGCAAATGTAATTCTCCAAAATGCCCTGCTGATCAGCTCAGAATCAAAAAAACTGGATAGTTTGAATTCAGGACTTTCAGCAGAAAGTCCAGCGCTTGTTGCCGCCTTTGAAGACTTGGATCGGCGACTGCAGGACATGCCTTTTCACGCTGGAGAAATCTGGCTTCAAACGCTTACCGCTATGATTTATGCAGATTTTGACTTTATGGGGAGTTTGATTTTTCTGGTCAACTATGGTCGGGATAACGATACTACAGCTGCAATAGCCGGTGGAATTCTTGGAGCATATTATGGGTTTGAGCAATTGCCTGATCGGGAAAAACAGCAGGTTTTGGAAATCAATAAAAGTAAATTGGGAATTGATTTAGAACAGGTAGCACAAGAGCTTACAGCTCATATGATGACAAAATAATTCTCAGCATAGTTGATACGCAATGCTCCAAAAATAGTGCTCTAAAACCAAAAAAGCCCAACTCCTTTCGAAGCTAGGCTTGGTCTAATAGGTTCTAAGTTTTAGAAATGAATTATTCGAGTTCTTCCTAGTGCATCCTTCAATTCAAAATATACTTCCGAAGGATCGATTCCATTCAAGACATAATTCTTTTTAAATCCTTCTGCCTGATCAATTTTTTCTTCGTAAAGAATCTTATCTCCCCTTTCCATTCTGATTTTCACATCGACTCCAGGCTCATTTAATCCGATCACGGCAAGATTGATGGTGTGATCATCGATTAATTTTCCATACGCCATCAAAGGGTATTCTACAATCTCAGGAACTCTTTCCGAAGTTTCCACAATGTAAATCAGCTCCTCATCTTCAGTAGAAATGATCACCTGATATTCTCCTACTGGTAAGCGGTCTAAATTGTAAGGAACCATCACATTTGCTTTAACCTTGATGTTACGTTGGTGAAGCATTTTACCATTTTCATCTTTGATAGCAATCTTAGTCTTGCCAATACCCTGCTTAAGAAACACGCTTACTTTTTGAAATTTTGTGTGTATACTTGATAGTTCCATCAAGTCTTCGTTTTCATTGGCGGCGAAACTGCTGGTAGCTAAAAGTCCTGCAAGAGCGAATGTGAATAGCGTTTTCATACTAGTGTTGGTTTAGTGTTGTGTAGTGTATTACGTTATGCTCTTTCTCTTGCGAAGGCCGTACCATCCATACCAAGACTTCATTTCTAGAGACTTTGCTCCACCTTATGTTTTTTAAAAAATTAACATCTAGACCAAATTAAATTTGGCTGTACAACTCCCTTCTCAAAAAAAATGTCTCAACAGCGCACAATTCTTTGTTCGATTGTCACGGAGACGAACAGTTTTTGCCAATTCCAGCGGATCTGCGGGTTGCATCAACTTATACTTAGTATCAAAAATTAAGTATCAAAATAATTATAAGCTATTGAAATCAGACGCATTGGAAAAGAAAAACCTGTACGATTATGTACAGGCTTTGTCCGATAGGAAGCATTGAATAGATTTCAGTCGAGTTATTTTTTAAGTTCTTGCGCAATTTGCTTGACCCGGTCTACGATTGGGATGGCCGAATAGTCCAGATTCCCAGAGGTTGCTTTCAGGAAATCTTTTACCGCCCCTGTGTGATCCGTGGATCTACCATCTTCTAACTTCACATAGCGCATGGTGGCCCATAGCAGCGTTTTCAATTGGGTTTTAGAATCGTCCGTCATGTAGTATTCGACTAACATGGTGTTGTGATTATGCCAGATAGTTCGACTCATTATCCTGACCCATTCGCCGACCATTGCGGGTTTGACATAGCTGATATTATGATTGTAAACTACCCATGCAGCTTTGTAGGTTCGAATCAAATCGATGATTTCTAATCCGTAAAGCTTTGGAACTTGATCTTCTCGGGCATTGAAGAAGTAATCAAAGTATTTGGCATTATTCAAATGTCGCAATGGATCGCAATCTTGGAATCGGATGACGACTCTACTTTCAGTTTCAGTCGGGTAGTGTTTTTCTGGATTGAATTCAAACATATTCAGGTATTTTATAACTCGTTACTAGTAATCAATTTGATTCCTGCCGCTTCTAGTTCCCGGAGCGAATTTTCTCCATCTGTAGGCATTACATTTACCGGTCTGGTAGCATCTGTGACAAGAAATGTCTCAAAACCTTCGTTCAAGGAATCTAAGGCCGTAAAATTCACACAGTAATCCAAGGCCAAACCGCAAATAAAAACTCGCTCAATTTGATTTTCCTTGAGGAATTTAGACAGTCCTGTATCTCCTCTTTTGGCATTATCAAAAAATCCCGAATAGGAATCTACTTCTGAGTTCATCCCTTTTTGAAAGATTTTATTCCAATTCTCATGAATAAGTGCTTTTGAAAAATCAGCTCCAGTTGTTCCTTGTACACAGTGAACAGGCCAAAGAAATTGATCCAGACCATTCAAATCCACGATATCCCCAACTTTTCGACCAGGGTTATTCGCGGCAAAACTTTTATGATCTGCTGGATGAAAATCTTGGGAAGCTACTATAAAATCAAATTTAGACTGGAGTAGATTAACTATTGGAATAATTTGATCCCCTGAGGAGACTGCCAGTGCCCCGCCCGGAAGGAAATCGTTTTGTACATCTATTATAAGGAGTGCATCCCGTTTAGTCAATTCCATTATCAAATTGTTTTGCTTTCAAGACAAGTCCCATGCGGAGCTTGTGAAGATCTTCCTCCAAGCCCACGGGATAAAGGTGAGGATTCACCAGACGCTTATGTGTCTTATCCAAGGATTCCAATTGCTTTTTAGATCGTGCCCTGATCTCGTCCATACTGGGTGAGACGTAGCATGCCTTACCCTTTCTGAAAATGGACTTTAATAGAATCTCCTCCTGATAAAAAGATGGCATCAGGCGTTTCCTTCGTGTGGGATCTATAGGATCGATGATGATTACGCCTTTTTGATTTATTTCCTGCTCCTCCAGATAAATCATATCGGCTACCGCTTTTTCTTTCGAATAGTAGCGTTTTGCATTGTGGAAGCCAGGGATATTTATTTTTAACGATTGCTGCGAAAGCTTTATTTTAGGCTCCCATTCACCTTTTTCATTTCGGATCGCAGCTAATTTATAGACTGCACCCAAAGCCGGCTGGTCAAAAGCAGTGACCAATTTGGTCCCTACTCCCCACACATTAATCGAAGCCTCTTGTGCTTTGAGGGAAGTGATAATGTGCTCATCCAAGTCATTTGATGCTACGATTTTAGCTTCTGGAAAACCTGCCTCATCGAGCATTTCTCGGGCTTTATTAGAAAAATAAGCCAGATCACCTGAATCGATTCGGATACCTACCATTTCTTTACCTTTTGCTCTTAAGGCATTTCCCACCTTGATTGCATTTTTGACACCATTGAGGGTATCATATGTATCTACCAAAAAAATACATTCATCTGGAAAAGCATCCGCGTAAGATTCAAAGGCTTCCAATTCTGTCTCAAAAGACATAATCCAGCTGTGTGCGTGGGTTCCGGCAACAGGAATTCCAAAAAGCTTCCCCGCCATGACGTTACTTGTCGAAGTACATCCCCCAATATAGGAAGCCCGAGAAGCTGCCAATGCACCATCGATTCCTTGCGCTCTACGCAATCCAAATTCAAGGACTGGTTCTCCTTTGGCAGCTAAATTAATTCGGGCAGCTTTAGTGGCGATTAAGGTCTGAAAATTGAGAATATTCAAAAGGGCAGTTTCCAAAAGTTGGCATTGGATCAAAGGGCCTTTGACCCTAACCAATGGTAAATTTGGAAAGACAACTGTTCCTTCTTCGACTGCATCAATGTCACAGCTGAATTTCATTGCAGCTAAGTATTTCAGAAACTCTTCCTCAAAAACAGCGCTTCCATCTTTAGATTTCATATCTGCCAAAAATGTGATATCCGCTTTTTCGAATTTAAAATTCCTGCAATAATCAATCACGTACTCCAATCCGGCAGCTAACGTGAAGCCTCCTTGGAAGGGATGCTTTCTAAAAAACAAACTGAAAACAGCCTCTTGTTCTGCTTTTCCAGATTTCCAATACGCATAAGCCATAGTGAGCTGATAGAAATCAGTCAGCAAAGCGAGCGAAGAATTGTAAAGATCTTTGGTGATATTCATTTTTACTAAATGCTTTTGCTAATGATGATAAACTTACTTTTCCCTTAAATTCAATAAAATCCCTGCCAAAACCAATCCCATACCTACGTAAGACATGGTTCCAAAGGTCTCGCCAAAGAAAACAAACCCAAAAAACAAGGCGTAAAGAATCCCCAGGTAGCCCAAACTGGAGACTTTAGAAACATTCGCATTTTGGTATGCCACAGTCATAAAGTATTGAGCAGCTTGGGTACATATCCCGATCCAGAGCAAAATCGCCCAATCCCAGCCAATCGGCTGAACCCAGGTAAAGTAACTTACTATCGAAGCTACCGGAAGGGTGACCAAAGGGAAATAGAAGATGATCACCAGTGGATGTTCCGTATTTTTCAACTTACGGATCACATTGTAAGCAAGTCCTGAAAATAAAGCAGAGACCACTCCTATCGATCCGTATAGCAGATTGACTCTCGTATCAAAGCCTTGAAGTACAAGCACCCCTGCAAAGGAAATCCCAAAGAATAAAAATTGAATAGGCTTCACCCGCTCTTTCACCAAAAATATTCCCAAAACTGTAGTGAAAATTGGAGACAGGTATTGCATGGTCACTGCAGAGGCCAGTGGGATCTTCTGTAGCGTATAGAAAAAAGAAATCAAACCAATAGACCCTACGATTCCTCTAATAATCAACAACTTCTTGTTGTTTCCAAATACAGGTACTCCGAGTTGCTTCAATACCAAAAAGCTAAAGATCAAGCTAAAAAGCGAACGAAATAAGATAATCTCAATGGCTGGAATATCTGGGATAAATTTCACGGAAACATTCATCAACGCAAAAAACACTCCCGACACCAGCATGGACTGAACACTCGTAATTTTCAAAATCGGTTGGTTTTTAAAGATAAGGGATAAAGGAAAAAAGGATTATTAAAGTTCAACCCTTCCAAAACGATGGTATATCCGAAAAACCTACCAACATTTGAAAACTTAAAATTATACCATGGCATTATCTATTGGCAAAACTGCCCCTTCCTTTTCCCTAGCTTCCACAAGTGGCCTGACTTTGTCATCGTCAGCTGATTTGAAAGGGAAAAGTTTTATTCTATATTTTTACCCTAAGGATTTTACCCCTGGATGCACCGCAGAAGCTTGCGAGTTTAGAGATCAGTTTGAGGCTTTCCGCGAGTTAGCTATTCCTGTTTTTGGTGTGAGCAGAGATTCAATTGAAATCCATTTAAAGTTTAAAAAAGCACATAAACTCCCTTTTGAACTGCTTTCTGATCCTGATGGTAGCGTTTGCAAAGCTTACGATGCATTGATTCCTTTTATTAAAATGCCAAAACGCGTGACCTATTTAATCGATGAATCTCATAAGATTGCAGGAGTATTCTCAGAAATGTTTGAATCGAAAGGGCATATAAATTCCATGCTGGCGAAACTCAAGAAATAGGGCTATCCAGTGAAAATTGATCCATCTTTCATTGTTATCGTACGATCTGCCATAGCGGCAAGCTCCTCATTATGTGTTACAATTACGAACGCTTGGCCTAGCTCTTTTCGTAATGTAAAAAACAATTCATGAAGTGATCTTGCATTTTGGGTATCTAGATTACCCGATGGCTCGTCAGCAAAAATAACTGCGGGACTATTGATTAGTGCTCTGGCTACAGCAACACGCTGTTGCTCTCCGCCACTCAGGGTTGAGGGTTTAGAATCTAATCGATGACTGATTCCTAGGATTTCTGCTAATTCTGCTGCCTTTCTGGAAAGTTCTTTCTCATTAGAATTTCTGATAAATCCCGGAATTTGGATATTCTCCAATGCTGTAAATTCAGGAAGAAGATTGTGAAATTGAAAAATAAACCCGATTCGCTCATTTCTGAATTTCGCTAGCTCTTCCCCTTTGAGCTTAATAAGGTTCTTCCCGTCCATCTCAAGCTCTCCTGAATTCGGCTTATCCAATGTTCCCAAAATTTGCAGTAAAGTACTTTTACCCGCACCAGACGAACCAACAATGGAAACGATTTCTGATTGTCTGATTTCAAGATCCACACCTTTCAAAACTTGTAGACTTCCATAGGATTTATGGATTCCGTTGGCTTTCAGCATTCTAAGTTTTTATGTACACACAAAAATAGAATAAATCCCTCAAATTCGGGAATTAAAGGCTTTTTCCTCAAAAGAAGGAATGGGCAGTGTTTGATTTATCGACACTTTGCGCTTAACTTTGGGCAAAAATAGGACAGGATGAATATTCACGAATATCAAGCTAAGGAAGTACTTAAGAGTTATGGAGTAAGGATTCAGGAAGGCATAGTTGCCGATTCACCTGAAGCTGCTTATGAAGCTGCGGTAAGGCTTAATGCTTCTACTGGTACATCATGGTTCGTGATAAAGGCACAAATCCACGCTGGTGGGCGTGGAAAGGGTAAAGTCCAAGAAACTGGTTCAAATGGCGTAGTTCTTGCCAAAAGGCTAGAAGATGTTGCTGAGAAAGCAAAAGCAATTCTCGGGGGAACTCTGGTAACTCATCAAACTGGTCCTGAGGGAAAATTAGTAAATAAGATTTTGGTTGCAGAGGATGTCTATTATCCTGGTGCATCAGAACCAAAAGAATATTATCTGTCAATTTTATTAGACAGAGCCACTGAGACCAATGTCATCATGGCATCCACTGAAGGTGGGATGAATATCGAAGAAGTGGCTGAGAACCACCCGGAGAAAATTATAAAAGAATGGATTGATCCTAAAGTGGGTCTTCAGGGATTCCAAATTAGAAAAGTTGCTTTTCAGCTTGGTTTAAGTGGTGCTGCTTTTAAGGAAATGGTGAAGTTTATCGCAGCGCTTTACAAAGCTTATGAAGCAATTGATGCTTCTCAATTTGAGATAAATCCAGTATTGAAAACTTCAGATGATAAAATTCTAGCAGTAGATGCCAAAGTGAATATTGATGATAACGCGCTTTACCGTCATTCAGATTTGGCTGAGCTGCGAGATGAGGCCGAAGAGGATGCATTAGAAGTCGAAGCAGGAAAGTCAGGCCTTAACTATGTAAAGCTCGACGGCAACGTGGGTTGCATGGTGAATGGCGCAGGGCTAGCTATGGCTACAATGGATATGATTAAATTAGTAGGTGGTGAGCCTGCCAACTTTCTGGATGTGGGAGGAGCGGCAAATGCAAGTACAGTCGAAGCAGGCTTTAGAATAATCCTCAAAGACCCTAATGTTAAAGCCATCTTAATCAATGTTTTTGGCGGTATTGTGAGGTGCGATCGGATAGCAAGTGGTGTGGTAGAGGCCTATAAGTCAATTGGAAATATACGCGTACCAATTATCGTTCGCCTGCAAGGTACTAATGCAGAAGAAGGAGCTAAAATTATAGATGAATCAGGGCTCAAAGTAGCTTCAGCCATAACTTTGAAAGATGCCGCTGATAAGGTGAAAGCGGTTCTAGAAGGAAAATAACTTATGCACTCGTAGTTCAATTGGATAGAATATCAGATTTCGGCTCTGAGGGTTGAGGGTTCGAGTCCTTCCGAGTGCACGAAGCTCAGACGCAAGTCTGAGCTTTTTTTGTGTTTATACACCAAGGAATATCATACTAGAGGTAAATAAAATGCGCTAACTTATCTGCAGGTCTTAGGAAATTCTAAATTCATTCCAAATTGGTCTCTTAATTTGAAGCAGTAAAAATTTTCATTGTAGATAACCAAAAGGAGTTGCTCAGTGATATTGTCCATTACTTATCAGGGGGAAACTTAATTATTTTAACAAAAGAAGAATATGATCTCCTGCTGTTTTTTTACAGGGAATAAGAAAAGATTATTAGATACATCATACAGTTAGTTTCCCCTCCCAACCAACTTTTCTACCTCTAGGCGATAGGTCTCCCCGATGGAAAGTTCCAGATCTCCCAAGAAAATACTGTTTTTACGAATAGCTGTGATGGCCTCTTTGGCTACTGAATAGGATTTGTGAATTCGGATAAACATACTTGTAGGCAGCTCCATTTCGAGGTCCTTAAAACTTGCTCGCACCACCAAGGGATGCGCTGCGCTGGTCAAATGAAACTTGACGTAATCTCCATAACCTTTGATCCAGATGATTTCATTAAACTTTATTTTTATTTGACTGTAGTCGGAATTCACAAAGAAATGATCCTTTATGATCCTATCTATAACAGGATCAGACGAGGATTTTAATTCAAATAGTTTCTTGGCTCGATGGCATGCTTTTATAAATCGCTCTAACTCCACGGGTTTTAAGAGATAATCCACCACGTCTAGATTATAGCTTTCAACAGCATAATTGCGATAAGCAGTAATGAATATCACGAGTGGCTTTTTTTCCAGGCTGCCTATATATTGAAGTCCGCTCAGGCCTGGCATTTGGATATCAATAAACACAAGATCTACAGGAAACTTCTCCATCATTTCCATAGCCTCAAATGCATTGTGACAAGTTGCCTTTAAATTTAAAAAAGGTATTCTGGAGATATTATCCTTTAATAGCTCCAGAGCGAGTGGCTCATCATCTACGGCTATGCAGTTTATCATTGCTCTAGTGTCAGTTTTAGAATGACAGTAAACCAAAGATCGGTTTTATCTATAGTAAGGCTATGATTTTCATGATACAATAGTTCCAATCTTCTTTTCACATTGGCAAGGCCAATACCTGAGCTTTTATCCTTGGCGCTGTCATCCTTAAGATATTTATTTTTTACTTTGAAAATAAGCTGTCTCTCGTAGGTCTCCAAGGATATTTCAATAAGTGGTTCTTCTATCATTCCCGTACCATGCTTAAATGCATTTTCTACAAAAGGAATCAAAAGCATAGGTTCGATTGCGTGCCAATCTTCTTTTATTTGTAAGTCTCTAGTGATGGTCAACCGATCACCGAAACGTAATTTTTGGAGATCGATATAGCTCTGAAGGTAGTCTATCTCACTTTTCAAAATCACTTTTTCCTCGTCAGTTTCATATAGCATATATTGCAAGAGAGTAGACAATTTCAGGATTGTAGGCTCTAATTTGTCACTATTCAATCGTACCAGTGCGACAATATTATTCAGCACATTGAATAAGAAATGTGGGCTGATCTGAGAGCGTAAAAAAGCAAGCTCCGTTTTCAGATTTTCTTTTTGCTTCTCGGTTTCAGCTTTTTCTGAGGCTATGCGATCTCGAATCGTAGTGTATACAATACTTCCCAAGACAACAAATAGAAATGGAATACCATGATAAAATAAAGCTGTAAACACACTAAATTTAAATTCAGTCACCAATAGACCAAAGAAAATCCGGTTAAAGACCAGAATAATAGCAAATAAAGACAATTGAGCCAAGACAAAAGGAATCCATTTTTTTTGGTTGAATACTCTTGGAATTAGAAGTGTAGTATTCAAATAAAAGAGTATGATCCAAAATACTTTTGTAATCGCATTCAAATAGAAAAGATTTAGTCGTATGTCCCATGTCTTCCTACCACTCCCTCCTTCATCTGAAAAAATGACTGGCATCAAAAAAAACAAAACCCAAGCCACAATGTGGAAGATAGTTTTCTTGTTTCTAATAAAATAGGTGAAAAGGGGTTTCATAAAAGCGAAATAATCTTGTAAACTAATGTACTGAAAGCGGACTAAAGTTGGATGGGAAAATTGAGTCATCCATGTAAAGCCCAGTTCGATAAGTAACAAAAACGGCTCCTGAATATGCTCAAGAACCGTTTTGATATTATTTTCTATAATAAACTTCTGTTTATCGGATGATAACGCTATTATAATAGCTCAGATCTCCATCATTCACCACCATATAATAGGTTCCTTTGATCGCCTTTTCAAAATTGAAAAGTTTACCTACCAGGAACTCACCCTTGAGCAATTCATTCAAGACCAAATTATTACGACTATCAAAGATTTGAATCCTCACTGGATGCCGTTCGGTATTAATGAAATTTATAGAGACCATATTATCTACTTGTCTAAAGATTTGTCTAGGCGTGCTAAGCTTTTCGTTTTTGATTTTTACGTCATTAGTCGAAACATCCAGGGTATAATCGATCGAGCTCTTTGCATTTTCAACGGTAAACGAATAGGTACCAACCGAAAGTTGATTCAGATTGAATGTTCTAGCGTATGCTACACCCTTGGTACTTTCAGTAAATATGGTGTGCCCTTTACTGTCGTGAATCTTAATTTTGGATTCTCTTATGTCAGAATCCATTTTAAGTATGAGAGTTTTCGAATCGCCGACAGATGTCAAACTGATTTTCGGATCATTTGCCATTGCTAGTGTTGCGAGAAATAATAGGGCTAGTGTTGCGGTACTTTTTAGAATATTTTTCATGATTTTGTTGTTTGTTCTGCTTTATAGCAGTGGTTTACAAATAATTATCATGACAAACATACGCTACGAAGTCAAGCGTTTTTCGAATATGCGATGAACCCCAAAAAGTTAGCGGTGAACCTTGAAAAGTTTCGAGTGAATATAATTCTATTGACTTATACTGATCGATTAATCAATCGAATAGGCTCCAGGAAATATCAAAATATGTCCTCTGTAAGTCCTTTAATATGTGATTTGGGCTCAATAATGAATGAGATCAAATTTCATATTCATGTGACTGAAAAATATTTAATTATGATGTGGGCTCCCACTTTTCTGCTAGCAAAGGGACAGAAGCATTATTGGGCTAGATGATCTCGATAATATTTCAGACAAGTAGATACTTCAATCAGCCAACCTCTGTGCAGTGGATCAATTGTCTACTAAACATGTCATTGGCAGGCGGGGTATTTCAGTCGTTAAAGCAAAAAGACCATCGTGACTGGAATCAATTCCAATAATCATATTTTGAAACAATCAAATACGACTCTAGTGAATACTTCGTATAGATAGGTTGATTTAATACTGGATACTTCCTAAAATCGCTCACGAGATTTCTTACAAGTTCTTGTCAGCCGAGGCGAATGGAACTCGAAACGATTCCAAATCATGATTTCGATTTAATCATATGACATGCATCGAAGCGAATGCTTATATAACAACTCTCCCCTTTTATTGATTCTTGACACGGTGCTGGAATGAAAAACCACAATTACTGGAGCTAAAAAAGTATCCCAACCCATCTCTTAGCAATTGTCTGAGTAATTTATTAAAAATAAGATTATTTGAAGGCTGTTAAGTGAAAAAGCAGGAGAAGATCTCCTGCTCTTTATTTGAAAACTAAACCAACTATTATTTAATTACTGCTATTTGTATAAAAATAATACTTTTATGATTAAATCAAAATGCCAAATAAAAATTTGTTTGGATTAGTTCTTTTCGGGAAAGTTGCCACGTTTAAATGCAATTCCCAATGCTAATCCCTGACTAAATTGAATTTTTTTGTCTTGATCAATGTCATAGATAGTCAATGAAGTCAAGCTTACATTAATCAAGTTAGAAACTTTAGCAATAAGTGCCACGTCAAGTCTATGGTCAATAGTTTTAAAATCGATGGTTTCATAATTAGCAAACATCTGATATCTCATTTTTATAGTCAGATTTTCAGAAAGTTTTTTATTCCAATCAGCCAATAGACTAAAAGCCAACCATTCCGATCTGACGGTCTCCCCTATTTCTACTCCATAATTTTTAGGAATGTTCAGATACAAATCTGTATCTGTTACAAAAGTCCACCGGGGAGAGAATGGTGATATTCGAAGGCTAAACTCATCGTTTGGTTTATATTCAAGGCCTATTGCAGTGGTGAGGAAGGCAGGATTGGCAAATTTGGAGATCAGAGTTCGCTCCATATCGGTGAAATTGTAGCCCGGAGTAAACTGTGAAAGTAAATTAACTCCAATAAAATAGTTCCACTTATCATTAATCTTGTACCCGACCTTACTATCTACGAAAAGTACATCGTTTGACTTTCTTCCATCTTCGCCTTTATTTTTTACCACACCGTAAATAAAGTCAAACTGATTATCCCAAGACCATTTATCTTTAGCATAGCCTGCTCTACCAGTTAGATAAACACTAAATGCAACAGAATTGACTCCTCCACCTTTCCAGTTGTCACTGAAGGAGGCTTGATTCAGGTTTAATCCACCTGAGATTTCTTTCAGCCAATAGCTAGTATCTGCTCTGGTTAATTCATCATTACCTTGAGCTAGGACATTTCCAGCAAGAAAAATAAATAGAAAAAAGGCATAAAAATTTTTCATAAATTTTATTATTAGTATTGATCGATAAACAATAGCTTAAAAATATGAAAAATGACCTTGAAGATGAATTGATAATTCGTGATTATTTGGCAAGACAGCGGACTACTCTGGCAAATGAACGGACGCTCTTATCTTTTATTCGCACCTCGCTCTATTTCTTAGTAAGTGGCACTGCGCTCTTTGAAGTTCAAAAACTAGATCACGTCCGAGACCTTGGTTACTTGGCATTTGGATTGAGTGTGGGATTTGTCATCATAGGAGTTTATAACTATATACTAGTAAAAAAAAGACTCCGGAAAGGAAATTACTTAAACATGTAGCCTATGACTTTAGAAATCGGCTTGACGCTTGGAATAATTCTCCTGGCTATGGTTTTATTTTTCACAGATAAGTTTTCCATAGATACTGTTTCCATCGGAGTGATGGTTCTTTTTATGCTTACTGGAATTCTCGATGTAGAAGAGGGAGTTGCAGGTTTTTCCAACTCGGCCACGCTGACTGTTGCCGCTATGTTTGTGGTTTCAGCTGCCATATCTAATACCGGTATATTGGAAAAATTCAGTCAACCGCTCAGTAAACAAGCGGAAAAGAGTGAGTTTTCTCTTATACTGAGTTTAATGGTTTCAGCGAGTCTGGTATCAGCGCTTATAAGTGACACAGCGGTGGTCGCTCTGTTGATGCCTGCCGTGATCAAGCTGTCTAAAAACAATGATATAGCACCTTCTCGCTTGCTGATGCCATTATCTTTTGGAGCGCTTATGGGTGGCGTATGTACGCTCTTAGGCACTAGCACCAATATTTTGGTTTCTGGGATTATAGAGAAAAGTGGACTACCGCCGTTTGGAATTTTCGAAATGAGTAAGATGGGTATAATTTTCCTTGTCTCGGGAATTGTTTATATGGTTTTTGTAGGACGGTTTCTGCTTCCAAAGCGTAAATCGCTCGATCGATTCAGCGGGAACCCTGAATTGGGTAATTATTTATCTGAAATTTTAATCACTGAGGATTTTGAACAACTAGATGAACCTGTTTCCAAACAAGGAATTTTTAACTTATTATCGATCAAACCACTTCAGATTATCAGATCAGACAATCGGAAGATTCATGTCTATCCCAATACTGCAGTCCAAAAAGGAGACGTGATAAGGGTGACCTCGGATAAGGAATCTCTGGAAAAAATAAAGCCTTACAAAGGAATTCAACTTAAATCAGATTTAGCTTGGAAGGAGGACTTAGTAACTGCGGGTGAAGAACGACTCTACGAAGCAGTAATTACCCCAAAATCATTTCTGGTAAAGAAAAATATCAAGGAGTTGAACTTCAAAGAACTGTTCAGTCAAGTCTTAATCATTGCGATTCGGCATCGTCCAGGAATGCTGGAATCCGAAATGACAAGCACATCGCTTAGGGCAGGAGATATTTTGCTTTTAAGAGCTACTGAAGAGACTATTCAATCTGTGGCCGAATCAGATGGTTTGGTTTTGATCTCTGAGACTAAAAGTAAAATTCTTGATAAAAGTAGAATTATCGGATCTGTATTGATCCTAGCCGCAGTAATTCTGCTCTCCGCATTTAATATACTGCCAATTGTAGTTTCTGCCCTAACTGGCGCTGTAGCCTTGATTCTTTTTGGAATGATAAGTACCGAACAAGCCTACAAAGCGATTGATTGGAAAGTTGTCCTGATGCTTGCTGGAATACTTTCCATGGGTGCAGCGCTCGAGAAGACCGGAGGCTCCCTCCTAATCGGTCAGCTTATTGTAGGGGAAATAGGAAATTACGGGCCACGTGTTGTACTCTCTGCGCTGTTTGGAATAACATTTCTTTTGACCAATATGATGTCAAATAATGCAACAGCAGCACTTTTGGCGCCAATTGCTATCAGTGTCGCAAGTTCAATTGGTGTAGATTCAAGACCCATGTTGATGGCAGTGACTTTTGCTGCCAGTCTCAGTTTTATGACTCCAATGGGGTATCAGACCAATGCTATGATCTATACCCCAGGTAATTATAAGTTCAAAGATTATCTAATAGTGGGCACTCCGCTTAATATTCTCTATTGGATAATAGCCTCTTATTTTATCCCAATCCTTTTTCCATTTTAATCAAAACCTCAGAACTATGAAAATTTTCAGTATTGTTCTCATCGCATTGGGCATGCTAATGCTCTTTGCAAATAGCTTTAGTTTTACTACTGAAGAAAAAGTAATTGACGCTGGTCCAATCCAAATAAGCGCAGATAAAAAGCGCGAAGTCCAGTGGCCAACCTATGGTGGGGGAATTGTAATAGTGGCCGGGATAGTACTTCTTGTAGTAGCTCAAAAGAAGAAATAAACCAGCTGGACAAAACCTTCCGGAACTCATGTGTCCATTTATCCGAAGAATACATGAAACCAATAGTATGCCTGCTTAAACGTTGGTAATCAAATCCATACTATTTAAACATCGATATTTCGCGGAGAGATGAAGGTTATTCAAGTCTAACGAGTGTAGAACCTGCTCATGATTTAATTAAGTGTAAACCGTATCCTCCAGAGGTAGATGCATTCAAAAAAAGTTCCTGTTCTAGGAGCTTTTTTTATTTAACAAGTTCTACTTTTGCTACTTGCAAAGGATCTAGATTGAAAAATTCTTTGTGAATGTTGAATTCAAGCTCCCCATCCAAAGGTTGCTTAGGTAAATAAGTCCCATCCTCCTGCATGACATACGAATTCACATTATCTCGAAGATTATAAGAGATGATATTCATCAATTGCTTTTCCAATAAGGGTGATTTTATTTGAAACAAGGACTCTAATCGTTTGTCAAAACTTCTCACCATCATATCGGCACTTCCAGCATAAGTCTGGGTTTTTCCATTGTTATGAAAATGATAGATTCTGGAATGCTCCAAAAAGTCCCCAACAATTGAGATTACCTCGATATTATCGCTCAGGCCTACACGACCAGGTCTTAAACAACATATTCCTCTAATGATTAACTTCACTGTAACACCAGATTGAGAGGCACGATACAAAGCATAGATACTTTCGGAATCTTCCAGGGAATTGACCTTTATAAAAACTCCACTTTGCAATCCGTTTCGGGCATTTTCAGCTTCCCGCTCGATATATTCGATAAGTTGATTTCGCATATCGCGAGGTGCAGTGATCAGATTTTGATACTGGCTTGGCATGGAATGACCAGTGATTACGTTGAAAAATTCCGAAACGTCATTTGCAAGAACCTCGTTTGTAGTCAATAAACCAATATCAGTATAAAGTCTAGCAGTGTCTTCGTTATAATTACCAGAACCAAGATGAACAAATCTGGTGATCTCGCCACCGTCTCGTTTTACGATGAGCAACAGCTTAGTATGAGTCTTCACGTTCAGAATACCGTAAATGACAAAACAGCCAGCTTTCTGAAGTTTTTTTGCTTCTCGAATATTATTCTCTTCATCAAATCGAGCTTTGACTTCGAATAATACTGAGACGTGCTTTCCGTTATCTGCCGCACGCAGTAATGACTTGACAATTCGACTATCCTTTGCAAGTCGATAGATTGTCATCTTGATTGCCATGACATCCGGATCGTCTGCAGCTGAATCGATCAGATCCAAAATGGGGTCGATATTATTATAAGGCTGATGGAGAAGAATATCCTTTTCTTTCAAGGCTTCGAAGATATCAACCGTTCCCTCATCTTGATAGGAAAGCGGTTTGACTGGAGGATGCACTTGGGTAAGACGATCTTTGAACCTTTTATTTCCAACAATTTGCCATAGTCCAGTGAAGTCTATCATACTGGATCTTTTCACCAAGAAGATGGAATCCATTTTCAAGTTCCAGCGCTCCAATAAAGAGTTGAGTATCCACTTAGTATAGCCCTCTTCGATCTCTATGCGAACCACACGGCCAGTCTTACGCTCCATCAATTTCCGCTTTACTTCTTCCAAGAAGTTTGCATCCATATCTTCACTTTCCTCCAATGTAAAGTCACCGTTTCTAGTAATTCGAAAAAGACTGATCCCCGCAATTTCCACATTCCGGAATAGGGAGACTATATTCTCACGAATGACCTCTTCTATTGGAATTAAGAAAAGTGAATTTTCTCGTTCTATTTCAAAAAAGCGAGGAATATTGGCTGGAATCTGAACAAAACTCAGCTTTCGCATGTCCTTTCGCTCTCCGGGACTTGTGGTGACTACTCCGAAAACGAGTAGTTTATTCATCAAAATAGGAAAAGTCCGATATCCATCGTAAACCATAGGCGTCAGCATCGGATAGATTACTTTCTGAAAATATTGATTCACTTTTTCCTGCTCGCTATCGGTAAGCTTAGAAATATTACCCAGCGTAATGTTTTCATTGTATAGCTCTGGCAGAATTATTCGGGTAAAATGATCGTGCTGATCTTCATGGAACTGCTGAGATTTTTTCATCAGAGTCTCTTTGAAAGGTTCTTCTCTCAAGCCCGAATAATCTATTCGTTCCTTCTCGTAGTCTAGGTAATTATAAAGTGAGCCTACCCGAATCATAAAAAATTCATCCAAGTTTGAAGCGGTAATCGCTAAAAAGTTCAGTTTTTCAAATATGGAGCGATGCCCCTTTTTAGACTGATCTAATACTCGATCATTAAAAGTCAACCAGCTTAAATCCCTACTTACAAGGTCGCTTTTCTGAATAATAGAATCGAATTTATCTGCTACAGCTATTTTCACAAATTAAAATTTTAATCTAAAATGGACAGTATCGCCCATACTATTGGGTGTTGAATTGATTTTAAATTAAAAAAAAAGGGCTGGAGAGCCCTTTTTTTAGGAATCTATTTTAGCGTATTTAGCATTTTTTTCGATGAAATCTCTTCGGGGAGCTACTTCATCCCCCATCAATACACTGAATAAATGATCGGCCTCCGCCGCAGAGTCGATATTAACTTGTTTAATTGTCCGGACGCTCGGATCCATTGTTGTAGTCCATAATTGTTCAGGATTCATTTCTCCTAAGCCCTTATATCGTTGTACACCCACACTGTCCTCACGGCCATCCTTAGCCATTTCGGCAGTAAGTGTTTTCCGTTCTTCTTCAGTCCAGCAGTAACGCTCATCTTTACCACGTTTTAATAAATAAAGTGGAGGCAAAGCGATATACACATATCCTTTTTCGATTAGTGCTTTCATATACCGAAAGAAAAGAGTCAAAATCAGAGTTCGAATATGCGAACCATCAATATCCGCATCCGTCATGATAATGATTTTATGGTATCTTAAACCAGCCATATCTAATTCCTTATCATCCTCTAAGGTACCAAATTTGACTCCCAAGGCAGTAAGAATATTCTTGATCTCTTCGTTATCGTAAATTTTATGCTCATGTGCTTTCTCGACATTTAAAATTTTACCTTTCAAAGGAAGAATAGCTTGAAAATCTCTATCTCTACCCTGCTTCGCAGAGCCACCCGCAGAGTCACCTTCCACTAGATAAAGCTCACAAACTGTAGGGTCACTATTTGCACAATCAGCTAGTTTTCCTGGCAAACCGCCACCTCCTAAAATGCTTTTGCGCTGCACCATTTCACGTGCTTTCCGCGCGGCATGTCGGGCTTGAGCAGCAAGAATTACTTTACCAACGATGACTTTAGCTTCTCGAGGATGTTCTTCCAACCAAGATTGGAGTCGCTCTGATACTGCAGAATCTACTGCACCAACCACCTCCGAATTACCTAACTTGGTTTTAGTCTGACCTTCGAACTGAGGCTCTTGAACCTTCACTGAGATCACAGCAGTTAAACCTTCTCTAAAATCATCTCCAGAAACCTCTAATTTCAGTTTATCAAGCAATCCCGATTTGTCGGCATAAGACTTTAATGTTCGAGTGAGGGCTCTTCTGAATCCAGTAACATGAGTCCCGCCTTCATAGGTATTTATGGTATTCACATAGGATACCACATTCTCTGAATATGAATTATTGTAATTCATCGCTACTTGAACCGGAACATCCCCTAGTACAGTTTCAATGTAAATCGGTGCTTCAATGATTTTTTCTCTGCTGACGTCTAGATATTGGACGAATTCAACCAAACCACCTTCAGAATAGAACTCATCTGATTTGTAGGTACCATCATCTTCTTTTTCTCTGAGATCAGTTAAGTAAAGACGAATACCAGCATTTAAGAAGGACATCTCGCGAAGCCTATTAGCGATAGTCTCGTATTTGTATTCGGTTAAAGTAAATATTGAATCATCTGGCGTAAACTGAATCGTAGTTCCCCTTCTGTCTGTTTTGCCTATCTGTCTGGCTGAATATTGAGGAACACCGATTTTAAATTCCTGTTCGGTGATCACACCATTACGATAAACTGTCGCTTTCAAATCTTTAGAAAGTGCATTCACACAAGAAACGCCTACACCATGCAGACCTCCCGAAACTTTATAAGTGTCTTTATCAAATTTACCACCTGCATGCAGCACAGTCAATACAACTTCGAGAGCTGATTTTTTCTCCTTTAGATGCATATCGGTAGGTATGCCACGCCCATTGTCTTCTACCGCAATGGAATTATCCTCATTGATAGTTACACGGATCGTATCGCAGTGACCTGCTAAGGCCTCATCGATGGAATTATCCACAACTTCCCAAATGAGATGATGCAGTCCTTTGAAACCAATATCACCAATGTACATAGCAGGCCTCTTTCGAACTGCTTCCAATCCTTCAAGCACCTGGATATTGTTGGCACCGTACTCTTCTCGATTTTTCGCTTGTTCTTCAATCATATATTTTTATGGAAAACCCACTAAATGGGCTCAAAAAGATGTTTTTTTATATTTTCAGATTATTTGCAATATACGTATAAAAAGTTAAGTTGAGCCTTCCTTCAAAAGCATGTTCGCATCAATCAAAAATATGAATGCACAGATGAGACTTTTTTATAAAGTAATATAAACGGAAAACTTATTGAGATTAATCATTGTATTTCATCATTAATTATATGGCATTCATTTCTGTTTAGGGAACAATCACATTATTTTGTTTAATTTTAATTATTTTTTGTTAAACAAATATTATTTTCATTTCTTTACATTGTTGAAAACTTCAACATCATCTTAACCTAATAGAAATATGAACATCAATTTAGCAGCGGAACTAGGTGGACTAGACCGCATCGTCAATGGGGACCCGGTGGCAATCAGTTTCTTTATCGGCTACATGTCCATGCTTGCCGCATCAATATTCTTCTTTGTCGAAAGAAGTTCAGTTGATGGCAAGTGGAAGCTTTCGCTTCTAGTATCAGCTCTTATTACTGGTATTGCAGCAGTGCACTACTATTACATGAGAGATTTCTACCTTGAAACAGGAACAAGTCCAACAGCCTTCAGATATGTGGATTGGACTTTGACAGTTCCTTTAATGAGTGTGGAGTTTTATTTGTTGACAAAACCATTTGGAGCTAAAATAGCTACATTATGGAAGCTTATCCTTGCTTCACTTGTAATGCTAATAGCTGGTTACATTGGTGAGACTTCAGGTATTGACAACAATGTCGGTTGGGGTATAGCCTCTACAGTAGGATACGGATACATTTTGTATGAAGTATTCTTTGGTGATATTGCCAAGCTTACCAAAAGTTCTAACAGCAAAGCATTGCAAAATGCAATATTCTTGTTAAAGATCTTTATTTCACTAGGTTGGTCTATCTATCCAATTGGATACATGGTTCTTCCAGGCAACTTGTTGTCAGGAGTGTTTGAAGTAAGTTCTATTGACTTATTTTACAATCTTGCTGATGCGATCAACAAAATCGGTTTCGGTTTAGTAATTTATTCAGTTGCTATAGCAGAAACAGCAAAAAACAAAAAAGTTACAGCTTAATTTAAATTGGCTATCTCTTATTTGGGGTAGCCATTTTTTTTACCCATGGATAACTACGACTTTATTATTGCCGGAGCTGGCTGTTCAGGATTAAGTTTGGTATACCATCTTGAACATAGTCTTTTTAAGGGTTCTAAAATCCTTTTAATAGATCCATCTGGTAAGACAGCTCCGAATAAAACTTGGTGCTATTGGGCAGAGCAACCGCTCGCTATTCATCCAACATCAAATCCAGTCGTCAGCTGGAAAAAATTAATCCTTACCCAAGATAAGCTGATGACAAGACAGGATTTGGGAAGTTTATCTTATTATCATTTAAATAGCACAGATTTTTATCAGAGCATCCATTCCTTAATTAAAGATTCCAAAAACATAACTTTAATTGAAGATGAGGTTATTGATATCCAAGAAACGAGTTCACTTGTCAGTGTGAAAGTGAAAACCGGTAAAAGCTTTTCTGGATCAAAACTTTTTGATTCCAGAATTAATCCGGGTTCTTCCTTTTCAAATGATATTCTAAAGCAAATATTTTTGGGATGGAAAGTGAAATTTTCAGAAGATGTGTTCGATTCTTCTGCAGTCACATTAATGGATGTAAATCCAATTGAAGCAGATTTATTCTCCTTCTTTTACATCCTACCCTATTCAGCTTCAGAGGCTCTCGTTGAGTATACTGCCTATGCCAAGGAAAAAATTGAGGATGCTTCCTTGGTTAGTTCTTTAGAAAGTTATTTGGCCAAAATATCAAAAAACCTTACTTATGAGATAACTTTCGAAGAAAAAGGAGTTATTCCAATGAGTACTCAAATCCCGGTTGTTCGTGCGTCGAAGCGAGTCATTCCAATAGGGACCCGTGCAGGATGGACTAAGTCATCTACTGGATATACTTTCCATAGAATTCAACAAAACTGTGAAAGGATGATTAAGGAAATGACAGATCTTAAAGATATTTCTGCCAATTCAAGTCCACAATCCAGATTCAAATTCTATGATAATATTATTCTAAATATTGCCCATAAATGGCCTGAAAAGTTGGGAGGAGTTTTTCTTGAGCTCTTTCAAAGCTCACCACCATCGGATGTGATGCGATTTTTAAATGAGGAGACAAGCTTTATAGAGGAACTCAAGATTTTAAGTAAACTTCGATTTTCAGTTTTCATCAAAAGTTTAATCAATTATGAAGCGCGTTGAGACGTATGGGAAAATATTTGGAGGTCTTTGCTGTCTGATATTGTTAATTCTTCCAGAGAGTTTAAACTGGATATCTTATGGTTTTTTTGGAATAATTCTGCTTACAGTAGGAATCCCACATGGTGCAATTGATCACCTCACCTCAGATCCTCTCATCAATAAGTCAGGCTTGATCAGGTTTGTTCTCCTGTATCTGCTATTAATATTCTTATACCTTGTCTGTTGGTTTTTCTTCCCACTGACAGCTTTAGTTTTATTTATTGTGATGTCGGCATACCATTTTGGGCAGACTCACTTCCTCGGAGTTAAAGCTCCTAGAATTTTAGATATAATTTTATATCTATCTAGAGGAAGCTTTTTTCTAGCCTTAATATTATTTGGAAATCTTAAAGAGACCGCTGTAATATTAGATGATATTGTCAAGATTCAACTGACTGAATCACAATCAATTGGGATCATATCAATTTTATTTTTGAGCACAGTTGCAATCCAAGTCTATCTAGGCATAAAAATTCGAAAGAAAGATATACTTGAATTAAGCTTACTTGGAGGCTTGCTCTACTATTCTCCTTTGCTTGTTGGATTCATTACCTATTTTGGATTTTGGCATGCGCTACCAAGTATGATTGAAGAATATGCCTACCTAAAAAGAATTCCTGATTATAGTACCTTTAGAAAATTCTTCATTCAACTGCTTCCTTTCACACTCATTAGTCTAGTAGGCATAGCACTAATATTGCTGATCGGTCAACACTATTTAGAGACTTCCCAACTGATCCTGATATTCTTCATCATGATCTCACTGATCTCATTTCCACATATTATTTACATGGATCGGTTTTTAAGAAAATCTACCTAGAACTGTCCAGTACTTAACATTACCAAGCTGCAGGCGTCCAAAACATCAACTCCATTCGCTTTAGCTCTTGTAGCAAAATCCTGGTTCTCGGTCCCTGGATTGAAAATAATCCGATTAGGCTTCAATCCCAGAAGGTAATCAATCCACTCCTCCTGACGATCCGAACCTATATAAAGTGTAATAGTATCGATAGCTATCAGATCAGGCTTTTCCCTTAGATCGAGAATAGCTTGGCCCTGTACTTCGCCCTTACTAATCCCAATGGGAATAAACTCAAAGCCTCGATCATAAAACATCTTGGCTGCTGTGTAAGAATAGCGGGATGGGTTGGTAGAAGCTCCCACCAACAATACACGCTTTTTAGACTTATTATCCAACATAAACTTTGTCCCGATCAAAAGTGTCCATATGTCTGTGTTTTTTTGTTTCGTAAATATCGGCAAGGGTAATTAAAATTCCTGTCTCCTCTACCTCGCCAAATTCGTCATTCAATGCCGTTCCGAATGTCATCATTGTTGGAGATAAATTCATATACGTATTGATCAGCGGAGGTATATTTTCTCCATACCCCCGAATTCTTGAATTAAGCAATTTATAGCCCTCCTTATATCCGATATCTTCAAAGGGGTTTCCTAGACTAGGAAGTGCTGTTTCATAGCCAAGCTCAATCGATTCTTTAGGACTGACTAAGCCATCTCTATCAGGGAAGAAGTGATTCAAAAACATTAATAGGAGGTCTCTCCCCTCACGGCTAAACTGCGGATACATGGTCACTTTTCCGAAGAGATATTTGACTTCAGGATTGAGCAAAACTACTGCTCCAAGACCATCCCAAAGGTTATCTAAACTAAAAATTCCCTTGCGGTTATCAACCGCAGGCTGATACTTTGGTTGTACAAAGGATCTACCCAACTCGATCGTGTACGGCAAGTAATCTGCAACAAAACGAGATGAAAAATCGAAAAGATGCGTAGTTGATAGGTTTATTGAACCATCCCCAAGTATAGCATTTTTACAATTGATCAGGCGATAGCCAGCCACAATTTCCTCATCTTCGGGGCTCCATGTTATTAATTGATCGTAGCAATTTTCGCAGGTATCGTTCTCATCCAGATCTAGGGCCAACCCTGTACCACCACCTGCAATTCTAAATGTCAACTCCCGAAGGCGTCCAATTTCTCGAACAACATTGGGCGAGTTATGAAAATTGACCAGATAGACCAGGTTACTGCCATTATTTGTGTGGCGCAAGAAACGCGCCTCAGTTAATTCACTTTTAAGAATTTCTTTAGGTACTGCTGATATAATAGCTTCTTCTTTCATACTTTACTCCCTAGTTCGTAAACTTTATCTCTCACCTGATCAGCCCATTGCATATCAGTCTTCAATGAATCAAATTTCTTATATGAAATAGGCTTATCTATTCGAATAACCACTTTCTTTCCGCGCTGTTTATACATTTCATCCACCAGATAAAGCATTTCTATATTGGCTGTAATCCCTATTTTCTTTCGCCAAAAACCCAAATTATAGAAAAAATTAGAATTATTTCCTTCTATAAAACAGGGAATTACATCTTTTTTAAACTTTTTTGCTTTCGAGATAAAGCTTTTTTTCCATTGCAGATCTTTAATTCCCCCATCCTCTCCTTTTCGGGAAACCAAACCAGCTGGAAAAATCAAGACTGCAAAATCTCCTGAATATACATTTTCAATTCGATCATACACTTCTTGCGTATTTTTTCCATGCTTATTTATTGGAATAAAAAGCGGGCGGAAATTCTCGAATGCCATTAGTAAATCATTCACCAAAAACCGAACATCGCCGCGAACTCGACCCATAGCAAACATCATGGCTACCCCATCCATCCCACCAAAGGGATGATTGGCAGCTATAATCACTCCACCGGTTTTAGGAAGATATTCTTCGCCGATGAGTTCAACTTCCAACTCAAGTTTCCCCATTAAAGCATTTACAAATGCTATCCCTTCGAGATGACTTACACTATTGTAAACCTCATTCAACCAGCTTTCATGGGTTACCCGCTTCACATACGAAATCAAAAAACTAGGTATCCACTTGAGAAGTTTTGGATTCTTGGAGTTGATGGCTCTTTCTATATCAACAATTTTTTCCATCATAGTATACTAGCAAACACAAAGAATTGAAATCGGAAAAATCCAATTTTGTTTAGATTTAGCTCAATTTAACAAATAATCAGTTTTTAAATGGGATTCAAAATTTCAAAAGAACTAGTTTCCTGAAAACCAATTCGATTAAATTTTGTACTAGTAGAAAGAATCTTCAAAATGATAATAATTTTAACTGGAAGCACTTCAGGCATAGGATGGGAAACCCTCAAAGGACTCTATCCGCATGCCGATCAATTTATCTTACCCATTCGGAATTTGGATAAGGCAAAAACGCTTTTTCAAGAACTTCCGGATGAGAAAAAAATCAGGATAATTGAAATGGATTTAGAAGATCTGGATTCTATTCAAAGAGCCACAGCTCTAATTAAGACAGAATTTCCCAAAATTGATTTGATGATCAATAATGCCGGTGGAATGTTCGCTCCTATGAGCAAAACAAAGGATGGATTAGACAAGACCTTTCAGGTCAATCACCTGGGACATGTACTGCTACTTAAAAATCTACTTCCAAACTTGATTGAAGCTAAAGGCAAAATCATACAGGTAAGCTCTTTTGCCCATTATATAGGCACATTCAATTTGAAAGATTTATCATTGGAGAAATCCAACAGCACTTGGAGTTCTTATGGCTCCTCCAAGCTTTATAATATCTTGATAAGTAATTATATAGCTGGTCAACATGAAGAAAATGGATTAAGTGGCTATTCGCTTCATCCAGGGGCAGTAAAAACTAATTTCGGCACCAATTCTGGCTTGGTTACTAAAGCATTGATCGAAGTAAGCAAATTCTTTTTCATCTCTGCAGAAGCTGGTGCCCAAACAAGTATATATCTGGCATTAACTCCTAAAAAACAGCTGGTTAATGGAGGCTACTACATAAAAAATAGCCCATCTAATCGATCAAAAATCGCTACCAATAAGGCCTATGGCGCTAAGCTCTGGAATTATAGCGTAGAGCTCTTGGCGCAAATGGGTTACTGATATATTCCCTACTTTTGCGATCAGACTCGCAAAGCTATTATGCAGGAAACCATCCTATCCCTCTCCCCTGGTCCTTGGACTGATTATGAATTGATCGATACTGGGGGATTTGAAAAATTAGAACGATTCGGAAACTTTATTCTCAGCAGACCTGAACCTCAGGCAATTTGGGATAAAAGCATTCCTGAAAGCAAATGGAAAAGCTTGGCCCATGCGCATTTTGCAAAAGAAAAGAGCAATCCTGAGAAAGGTCAATGGGAACAGCTGCAAAAAATGCCACACAATTGGACAATTGATTATGAAAATAGGGAAGGATTAAAATTAAAGTTGAACCTAGCTCAAACTTCATTTAAGCATATCGGTTTATTTCCCGAGCAAGCGGTAAACTGGGACTATATCTATAAAACGATAAAAAGGTGTCCTGTCAAAAATCCTAAAATCCTCAACTTGTTCGCCTATACAGGAGCTGCGTCTGTAGCCGCTAAGGCCGCAGGTGCTGATGTGACGCACTTGGATTCTGTAAAACAAGTGGTGACTTGGGCCAGACACAATATGGAGTCCTCCGGACAAGATGGAGTTCGTTGGATGGTGGACGATGCAATGAAATTCATAAAACGCGAAGCACGAAGAGGAAATAAGTATCAAGGAATCATCTTAGACCCCCCAGCCTATGGCCGTGGACCTGAAGGAGAAAAGTGGATTCTAGAAGAACAAATCAATGAAATGCTCAAGGTATGTGCTGAGATTCTTGACCCAAAGGATCATTTTGTTTTGTTGAATATGTACTCGCTAAGCTTCTCTTCCTTAATCGCTGCAAACCTGATTAATACTAATTTTAAAAATGTTCAAAATGCTGAGCACGGTGAGTTATACCTGCAAGACAATCACGCTAAAAAATTACCCTTGGGAATTTTCTTTCGATTCTCAAGTTTTTAACAAAAATCAATTATGAATAACCGACAGCTTTTCTTGTCCCACCTAGCACAAACCACAGACTTTCCATTGATGATTGAAGTGGAAAAAGCAGAAGGGATCTATCTTTATGGACCAAATGGAGAAAAATACGTCGATTTAATTGCAGGAATCGGGGTCAGCAATGTTGGTCATCGACACCCAAAAGTACTCGAAGCTATTTATCATCAATTAGACAAGTACCTCCATTTGATGGTCTATGGAGAGTATGTACAGAGTCCTCAAACCTTACTGGCAAAAGCGCTGACCGATACACTCCCCGATCATTTGGACAACGTATATTTGGTCAATAGTGGTTCTGAGGCGATTGAAGGGGCTATCAAATTAGCAAAGCGCTATACTGGAAGAGCGAATTTAATTTCTTGTGTCGATGCCTATCATGGCAGTTCAGCTGGTGCACTCAGTGTGGGTGGAAATGAAATCTTCAAGCGCGCCTACCGGCCGCTGGTTCCAGGCATTTCTCATATTCATTATGGAAGCTTCTCAGATTTGAAGAAAATAAATTCCGATACCGCAGCTATGATTGTGGAGACAATTCAAGGTGAATCTGGAATTCGAGTTGCCTGCACTACCTACTTCAAAGCCTTGAGGCAGCGATGTGATGAAACTGGAACCTTATTGATTTTGGACGAAATTCAAGCTGGATTCGGTAGAACAGGTAAGTTCTGGGCCTTTGAGCATTTTGACATTGTCCCAGATATGATCGTCTGTGCCAAAGGAATGGGCGGTGGAATGCCAATTGGGGCTTTCATTGCAAATAAGGAGGTGATGGCTGCTTTTAAAAATAACCCCCTTCTAGGTCATATTACCACATTTGGAGGCCACCCGGTGAGCGCCGCAGCTTCCCTTGCCACCATCCGAATTCTTCAAGAGGAAAATCTGATTGCAGAAGTCGAGTCAAAGGCAAATCTTTTTAAAAGCCTTCTGGTACATCCGAAAATCAAAGGTATCCGGAATAAAGGGCTAATGATGGCTGTGGAATTCGAATCCTTTGAAGTGTTGAAACCAATTATCGATAAAGGTATCGAACTTGGTATCATTACGGATTGGTTCTTATTTTGCGATGACGCTATGCGGCTTGCACCTCCTTTGATTATCACAGAGGAAGAGATTCGAGCGGCTTGCCGAGTGATCTTGGAGGCGATTGAATCGTGTTGATCGTTCGCTATTTACCTTTATATGTATTTCCGTAATTCCACCAGTCAAAGACAAAAACAAATAATATATGGTAAGCACCGGCATTACCGGTACTTCTCCAGATGACTATCGGGACATCATTGCCCTGCCTAGCTGTGGCGAGCCTGCTTCGCCTTGGCAGGCATCTGTCAGCGTTGTGGATCTTCCCGCCAGTTACACAGTGGAAATTAGGTTTTTGGCATACTTACAGATAATAATATACTTTTATATGCGTGTCCCAATAAATGCAGGTACGGAATTAAAACAAAAGCTGGATTGGTATCAGATCAAATTCCCGTCCTGATAATCATCGGGATCAAAGGGGGTAAGAGCCTGTCCCGAATATCGGGAGGGATGTTTCAAATCAGGACTAAAATTCCCTACGCGCAGTTTTTCGGATACACATATACTTTTATTAGTCAGTGAGTTGATTTTCTAATTTATTCCAAATTATAACTATGAAAAAAATCGGAGTTATCCTTGGTGGCATTGTCTTAGGCTTGGCTATCCTATTACTTGTATTCGTCTACGTTCATTCTCCGAAATATAGTGGGGAGTTCATTTTGGATGGAATGCAGAACGAGACAGCGGTTCTTTTTGATGCTTATGGAGTCCCACATATCTATGCTGAAAATGAAGTAGATGCCTATTTTTCCTTAGGCTTTGTGCATGCACAGGATAGATTATTCCAGATGGAAATGATGCGTCGGGTGGGTACAGGAACACTTGCCGAATTTCTTGGTCCAGATCTTTTGGAGGTTGATAAATTTTTTAGAACGCTTGGACTTCCTAACCATGCGCTTGAAAGCACAGAATTCTATGGAAATCAACCCGATACTTCATGGAAAAATGCAACAGAAGCCTATATCGCTGGGGTCAATCAATTTATCATAGCAGGTAATCTGCCCATGGAATATACCCTGCTTGGCGAAAAACCACGGGAATTCACCATCACTGATATCCATGCCATTACTGGTTATATGGCTTTTTCTTTTGCCATTGCGGTAAAAACCGATCCCTTGATCTCAAAAATTGCCCGTGAACTTGGCGCTCCCTATTTAGATGTGCTCTCCGTGCAAACCCTTCCTTCGCATCACTTCATTCCAAACTTTTATCCTGACTCTTTGAAGTATGACGCAACTAGTGAAAAATCACTGATTAGTCTTTTGGAAAAACTTCCAGTCCCCGCCCTAGAAGGTTCTAATGCTTGGGTGATTGCCGGTTCTAAAACCAAAAGTGGTAAAGTTCTTTTCCTCAACGATACGCATATCGGTTTTGCTTCTCCTTCGGTTTGGTATGAAGCACATTTGGAATATCCAGGTCATAGCTATTATGGAAATCATTTAGCAGGAATGCCATTTGGGTTAGTTGGACATACCAAAAGCCAGAGTATCGGTTTGACCATGTTTGAAAACGATGATCAGGACTTTTTCGAAGTTAAAGCAAAGTCTAATGATCCAGATTCATATGTAGTCGGCGAAGTCACCTATGAATTTACGAAAAGGGAAGAAACTATTGTGGTAAAGGGACAAGATGCCGTTACGCTAGAAATCAGATCAACCATTCACGGCCCCATTCTAAATGAAGTAGTCCCAGAAATCGCTGAAATAACTTCAAATGCAGTTGCTTCCTGGTGGGTTTATGCCATGGAGCCAACTCAAGCTCTGGAAGCTACCTATAAAATGAATCATGCTAAATCCATGCAGGAAGTAGCTGATGCAGCGGCACTGATCCATGCACCGGGCTTGAATATCATGTATGGCGACAGTGCTGGTAATATTGCTTGGTGGGCTGCTGCAAAACTTCCTATTCGGTCCGATAAAGTCAATTCTAAATTGATCGCGGATGGAAATGATCCAGAAACACTATCCAAAGGTTGGTACCCTTTCACCGACAACCCCCAAAGCATTAATCCAACTTCCGGATTTATAATTTCAGCCAATAATCAGCCCGATACCATGAGAAATGGGATCTTTTATCCAGGATACTATTACCCCGGTGATCGCTATCAACGCATTGCGGAAACGCTGGAACCAAAAAATGATTGGGATACCGAATCCATCAAGGAACTACAAAATGAAACCATTAACACGACCCATCCTAAAAATGCAAAAGTTCTCCTGTCTCAAATCAATCTTGACAACTATTCCGAGCATGCGGAGCTACTTGAGCTTCTCAACAACTGGAAGGGGAATCATGAACTTGCTCAGGTAGAACCTACGCTCTATTATAAGTGGCTCTATCACACGCTTCGACTGGCAATGGAAGATGAGTTAGGGAAGAATACTTTTTCTACCTATCTGGAAACATTTTTCATGATCCGGAGCACTGCTGGATTTTTGAAAGCTGAGCAAAATCCTTGGTGGGATAATACTAAAACTACCAATATAGAATCCAAATCAGAAATAATTGGCTTGGCACTCTCACAAAGCTTAGCCGAATTAAAAGTTCAACTGGGAGCAAATTGGAAAGATTGGAATTGGGAGAAAACTATCATTTCTGAGCATCCCCATCCCCTAGGCACTCGGAAGCCACTGGATAAGATCTTCAATGTGAAGACAGCAACCTTAAAGGCAAATGCTGAAGGTGTCAATAAGCTGGCATTCAAACTTAATGGAGAGGGAATCTACAAAGTCACATCAGGCCCTGCCATGCGGATAATTTTAGATTTCGATGCGGTAGATAATTCGATTTCTATACTTCCAACCGGACAAAGTGGGAACCGATTTAGCAAGCATTATTCGGATCAGGCTAGACTCTTTGTCACCGGTGGATATCGTCCTCAATTGATGAATCGGAATCAGATTCTTTTAAATTCAAAAGATCCTTTGATTTTTAAACCTAAAAAGTGAAATGACACTGGATTTCGAGTTTAAGTCGTTCGATATCGTAGAATATCGCTGGTAGCTGGTATTTACAGGAGGCGGTAATAGTTGCAAATTAAAGTTTCTAATTTAGTTTTCAGGTTTCCAATCTTATCCATAGGCAAGATCACTTTAGACTTATCATT
>Ga0222709_1000093_pt1 | contig 36299 bp, 31 predicted proteins | sample AntAcemetage1692_FD_179822 | JGI IMG/M metagenome (GOLD analysis project Ga0222709, IMG submission 179822) | Saline water microbial communities from Ace Lake, Antarctica - #1692 | ecosystem: Environmental > Aquatic > Non-marine Saline and Alkaline > Saline | place: Antarctica: Ace Lake...
AATACCTTCCCACTGAGAATCAGAGAATTCAGAGAAACTTGTTTTCATTACCTTATGTTTTAGTCGATAACAAGGTAGCTGGTTCTTACTTTAATGCAAAATGTTTAAATTCCAAAACACACTCTTAAGTTATTTTTCAAATCGAAGATTTCATATCCCTCCCGATTAACGAATGTGGTTCCTTTTGTTCCATGAATGTATGATTCATGTCCGGCAGCATTTTTAAACACGCTCGTGCCATTACAGCTTCTGCCTTCCCAATTTAGTATTTTCCCTCCCGCAAAATTGAACGTTGTGAGTTGTGTATCGTAGAATTCCCAATCATCGTCAAAGGCAAACCTGCCTCCGGCTGATGAAACCTGCGTGGGCATTCCGGTATCAAGTGCCTAGCGACAAATATCCATTTCGTATAAACCGTTATTGCTAATTTCTCCCGTTCCCCATTTCTAGAACCAGTGCTAGTTATAATGCATAAAGTTGTCCTTATAGGCTTCTCTGGGAGCAGGGCCTTGGCATAAGTCCCAGTCTAGCCACTCAGGTACGGTAGCTGGAGCTCTCCGTTTCCGATTCCGCCGCGATTAGCTTCGTAGAATGCTTTGGCGTAGTACACTTCTCTAATCATCCCTTCGCGTATTTTCTGAATTAACTCAATTGAAGTAGGGGCGGAGCGTTGCTGATTTCCAATTTGAAATCTTACCGGTTTTATTTTTCACCGCTACGAGCATTCCACCTTCGTTAGCGTTGTGAGAACAGGGTTTTTCGAGATAAACGTGCTTTCCCGCATTCATTGCCATGATAGCCATTGGAGTGTGCCAATGATTGGGCGTGGCAATGGAAACCGCGTCAATAGACTTCTCTTCCAACATTTTCCTGATGTCCGAATAGGTTTTTGTATTACTAGGAACGAAGTCTGAAAATTTCTTTTTCACTTTATCGAGAATACGGCTGTCTACGTCGTAGAGCCCCACAATATTTACTTATTTAGCAAAAGTACGGGCTGCTGATAAATGGGTATTTCCCCGGCTATTTAGTCCAGCTACGGCGATATTTACCCGCTCATTTGACCCAATTATTCGGGCGTAGCTTTTGGCTAAAAAGCCAAGTCCAGTAGCTACAATGGCGGATTTTTTGATAAAACCTCTCCTAGTTGAATGGTTCTTTTTCATCGGTAGAATTTATAATGATAGATTTCTTGATTATAAAGTATAGAACATAATTCCTTCATCCAAAGAATGCTCAACTTCAAATAAATTGATACTTTTATGATTCATAAATAAAAAAAGAAATGCGTAAAGTGAATTGGATTGGTGTTTATCCCGCCGTAACAACCAAGTTTTTTGAAAACGGTGATTTGGATATTAGTAACTTCTGTCGTCATCTTCAATTTCAGGTTTCCTGCGGTGTAAAAGGTGTCATAGTCGGCGGCTCATTAGGTGAGAGTAGCACGATCACGCACGCTGAAAGACTACAACTTACCGAAGCTGCTCTTGCTACGATTGGTAAAGAAGTGGACGTTATTATGAATATCGCCGAAGGTGCTACAAAGTCAGCGGTTGAACTTGCAAAAAAAGCGAAAGAAATTGGTGCACACGGGCTCATGGTTTTACCTCCAATGATGTACAAACCGACCGAGCAGGAAGTGGCTGATTTTTACATCGAAGTTGCCGAAGCTACCGATTTACCTATTCTTATGTATAATAATCCGGTTGACTATAAGATTGAGATTACGTTTGATAATTTTGATCAATTTATTGATTACCCGACCCTTCAGGCGATAAAAGAAAGTACCCGCGATATTTCAAACGTAACCCGCATGAAAAGTCGGTATGGTGACCGCTTTAAGGTACTGTGCGGAGTTGATACACTTGCAATGGAAGAATTACTGATGGGAGCCGATGGCTGGGTTGCTGGGTTAGTTGATGCTTTTCCCGCCGAAACCGTAGCTATTTTTGACCTATTAAAAGCCGGAAAGACTGACGAAGCCCTCAAAATTTACCGTTGGTTCTTACCATTGCTTGAACTTGATATTAGTCCGCAGCTGGTACAAAATATAAAATTGGCGGAAGTAATGACTGGAGTCGGCACTGAGTTTGTGCGTTTACCACGGCAAATGCTTAAAGGCAAAGAGCGGGAGCGGGTAATTAAAGTAATTGACGATGCCCTAAAAGTACGACCAAAACTTTGATTATCGTTTTTAATCTTCCAATCTCACATCTTTTCAGCCAATGAAAAAAACATTTTTCTGCGTTGATGCCCATACTTGCGGCAACCCTGTTCGGTTGGTCGCGGGTGGCGGACCGCTTCTAAAAGGTAATTCAATGATGGAGATGCGATTGCATTTTCTCAAAGAATTCGATTGGATACGAAAGGGGTTAATGTTTGAACCCCGAGGGCACGACATGATGTCAGGCTCAATTCTCTACCCGGCTTCTGATGAGTTAAACGATATTGGGGTATTGTTTATTGAAACGAGCGGCTGTCTGCCCATGTGCGGTCATGGTACCATCGGAACGGTGACAATAATGATTGAGGAAGGATTAGTAATTCCGGAAATTGCTGGCCAGTTAAGATTGGAAACTCCCGCAGGATTGGTGGAAGTAACGTACGTACAAGAAGCTGGAAAAGTTAAGTCAGTTCGGTTGAAAAACATTCCCTCTTTTCTCTACCGCGAAAACTTGCGGGTGGAATGCCCTGACCTTGGAGAATTGACCGTTGATGTGGCTTACGGCGGGAATTTCTACGCCATCGTTGATGCACAACAAAATTTTTCAGGAATTCAGGATTATACTGCGGGAGATTTGCTTCGATGGAGTCCCGTAATTCGCGAGCGATTAAACGATTTGCATGAGTTCGTTCATCCCGAAAATGAGAACATTACTGGATTGAGTCACCTTTTGTGGACGGGTGACGTGTTGAACCCCGCTTCCGATGCTCGAAATGCCGTTTTTTACGGCGAAAAAGCCATTGATCGTTCACCTTGCGGGACAGGAACATCGGCACGGATGGCTCAGTGGGCAGCGAAAGGAAAGTTGAAAGTAGGTGACTCCTTTGTTCATGAAAGTATTATCGGTTCTACGTTTACCGGAAGAGTAGAGGCTAGTACGAAGTGCGGTGATTTTGACGCAATCATTCCAAGCATTGAAGGTTGGGCGAAAATAACGGGTTACAATAATATTATTATCGACGACGAAGACGATCCATACGCGGCTGGTTTTCAGGTGATTTAACGATGTATAACCATCACCTACCTTGACTCAAGAAATTTGTGAGCCTCCGTTTTATCCGTAAAACTTATGTTCCAAAGCAATCCACAGTAATGGAGGCTAATTTTGCGTGAAAACCAACTTTTAAATTGTGTAATTACCTGCTACACAATTGAGTTAGTAAATTTTATGGAGTTTCAGTTTCTCACATCTCTAATTTCAGTTCTCATATCTTAAACATGAAAATATACATAATAGGCGGCGGGATAATCGGGCTTTCTACAGCCTGGTACTTGACCGAACAAGGCTGCGAGGTGACGGTAATCGACAGCTCTGATTTATCGGACGGGACTTCCCACGGAAACGCCGGAATGGTAGTACCGAGTCACTTCGTACCAATGGCTGCCCCAGGCGTAATAACGCAGGGCTTAAAATGGCTGCTCGACGCAAAAAGCCCATTTTATGTCAAGCCAAGATTAAGCGTTGACCTACTAAACTGGACGTGGCAGTTCTATAAATCAAGTACGAACGAACACGTAAAAAAAGCATCGCCAGTCTTGCGGGATTTTAATGAACTGAGCCGAAAGTTGTACGAAGAGTTTTCTTTCGGAAGTAACTCAAGCTTTGACTACGAAAAGAAAGGGTTGTTGATGCTCTATCAGACTGTTCACCAAGAAAAAGAGGAGAGAGAGTTTGCTGAAAAAGCCCACGCAATTGGAATGAATGTTGAGATTCTAGACGACCAAAAACTCAAACAACTCGAACCTGAAATCAATATTAACGCTCGTGGCGGTATCTATTTTCCTGACGATGCTCACTTGTATCCCAGTCGATTTTTGACGGGGATGATCCAGCAACTCAAAGCACGAAACGTAACGTTCCTAACGGGAAAGGAAGTTATTGATATCAAGACGAAAAATGGCAAAGCCTCGTCGATTCAATTTGCTGATAATGATATAGTTGAAGTTGATAAATTAGTAATTTGTAGTGGAAGTTGGACGGCGAAAGTTTTGCAAAAAGTAGGAGTGAAGCTTTTGTTACAAGACGGGAAAGGTTATTCATTTACCTTAAATAACCCGCCGCTCCGTCCCCGAATTCCCACCATTTTAGCCGAAGCAAAAGTAGCCGTCACGCCGATGGGGAAGGATTTAAGAATTGGTGGAACGCTTGAGATTAGCGATTTCTCTACTAAAATAAATGAGAAACGATTGCAAGGTATTCACGAAAGTATGGAGCGGTACTATCCTGATTTGGTAGTTCCGTTCCCTGAAAAAGAAGAAGTCTGGTATGGTTACCGTCCGTGCTCGCCCGATGGTCTTCCTTACATCGGACAAGTGCCGGAAATAAGTAATTTATACGTTGGAACAGGGCACGGAATGATGGGCATGAGCCTCGGTCCCGCCACGGGAAAATTACTCGCCGAACAAATACTAGGACTCCACAAATCCATCGATGACTCGTTGTTTAAAGTAGCGAGGTTTTAATTCAGGTATTCCCCACTGAATCTTTAGCCAAGCCCCGATGTTTTATTCGGATAAATGACTTTTTAGCACCGTTTACAAAACTAATAACTAATCTCATGTTTAATAACTTCACATTTCATAATCCCGTAAAACTTATCTTTGGGAAAGGTACCATAGCTCAATTGCCCAAAAATATTGCCGCTGGTAGCAAGATTATGCTTACCTACGGCGGCGGCAGTATTTTTAAGAATGGCGTTTATGATCAAGTCACGGAAGCTCTAAAGGGCTATGATATTATAGAATTTGGCGGTATCGAAGCCAATCCCACCTACGAAACGCTGATGAAAGCGGTTGAATTAGCAAAAAAAGAAAACGTAAACTTCCTTCTATCAGTTGGCGGCGGTTCGGTTCTTGACGGTACAAAATTTATTTCGGCGGCGATTCCTTATGAGGGAGAAGACCACTGGGAACTCGTGTTAAACAGCAGCAAAATTGGTGAAGTCGTGCCTTTTGGTGACGTATTGACACTTCCGGCTACGGGTTCAGAAATGAATTACTATGCTGTTATCAGTAAAAAAGAAACCAAAGAAAAGAAGGGAATGGGCGGTTTTAAGCTCTACCCAAAATTCTCGATTCTTGATCCTGAAACAACTTATTCGCTCCCTAAAAAGCAAGTAGCAAACGGACTCGCGGATGCATTTACGCACGTGATGGAACAATATATGACGTATCCGGTAGGAGCTATGATTCAAGATCGTTTTGCAGAGTCTATCTTGCAAACGTTGATTGAAGTCGCTCCCGATGCGATGAATAAAGAAGATGATTACGAGTCACGGGCAAATTACATGTGGGCGGCTACCGTTGCTCTGAATGGCTTGATAAATCTGGGTGTTCCAACCGACTGGGCGACTCACCAAGTTGGACACGAGCTAACGGCGTTTCACGGTATTGATCATGCTCGTACGCTCGCAATTGTGCTTCCTCATCTATTGACCTATAAAAAAGATAAGAAACGGGGAAAACTTATTCAGTACGGTAAGCGAGTTTGGAATTTATTAGGTTCCGACGATGAAATCGTAGACATGGCAATTCGCAAAACCGCCGAATTCTACGAATCTCTGGGCATCCCGACGAAAGCTTCTTCTTATGGAGAAATCAACGAAGAAACCGTCAAAATGCTAAAGCAGCGATTCGTAGAACGTGGAATGAATTTCGGTGAAAACGCCGACATCACTCCCGATGATATTGCCAAAATCATGGAAATGAGCATGGCGTAATAATTTGGATGTCGGATTCCCGATGTTGGATGTTAGTTTTTTCGTAAACTTAAAGGGCTTCTCAACAAAAGAAAAATCGTGAACTTCAAATTTCGCCCATCAACTTAAAATCTTTGATGTGGCCCAAATACTTATAATTGAGCAGTAAGCCGTTCGTATTATTTATTAATTGATGGCCTTCTGTAAAGGGCACAACGTGCGTGGTGATTCGTTCAAACTCGTAGGTTGTGCCCATATTCTTGTTCCCATAACTCAATATTTTTTCGAGTGGAAGTGTCAACTCGATGAAGTAAAAATACATTGCTTCGTCGCTTGTTCCAGTTGATGGGAAAAGCCTTCTGTCGGGCGATAAATTAACTAATTCATCCGGCGAAATTTCCAATCCAGTTTCTTCCCGTATTTCCTGAACCGCAATTTCAAGCGGTGCTTGCGTTCCGTCCACCATTCCGGCGGGGTGTTCGTAAGTGTATCCCCCCTCGGCAATGCGGCGTTGCTTTACCAGTAAAAGATACTTATCTTTCGTCTTCTCATCAATTAGGCAGACCAGCATACTCACTACTTCGCCTTTTAAAAAACAAACGGGTGGTATTTTATCGCCTTCGGGTGTTTCGGCATCAAGTGTTAGCAGCGAAAAGAGTACTTCGCCGTTATGTCGGTGACGGGTAAAATGTTCGGTTACATGATTAATTTTTAATCCGTTTCTTTGCAAGTTCTTTTTCCACAACTTGAATTTATGTGCATCGTAAAGCAATTCTTTTTTCATATTTCTTCTTTCAGTAAAATATTCGAACGTTTATTGATTCTAACGCTTTCGTTATTCTCGTTGGTTCACCTTCAGAGTTGTACAAGTAAGCAATTGCCTGATTTCGTCTATAAAGAAAAGAAAATGAAAGGATTATCTTTCGTTGCTCCGAGTAAACGTACAGACTCTACTTCCCTCCTCGATGTAAAACGTGTAAACGCTGAATGGATTTCTGTGATGCCCTACGGTTACGTAAAAAGTGATTCAGGGCATTTTTTTTACAGCGGAAATGTAAAAAACGATTGGCAATGGTGGGGTGAACGCGTAGATGGAGCGGCGAAAACAATCAGTATGGCTCACGAAAGTGGTATTAAGGTTATGCTTAAACCGCACCTCTGGATTGGTTGGGGAGAATTTACGGGTCACATGGATTTAAAGACTGAACAGTCTTGGAGTACTTTTGAAAAAGGTTACGGTGAATACATCCTGACATTTGCGAAACTCGCCGACTCACTTGATGTTGAAGTTTACTGTATCGCCACCGAGATGGAAAAACACGTGGAACTTAGACCCGAATTTTGGCATCAGCTCATCAGAGATATTCGAATAGTTTATTCAGGAAAACTTACGTACGCCGAGAATTGGGACAGCTATGGCAGGGTTCCTTTTTGGGACGAAATGGATTATATCGGAGTTGATGCGTATTTCCCGTTAAGTGAAAAGTTTAATCCGTCAGCGAGCGAGTTGACAAAAGGCTGGAAAAGTCACCTCGAAGCGTTGAACACTTTCGCGACGAAGCATCAAAAGCCCGTTTTGTTCACAGAAATTGGTTACCGAAGCTGTGATTATACCGCACAAAAACCGTGGGAAACTAACATGGATTTACCCTCAAACGAAGAAGCCCAACGCGTAGCCTATGAAGCGTTTTTTAAAGCAGTTTGGCAGGAACCGTGGTTTGCTGGAGCATTTATCTGGAAATGGTTTCCGAATTATAAAAGTAAAAACGCCCGTGATAAATTTACACCACAATATAAATTAGCCGAACAAGAGCTGAAAGCTCATTACCAAAACTTATAAAATACTTGTTTGATGAAACTGCGTTTCTTAGTCGCTCTTACGTTAATATTGTCAGTTCAATGTACTGTTGCTCAAGAAGTTGCGTCGTATTATTTTTATAGTAACTTACAGGAGTTTGCCGTAAAGTACCCACCGTTAATTGTAACTGGAAAGCGAGGCAACTACTTAACTGAAATAGTCCCAAAACTTGGTCAAACGCCCCGACAGGTATACCAGTTTCCCAAGAGTTCGGGGATTATTTTCGATTACTCGAATATCAAAAACTTTATTCAAGGTTCGTACGCTGTCGAAATGTATTTCAGGTACGATGACGCCGACTTATTAATGTACGGAATAATTATTGGGGAACGATCTATCGCTCGGCAAGGGGAGTACGTACACCTGGTTACGACGCGTGATTTTGAAACCAAGCGGGTAAATGTTTTTCTGGATGGTAAAATCCAATCTACGTTTATTGATGCAGATGATAACCTCGCCATTGAGCCAAACGCCCAATTTATCTTTTTTACTGAAGACAACGAAGAAACCACGAGTGGTGCCGTTGCGATGATAAAAATCTACAATTTCTTTATTGACGAAGAAAAGGCTAAACTGCTCTTTGAGCCATTTGTGATTGAAGAAGCGTTTAAAGAACCGACCATAGTTAGTAAGAAAATTACGCTGAAGCGTCTTTATTTTGTGCAAAGTGAAGCAAAACTTCTTCCTGAATCAATTCCAGAAATGGAATCACTCCGGGGTTATTTAAAAGCAAACCAACAAGTTGAAATCTCGCTTTTTGGTCACACTGATAACCAAGGTGACTTTAACTTAAATCTTAAATTATCCCGCGAGCGTGCCGAAAATGTCAAAGCTTTTTTGGTTGAAAACGGTATTGCTGCAAAGCGTATAAATACAAAAGGCTACGGAAGCCTCCGCCCCGTAGCGAGTAATTTGGAAGAGGAAACAAGGCGTTTAAACCGGCGAGTTGAGCTTGAAGTGCAGAAATAACTAAAATATAACGCCCATGATTATCATCTACTTATTCTTTGCTGTGGTTTTGATTGTGGTGCTTACTACGAAATTTAGCGTTCATCCTTTTTTATCCCTTTTAGTAACGGCAATACTTTTCGGAATCATTTCAGGAATGCCGCTTGAACAAATTATTCAGTCCATAAACGACGGTTTTGGTAAAACGCTCGGTAGTATTGGCTTGGTGATACTCCTAGGCGTGATGATTGGTACGTTTCTGGAGAATTCTGGTGGGGCGTATCGACTGGCAAATCAGCTACTGAACTGGCTGGGCGAGAAAAATATTCACTGGGCAATGGCAATCATTGGATACGTAGTTTCCATTCCAGTTTTTGCTGATAGCGGTTTTGTAATTCTCACGCCACTCAATAAGGCATTGACCAAAAGAGCTGGGATGTCAATGGCGGTTACGGCGGTTGCGTTGAGCATGGGTCTGATGGCAACGCACGTAATGGTGCCGCCCACACCCGGACCAATTGCCACGGCGGGAATATTGGGAGCAGACTTAGGGCTCGTAATTCTTTGGGGCTTTCTGGTCAGTTCTTTGGCGTTAATTCCCTGCGTTTTTTACGCCAAATGGATTGGGAATAAAATTTGGATTGAACCAGATGTTTCGCAAAATTCAGACAAATTTGCCCAAAATGTTTCGCTCGCACCCTCGTTTCTGAAATCCATTCTACCGATAATTGTACCGTTGCTTTTGATTGTTATAAAATCATTCAATGGTTATTTAAAGCTGATTGAAAATGCAGAAGCCAATTCGGTTATAAACTTCATTGGTGAGCCCGTCATTGCTTTATTAATTGGTTTTGGCTTCGCTTTACTTTTACCCAAAAAACTGGATAAATCTTTACTTTCCGACAAAGGGTGGGTCGGGAAAGCAATTCTGGATGCTGCCACCATTATTATGATTACCGGAGCGGGTGGCGTATTTGGGAAAGTGTTGCAAAATGCGGGATTGGCTACGTTCATCAGCGAAAACCTGAGCATCGCTGGATTAGGGATTTTCCTGCCGTTTTTGCTTGCCGCCGCCATAAAAACTGCTCAAGGCTCTTCCACGGTAGCGATGATAACTACCGCTTCCATCATTGCTCCGCTGACCACAGAACTCGGAATTGTATCGGCAAATGATTTGGCGTTGACCACGCTCGTTATTGGAGCGGGAGCAGCGGTGATTTCGCACGTAAACGATAGTTTCTTCTGGGTCGTGACGCAACTTTCGGGAATGCAGGTGAATGAAGGCTATAAACTACATTCGGCGGCTTCGGCTATTTTGGGCGGAAGTGCATTTTTGATTGTTTGGTTGTTGATGATGGTTTTGTAGAATAATCAACTCTTTAGAGATGATTTGTTCTAAACTTGCGATAGCCGAGAGCTTCAAAAATAAAAAAGGCTCTAGCCAAAATTATTCATTTGACTAAAGCTCAATCGATAAAATACTTCACGATTTAAAGTCCGTGGCAGTTGCAAACGACGATTGCTCTCCTTGCGGAAAAGCCTAATATCGAGCATCCACAACCTGACATCGAATAACTATTTACTTCTTCCCAAATAATTTCCAGCTCCTCTTTTTCTTCGCTATTGGTTCAACTTTCCGCTCAACCTTTTCAATTTTAAGCGAGGCGATTTCGCTACCGAATTCGTTAAAGTTCATTCCTCCGAATGTTCCTGAAGTCATTAATAGTAAATTTGATTGGTACCAGTTCTGAGATTTTAGGAATTCTTCAAGTGCTATTTTGTCGGTGAAAATCTCCAAAGAGTCATTTTTAAAGGCTGCCTTTATTTCTTCGGGAGAGATTGCGGGCATTTTCTTCATTTCTAACGTGTGCGGGCTGTAAAAGATAGCCGCTAAATCGGCGTTATCCATAGCACCGTCGTATTGAGGCAAGAATTCCTTATTTAAACTACTAAAGGTGTGAAGTTCGTAACACGCCACCAGTTTCCGCTCGGGATAGAGTGATTTTGTGGCTTCTACCGTTGCTCTTACTTTAGAAGGGGCGTGGGCAAAGTCACGAAGGACAAGTGTGTCATCGTTTTGTTCGAGCGTTTCTAATCGTTTGCTTGCACCTTTAAAGGATTGGATTGCTTCGTAAAACATTGCATCGATGATACCCATTTTTCCCAAAACCTGCTTTGCCCCCATGAGGTTCTTCATGTTGTGCAATCCAAAAACCTGGAGCGGAATTTCTTGTTCGTCGTCTAGGAGATACGCTTTTCCGTTCTTGATTACGTGCGGGTGGGCGTTGTATGGAATCGTGTTTACGTCTTCCCGCTGTTTAGCGGCAATTATTTTCTCAATATCGTCTGTTTCGTCGTAAATAAGACTCCCAGCTTTTGGTAATCCGTCTGCCAATTCTTCAAACGATTTTACGTAAGATTCGTACGTCGGGAAAACGTTGAAGTGATCCCACTCCACACCGCTTATTAAAGCAATGTGCGGATCGTAAAACAAGAACTTGGAGCGGCGTTCGAGCGGAGAGGAAAGGTATTCGTCGCCTTCCATGATGATTGTAGGAGCGTCTTCAGTGAGTTGCACCATTAAGTCAAAACCCTCAATTTGGGCTCCCACGAGGTAATCAAATTTTCGGTCGTGAAATTTCAGGACGTGCAAAATCATCGACGTAATCGTAGTTTTGCCGTGACTTCCCGCGATCACAATGCGTTGTTTGTCTTTCGATTGCTCAAAAACAAATTCGGGGAACGAATATATCCGAACGCCTAATTCCTGAGCTTTTTCTAATTCAGGATTGTCAATTCGGGCGTGCATCCCCAAAATTATTGCGTCTAAATCTCTGGTTATTTTCTCGGGAAACCAGCCACTTTCGGTTGGTAAAATCCCGGCATCAGCTAAACGTGACTTAGCGGGGTCGTAAATTTCGTCGTCTGATCCGCTGACTTCGAGTCCTTTTTTGTGGAGGGCAAGAGCCAAATTGTGCATAATAGCACCGCCAATTGCAATAAAGTGTACACGTTTGATAGATGAATCCATTTATTTCAGTTTTCAGAAAAGCAGTGTATCTGCGAACAGCTACTGCTTCAGAGTTGTTATTATTGCAAAGTTGTCCATTTTATGTCAATTTTGCACCGTTTTATTAATCACTTTTACCAAGATGCTTTGAGCACAGCCACGAGAAATGAAAAGATACATTGATTTAATTCAACAAACTTACGAATTTCCGACCCGTGAATTTGGGGTCGATAAAAATCATAATTTGTTGTTTAACAACGTGCCGATGATTGACATTGTCAAGAAATACGGGACACCTCTGAAAATTACGTATTTACCGAAAATAAACGAGCACATCGAACACGCCCGTTTACTTTTCAAAAATGCGATGAAAAAGTATAATTACAAAGGCTCATATACGTACTGTTACTGCACAAAGTCTTCGCACTTTAAATTTGTGTTAGAGCAAACGCTGAAATCAAACGCTCATATTGAAACGTCTTCTTCGTTTGATATGCCGATTGTGCGACGGATGTACGAGAAAGGAAAACTCGACAAAGATACCTATATCATTTGTAACGGACATAAACGTCCTGATTACCTGCGTTCGATTACTGAATTTATCAACGAGGATTTTAACATAATTCCTATTCTCGATAACTTGCGGGAAATTGATTATTACTTAGAAAATGCCACCCACGATGAAATAGAGGTAGGAATTAGAATTGCCACTGACGAAGAACCTAATTTCGCCTTTTACACATCACGTTTGGGGATCCGGTACAACGATGTAGAGAAACTTTACCTTGAAAAGATTAAGCCGAACTCGCGTTTTAAGCTTAAAATGTTGCACTTCTTTATTAATTCGGGAATCCGAGACGATGCTTATTATTGGTCGGAGCTGACTCGTTTTATGTTTAAATACTGCGAGATGAAGAAAATATGTCCCGAACTTGACTCGATTGATATTGGCGGCGGACTTCCAATTCAGAAATCGGTTGTTTTTGATTACGATTACCAGAAAATGGTGGACGAAATTATTGAAAACATTCAGTGGATTTGTAATAAAAATGGCGTGGATGTTCCCAATATTTTTACCGAATTTGGTAGCTATACGGTTGGTGAAAGTGGAGCGACGATTTATAAAGTCATTGACAAAAAACAACAAAACGACCGTGAGTTGTGGTATATGGTAGACGGTTCGTTTATTACGCAAATACCCGATTCGTGGGGAATTGGTCAGAAATACATCATGTTACCAATCAATAATTGGGATCAACCGTACGCTAAAGTAAACCTCGGAGGTCTTACCTGCGATTCTGACGACTATTATAACACGGAAGCCCATTCTGAAGACTTGTACTTGCCAATTGGTTACGATAATCATAACGAGGAAGAGCAGTACATCGGATTCTTCCACACTGGAGCTTATCAGGAGGCACTGGCGGGTTTCGGTGGAATTCAGCATTGCTTGATTCCCGCTCCAAAGCACGTACTCATTGACATGAACGAGGACGGCGAATTGATGACTTCGCTATTCGCAAAAGAGCAAACCAGCGATTCGATGCTTAAATTATTGGGCTATTACCAAGAAGCCAACGAATTTGAACCATTAACAGAAGAGGAACACTCAAAAAGTAGTGTGATCAACGAAGCGGAAGCAATTTAAAGAGACTCTTCATAATTAAATTATTTAAAAAACGTTTTGTAAATTAGCAGACAAACAGAAACATCTATCATGAAACTTAAAATTGCCGCATTTCTCTTAGCTTTTTCTTTTGTAGTAGGTTCTTGCAATAAAAAACAGTGTCCGGCATACGGCAGTGTTGATCAGGAAGCTACCGAAACGGCTACAAAAAAAGCTTGACCTTATTATTTTTTAATACCCTGCTGATTACGTAACTCGTAGTTAGTTAACTTATCCTATTCAACCGAATGAAGAAAAAATTACAAAATGATCGCCGGAATTTTATTAAAAAAGCTGCCGTAGTTAGTAGCTTTTTTATCGTGCCCCGCCACGTGCTTGGAAAAGGCTTTACCGCTCCGAGTGACAAATTGAACCTCGCCGCTATTGGGGCGGGGGGAAAAGGAACTTCTGATATTGCGAATGCTTACAACAACGGAGCTGAGAACGTGGTGGCGTTAGCCGACGTAGATTTCGCCCAATGTGCGGGCAGTATTAAGAAATTCCCGAAAGCAAAGCTCTACAAGGATTTCCGAAAAATGCTTAGTGAAATGGACAATGATATTGATGCTGTTACTATTTCAGCACCTGATCACATTCACGGTATTGCGGCAATGACCGCCATGCAAATGGGAAAGCACGTTTACGTGCAAAAACCGCTGACGCATAATATTTACGAAGCCCGACAACTCACCGAAGCTGCTCGTAAATACAAAATGGTAACCCAAATGGGAAACCAGGGAGCTTCAAATCCTGGTCAACAACAGATGATTAAGTGGTTTGACGATGGGTTGATTGGGAGTGTCAAAGAAGTACACGTCTGGACAAACCGTCCCGTTTGGCCGCAGGGAATTCCGGTACCAACGGATAAACCCCCTTTAAAAGAAAGTATGTCGCCTGAAGATTGGGACTTATTTATCGGGCCGGCGGAACATGTTGATTATCATCCGCTGTATCACCCGTTCAAATGGCGTGGTTGGTGGAACTTTGGAACGGGTGCCCTTGGCGATATGGGATGCCACCTGATTGACCCCCCCTTCCGTGTGCTTGAATTAGGTTACCCAACCGAAGTTGAATGCAGCGTAGGACAAGTATTTACCCGCGACTGGACTCCCGAGTATATTCCTGAAGGGTGCCCACCATCATCTCACGTGCAACTTAAATTTCCGAAAACGCGTAAGAACCCAACCGATATGACCATGGTTTGGTACGACGGCGGTATTCGCCCGTTCCACCCCACAATTATCCCCGCCAATGATTCAATCGGTGACCCGGGAAGTGGTAATGGAGCTATGTTACTAGGTGAAAAAGGTGTAATGACTTGCGGCACTTACGGTCTTTACCCAAAGATTTACCTGAATACGGGTGAAGTAATTGAAATGGATAAAAACTTCAAAAGCGGAAACGTAAACGAGAAATTAACCGAATACGGACATCAGGTCTCGTGGACGGATGCCATCAAAGCTGGATTTGGAAGTAAAGAGCATAAAGCCTTGACCTCTTCATTCGACTACGCTGGACCACTCACCGAAACTGTTTTGATGGGTAATCTTGCCATCAGAAGTTACACCACTGCTTCAAAAGACAATAAAGGGAAAATGGAATTTGACGGTAGAAAGCGTCTAATTTGGGACGGTGATAACATGGAAATTACGAACTATAAGGAAGGAAACCAGTTCGTCGGTCGTAAATACCGTGACGGCTGGAAGTTGGTTTGACGTTAAGATTTACAGATTGAAAAATAGTAAACCTGCAAAGCCTTTTGAGACTTTGCAGGTTTTTTTGGTAAGACTATAAATTCGGCTATGCTGAAAAAGACTTCTCAAAGTAATTCCGCGTTGTCGGTTGTTACCAACTTAAAACCAAAGAAGATAGAAGACGTAGTGAAAAAATCTAACCGAAATTATTACAGATGGAAATAATTAAGAGTATAGCATCTTGAACCACGGAAAATATAAAACTATATTTTTTGTTATTCGATGAACCTTCTCTCTCCTACTAGTCTGTGAATCACTACTCAGAAAGTTTTACTCGCCTTCACGATGCAATGAATTTCCTGTGAGTTATGTGAACCGATTAAGGTTCTTAGAGAGAGCGATTGGTCTTCCCCATAATTACGGAATGGTTTGTATTTCCCAAACACCTATTGGGACGAAGTGGGATTGTTTTTTAACCGCACTACGTTTCATACAAAATCGTCACAGTAATCCCACAGTCAAGAATTGGAAGAATTAATCAAAAAAGTAAACAGCATTATAGACCTAAGCAAAGAAGGTGAAGCGTATTTTATTTCTATTGCAACAGAAAAATCTACTCCTAAAGGGTCGACTTTAATTCGTGAAGGACAGGCAGTAGACAAAGTGTTTTATGTGACTAGTGGTTGTTTGAGGTCGTATTGTATCGATAAAAATGGGAAAGAACATACGTTACAATTTGCGATAAAAAACTGGTGGATTAGTGACTATATCGCTATTCACAGCGATGAGTACGCTACGTTAACGGTAGAATGCCTCACCGACTCAAATGTTATTGAATTTAACGCAAAGGAATTGAGCGGAATGCTTACGTTATTTCCGGAGTACGAACCTTTCCAGAGAAACTTATTGGAGCGTCATGTGTTGAGTTTAAATAAGCGAATCCTGAACCAATTACAATTAACTGCGTCAGAGAGATACGATTTGTTTTTAAAGCAATACCCTGATACAGAACAATATGCCCGTAATTATCACATCGCAACTTATCTGGGAATTACCCAGGAAAGTCTGAGTCGTATCAGAGTTGAAAAGGCAAAAAGGTAGTTTCTTACCATAGGTCATTTTTTGTTCGAAAGCCGTATGCTACCTTTGTTTTATAATTATTTCGGAACAAAAAAGTACACAAAATGAAAGCATTACAGATAACAAAATACGGTGAGATTAAAGATAGTCTGGCATTTAACGAAGTAAGTAGACCAATTGTGCAAGCAAAAGATGTACTTATCGAAGTGAAGGCTGCTGCCATTAACCCGATAGATAAAAGTATCATACTTGGTAACTTCCAAAGTATGATGCCTATTCCATTTCCGAGCACTTCTGCTTATGATGTGAGTGGGATAGTAGTTGAAAAAGGAAATGAAGTAAATAATTTTGAAATTGGTGACTTAGTTTACTCAAGAGTACCGCAAGAGCAAATGGGTACCATTGCTGAGTACGTAGCTGTAATTAGCGATGCTGTATCAAAAAAACCAGGGAATATTTCTTTTGAAGAGGCGGCAAGTTTGCCTTTAGTTGGACTCACAGCCCTACAATCTTTAGAACACGTTGGTATTAAAGAAGATGATAAGATACTTATTCACGCAGGTTCAGGTGGCGTGGGTAGTTTCGCAATTCAATACGCAAAAGCCAAAGGTGCCTACGTGTATACTACTACAAGCACTGATAATGTGGAATGGGTTAAAGAGCTTGGAGCAGACAGAGTAATTGACTATAAGATAGAGGACTACAAAATCATCGTAAAAGACGCAGATATTGTGTTTGATACACTCGGTGGAAATTATACTGCGGAAGCTTTCGAGGTAATTAAGAAAGGTGGTAAAGTGGTTAGCGTTGTGGGTTCATTAGACGAAGAAACTGCTAAAATGTTTGGAATGGCAGACTATAAATTGCCCGAAGAATTGAAGACATTATGTGAGGACAAAGAAGCTTCATATAAATTCATTTTCATGCACCCGAACGGTGCTCATTTAGGCGAAATTAAATCAATGATTGAAGATGAAAAAATCAAACCAATCATAGATAAAGTTTATCCTTTCTCTGAGAGTATCGAAGCATTCGCACACCTTGCAACAGGTAGAGCAAAAGGTAAAATCGTTATAAAAATAAGTTAATTCTTTATCAAAAGGTTCTAAGAAATAGCGGTCAAGAGTAATCTTGCCCGTTATTTCTTTGCGATAAACTCACTTGCAAAGTGGCTATTCTGTCTGATTATTTGGATAAAATGATTATTCAAACTGGTTGTTCCCGTCGTCCGAAGTACTTTCTCGCTCCGGCATCTTGATTTGGACGGGTGTTTACTGAGTTGCATTCGGTTATACTATCTCTAAATTGATTGGGAAACGAAAAACAGCAAGTAAAACTCGCAACCTCGGCTCTACGACGGTAAAAGCCATCGTAGAGCCGAGGTTGTCCAACCATCAAGGTGCGAAATTTACGACCTTGACTGATATTTTATATTTGAATCAGATACCTGAAGCAAATTACTTCCTAATCCACTTATTTAGCTTGTGCGTTACCCAAATCGAACCTGTTCCGATAGCGGCTCCGGCGAGAATGTCGGTGGGGTAGTGGGCTGCTAATCGCATGCGGGAATAACCGACGGCGGTTGCAAATCCGTAAGCGGGTACGGCGACGTACCACTTGGGGTAATTTACGGTCAATGAAGTTGCCATGGAGAAAGCGACGGCGGTACTTCCCGAGGGAAAAGATTCGTCGTTTTCGATGCGGTAATTATTGAGAAACGGGTATGTTTCGTAGGGACGGGGGCGGTTAATCCCTTTTTTGAGTAAATAACCCACACCGTAAGTTCCGAGCAAGGCTACGCCTGAAAGAAGTCCTTTCTCGGTGACTTTTTTATTCCTTGAAAGTAAACCTACGCCGATTTGTGTCGCTACGCTGCCAAGTGCTATGTAATCGGTAGCATCGGTGATGAATTGCAGGTTTTTGCTTTGCGTTTCGGTTCTTTGGAGTGAAAGATTGTTTAACAACCTAACTTCAAAACTTTGGGAGAAGCAGTCCAATGTGAATACCGAAATCAGCAGTAGAATTAGGGCTTTACTCTGATACATATTCATAGACAAAGTAGTTGATAATTTGTAGCAAAGAAGGTTTCAGATTGTCAGTTTGAACGTGTCAGGCCGCTGGGCGGTCGAGACTTCTCTAGATGGACTGTTTTTGAGAGACTTAGATCGATATATTATTTTAATTTCAAACAGACCCTTCTTATAAAAAGCCTTCTTTCCTCATAGCAGCCTCGAGTGCTATGCCAAGATTTTCTGTGGCTTCTACCAGCGGTAACCGCACGTGGGCTTCGCATAATCCGCGGATGGCACACACTTTCTTTATGCCAACAGGATTTGATTCTGCGTACAAGAGGTTGTCAAATTCCAGAAACTTAAACTGCATTGCCGAAGCAGTTTTGAAATCTCCTTCCAACGCAGCGTGCGTCATTTCGTGAAAAGGCTTAGAAAAACCGTTCGCAATCACCGAAATAACGCCTTTGTAGCCAATGCTGATTAGTGCCGTGACTAAGTTGTCATCTCCCGAAACTAACAAGAAATCTTCGGGCAACGTATTTGCCAATAATTGGGCTTGTGCTATACTACACGAGGCATCTTTCAGTCCAATAATGTTGGCATGTTTTGATAGCTCGACGATGGTATCGACGGAGAGTGAAGTTACGGTTCTACCGGGAACGTTATACAGTATTATGGGGACTGGAGAGGCATCAGCAATCGCGTTATAGTGAGCAATCAGTCCTGCTTGGCTTGGTTTATTGTAATACGGGCAAACGGAAAGTATTGCTGATACTCCGTTGAGGTCGGTAGCTAAGATTCGTTCTAAAACATCAGCGGTATTGTTTCCGCCGATACCAAAAACGATGGGTAGGTCCTTAGGGTTGGTCTTTTTTACAAAGCTAAGTAACTCTTGTTTTTCGGTTGCGGTGGTTGTTGGTGATTCTCCCGTTGTGCCGTTTACTACCAAATAATCAGATCCGTTACTAACGTAATTTATTACTTTTTCGAGAGCCGTAAAGTCAATGGACAAATCGGATTTGAAAGGTGTAATGAGTGCGGTTCCAACGCCGTAAAATGTTGAAGTCATAATAATTCTGAGATAATTTAAGTCATCTACAACAAAATTAGTGGAAATGATGTGTTCCGTAACTAAGATTCACGAATTTAATCCGAGAGTAAATCGGGGCGTCTCTTTTTCGTTCGCATGTGGGATTGATTCGCTCGCCATTCGTCGATTTTATTTGTGTTCCCGCTCAATAAAATATCTGGAACTTTCATTCCTTCAAAATCTGCTGGGCGAGTATACACTGGGGGTGCGAGTAAATCATCTTGAAACGAGTCTGTTAAAGCGGAGGTTTCGTCGTTCAAAACGCCCGGTACGAGCCTGACAATGGCGTCTGTCAGTACCGTTGCTGCTAATTCTCCGCCCGATAAAACGTAATCTCCAATAGATATTTCTTGCGTTATAAAGTGCTCCCGAACTCGTTCGTCAATGCCTTTATAATGCCCGCAAATCATTAATAAATTGGTCTCAAGTGAAAATCGGTTCACCATTTTCTGTTCCAGTCGTTTTCCGTCTGGAGTCAGGTAAATGACATCATCGTAGGTACGTTCTGCCTGAAGTGCTTTGATATTATTGATAATTGGCTCCATCAGCATGACCATTCCGGCTCCGCCACCAAAGGCGTAATCATCCACCTGACGGGATTTTCCGATACCGTAATCGCGTAAGTCATGCACCACAATCTTAGCGTGACCTTTATCTTGGGCACGTTTCATAATCGAGTGGTCAAAATGACTATCGAGTAGGCGGGGCAGGCAGGTAATAATATCAATTCGAATCACTTTTTCCGGATTTCTGTTTTACCCTGCTGATGGTTGTAGACCTCGGCAGTGGTTAATTAGTTTATTTTTCAGCCGCCGTCAGGGTCTGCGACCTCTAACGGGTTTTTGTTTTACGCTGCTGATGGTCGCAGATCTCGGCAGTGGTTAATTAGTTTATTTTTCAGCCGCCGTCAGGGTCTGCGACCTCTAACGGGTTTTTGTTTTATGCTGCTGATGGTCGCAGACCTCGGCAGTGGTTAATTAGTTTACTTTTAGCTGCCGTCAGGGTCTGCGACCTCTAACGGGTTTTTGTTTTATGCTGCTGATGGTCGCAGACCTCGGCAGTGGTTAATTAGTTTATTTTTCAGCCGCCGTCAGGTTCTGCGACGGCTAACGGGTTTTTGTTTTACCCTGCTGATGGTTCGCAGACCTCGGCAGTGGTTAATTAGTTTATTTTTCAGCCGCCGTCAGGGTCTGCGACCGCTAACGGGTTTTTGTTTTACGCTGCTGATGGTCGCAGACCTCGGCAGTGGTTAATTAGTTTATTTTTCAACCGCCGTCAGGGTCTGCGACCTCTAACGGGTTTCTGTTTTACCCTGCTGATGGTCGCAGACCTCGGCAGTGGTTAGTTAGTTTACTTTTAGCTGCCGTCAGGGTCTGCGACCGCTAACGGGGCTTTGTTTTACCCTGTTGATGGTTCGCAGACCTCGGCAGTGGTTAATTCTTTTAGCTGCCGTCAGGGTCTGCGACCTCTAACGGGTTTCTGTTTTACCCTGCTGATGGTTCGCAGACCTCGGCAGTGGTTAATTAGTTTATTTTTCAGCCGCCGTCAGGGTCTGCGACCTCTAACGGGTTTTTGTTTTATGCTGCTGATGGTTCGCAGACCTCGGCAGTTGTTAGTTAGTTTACTTTTAGCTGCCGTCAGGGTCTGCGACCGCTAACGGGGCTTTGTTTTTTTAACTGCCGTCAGGGTCTGCCACCGTTAACGGGGCTTTTGGGGTTTTACTCCTCGGTATATAGTTCAATTAGGCCTTCGGGTAACTCAACAAAAAGTTGCTTTTCAGTTTTGTTTACCTTTACAATAATACTATCCGTCACGGGAATAAGAATCTCTTTTTCGCCAATCATCATAATGATTAAATCTTGCCCTGACCCTTCTACCACGGAGTTTACTTTTCCGTAAATACTTTTGGAGTCGTTGTCTATAATATCGTAATCAATGATTTCATGGTAATAATACTGATTGTCTTTCAGTTCAGGCAAGCGGCTGAGCGGCAAATACATTTCACAGCCCATAATTTCCTGCGTATCTTCCCAAGTTTTCATACCTTCAAAGCGAGCAATGGTTTTCTTTTTGTCACGAACGGTCAATTCCTCTACAAAGTACGGAACTAGTTGTCCTTTCAGGTCTAATAATACTGAATCAAGATTGGTGTAATAATCGTAGTCATCTACGTCGAGCCAAAGCTTTACTTCTCCCTTCACACCGTGTGGTTGAATTATCTTACCTAATATATAGCAGTCTTCTTTTTTCATATAATTGTAAAATTAATCAGTTTGTATCAAACCAAAACAAAAAATCCCTGCCTTAGATGAGGGCAGGGATTAATTTATGTTTTAAAGAAGTAATTAAGCTTTCGCCTCTTCCTCAGTTGTAGCGTCCGTAGATGGAGCTTCAGTTGCGGCAGGAGCTTCTTCTTCGATAACTGCTGGAGCTTCAGCGGCAGCTTTTGCATCTGCGGCAGCTTTTTCTTCTGCTTGGGCAGCTGCAATTAAATCAGCTTCTACTTTGGCTTTCGCCGCAATCATGCCATCTTTCTTCTTCTTCTCTGCTTCAAATACAGCTTTCTTGATGGCATCTTTATCACCACTCATCTTAGCGATTTTCTCTTCACGAGCAGCAGCTTTTTCTTCTATCCATTTGTTGTAGCGTTCGTCAGCTACTTCTTGCGTAATTGCACCTTTCACAACACCAACTTGTAAATGCTTTTGAAGCATTGCACCTTCTACTGAAAGAATTTTGCGGGTTGTGTCTGTAGGCTGAGCACCTACCATTAACCAGTGTAACGCACGGTCATTTTTAAGCATCACACCCGCCGGCGTAGAATTTGGGTCATATTGACCGATTTTCTCGATGAAGCGTCCATCACGTGGAGCACGAGCATCCGCAATAACGATATCGTAAATTGCTTTTTTCTTACGACCTCTTCTTGCTAATCTGATTTTTACAGCCATTTATTTACGTTTTTTGAGGATCGCGTCCTCGGTTTTAATTTTGGACTGCAAAAATAGTTCTTTGTTGTGAATATACCAAAAAAATATTTTATTTCAAGCGATGAATGTCTCAATTAAAGAACCTGTTTTTCGAATAGACGGACGAAAACCCGTTTTCTAACGTTGAGGAGTAGTTGTTTTAGCTAAAGAGAAAAACCGACTAAAAAACCAAAAGTTATGAAGAAGTCCATTATAATCTCGATGATTGCTTTACTTATTGGCTTGTGCGGGTATTACTTGTTTGCTGTTGGCGTTTTCAACGCCGGAGAAAATAAGGACCTGAGCGAGTTTTCTTTGAATCAGGCGTTTTTTGCGAATAATGTATCGTCATCGCAATTATCATCTGCCGATTCGTTTACCGATACTTCGGGAAGTAGCATTGCGGTGAATAAATACGACGTGTTTAGTAAAGCGAATATCCCTTCAACTAATAATAGTCAATATTACCTCGCCGCAGATAATATGAAGGCGGGAGATAAATCTAAGAATACGGGGCTTTCGGGTTTTAATTATTCGCCATTAATGATTTATCAAGGTGAAGCAAGTTGGAAGGTAAAAGACTGGAAGCAGGGCTTTGTGTACGCTGAAAATCAATTTACCATAATTTCGGATGGAAGCGTTACGTACAGTTTCCGACCAGATTACGAGCCTGACCGCAAAAGTCAGTTGGCTGACTTTGATTTGAAATTTCCTGACTTTACCATTCCCGCAGGAAAAACGACGGTGTTGCAGATGACTCCGCTGCGGGAGAAACAAAACCAAGTTTACCACGATAAAGGCATTACTTACGCCCGAGAAGGACCGATTGGAGAACGCTACGCCTTCGTGAGTGATGATTGGTTGTACGCGTTGGGCTGTCCACTCGCTTACCAGAGTTCACAAAAGGATTTTGACGAATGGCTTGAACGAACTTCCGAAAAGCGAATTCTTCGGAGTTTTCAGGAGCGGATAACGCCGTTGAAAGACTACGGTTACATTATGCTTAACTGGGAAGCAGTGGCAAAAAGAGCGTCGGGTGAAAATCGTAAAAAGCTAACTGATTGCCTGCGGTGGTACAAGCAAAAGAACTTTCACGCAAAACTTACCGCTTGGAATGAATCTCCGATTAAAATTTCACGAATTCAATTGGAATCTGATTCTGGCCCACGGGATTTTGCGGGGGCAATTGCCTACGGCGGCGACCTGAATGACTTCTCGAAACAGTATAATCGAAGGGTGCAGCGTTTCCCGACTGACCATTCTCAATTACTCGACGTACTGCACGTGGGAGGTTACATGAATTACCCGACCAACTATTCGGTGATTCACCATTATTTGCTTGAATACTTTTTGAACAAGAAGTACTTTCCAAAAAAAGAGGTTTTAGCAACCATTTGGACAAGTCAGGAATTGGTCGGTGATTTTCCGTTAACGCGACGGGACTACGCAAATTATCATTGTTATGTTAAACCCGCCGTTTTTCCGCAGACAATGTTCAACTGGGGAGTTTGGACGGTTGCCGTGGGCGATGGTTTCGATTGTTGGTACGATCCGTGGTACGTCACCAACGATATCTCACAGAACGGATTTAACTGTTTTAATTCACGTGAAAAAGACTTGCCACTTGCCATTCCAGCTCAATATCCGCACAGCCCGTTAAAAAACGTAGACGACCTCATGGCGGGCGTTTGGGCGGTGAGTCAACACAAAGATATTATTGAAGCAAAAACCAATTGGCGGTTTATTCAAACACCTGACGAAAGTCTTTTTGGACGGAAGCCGATGGTTGCGTATAAATTTTCTGAGAAGGGAAACGAAGCGTTAGTTTTGATTTATGATGCGTTTAGCGGGGAAACGGTTACGGAGCATCAAATTACGATTCAACTTCCCGACGGAACGAACAAGCCTTTAAACGTAAAGACATTTGGAACCCGAACGAGCGTAATGCGGGTAAAATTTTGAAATCAGTAATCCCGTTTAAAAGACTTGGTGAAACCGATGACGATAAAGTTCGTTCCGGTTTCGTCCGTGATTTTATAATCAAGTTGATATAAGTAACCTAGTAAGAACTTAGATGAAGGGTTTAATTCGTAATCCACAAATAATTGAAATCGGTTTCGCTCGAAATAGGGTTCACGATTTGTAAAGAAGAGCTCATTATTAAATCCGACGCTAAATTTTTGCCCGTCTTTGGTTACTTTTCCAAACGGGTGAGAGACGCCTAACCTTGCCCGAAACCGGTTGCGGTAGCCATTTGTACTGAACCTACCCTCGGCACGGTAGCGGTGTTCTACTTTAAATTTGCCAATTTCCTGAAGAAAAACGAACATCGGCCATATCCGGTATTCGGCGTTGTTTTTAGGTCGGACAAAATTATCTCCCTGCCCGTAGGTATCGTATTTTCCGCCAGACAAAGAAATGTTGAATTTTGGGTCAATTTTAAAGGTTATTCCCCCTTTCACTTCGTGGTAATGAAAGTTATCATAGTACTTGAGCGAACGTAGCTGAGCTTCCCCGAAGAAGGCTATTTTCTTGGAATGGTCGTACTTCGCCGTTAGGATATTCCATGAACCGAGGGCATTTTCCTGAGCTTGGGAATGAGGAGGAATTAACGCTAAAAAAAGTAAAATGCTTACTGTGAAATGACTTAGTTTCATTGGCTTTATTATTCTGAATATTTCCGCCTTATTTCAATGAGCGTTGTACCAGTTGGTTTTTTGATTGTTCTTCGTTCAAGCGTTTTACCAAAATACTTATATTCAATTTTGTATTCAGGTGAATATTCTAACTTCTTCTCTCTCAGCCGTCTTCTTCCAATGTATTTACCTTCAAACGTTAAATTGCCTTTCTCGTCCTTAATCTTTATATATTTTTCGTGCTTAGAAACATTACTATATTTACCGTAACGTGAAACTACATTGTTCTTAGTTGTTATTGTAGAGTCGCCTCGATATTGGATTAGGCTTACCGTAGAGTAAGGTTTCTTCATTTTGTTTTTCTTATTCACTACGCAAGTGAAGTACTCTTTTTTGTCACCATTGGGGAGTTCTTTTGAAACTGTTTGGCTACTGAGTACATCATTGTTGTAATTTTTCGTCGTGGTTATATTTCCTATAATCTGAACATCTTTTCCACTCACACTCTTGCTCGAACAGGTGAGTTCTTTGGGATATTCTAAAAGCTCATTTAGAAAAAACACATTAATTTGGGATGCAAAGCGATAACGAGAAAAGTTAAAAGTGGAGGTGTTATTTATCGAATCTTTCGTTAATTCCATTACTGTAATTGCATCATGAGAGTTTATGCAAGTAGCGATTGGATTTGGTTTCTGCATTGAGCTCTCTACAACTTCACAAGCAAATCGGAAATACCGACGTCCATTTTCAATGGGAATGTCAAATGCTACGTAAGGACTTTTACTTTCGTTTAATAAATCTAAGGGAATAAGCTTTATTTCTACGGCTGATTTTGTCGTCTTATCGTAACTATAAACTTTATAATTTTCCCCATCCGCGTAGTAAAGTTCCCGCACGAGACTCTCCGTAACCCGTTGGGAATAAGAAGAAACTGGTAGTGAAACAGTAATAAGCAGAAGCGTGATCCGAAACATAAAAGCGGAATTTTGTAAAAAAGAAACAAGCCTGTAAGCCGAATTCTGTTCAACGCCTTGCGGCGAATCGCTTATCATTTATCTGGGATGACAATCACTCGTCACCTCTAACGACCTACCCACCGCCGTAACCCGAAGGTTGCCGTCGAGCAAACGGACAACGGCGGCTTATTTGGTCTTTCAGCCCGTGAGGTTTACATTGCTCCCGACATCGCTGCCGGAACGGTAGGCTCTTACCCTACCTTTTCACCCTTACCTTGCGGCGGTATATTCTCTGTGGCACTAGCTGTCGGACGGTCGTCGCCAACCGCCCGCCTACCCGTTAGGTAGCACGGTGCTCTTTGCTGTTCGGACTTTCCTCATCACACCGAAGCGTAAGGCGATAAGCCGGCTTGTTTCTTTGGGCAAAGATAGATTTTATCAGCTAACAGTTTGCAACTAATAGGTAACAATAATTATGCCTGACCAATTTCTACTAAGTAGTTATACAAATTTAGTTTGCATTACTTTATTTGACCTTATCGGGGTCGGATAGTATAAACCACTTACCAGCAAATGTTTGGTTGATAGCTTAACTTATCTCAATTATTTTTATCTCTTTTTCTCGAAACATCACAGAAGCTCCAGCTTGTTTTTCATGAATAACCTGCCCAATGGGAGATTGCGGCGAAATGACCATTATTGGTTGCTTGTCAATATCCAGTTTTCCAACCCCTACGGATATAAAGAATGTTCCCAGCGTGGTTTTTACCAAAGCACCTAAATTGACTTCGTTTCGCTCCCGAAGATTACCTTCGATGTTCTGCATAACGGCAAGTTTCGATTCGGCGTCGTGGAGTTGGCGGGTGTACATTTCAATGTCCAATTGCCCCATCGCTCGGCTGGTTTCGTACTTATCACCCGCCGAACTTTTGGTAGATTCATTGGCGGAGGCCTGAGCATTGGCAATGGCTTGTTTTGCGTCTCCAATGTTTTGGGTCAGCATTTCTTTAACTTTTGAGATAATTTGTTCTTTCAATACTGTAGATAGTTTTTTGTTTGAGATTTTCGGTTCTTGACCTATGGAGCACGTCATAAACCGCTTACATTCAAGTTAACGCTTCCTGTTGCTTTTACCATGGTGCTGATACCGTCTGGAGTGAGTGTAACCTTTTCGGGCTGAATCGTTGAAATCCGGCAGGTCGTTTTAACGCCTTTCATCCATTCAGTGCTAAAAGACTCTTCAATGCTTTTTTTGGTTGATGCAATTGTCTCGGCTAATGGTATGGTAAATTCTTGCTGAATTTTCTTTTCGAGTGTCCCTTCTAAAATCCAAGAAGCCATCTTTATCAGTACATTCCGAGTTTTGAGGTTCAGCTCGGTATTTGCGAGCTGAATGGCGTTACTTACTGGATTATAAAACGGAACTCCTTCCAAATAAATTATGCCATTTAGGTCGCCTTTCGTTGTCAATTCGATGACCATTTTTTCTTGGCTGCCATAAACTTCCATCTCGGTGATATTGATTTCGTATTTGTCATTCTTGAATTTATACGTTTCGCCGACAAACATTTTTTTTGCAATTTTTGCCGCCTCTGCGTAAGAGATGGTGCTTTTTAGCGAAACCTGAAATTCTTCGGGAATGTCTTTAGTGTATTTCAGGTTGGGTATGTCTTGGACTGGTTCGGGCTTTGTTGGAGTAATTCCGGTGGTGGTTTCGGTGTAAGCCCTGAAGCCAATTTTGGAGCGGATTATCCGACCGTCTGATTTCAAGGGTTCCATTAAAATTGCCAGCGGCGTAATTTGCATCCAGGTTTGGTATTCTTCAGAAACTAAGTAGGGGGTACGCACCGAGTTCCACGCATCTAAGACGTAAGGTTTAATGCTCATATTGTCATTGACTGATTTATCAATCAACCGAGCGAACATAGTGTGGTTATTTGAGATTATTTTACTGATTATTGGCGTAATTGGAACGGTAATCGAGCTGAACGAGACCTTGGGCTCGGACACGAAGTCGAACCCTTTTGGCGTTGTTTGGGTTTGCATTTGCCACATTGAGGCGATGAAAAATTTGGACGAAAACCTCAAATTCATCTCGAAAGTGGTTGATTTATCTTGTTTTATCCCAAAAACATTTACTTGATAATTTGCCCATACTTTTAATGGTACGGAGTAATCGAAGATGTCATTTCTGACGGCGGTAAATTTGATGTCGCCGTTTTTCCAGACTTTCATTTTTAAATTATCGCCGTTATTGTTCGAGTAGCTATCGTCTTCATAAATTAAGCCCTTAAAACTGTTGTTCAGTTGCCTTTCGATGTCATTCAATTCGATACTCACCGGAACGCTCAACGTTGATATGAGGCGTTCTACTTCTTTATTATCGGCATAACCTTCTTCTGGTGCGTCGGGACTAGCAGTCGTCTTCTTTTGACCGGAAGCATAACTTGTCATCATCGTGCTGATGAGTGCTAACAGGATATATTTCATAATTGATTTTAGATTTTCTGTTCATCTGAAACGACGGCACAAAAAAAAGAGTGCCTTTAGGACACTCTTTTGAAAAAAACAAAACTTGTGAAGTTACTTTTTGCGGAAAAAATAAGCGGGTGCGTCAAACGCCATTCCGTTATCGATTAACAACTCCTTGTCGCAAACACGGAGGTTTCCGTAGAGGAAATTGAAGTCACCATTGGAGAAGTTTTTCCGGCTACTTTCCAAAACCAACCCTTTAAATACGTTTCCGACTTCGGTTGAAATGCTGAGCTCATCATCGTGTAGGTTTTTTCCCGCCCTAAAAACGCTTACCGAAAGGTCTTTACTTATTTTCAAAACAATGTTTGGGACTTCGTCATTCGGACGCATCGTCATGATTGCTTTTAGTTGCCATTCTCCAATAATTTTGTCAGCGGCCGACGAAGCAGGGATTGCTTCGTCGGCCTGTTGGTTAATGCACGTAAAGCTGGCAATTTCTTCCGCCTGAATCATCGCTAAAGTACTCATTTCTTCCTCCACGCTCTGAGACTCGCAGGAAAAGAAAAGACTTATTAGAATGGATGAAAATAGGTACTTCTTCATAATTGTTAATAAAATATTTAAGACTTTACTGAACAGCTATAAGACCCACTACCCGATTATTTAGTTGGAATTTATTTCTTTATTTCAACAAATAATAAGTCATAATTTTGAATGTTATTGCACACCTAATTCATCCACGATAGATGCTACTTTTGCTTTGAGTTCTGTCATTACCTTATCATAATCAGACTTGATTTTTAACTCACCTTTCACGCCGATGTAAAACTTGATTTTTGGCTCCGTTCCTGACGGACGACAAGTAAATTTTGTACCGTCCGCGGTGAAAAACTGGATTACGTTAGAGGATTCAATACCGAGTTTTCCACTTTCGATTTCGGCTTTATTACCGTCTTTATCCGTTCGGGTCAATTCTTTGTAATCGTCAACTCTGATTACGGGAGAGCCGCCCAACGAAGTCGGTGGATTTTTGCGGAAATCGACCATCATTTGCTGAATTTCTTCTGCTCCTGACTTTCCTTTTTTCGTTACCGAAACTAAGCCTTCGTAATAGAACCCGAACTCTCTGTACATGTCCGCAAGGAAATCGAATAAGCTGTTTCCGTTGTGTTTTGCGTACGCCGTAAGTTCAGCTATCATGGCACAACTTGCAATGGCATCTTTATCCCGTACTTTGTCGCCAATCAAATAACCGTAGCTTTCTTCGCCGCCGGCAATAAACGTTTTTTTGCCTTCTAACTCTCTGATTACCTGAGCAATATATTTAAATCCAGTAAGTGTATTATAGCAATCTACGTTTGCTCTTTCCGCCATCGCGTCAATCAAATCGGTGGTAACGATTGTCTTTGCAACAAATTCATTCCCCGTTAATTTCTTCGCTTTTTTCCATGCTTTCAGTAAGTAATAAATCATTAAACTGGCGGCTTGGTTACCGTTCAATAATTGCCACTCACCGGATGGATCCTTTACCGCCATTCCAACGCGGTCAGCGTCAGGGTCGGTTGCCATAACGAGGTCAGCATCAATTTCTTTTGCTTTCGCCAATGCCATTGACATCGCTTCTTTTTCTTCTGGATTTGGGTAAACTACGGTCGGGAAATTGCCGTCTGGCTTATCCTGAGCTTCTACGGTGTGTACGTTTTCAAAACCCAGTTGCTTCAAAGCGGCGGGTACCATTGTGATTCCTGTTCCGTGAATGGAAGAAAAAACGATTTTAAGGTCGTTTTGCTTTTTGATTATTCGGGGAGCAACCGCAATGCTTTTGACGGCTTTTAAATATTTTTTATCAAGGCGTTCGCCAATTGTTTTCAGGCGTTTTTTTACGCCTTTAAATTTTATTTGACTAACGTTTGTGATATTATTTACTTCTTCTACGATGTTTTTATCGTGTGGTGCAACCACTTGCGAGCCGTCGTTCCAGTACACTTTATAACCGTTGTATTCCCGTGGGTTGTGCGAGGCCGTAATTACCAAGCCAATGTGGCAGCTCAGTTCACGCACCGTAAATGATAGTTGCGGCGTGGGGCGAAGTTCTTCATATACGTAGGCAGTAATGCCATTTGCGGAGAAAATATCAGCGGCGATTTGGGCAAATTCAGGAGAGAAGTTGCGGCTGTCGTAGGCAATAGCGGCTTTTATGGGTTCATTCGTAACTACTTTTTTGACGTAATTTGCTAAGCCTTGCGTTGCCGTCCCGACGGTGTACTTATTCATCCGGTTAGATCCAACGCCAATCTCGCCCCGCATTCCGCCCGTTCCGAATTCGAGATTTTTGTAGAAAGCGTCCGTTAATTGGGTTACGTTTTCTTCCTCAATCCATTTATTAATGGTGGCTTTAGTCTCGTCGTCGTATTTACCTTTCAGCCATTTCTTGATATTTTTTTCGGCTGTTTTGTCGAGGTTGAGGTTTTCTAACATATTGTTATGTGGTAGTTTTAATCATTTTGAACTTTACAAGTTCAAAGATGCAAGAATTATTCCAGTGCTAAAAAAAAACTTTGTTTATAGCTCAATTAAAGTATTCCTGCACTATTCTTAAATCCTGAATGCGAGCCAATGCTATATTCATGGTGTTTAGTGCCTTCTCTTCTACGCATTGCTCAATCACGAGATTTAGCCCTACGTTAAACTTCTTTAATTTGTTGGCAAAGCGTTGGTAGTCAGTGCCTCATGCACCAAAGGTCTCTTTTTAGATAGCGTTTTTTCGCAGCTCCGTGAATGGTTAGAACCTCTTCGTGTGAATTGAAGCTGGGTTTAAAAGATGTCAGCCCTGTTTTACGCATGTTTTATGTGGGGCGTTTCAATTATTGCCTCAGATTTTATTTTCTTGGCGGTACCAGTTATAAGCATTCGATGAAATTTAGGCAATGCGTTGGCTTCGGTAGTAAACGCATCGCTTTTAAGCAACGTTATAGCAGGTATTCCTGATAAATTTTGTGGAAATTTACGCCATGAACTAGATATTTTGTGGGGGTATAATCGGCGGAATATTTATAAACTTAACTAAAAAGTAGATTGGTGAAACGGGGATTTAAATACTTGTTCTTATTTATAATGGCGGTGGGTATCGTCTTCTCGGTGTCAAATTGCCGCACAATTTCGTACGGAATCAGGCAGGGCGTTGGGCAAGTTAAAGTTTTGACAAACGCTGAACCCATCTCCAATTTTCTGAACGACTCTAACTATCCTGATTCGCTGAAAGCCAAGATTCGGTTGATTCAGGAAATCAAGCAATTTACCGTTGATAGCCTTGGGTTGGAGGCTTCGGGCAGTTACAAAAAGATGTACGACCAAAAGGGTGAGCCGCTCATCTGGATGATGTTGGCTTCCAAACCGTACGAGTTAAAGCCTTACGAATGGAAATTCCCGATTGTGGGAACGTTCACGTACAAAGGTCATTTCAAAAAGGAAATAGCGATAGAAGAATTACGAAAATTAAAAGATGATGGGTATGATGTGAGGTTGGGTAGCGTAGCGGCTTGGAGTACGTTGGGGTATTTAAACGATCCGATTCTGAGCGAAATGCTCAACCGCGATGTTGGACAATTATCGGCATTGATAATCCATGAGTTAACACACGGAACGCTCTATATCAAAAGTAACGTGGTATTCAATGAAAATCTCGCTGACTTTGTCGGTGATTACGGTGCAATACGATTTCTAACAACTAAATATGGAAGCGAAAGTGCAGAACTCAAAAGCTATTTTTCGGAACTGAAATACAATGAGTCTTACACTAAACACATGTTGGAGGGAAGCAAAAAGCTGCAAGAGCTCTACGTTAGTGCTCATTTCCGACAGCAAAATACTTCCGTTAAGGATTCGTTAAAAAACGCTTTGATTTTGGATATTATGTTTTCATCTGATACTTTGAGTAGACGTACTGTTCATGATGAGAACTACTGGCGTTCTAATTTACCCAATAATGCCTACTTTGTCGCGTTTATTAACTACCAAAGCAAGCAGAACGAGTTTAAAAGAGAATTTGAAGAAAATTTTGGTAGTAACTTCAATGCTTACTTAGCGTACCTGAAAAAACGTTACGCTAAATCTGGATTACTATTTTAGCCATGAATAACATCAAAAAAATATCTGTACTTCTGTTGATAGTAGTGTCAAATTTTGCCTTCATGGGCGATTCGTACCGCTACATTGCAAACGATAGTTTTCAAGCGGGTGAGAAGTACGAATACCGCGTAAAATTTGGTTTTGTGAACATTGGGCTGGCAAATGTCAGTGTTAATGACCGGATTTACTCGATTAGTAAACGACCTTGTTACCGCATTTCCGTTTTTGGTCGAACTACGGGAATTACGGACGTTTTCAAAGTCAGAAATACGTACCTTTCTTACGTAGATACGCTCGCTATTGTTCCGCACCAATTTGTGTATACTGCCCGGGAAGGCGACTATAAACGGGATCAAAGTATCTACTTTAACCACCTCAGCTCGAAGGCAACTATCATTGAAAACAAAGAGAAAGAGTATTTCAATATTCCCAAATATTGTCAGGATGTAGTTTCGGGTTACTATTTTTTACGAACGTTGCCGTTTGAAAAAATGCGAAGCGGCGAGGTTATTGAAGCTCCAATGTTATTTGCTAGTAAGATATATAAAATGAAAATTCGGTTTAAGGGCAGGAAAATAATTAATACAAAATTTGGAAAAATTAATGTATTTGAAATAAATCCCATTCTACCATCTAACGACTTGTTCGCCGGGGAAGAAGCTATCAAGGTATACGTCTCAGATGATAAGAACCGCGTTCCGATTGAAATTCTTGTCGATTTTAAAATCGGAAGTTCATCTATTGAACTAAAAAACTATAAGAATCAGCGGTATCCTTTTAATTGGCAGTGAGCTAAAATTTGTCATTTTTACGAATTTGAGTTTAGCTTTGCACTTTACGACAATCCAACGAAAAGCTCATGTCTGCCCAAGCCCGTATCAACGAACTCATCGAACAATTAAATCACTACACATTTCAATATTATCAAAATTCAGTCTCTGAAATCTCAGACGAAGAATTCGACTTTCTATTGAAAGAACTCGAAACGCTCGAAACTGAAAATCCTGATATGGTCCGACCAGATTCTCCAACGCACCGCGTGGGTGGAACGGTTACCAAAGATTTTCCTACGATACGGCACCGCGTACCGATGCTCTCCCTATCCAACACTTATTCTGAAGACGAACTCCGTGAGTGGGATGAGCGGGTAAAGAAAATTTTGGCAACCGATGAATATGAATATATCTGCGAAATTAAATTCGATGGTATTTCCTTATCAATGACCTACCAAAATGGTCTGTTAACCCGCGGAGTTACTCGTGGCGACGGCGTGCAAGGAGATGATATTACGGCAAATGTAAAAACGATTAGGTCGATGCCTTTGGGCGTGACTGCAAGGGTATTGAACTTCGAAGTCCGCGGAGAAGGCTTTCTGCCCGTTGCAGAATTCAATAAAATCAACCATGCTTTAGTTGAGAATGGCAAACAGCCGTTGGCAAATCCTCGGAATGCGGCCTCTGGAACGTTCAAGATGCAGGATTCGTCAGTGGTGTCGTCGCGAAATCTGGACTGTTACGTGTATGATTTTTTGAGCGAACAGGTACCTTTTGAATCGCACGAAGCGAGTTTGGAAGCTTTGGGAAAGATGGGCTTTAACGTATCAGATTCGTGGAAGAGAGTAGGCACTATCGAAGAGGCAATCTTGTATATCAAGGATTGGGAAACCAAACGTCACAGCCTGAATTGTGCCACCGACGGAATCGTAATAAAAGTCAATAATTATGTACAACGCGAAGAACTTGGTTTTACCGCTAAAAGCCCTCGTTGGGCTATTGCCTATAAGTACAAAGCGGAGTCAAAGTCTACGCGATTAAACGGGGTAACTTTTCAGGTTGGTCGCACGGGAGCAATTACGCCCGTTGCTGAACTAGAACCCGTTCAACTTTCCCAAACCACTGTAAAACGTGCCACGCTCCATAACGCCGACGAAATCGAACGTCTTGCTCTAGCGTTTGGTGATTACGTTTTTGTTGAGAAGGCGGGGGAGATAATCCCAAAAGTAACGGGAGTGGATTATAATCACCCCGCCGAAAGGAGTGGAAACGAGGCTCGAACTCCCGTTAAATTTTTAACCCATTGTCCCGCTTGCGAAACAGAACTTGTTCGTAACGAAGGCGAAGCGGCGTTCTACTGCACTAATGAATCGGGCTGCCCGCCGCAAGTACGGGGCAGAATCGAGCATTTTATTCACCGAAAAGCAATGGATATTGACAGTTTGGGAGAAGGGAAAATTGAGTTGATGCACGAAAAAGGAGTCATCCAAAACGCCGCTGACTTATACTTCCTGAAATACGATGACCTCATTGGTTTAGAAAAAGAAAATATCGACGAAGAAACGGGGAAATCTCGTGTCGTAAGTTTCAAGGAGAAGACCGTTGAAAATATGCTAAAAGGCATTGATGCGTCCAAGAGTCAACCTTTCAGTAAGCTACTTTTCGGAATCGGAATTCGCTTCGTTGGAGCCACGACCGCCGAGAAACTCGCCGCGTATTTCAAGTCAATTGAAAACCTGATGGCAGCCACAGTTGAAGAATTATTAGCCGTGCCGGATGTGGGAAGTAAAGTTGCGGAAACGGTTGTGGAGTATTTCAGTAATGAAGCAAACGTAAGTTTTATCGAACGATTGAAAGAAGCTGGACTCAAAACCGAAGCCGAAGAAACATTCACCGAAGTAGAAAGTGAAGCACTAGCGGGTAAAATTTTGCTTTACACCGGAACATTTCAAAACTATTCCCGTGCCGAACTCGAAGCAAAAATAGAAAGCAACGGTGGGAAGTTGGTAACGGGTGTCTCTAAGAAGTTAGACTACTTAATTGTTGGTGAAAAGCCGGGCGGATCTAAGATAAGAAAAGCGGAACAGCTGGAAGTCAAGATGATAAGTGAGGAGGAATTTGAGGGGCTATTGCATTAACTATTCAATAAATATCACTTTGGCAATAACCACTTATTTATGTATTTTTAGTATTTTTGACGACAAACTAACCTACAGACCCAATGAAATACACCTTTACAATTCTTCTATTTCTTTGCTTATTTAACGCACTTGCACAATCTGATACGCTAGAGGTAAATATAAACTTACCCGCAATTACACAAGCTCTTACGGCTACCCCACACGAAATAAATGCCGGGATAGGTCAAAGCTCAAAGTCTGAACAAATCATTTATTTACCTTATGAGGGTGGCGAACTCAAACCTTTTAAATTGATAGAATATGACATCTTACCAGTTGAACTGAGAAAAGAAATCAAGACATATTACGGTCAAATGTTGGATGATCCTTCGGTAGGTTGTCGGTTAACTTTGGCAAACGGTGAAATACGGGTAAGTTTGCTAAGTGCCTCTGGTAATATCATCATTGAAAAAAATAAAGAATCCAGTTCTTCGAGTGCTTATTGGGTGTACGAAGCAGAGCAGAATTTCCCAGAGTGTAATGTAGAAGAGTATCACCAAAAAAAACAGTCCCCAGGAGCTGGAAATGCCATTATGTTTACTAGCCACGGGACACAGCTTCGAACTTACAGGTTAGCACTCTTAATTACCAATTCTTTTTATACAGCTGGCGGAGGGAATGATGCGGCTGTTAATGCGTACGTAGCTTCAACCATCAATAACATAAATGGATTGTTCGAAAAGGAAATTGCCGTTAGGCTCACCTTGGTAAGTCCCAATAATCCAGTAAGTGCCAATATTTTCTATAACTACGGAGGGTCAACAGATTTAACCTCAGAGTGTGTTTTGGAATTTAAACATTTTGCATTAAAGTAAGAACCAGCTACCTTGTTATCGACTAAAACACAAGGTAATGAAAACAAATTTCTCTGAATTCTCTGATTCTCAGTGGGAAGGTATTGA
>Ga0222709_1000094_pt1 | contig 36180 bp, 32 predicted proteins | sample AntAcemetage1692_FD_179822 | JGI IMG/M metagenome (GOLD analysis project Ga0222709, IMG submission 179822) | Saline water microbial communities from Ace Lake, Antarctica - #1692 | ecosystem: Environmental > Aquatic > Non-marine Saline and Alkaline > Saline | place: Antarctica: Ace Lake...
TCGGGAACACAAGGTAAAAATATGTCGGGAAGCCTTCGATACCGCCCCGAACCGAGGTTTTTGTGCTTCTCAAAATATGCACTTCTTTGGTTACAAGTTACATGCTGTTTGTTCGATAGGCGGGGTGCTTAAAAGCTTTGACCTTACCAAGGCCTCAGTACATGATATTCACTACCTGAAAAATATAAAAGACGAGTTCAGCAACTGCACTATTATTGGCGACAAGGGTTATTTAAGTGCTGATTATCAGTTATATATGTTCGAGTGCAAAAGGATAAAACTGGAAACTCCAATGAGAAAGAATCAAATAAACTTTAGGCCTCAGACCTATATTTTTAAAAAGACCAGAGGCCGAATCGAAACGCTTTTCAGTTAATTATGCGACCAATTTATGATTAGAAGAAACTATGCTAAGACATTAGCTAGATTCAAAACAAGGATACTTACGAAGATCACTTCACTGACAATAATTCAACTCATAAACTTAAGGCAAGGTAAGAAAATCAACAACTTAAAAACCTGCATTGTCTAAATGCACTACGGGTGTTAGTGTATAGTATTGCACTCATTTCTTAATCAAGACACGCACACAAAACATTAGAGTTCTATGAATATACTTTCAAGAATTGACCCCGTAGTTGGTGCCATATCAGCCGTTGCCGTTTTGTTGGTTATCATTGGTTTTCTGTTAAAGAAAGTCAAGCAACCTTACATTATCGGTTATATCTTAATTGGAGTACTCTTCGGAGAGAATGTCTTGGGAATCGTAAAAAATCCAGAAACCATTCACCACATGGGTGAGATTGGTATCTTGCTGTTGCTTTTCTTCATCGGTCTGGAGATAAGTTTGCCCAAACTTGTGCAGCAGTGGAAAATCGCTGCTGTAGGAACTACCCTTCAGGTATTAATCAGCGTGGCAATAATGTTCGGAATCGGCTACATTTTCGGATGGCAAGTTCAACGAATCATCCTGTTGGGTTTTGTAATCGCATTAAGCAGTTCGGCGGTTATTATAAAACTTCTGCAAGACAATAATTTATTAAATACCAAAATCGGAAAGAACGTTCTGAGCATTCTTTTGACTCAAGATATTATCATTGTACCAATGCTCATTTGCACGTCTTTAATGGGAGGTAAAACAGAGTCGGTTACCAATATAGGGATTATGGTAATCGGTGGTATTTTGTTTATTCTAACGCTTGTCTACATATACAAACGCCGCAGAGTGAGACTTCCTTTTTCAGATAAAATTCTTGGCGACCACGAGTTACAGGTTTTTCTGGCAATTCTTTTCTGCTTCGGCGGAGCATTACTGACTTCGTTGTTTGGCTTATCTCCTGCTCTTGGGGCTTTTGTGGGCGGCATGTATTTACACAGTTCAAAATCTACCGTATGGATTCACGATACCCTCCACGCGTTCCGAGTAATATTTGTGGCGTTTTTCTTCGCAGGAGTCGGGTTACAAATAGACTTTAACTTCATAGCCCAGAACTGGTTAGCGGTTATTTTGGTATTGTTAACGGTATACGTAACCAACCATTTCATCAACACTATTATTTTGCGGGTATTTAATAACTCGTGGCTTGATGCTCTTTTGGGTGGTGCATATTTAGCTCAGATTGGCGAATTGAGTTTTTTGCTTGTTTCCAGTTCATTTTATCTTAATATTATCGGGGAATACGAATACAAATTTACCATCAGCCTGATTTCCCTTACGCTGTTGATTAGTCCGTTCTGGATAAAATTAACCGAAATCATTATCGCAAGAAATAAACCAATAACTCTCGGTAGTACTCCTACCTAATTTATAATGCTATTCTAATTTAGCTTTAAGTACAGCTTAAGAAGCAGCACGTAGTTTTGTACCAGTTAAGTCATGAGGTATAAATTAATGCCGAATGATACCTTTTAGCAATTACACGCATGAAAAAAGAAGTAAAAAACAATATTCTGATAGTTGAAGACGAAATCAAAGTCGCCACATTCATAAAAAAGGGACTCGAAACGCAAAATTTTGCCCCTGAAATAGCCTATACAGCAAAAGAAGCGTTGGAATCATTCAGTAAAAACGAGTACGCAATCATAATTCTTGACATTGGATTGCCAGATATGAGCGGACTAGATGTTTGTAAACAGATTCGTGAACAAAACTCGAAGGTGCCCATCCTAATGCTTACAGCGATGGGAACGGTGGCTGATAAGCTTTCTGGCTTTGAGGTCGGAACGGACGATTATTTGGTAAAACCATTCGATTTTATGGAGTTGCTGGTACGCGTAAACGCCCTAATCAAACGAGCCGGAACTGATTGTAAAGAAGAAGAACTCATTGTGGTAGGGGATCTGGAATTAGACTTGAAAGAAAAAGTAGCTCGCCGAGCGGGTAATTCTATCGCTCTGACCGCCAAAGAATACGTTTTGCTCGAGTATCTGATGCAAAATAACGGGCGGGTAGTGTCAAAAGTTGACATAGCCGAAAGCGTGTGGGATATTAATTTTGACACTGGAACTAACTTCGTAGAAGTTTATATTAATTATCTACGAAAAAAAGTTGACAAAAACTATCCCGAAAAACTAATTCATACGATGATTGGTATGGGCTATATGATGAAAGTAAAATGACCATACGCACCCGCTTCACATTTCTCTTTACAGGTATTGTAAGTATGCTTTTGGGCATCTTCTGCTTAACGATATACTTTGAAGCGGCGTTTCATCAAACACGGGAATTTCAAGAGCGGTTGCGGAAAGAAGCTATTACTTCCGCAACTTTTCTTTTGGGTAAGGACTTAATCAGTCCCGAATTATTCAGACAACTTACGAAAAGACAAATTACAACACTGACCAACGAGGAACTTGTCATTTTCGATTTACGAGGCGAAGTTAGTTATGAAAGCGGTACAGTATTAAGTTCTCAAATAACGGCGAAACAATTAGAGCAAATAAAACAGGAAGGCGAATACTATTGGCGTATTGACGAAAATAATGCTTTTGGCACTATTTTCGAGTTAAACGGACAAAAGCAAATCGTGATTATGGAGGCTTTTGACAAATACGGCATCAGTAAACAGCAAAACCTTCGCCTCATGCTTTTCTTTGGTTGGATCGGAATTGTGCTATTAAGTTTGTTAGCAGGGTGGTTTCTAACAAATCGATTCTTGTCTCCCGTCAAAAAAATTATTCAGGAAATCGATAAAATTACTGGCTCAAAAATTGGTTTACGACTCAATGAAGGTAAACGAACGGATGAATTAGAACAACTTTCTATCCGATTCAATCAAATGCTCAATCGGCTGGAGGAAGCCTTTAACACGCAAAAGGCGTTTGTTTCGCATGCTTCGCACGAACTTCGCACTCCGCTTACCTCCATTACCGGACAAATTCAAGTATCACTCATGGTTGACACCGAAGCGGCTGAATTACGCGAATCTATGAAGTCGGTATTAGACGACATCCAGCAACTTAATAAACTAACGAACAACCTATTAGACTTAACGAGTATCAAAACTCATCAGGAGGGGATTAAGTATGAATTAATCAACTTAGTACAAGTTCTTTTACAGGCACAGACGGAGCTCAAAAACAAGAACAGTTCCTATAAGATATTAATGACCTACGATGATCCAAACGAGCTCCTTCCCGAAATGTACGCCAACGAACCGCTTATTTATACCACCATTGTCAACCTAATAGATAATGGTGCGAAATTCGGAAAAGACAATGTAGTAGAAGTGAATCTTGAAGTACTCGAAAGCGAAATTTTGCTCACATTTAAAAACGCTGGAATACCAATTTCCCAAGAAGATCAGGCAACTATTTTTGAGCCTTTCAAACGGGGAAAAAATTCCCGAAATATAAAAGGGCATGGCGTGGGGTTATCGCTGGTGAAACAAGTTATAGAATTGCACCACGGTTTACTACAAGTTGTATCAAGTCAGGATGAAGGCACTATTTTCACCGTAAAACTTCCCCGCTGATTTCTAACTCATTTCTAATTTGAGGTTAATTTCAGGTTAAGATTTACGTAGTAGTTTTGAATCATAGAAAAACACAACTACAACGTTTAAACTTCACCATCATGAAAAATCAATTAATAGCATTATGTGTCGTCTCCGCAACTATTTTTGGCAGTTGCACTGTCATTCGCCAAGGCGAAGTTGGTGTAAAAAGGTCATTCGGTAAAATTAGCCCGAAACCACTAATGGAAGGAGCACGGGGCTTCAACCCGTTCACTACCACGATTACGAAACTACCCACCCGAACCATGAATGTTGAGGTACGGACGCCACTTCCCTCAAAAGAAGGGCTAACTGTACAATCAGATGTTTCGATTCTGTACCGCTTAGAAGGAGAATACGCCCCAAAAGTTGTTGAGAAGTTAGGTAAAAATTACGAAGAGGTAGTTATTCTACCCGTTTTCCGCTCAGCAGTAGCAGATGTTTCCGCCCGGTACTTCGCCAAAGACATGCATACTGGAGAGCGTTCTAAGATAGAGAAGGAAATTCAGGAACTGATGATGAAACAACTTAAAGAGCGAGGCTTCTTCGTGGAAGCGGTACTTCTGAAAAGTATTGTACTTCCCACCGGACTTACAAAGGCTATAGAAGATAAACTCGAAGCAGAGCAAGATGCACAACGCATGGAGTTTGTATTGGATAAAGAGCGTCAGGAAGCCCAGCGTCGTACCATCGAAGCCCAGGGAATCCGGGATTCTCAAAAACTAATCGCCGAAGGTCTGACTCCATTATTGATTCAGTTTAAAGCTATTGAAGCTTTTAATAAACTGTCAGCTTCACCCAATACCAAGATAATTATCACGAGTGCCGACCAACCACTGATGATTAACCCAGACATAAAGTAATTTTGTAAAACGTGAATATTTAGTGAAATATTCTTTCATCACTCCTATAAGTTCTATAACATCATGACCATGTTTGAGTACAATAAATTGATACTAAAGAAAGTGAGCTTCGATGCTCGAATTTTCAAGAAAGAAGTACGCAAAGCGTTCAGAAATTCCACTCAGGAAGAAATCGGCAGATTAAAGTTATGGTGGCGAAGCAATTCAATCGCAATTCAGTCGGAACACCCTGCTTTTTAACAAATTTTTTCAAACTTAAGTAGTAAAAAAGCAAACGGCTACCTTTATAAGGTAGCCGTTTTTTCTATTCAAAAGGTGCTCAATAAATAGTAGTCAAGCAAATTATGCTTTAGTCATAACCACAAGTCCTATTGGTCACGTATTATTTAAAAGACTATTCCGTACGAATGATTTCTTTCGAAAAAAACCATAAACCTGTACCTTTGGTTTAGCTATTAATCACTGTTAGAAGAATACCCTAAAAATAATTGAATGAAATTAGTAAAAGTTGGTGCTGGAGCGTTGAATCAGACACCTATAGATTGGGAATCTAATACCCGGAATATCGTTTCAGCGATTGAAGCTGCTCATTATCAAGATGTGAGTATCTTATGTCTTCCCGAATTATGCATTACTGGTTACGGCTGCGAAGATGCCTTCTACGCTCCTGACGTTAGGCAACAAGCGTTGGATTGCCTCGACGATATAAAGTTGCATACGTCCGGAATGATTGTCTCGGTTGGATTACCCATCGAGTTTCGCAACAAAATTTATAATGCCGCCTGCATCATTGCCAATAAGAATATAGTAGGCTTTGTCTGCAAACAGCATTTGCCAAATTACGGCGTTTTTTACGAGGACCGTTGGTTTCACCGCTGGCCCGCAAATACCCAGAATGAAATTATTATTGATGAAATCAAGTACCCAATCGGAGATTTAATGTTCGATTTTGACGGAATAAAAGTCGGGCTCGAAATTTGCGAAGATGGTTGGATAGCAGATCGTCCCGGACGGCGGCTTTTTGACAGAGGCGTTGATATTATCCTGAACCCAAGTGCCAGTCCGTTTTCGTTCACGAAATACATGACTCGTGAGCGATTAGTCATTGACGGCTCCCGCACTTTTGCCTGTGCATACGTGTACACGAATTTATTAGGCAACGAATCAGGTCGGTTAATTTTTGACGGAGACGCCATGATTGCTTCTAATGGCCAACTTCTCGAATCAAGCCCCCGGTTCAGCTACGCCGACTTTACGTTAACAACCGCCGTAGTGGATATTGAGACGAATCGTCTGAATCATTCTTACATCAAATCTCCAATAACGGATGGTGGCTGGAGAGTAAGCGTTCCGTTCAAATTTTCGGACGACGTTACTCCTCGATTCCACAATCCAGAATTAGAAGCTTTTGAAAGAGGTGGCTATTTAAAAGAAGAAGAGTTTGCCCGTGCTGTAAGCCTTGGTTTATTTGATTATTTGAGAAAATCTTACTCGCAAGGTTTTACGATCTCTCTTTCGGGCGGGGCAGATAGCAGTGCTTGTACCGCTTTGTGCGGACTGATGGTTCGTTTAGCCGAAGAAAGCATCGGCTTGGAAGCTTTTAAATCAAAACTGAGTCACATTAAAAAAATTCAGGAAGCCAAAACAGTAGAAGATATTTCTAAGGAAATAATCCACACGATTTATCAGGGAACGGAAAACAGCTCAGAAGATACCTACGATTCTGCCGAACAATTGGCAAAGTCAATGGGAGCAACTTTCTACAATATTAATATCAACGGATTAGTAGAAAACTACACGCAACTAATTGAGGGAGAAATCAAACGTGAGCTCTCATGGGAAACTGATGACATTGCTTTGCAAAATATTCAGGCACGGGTGCGTGCTCCAAGTGCATGGTTTATGACGAATTTGACAAACCATTTGTTGATTTCCACCTCAAATCGTTCGGAAGTAGCCGTAGGTTACGCCACCATGGACGGTGACACAGCGGGAAGCATCAGCCCCATAGCCGGAGTTGAAAAGTATTGGCTGCGGCTTTGGCTAACCTGGCTCGAAAAAGTGGGCTGTGAAGTAAGCGGAAAACATATTAAGATTGAAGGTCTGAAAAAAGTAAACAGCCTCGCTCCCACCGCCGAACTCCGTCCGAAAGGTCAAAAGCAAACCGACGAGGACGACCTAATGCCGTACGAAATCCTGAACGCCATCGAAAACCTTGCGGTGCGGGATAAGAAATCACCGCTCGACTGCTACAAATACCTCGAAGTAAAATACGCCGAAGAAGTAGAGAAAAAATTACTATTCGTTTACATCGAACGCTTCTTCAAACTTTGGAGCCGCAACCAATGGAAACGCGAACGTTACGCCATCAGTTTCCACCTCGATGATTATAACCTCGACCCACGCAGCTGGTGCCGCTTCCCGATTTTGAGCGGAAGCTACCGCCGTGAACTCGCCGAACTCGCTGATTACGTAGAAGGCAAGGCTAAAAGAAGAAAAGGTATAATTGGGTTTTAAATCTTCTAAATTACCTTGTTTTTTGTCTCATGAAACAAAAAACAAGGTAATTTAAACTTGCTTAAAAGTAGATTTTAGAAAAAAATACCGTTGCCAGCTAGTCAATATATTTACAGCAACAATAGAAAAGAGAAGTATCACCGCACCAAATACCCCCCCCGAACGGGATAATGATCTGAGAAACGAGCCTTATTCAACGTTTCAAAAACGTAATTATCAATTTTGGTGTCGTCATAAAACTGATTATCAATGCGAATTACGCTGGGCATTCTGTTGTAGGTAAACCCGAAGCCACTGCCAGAGTTTTCAAAAGCATTTTGCAATAATTTACTGGTATGTCCGTAAGCGTAGCCAAACGGAATTTCATTGAAATCTCCGCACACAATTGTTGGGTATGGACTATCAGCAATCCATTTTCCAAGTTCATCGGCTTGAATTCGCCGAATCTCAAATCCAGATTTTAGTAAACTAAGGATATTCCGCGTTTCCGCCTTTACTTTTGCTTCGTCTTTACTTTCACGAGCAGCAATTACTTTCTGCACCCTAATACCCATTGAGTGCATTTGCACATTAATAACGCGTACTGTATCGTCATTTACCGCAATGTCGACGAGTAACATACCATTATTATTTCGCTTCCAAAATATTTCCTGCTTTCTGATAATCGGGTACTTGGAGAAAACCGCCAGACCAATATTTCCCTGTCCCTCATTATTATCAGCGGCAGAATGCATGTACGTGTAGTACGGATGCGTATCAGTTAGCTTGTAAATAGTCCGTAAATCAGGAATTTTATCATTATTGTATAATTCCTGAAAACACTTGATATCTGCCGAAAGCGTATCCAGTGCATTTACTATACCGAGAGAAGTCGTTTTATCTTGCGTATAGCTTCCGTAATTACAATACATGACATTATAACTCAACACACTAATCTTGGATGAGCCCCTGAGCATTGTTTTTTCAAAAGAAGGAAACTGGAAAGAACGCCCCATCAACGGAATGCCAATCAACAGAATTAACCCCGAAAGCCACATCTGTCGGTAGTTGGTAAGCCACCAAAAAAGGCAAAACACAACATTGGAAATAATGAAAGCGGGCATAGCCAACATGATGAATCCAGCCGCCCAATGACCAATATCTGCCGAATAACAAAGTTGATACCCGAGCAAGGTTACAAATGCCAAAAGTATGTTCACTAAAAACACAACACTTCTCAAAAATTTAAACATACCACAACTCGATAATTTAGAACGACTTTCGAATTTCTTATTTTGCCAAAAATAATTCCAATCCGACGAAACTAAAATCATATCCTCTTTTTTAGACACAAATTTTGTTTTAAAAAAGAGAAAAGTTAATTTTGCGAAAGATTAGCTGACACTTATGCAATTATAAAAAGGAGGGCAGCCTCCTTTTTCTCGTTTTGTGCTGTTAAAAAGTGAAAAAAAAGATGGATTTAGTTCAAAAAATAACCGAAGTTACTGTCAAACATTTACCAGGCGAAGAATTCTTCGTAGTAGATGTAAAAGCAAGTGCGTCAAAAGTACGGAGTAAAGTAACCATCTTGATAGATTCTGATTCAGGAATCGGGATTGATGACTTAGGAAAGGTTAGCCGAGCGATTGAGGAAGATTTGGAAGTACTGATGACAAGTGAGTACACGCTAGAAGTTTCTTCGCCAGGAGTTGATACTCCGCTGGCGTTTGCTCGGATGTACAAAAAAAATATCGGGCGTAAACTGAAGGTTACTTTCACCGACGGTCAGGTAATTAAAGGAGAACTTACCGAAGTCGGAGAAGATTCTTTTGTAATTATTCCCGAAAAAAAGAAGAAAGAAAAAGAAATACCACCGCCGAAGACCATTCTTTACGAAAGTGTAGAAGTGGCGAAAGTGGAAGTTTCGTTTAAATAAATTGCAACAGAACCGATCAATAAAACAATAAACGATGAATAGTGGAGACTTAATTGCTTCGTTCGCAGAGTTTGCTCGCGAGAAAAATATTGACCGTCCTACAATGATAACCATCTTGGAAGACGTGTTCCGTACTATGATTCGTAAAAAATACGGCACGGACGAAAATTTCGACATTATCCTAAATCCTGAAACTGGAGACTTAGAAATGTGGCGAACTCGTGAAATTGTTGACGATAACTCAGAGGATATCTGGGATTTCGATAAAATTACGTTAGAAGATGCTCAGAAAATTGAACCTGATTTCGAAATCGGGGAAGAAGTAGCAGAAGAAGTAAAACTCATCGACTTTGGTCGCCGAGTAGTTCAAACAGCTCGCCAAACCCTGATTCAAAAAATTAAGGACTTGGAAAAAGAGATGCTCTTTGACCAATATAAAGACCAAAAGGGCGAATTAGTAAACGTTGAGATTCACCAAGTATTAAGCCGTGAAGTTATTTGTATAGATAATGAGGGGAATGAGTTATCTTTGCCAAAGAGTTTACAAATACCTAAAGATCGCTTTCGGAAAGGTTATTCACTGCGTGCCGTTATTCACGATGTAGAGTTGAATAATGGAAGCCCAAGAATTATTCTTTCCCGTACGTCACCCGTATTTTTGGAGCGACTTTTTGAGCAGGAAATACCAGAAATTCAAGACGGTATCATTGCCGTCAAGAAAGTAGTACGTGAGCCCGGAGAACGAGCTAAAGTAGCGGTAGAGTCTTACGACGAACGCATTGATCCCGTTGGGGCGTGTGTTGGAATGCGTGGTTCACGTATTCATAATGTCGTTAGAGAGTTAGAGAATGAAAATATTGACGTGATTCAGTGGACAGAGAATACTTCACTATTGATTTCACGAGCGTTAAGTCCTGCTAAGATTAGCAGCGTAAAGCTTGATGAAGACAACAAAAGAGCGTCGGTTTACCTGCCACAGCCTGATGAAGTTTCTAAAGCTATCGGACGTGGCGGACTCAATATTAAACTTGCCAGCCGTTTAGTAGGTTGGGAATTAGACGTATTCCGTGAGATAGCACCGAACGAAATAGAAATCGATGATGTTGACCTGAAGGAATTCAGTGATGAAATCGACGGATGGGTATTATCCGAGTTCCGTAAGATTGGACTTGATACTGCCAAAGCTGTCCTCGAGCTTGAAAGAGCTGAACTGGTACGTCGTACCGAATTAGAAGAGGAAACAATTGCCGAGGTATTGACTATCCTCGAGAGAGAATTTGAACAAGAAGATTGATAAGCAACTACTTATCAATTAACCCTGCTTTGAAAAAAGCAACCATATTTATATTATATTTTTATCCAATTTATGGCAGAACAGAAACAGATGCGGTTGAGTTTGGCGGCACGGAAGTTAAACGTTGGTCTTGGAACTATTGTTGAACACCTCGCCGTGAAAGGTGAGAAAGTAGATAGCAGCCCAAACGCGAAGCTTACTTTCGGGCAACTGGAAATTCTTGCAAAAGATTTCGACTTACCCGAGTTGACAGGAAAGAGTGCACCAGCAGTAGGTGTACCTGCCCCTGAAGCTACTGAAAAAGTGGCGGACGATGAAATACTGTACTTCCGGACTGATACTCCGAAAGTAGCGGAAACCTCTAAGAAACCCGAAGAAGAAAAAGCTCCTGAACGGATAGTGCTGGATAACAAACTGTCTGGCATGAAAGTCTTGGGTAAAATAGATTTGAGCAAAAAACCGGTTAAGCCGGCTCCAAAGCCAGTAGAAGAAATCAAGGCAGAAGAACCTGCCCCAGCTTCTCCACCTCTCCCCGTACCTACTCCTATTATAGCTCCAGTAGCTGAGGAGAAACCAAAAGAAGAGGTACTTCCTTCCCCTACGGTTGAGCCTACAGCAAAACTTGAGCCAAAAGCAGTTGAAAAAACTGTTGAACCGGAAAAAGTAGCTTCGGTAGAGAAAAAGGAAGAAGTTGCAAAAATTGTTGAAGTGAAGCCTTCTTTAGTTGAAGTAGAAAAGCCAAAACAACCGGAAGCAGAAAAGCCAAAACGACCAGAAGCAGAAAAGCCAAAACAGCCAGAAGCAGAAAAGCCAAAACAGCCAGAAGCAGAAAAGCCAAAACAGCCAGAAGCAGAAAAGCCAAAAGAAGATAAGAAAGAGCCCGGAGCTGGAAAGGAACCAGTTGCCAAAGTACAGGTTACTAAAACAGACACACCAATTACCGAAATCAAGAAAGAAGCTAATGTACCCGTCGCTGATGTAAAGCCAGTTGAAAAATTAGCAAATGAAATAATAAAGGGTAGAGGCGAAAAGCTTCAAGGACTGAAAGTACTTGGTAAGATAGAATTACCAAGTAGAGACGCTGGAAATCGCAAGAAGCGTAAACGCAAACGCGTAGTTAAGCAGGTTGTTGACAAACCACAAACTCAAACCCAGACTAAAACTCAAGCTCCGGTAACAGCTAAGGTAGACCCTAAGAAAAAACCAGACGATAACCGCCGCGGACGCAAAGGCGTTCGCCGAGATTCGGTTTCTCAAAGTGACGTCAAGGATAATATCAAGCAGACGATGGCTCGGATACAGGGAAATAAAGGTCCTGATTTTGGAGCAAAGTACCGTCGTGATAAGAGAAGAACAAGGGCCGACCAACAAGACCTACAAGACCGGATAGATGAGCACGAAAACAGCGTGCTGAAGGTTACTGAATTTATCTCAGCTTCTGAGTTAGCATCTTTAATGGATGTTTCGGTAAATGAAGTTATTGCCACTTGTATGCAAATGGGGATGTTCGTTTCTATAAACCAACGTCTCGACGCCGAAGCCATTCAAATGATTGGTTTAGAATTTGACTATGATGTAGAATTTATTTCTGCCGAAGATGAAGTCAATGCCGAGAACCTCGATATTGAAGATGCTCCCGAAGACTTGAAAGAACGTGGTCCGATTGTAACAATCATGGGACACGTTGACCACGGTAAAACATCCTTACTTGACTATATCAGAACGGCCAAAGTAGCCTCTGGTGAGGCCGGAGGAATTACGCAACACGTTGGAGCATACTCTGTAACCTTGACTCAAGGGAACAATAAAGGAAAGAAAATCACTTTCTTAGATACTCCAGGACACGAAGCCTTTACTGCCATGCGAGCGAGGGGTGCTAAAGTAACCGACGTAGTAATTATTGTAGTTGCGGCTGACGATAGTGTGATGCCACAAACACGTGAGGCAATCAATCACGCTCAAAACGCCGGAGTTCCAATTATTATCGCGATAAACAAAATTGATAAGCCAGGAGCAAATCCCGAGAAAATCCGCCAAGATTTATCCATAGAAAATATCTTGGTTGAAAGCTGGGGTGGTAAATATCAGGACCAAGAAGTATCCGCAAAACACGGAACAGGTATTGATGACCTACTTGATAAAATCATCCTCGAAGCAGAAATACTTGAGCTGAAAGCTAACCCTAATCGTACCGCTGACGGAACAGTAGTAGAGGCGTCTCTTGATAAAGGGCGTGGATACGTTTCAGATGTATTAGTACAGAGCGGAACTCTACGAGTTGGAGACGTAATTCTTGCCGGACAATACTACGGTAAAGTTCGAGCAATGATAGATGACCTCGGTCAGCGAATCGAAGAAGCAGGTCCCGCAACTCCAGTTCAGATACTCGGTCTGCCAGGAGCACCGCAAGCTGGAGATCGCTTCAACGTTATGCCAAGCGAACGGGAAGCCCGCGAGATTGCCAACAAACGGGAGCAGATTATTCGCGAACAAAGTATCAGAGCTAAAAAGCACATCACACTTGATGAGATTGGACGTCGGAAGGCGATTGGTTCGTTCCAAGAGCTTAATGTTATTGTAAAAGGTGACGTAGACGGTTCGGTAGAGGCACTGTCAGATTCATTGCTGAAGCTCTCGACGGACGAAATCCAGGTACGGATTATTCACAAGGGCGTTGGTCCGATTTCCGAATCAGACGTATTGTTAGCATCCGCTGCTGACGCCATCGTGATTGGATTCCAAGTTCGTCCATCGTTGAATGCTCGTAAGCTAGCAGAAAACGAAGAAATTGAAATACGCTTGTACTCAATCATCTATGATGCCATCAATGAGCTGAAAGATGCACTCGAAGGTATGCTTGCTCCGAAAGAGGAAGAAGTTATCGTGGGTAATGTAGAAGTACGTGAAGTATTCAAGATTAGCCGTATTGGTACAATTGCGGGTTGTTATGTACTTGATGGTTATATCAAGCGTAGCAGTAGCATACGAATCATCCGAAACGGAATTGTAAACCACGAAGGAGAGATTTCTGAACTGAAACGCTTCAAAGACAACGCTTCTGAAGTAAAATCTGGTTACGAATGTGGTCTTAGCATAAAGAACTTCAATAACATCGAAATTGGTGATATTGTGGAAGTATTTGAAATTCGCGAAATCAAACGTAAATTGTAATTAAACACATACAATAAAAAAAGTGTGGTCAGTACTTGACCACACTTTTTTTGCCCAATTTTCTTATTTAGAATTATTATAAATAAAATGAACAGAAAAACATCTCAGTCAGTACGTGTTCTACATCGCTATTTAGGTTTTTTCCTTGCGGGGATAATGGCAGTGTATGCCTTGAGTGGAATTGTACTCATCTTTCGTAAAACAGACTTTTTAAAGCAAGAAGTAAAATACGAAAAACAATTAGAGCAAGGAATTACGGCTGAGAAGTTGGGAGAAGCTTTAGATATGAGCAGAATCGAACCAGTAATGGATGGAAACTTTTTACGCTTCGAAAACGGAGCATACGACTCTTCAACTGGTTTAGCGACTTACACAAAAAAGGAGTTACCCATTATATTGAGCAAAATGACTCATTTACACAAATCCACTACCAACGATCCACTGTACTGGTTGAATATATTTTTCGGATTCTCCTTACTGTTTTTCGTAATTTCATCCTTCTGGATGTTTTTACCAAACACCACAATTTTTCGGAAAGGATTATACTTCACAGCTGCTGGAGTAGCGTTAACGTTAGTTTTACTCTTCATCTAAAAGGTAATCAATTGATAACGAACAAGTTGCGAAATTCTGTTTAGGGAAAAAGTTCGAAAAGAATCATTGGTAGTTTCAATATAGTTTATGACGTTTAGTGCAAACAGAATTGGCATCAGCTCTGTTTGGATTTTATAACATACATAAACTAAATACATTACTATGAAGAACTTATTAAAATTTAGGGCGTCACTTTTATCAGTTTTATTCCTCGGAGTATTCTTTATTTCCTGTGAAGATGACGAACCTGTTGTTCAGCCAGCTACCGATATAACGGCAGTTGCCTCAGGCGATGCTCAATTCTCAACTTTAGTAGCTGCTTTAGGAAAAGCAGATTTGGTAGCTACCTTAGCAGGTACGGGTCCATTTACCGTATTTGCCCCAAACAACGCGGCATTTACCAAAGCGGGCATTACTTCGCTTGACGGACTTAACAAAGAAGCACTTCAGCCAATTTTAACCTCACACGTGGTTGGTGGTTTAGTGAGAGCAGCGGATGTGAAAAGCGGAGCAGTACCAACTGTGAATGCTGATAATAATATTTACTTATCTGTAAACAGCAATGGTGTTTACATTAACGGGAATATAAAAGTTATTGCAACAGACGTTGACGCTTCAAACGGAGTGATTCACGTAATTGATAATGTAATCGTTCCACCTTCGCAGTCATTGGTTCAAATTGCCGCAGGAAATGCCGACTTTTCGGAATTAGTGCAGTTAGTGCTTGCTGCTGATCCAGCAGTAGCAACCGCGTTGACAGATGCTTCGGTAAATGGTCTTACCGTTTTTGCCCCAACAAACGCCGCATTTACTGAATTGTACAAGGCGGTTCCGAAAGCAACTTTATTATTGCCCGAAAGCAAAGCACTTTTGACAAGTGTATTATTATACCACGTTGTACCAGGTCGTGTATTCTCTACTGACTTGCCAAATGTAAGCGGTCCAGTTGCTACGGCTGGTGGTGCCCAGGTTACCTTCAGCTTAGCCAGTGGTGCTCAGGTGATCAGTCCAAGAAGCGGTGCTTCTAATATTACGGCAGCCAATCTATTGGCAACCAACGGTGTAATTCATGTGATTGACAAAGTATTATTACCAACTCCATAATACAAACGTATTTTTAGAGATTTATGTAAAAGCGATTATCCGATTACGGGTAATCGCTTTTGCGTTTATTCAGCTAAGACACAGATATCAACTAAGTTCCGGCCGTGTCCGTCGTAATCAAGTCCGTAACCAATCACAAAATCATTTTTGATCTTGAACCCAACATAATCCAACGGCAGTGGTTTCAGCATCGCGTCGGGTTTATTGAGTAATGTCACTACTTTCAGGGAAGCGGGGTTCATTTTGACTAACTGCTCTTTTACGTTAACCAACGTCTGTCCAGTATCCACAATATCTTCAACTATCAGCACGTGGCGGTCAGTAATATCTTCTTTCAGACCAATTATTTGTGTCACTTTACCTGTAGAGCGAAGATTTTCGTAAGACGATACCCGCATAAATGTAACCTCGCAGTCAATGTTCATACACTTGAATAAATCACTTAAGAAAATGAACGAGCCATTTAAAACACCAATCAGAAGTGGATTTTTATTTGCGTAATCAGCATTCAGCAAGTCAGCTATTTCAACAACCTTCGCTTGTATGTCATGCGATGGAATCAACGTTTTGAAGTACTTATCTTTTACTTTATGCATAACTAATTTATCGTGAAAAATAATATGGGCTTTGCTGGGACGTTTTTAAAGACAATTCGTTTTATAGATAGATATCTTTGGGCGATTGCCTGCAAAACTAAGTACTAATGCCAGTTTCTCAATGAATTTAAACCGATTTGCTTTCTTTATTTTACTGGTAGTCATTAGTACCGTTTCGGCAGATGCTCAATTATTCGATTGGTTCTCGGGTGATAAAGCCACTCCGCCAAAAGAGATGCTGTTGACTAATCGCGATATTCAAATCAAGACCACCGACGCTATCAATGATATGTATAACTACAATTTTTTTGAAGCCGAGCGAGGGTTCAAGTGGTTGACTGTTAAATACCCTGACCACCCAATTGGTTATTTCTTAATAGGATTAAATACCTGGTGGAAAATTGTGCCCGATACTAAGGTCGAGATTTACGACAATAAATGTCAGCAAAGCATGGATATGGCCATTGATAAAGCCGAAAATATGCTCAAATACGAAACCATGGAAAAGGAAGCTGCTTTCTTTTTGGCCGCCGCTTACGCTTTTAAAGGACGCTTGTACTCCGAAAGAAAAAGTTGGGTAAAGTCTGCGTGGGCTGGTAAACAAGCACTCAGGTACTTGGAACGAAGCCGAGGCGACGGCGATATCAACCCTGAACTCATGTTCGGAGATGGGCTTTATAATTATTACTCCCGCTGGATTCCCGAAAATTATCCTTCGTTAAAACCACTTTTAACTTTTTTCCGAAAAGGAAATAAATCGCTTGGTGTCAAGCAATTAGAAAACGTTTCGTTGAATGCTTTTTACACTCGGATGGAAGCTCGGTACTTTTTAGTTCAAATTTACGCCATGGAGAAGCAGCCCAAAAAAGGACTCCAAATGGCTCAGATGATGCACGCAATTTATCCTCGTAATTCCTATTTTCACCGATATGCTGCCCGCAATGCCTTCTCGATGGGTCGGATAAGTGACGCCGCTACTTATGCAAAAGAATTATTAAATCGGATTGACGCCGGAAATTACGGTTATGGCGACAACGATGGCCGCTACGGTGCGTATATTTTAGGCTACGCCAACCAATACTATTACAGAAATATCGACGAAGCGAAGAAATATTATGCATTGGCAATTGGGTATGCCTTAAACAACGACTCTGAAGATTCGGGGTACTTTTTGGGAGCTCACCGCGAATTAGGGAAATTTGCCATGATTGAAGGCAATTATGAGAACGCAAAAGAGCACTTCAGAGCCGTTTATAAGAACGCTGGAAAAAAATCTTCTGTACGTGAGGAAACCTTAAGTTTGTACAGAGAAGCCAGTAAGAAAGCTAAAAAGAACAGGTAACCTTCTAACGAAAAATATCAAGGTACAGGAAGTACCTTGCTATTCTTTATGGTAGATAAGATAACCATTGTCTGCGTGCTTGCTACCACTTCAATTTCGTTAACTGTATCGGTAATCAGGCGTTGGTAAGCATCCATGTCTTCTGAGATTACTTTCAACAAAAAATCGCACGAACCTGTAACGTGATGGCATTCCACTATTTCTGGAACTGAGTTTACGGTATCAATAAACTGATCCGTTATTGCCTTACGGTGCCCCGAAAGTGTAACCTGAACAAACGTCATAACTCCTAAACCAATCTTACGGCGGTTGAGCTGAGCATGGTAACTCTCAATAATTCCGGAGGTCTCTAGCTTTTTTACTCGTTCGAGTGTCGGAGCAGGCGAAAGACCTACCTCTTTTGACAACTGAGCGTTGGTTATTTTTCCACGACTCTGTAAAATTTCCAGAATATTATGATCAATCCTGTCAAGTTTTAATTTGGACATTATTTCAGCTATTTGTTAAAGTGCAAAATTATCTATGGCACAAAGTTACATATTTAGCGTAATCTTTGTATCTTTTACCACACTAAAATAACTGATATACATTTAAACAATAGATAATTTTACCGCTTAGAAACCTTATTGTGGGATATTGCTCGCTGGCGAGAACATTTATGCCGTCCGTCATCCACTTCTGAAGTATTACGATGTTTGGTTGCTCTTCCCTGTACCCGTTCCCGCCACATTCGGAAAGACGAAGGTTTCATTTCCCGCCGCATAACTTCGATAACTTCTTGTTCTTTTAATCCAAATTGATCGGTGATAGCGTCAAATGGTGTCCGGTCTTCCCAAGCCATTTCTACAATACGGTTTCGGGCTTCGTCGTCAAGTTTTTTGTATATTTTTCGTGTATTCAAAATACGATGCTTTTGTTCAAATCAAGTTATACCCTAATCTTTTATCTTGCTTCTAAGTTAATGTATTGTTGTGTTATTAAGTTTTCAAATCCCGTAAAACCTTTTACATTGGTTATTGTTGATTTGTTATTAATAATTACAAGCTGTGCACAAAAAACCATACCTACCCGAAAAAACTTGTATTACCTGCGGAAGACCGTTCGCCTGGAGAAAAAAATGGGAGAAAAACTGGGACGAAGTAAAATATTGCAGCGAAAAATGCCGGCGGAATAAGCAATAGTTTTTGGGGCAATTTTGTAAATACTTACTTTACTATGGCTCTACCGTCAAAATGATTTTTGACATGTTACCGCTGAACTGTTGCAAAGCTACAGGCTTCATATAGATCGGCTCAAGCATGAGTTGCAACACGTTCACGTAAAATAATCTTTGGCAATTTCCTTGAAAAGCAAAGGCTTAGCAATTCGCAACTGACAACATATTGATAGTATCTATTATATATAATAAGGCTTTGATAAAAAAGCCTTAAATAGCCACTAATTAGCTCATTTACATAACTATAAGAAGATAATGTTTAAATATTTTACTATTACTATTGCCTCCTTACTAAGCCTTAGATAGTGTTGATTCGATAATAAAAATACGAATATGCAGCAAAATGCCTAAAAAGAACCGCCAATAGCCATATAATATATTTTCTTGTGAATATATACGAAATTATATTCTGCCAAAATGCTAAAAATATCCATTTTCAGTTTGATAAGTATGTTAGTACATTCGTGATGTAAAATAGAAAATGACAAACTAAAACACAGGAATATGAAAACTGAAAAGCAATTATCCAGCAACGTATCAATTACAGACTTTCTTCCTGATATCCAGTCGTTTTTAGCCGAAAAAGGAATTGAAACAGCGGACAAAGATATCGTGAAGAATTTCTTCGACGGGAATGATTATATATTAGCAGTTTACGACGCCCAGCACCAACAAAATAACTTACTGATTACGTTTTTTAATTTCACGCAGCAGGAAGATTTAATAATCGAATTGAACCATATATTTAAATCAGAAACGCAGCATACATCCACCTACCACATTTTGCGATTTGCCCGTCAATACACCGATGAGGTTTTGGGTATGCTACCTACTTTCCGAGCTTACTTCGGCGATGAACTTGAAGTGGTTCCTTCCTTAACGCCGCGTATAAGTCGCATCCCGACATCACATATGCAGCCAATTGCGGCTTAACGAAATAGTAAGGTTTTAAAAGCATAGAAGGGGCGATAAGAATTCTTATCGCCCCTTCTATTTAATATTTTAATTACGCCGTTTACTAAGTTATACTCGGCATTTATAAGCTTGCTACGTCACTTTAACTCCTTATTCTCAGCAACAGTTATCGAAGCCGAGAATACGAAATTTGAGTCCCCGTTTTTCTCTAAACTTTCGTATAAATCAAGGAGCGTTCGTTTGCATTCTTTACTACCCAAGGCTTCGCCCCGATATTTTACAGTTACAGGCTTATCCAAGTCAAGCATTTTATCATTTATGAATAGTTGCAAGGTCTTACTATAATTTTTCAAAATATTAATTTCGTTATTCGCTGAATTATATTCGGCTACTACTTCTCCACCCGTTTCAATATATTCTTCAGGTACGCCGAGCCAGTAAAGTTGCTCATGGTGTACGTCATCTTGTTTCCAGACTACTTTTGCGGGTACGGGATTCCTTTCAAAGTTAGCCATCCAAGGTAGAGCAATTGCGTCTTGTAGTTCCATCCAGTGACTACGCCCTTCATGAATAACCACTTGATGTTGATACGCCTGAGGGTCGGTATTTTCGAGGTTATCCAAAAGCTTTTTCCATTCCTGTGCCTTCAGATTTCTGTCAAACGCCGAATCTTCCGCTCCCATATGCAAAGCAAATGGTGTGTTTCTTAAATTTAACGGAGAGGCATCGTTTGGATGACCTGCCATCATAGAAGCCGCCGCCCACCGATGGGCCATTCTGGGTGCCAACTGATACACGCCATCACCGCCAGCAGAATAACCTAGAAGATAAACCTTATTCGGGTTTACATCTAAGTTTACAACCGCCAGTTGAATCACTAACTCCAAGAAGCTATCAACGTGATCCTGATGCCAGAGATTCCATGTATTTGTAGCCGCTCGCGGAGCCAAGTAAACCCCTTCAAGTTTGCTCATAGTTTGATTATAGAGCCTTTTTTGATTTTCGTACTGCCGATCATTTGTACTTGCCGCTACTCCACCGCCCCCGTGTAAAGAAATAAAGAGACTTCTTCCACCGACTGGTTTATCTCCATAAATTTCGTAGAAGAAAGGCATCTTGAGCGTACCCATTTCTAATTCTTGCCTTTCCCAAGCTTCGGAGTAATCACTCTTTAAACGATCATTTCTGTCGTTTAGCAGAGCTTCTTTTACTTCCGCTACGTCAGTTTTTGATAGCGATTCACTGGCAAATCTTAGTTTACCCAAAACCTCACGTTGGTTTACTGGCTTAGCAAGCCATTCTTCTAAATTTCGACTTTGGCTAAAGGTCTTCTCCTCCTCACAACCTAAAATCATAAAAAAAGCCATGAATAATGTAAAGGTCAAAAAAGGTGTTTTCATCGGTAAGTGTAATTGGGTAAATAAGGTTTATGCTCTGCAATGAGTCCTCCGTCAGGGGAATACTTGGCGGGTTACACTCACTGTTTATTCATTCTACTTCATTGCTTCCATCCAAGTAGCGTAAAGAACTTTTTCATCGCTATTAGTCAATGATTTACGGTCTTCATTTTGCAGAAATTTACGCTTAAATGTTATGATAGCAGCGGTAGAATCTTTGATATCGTAGCCAATCATTTTCAGTGCCATTAACGGTTTAAAATCAATGGGAGTTTGCAAATTTGTGGTGTCACTATACCAGTTTCCAAAACCCTTTTCGGCGATGCGTTTCCAGTCAAAATTAACGTTTGGATCGTTCTTCCGAGTTGGAGCGATATCGGCGTGACCAATAAAGTTAGCTTGCGGAATATTATAAGCTTTTTTTAGCTGCGTCAGTAATAACTCCAGTGATATCATCTGTCTTTCCGTAAACTTCTCAAACCCGTCGTTATCAATTTCAATACCGATACTCATCGAATTCACGTCCGTGATATTTCCCCACTTCCCTACCCCACCGTGCCACGCCCGCAAATAATCGTTGAGCATATGGTGCACCGTTCCATTTTCGCAAATTACGTAGTGAGCACTCACGCTCGTGCGAGACAGTGTAAAGGTTTTAAGCGTTTGGTCGCAACTGTTTTGTGCCGTGTGATGAATAACCACAAGGTTGGGTTTCCTCATATTGAAATTCGTTGTGCCTACCCATTTTACCGGAATAATATACCCAGCAGTATCTTGTAACGATTTTTGAGAAATAACCTTTCCGTAGGCCTTGGCTTGTTTCTTATACGATTTATTGGTTTGTCGGTACGGATTCGGCTGACAAGCAGTAAGGAATATAATTACCGCAAAAATGAGGGTAATTGAATAAAATTGGTTCTTTAGCATGATTAGGAGCAACACTTTTTGTGAACTCCCGAAATTATACATTTTTCTATTGAACAACAGAATGCTTCCCATCCTTTCTGCGTTTCTTTTGTACTTTCGTTAACTTTATCGCATCAAATGAAAAATCTAAAACAAGAACTCCAACAGATTAACGCCTACTTTTCACCAAAAGTAATTGGCGAAGTAAACGATCAGTACATTAAACTTGCCAAGATAAAAGGCGAAGATATTCCGTGGCACAATCACGCCGAAGAAGACGAGTCATTCTATATCATACACGGTTCGTTATTGATGGAAATCGAAAACGAGCCCAACCGTACGATGAACGTGGGAGATTTACTCGTGGTAAAAAAAGGCGTAAACCACCGAGTTTCGGCAACGGAAGAATGCCACGTTATGCTCATAGAATCTAAGACGACAAAACACACCGGAGATATAAAGTCTGCCATCACAAAGAGTATCGAAGAGCAGATGTAAAGAAGAGTACCTTTTTAGTCAATATCTTTTACGAATTCTTCCGGTTTGACAGGAGGAAATTCATGAGAAGTCCCGTATAAGTGTGCGTCAGGTGATGTCTAATCCAAGAGTTCGTAAAGATGTAGACAGTTCAGAAGTTCCTTCAGAACTATGCATTACTAAATAAGCCGTAAAGGTCTTATTAGCAAAGGATTGAGTTGAAAACAAAAAATCCCGTTACGTGATTTACGTAACGGGATTTCCCTTATATAAAACCTGACTTGTGAGAGCTGTAAAGTATTAATCGATTCGAGGTTGAATAAACCAAGTACTTAACAGCGAAGTACTTACACCAAACTTAATGTAGTTTTCCTGAATCAATCCATTCTCGATTGAGCCTCGACGGCCGAAAGAAACGCTCGTATCGAGGTAGCTTGGGTTACGGAAACCTAAAGGAAGCGATAAACCAAGCGAAACGCTTCTATCATTCACCCGAATGCCATTAATAACGTACGGAGTTTGTGCCGTGCGGAAACCAACGCGGTAGAATACCTGATTGAAATACTTCGTAGAGGTACTATTCGGCAGTAATTCAATTCCTGTATTAAATTCCTGAGAATCCTGCATGGCTGAACTTGCTCGTCCGTCAGTACCACGAAAATTTGACCATTTATGCACCGCGTATTCCGCCGCGAAAATCCATTTGTAAGGGCTTTCTAAACTTACACCAATCCGGTAATTGCTAGGCAACGTAGAGTTTACGTTACCAATAGAAAGCGTATCTGGTATCCGAACTAATACAGGACCATTGCCAATATCAGCTAATGTGGAGAACGTCCGGAGCTTTTCACCTTTGAGTTTTGAATTAAACTCGTAAGTTCCGCCAATATTTACTTGCCAGTCATCACTTATCTTTTTCTGGTACGCAAATCCAGTTTTTAATGAATAGCCTTTTAACGAAGTCCGGTCAGTATTACGCAATAAAGTAGTACCACCAGTACCCAGAGACGATGTTGTATCCCGAAAAGTTGTTCCAAAATTATAAGATGTTTCCAAACCTAAATAAAGTCCCGTTCCAATTTTAAATGAATTTGTCCACGCTATGCGGGTCAATCCACCGTTGCTTTCCAGCTCATAGGTGACTACATCATTTGAAGTTCCCGTTACGGCACGTTGCTGAACTGCTATGTGATCCACAATGGTTACGGGCTGCAATGAAATCCCTGATGCCCAGTTAGGTGTGATGGGAAATGCCATCGCGATGTGGTTCAGGTTCATTCCCAAGTCCTGCTGCGTATTAGTAGCACTTGAGATTGTACTGGAGCGACCTTTCAGACCTACATTGAAGGCAACGTACTTATATATACCCACCGATCGATTTTTCACCAAAAGAGCGGGATTCAATAAATTAACGTAAAAGGTATTTCCGAACGAAACTCCCGTTCCACCCATCGCATCCTGCGGAATATTTGTCATACCAGCCGGCTCACCGAGTCCAAAAACTGAGTAAGGAGAATTGCCCTGACCTTGAGAGAATACCTGCGTGGAAACAAGTAATATAAAGAGGCCGCTTAGACCGAAAATTTTATTCAACATTGTGTAGTAATATTCTGTTCAGACCCTCCAAAACCAAATTGGAAACCGCAAATTTCGGGTATTTTATTTGACTTTCAAAGAAAGGGGCATCGCCCCCACAAAGAACGACCTGTAAATCAGGATATTGGTTGTAACGTTCTATAATACCGTTGACCTCAGCAATGATTCCGTTTATGACTCCGCTACGGACACAACTTGCCGTACTATCACCCACCAACAGCGGAATACCGTCGGGTTCAAACAAGGGGAGTTTCTTCGTAAAAGTATGCAAAGCTTTAAACCTCATTTTCATTCCTGGCGAGATAATACCACCTTTAAACACTCCTCCGGCTGTAATGAAGTCGTATTTTATCGCCGTTCCCATATCAATAATTAATACTGATTGATCGGGAAACCGTGCGTTCGCTCCCGCCGACGCCGCCAAACGATCGTAGCCTAGCGTTTCGGGTGTGGCGTAGTCATTTTGGATAGGTAGAAGTGTATCCGAGCCAAGAATTATTTTTTTAGAAAATTTAACAAAAAGCTTTTCTAAATCAGCCGGACTTTTCGTCACAGAAGCAATAATCAGGTTTGCGGGTGCTTTTTTGTTCAACAGAGTTCTTACTTTATCAATTCGAAGCCCATGGTAAAACTCGGTCATTTCCGTTCCCGTAAAAAAACCAATTTTGGCGTAGGTATTTCCAAAATCAATCGCGGCATTCACCAATTGTTGCATTTAATAAGGACTTCTTTATTTTCAATATTTTCAGAAAATATAAAATTAATTAAAATTTGGATATAAAAAACAAATTTCCATATTTTGTGTGGTAAATATCAACCTATAAATGGTTGTTACGTGCTTTAAAAATAATTCATGGAAATCGTTGATTCAAAGATTGCGGCGTACTGTCAGCAACACACTACGGCGGAATCTCCTTTACTGCTGCAATTAAATCGTGACACTCACGCTCAGGTTTTACAGCCACGCATGCTTTCCGGACACTTTCAAGGTCGTTTTTTATCCATGATTTCACACATGGTTCGTCCAAATTGTATTCTCGAAATTGGTACTTTCACGGGTTATTCAGCACTTTGTCTTGCCGAAGGCTTAACTCCCGACGGTAAATTAATTACGATTGATATTAACGAAGAAATAGAAAGCTTTGCCTCGAAGTATCTGCAAAATTCTCCGTTGAAAAACCAGATTGATTTCCGTATTGGAGATGCCGCTAAAATTATTCCAACACTTACTGAGGTAGTGGATTTAGTATTCATTGACGCTGATAAAATAAACTATCAAAAGTACTACGACCTGATAATTAACAAAGTCCGAATTGGCGGCCATATCTTAATTGATAACGTATTATGGGACGGGAAAATCGTGAACGAAACTGCCCGTGATAAAAAAACCGTAGCCATCCGAACTTTTAACGACTATGTACAACAGGATCCCCGCACCGAAAATATTTTATTACCCATCAGAGACGGCATAATGCTGGCTCGTAAACTTACTTGACACATGAAAATTATAGTTACTTTTCTTCTATTTGGTCTGGGAGGAACCACCATGGCCACTCCTCAGGACATCAGTATTCCGCAAGCTCCCCGACGAGTCGAATTTGCGGATGTGACGATCAAACTTACCCCGCAGGCACAACAAGTCGTGAATACTCAAATCAAAGCTTTACTTACGCCCGAAGGTGAATTCCTGAACCGTAAAGTGGAGAAAATGCAGTGGTATTTTCCGATTATCGAAGACATTCTGGAAGAAGTGGGCGTACCCGATGATTTCAAATACATCGCCGTGCTTGAAAGCTCGCTTGAACCAAATGCTGTTTCTACCTCAAATGCAGTTGGATTCTGGCAATTTAAACAACCCACTGCCCTCGAAATGGGACTGCGGATTGATAGGACCATTGACGAACGAAAAGACATTTTCCAATCAACCCGAGCAGCAGCAACGTATTTAAAACGGAACAACGTAGTAGTAAATAACTGGGTATCCGCTATGCTGACCTATAACCTCGGGACGAGTGGTGTCAGTGGTCAATTACCCACAAATTGGTCTTACGCTCATGAGATTACATTTGATGGCGATACGCATCCGTACTTAGTGAAAGCATTGGCTCACAGAATCGCTTTCGAGCACCGTATCAACCGTTTGCGTGATTCAGATTACCGCTTTGTAGTTTATCCGACGCAGAAGCAATCACTGAACGATATTGCAAAAACACTCGTAGTTGACCCCAATGATTTGCAAAAATACAACGCTTGGCTCTACGCCAGTCGCATCCCAAACGATAAGAATTATAATGTACTCATTCCAGTAAGTACCAGTCAAGCTGATGAGTTAGAAAAGCAGATTAACAATCGCCAGGATATTGCGAAATTAGACGTCGGTTTTCCGCAGTTAGAACGCCTTACGCCGCAAGATGTTCCCGCTACTGAACCAATTATTTACCGAATCAATAATCGTAAAGGAGTTTTGGCCCAACCTGGTGATGAAATCCCGCAATTAGCTGCTAAAGGGAAAGTGGGCGTTTACAAGTTTATGAAATACAACGACCTGACCGAACGCGATGAAATAGAGACGGGCAAAGTATATTATCTACAATCAAAAACCCGCAAAGCAAAAGTGCCGTATCACACCGTTGCCGAAGGCGAAACCATGTGGGAGATTGCTCACATGTACGGCATTCGGATGAGAAACGTACTGAAATTCAACCGATTGAAAAATGTGCAACGGTTACAAGCAGGTCGAGTAGTTTGGTTACAAAAGAAACGTCCGAAAAGTCAACCGATTGAAATAGTTGAGGAAGCAAAATCAATAGATAGCACTCCTCTCCCCCGTAAAAAAGACATTGCCACAAGTTCAGGTCTTGAACAAAAACAGAAAGAGAATTCAGCGAATAGTGGAAAATCAATCATTGACCGTAAACAAAAATCGGGCGACGATATCGTAATCATTGAAAGCGACGAACAGTTGAATAACTTATTTGAGGAAGAAAAAGAAACCCCTTCGTATAATACTACAAACCGTACGTCAACTACCGGAAGTTCTTCAGCACGGTCGCACTTTGTGCAACGCGGCGAAACATTGTACAGCATTTCCCGTAAATACAATATATCGGTAGAGGATTTACGCAGGTGGAATAGCCTAAACGCCTCGGCTGATTTGCAGCTTAATCAACGCCTCGTTATTAACAGTTCGGCGGTAACTTCTACTACTGCGGCTCCCCGCAGAACAACTACTTACGATACGGACAACACGAGTGATAATGACACTTATACTAGTCCTGTTACAACAAACTCAGCGGAATACCACACGGTTTCTGCGGGTGAAACATTGTACCGAATTTCCAAAAATTACGGAATTACAGTAGATCAGATTCGCTCACTAAATAGTCTGTCGGATAATACCATCAGCGTGGGACAACGCTTGAAAGTTGGCGATAGAAATGCCCGTTCGCCCTCTTACAATCAGCCAAGCAGTTCATCTTCAGCGTCATCGTATTATCACACCGTGGCGGCGGGCGAAACCCTTTACCGCATTTCAGTAAACAACGAAGTTTCAGTAGATCAATTACGGGCGTGGAATAACCTATCCGATAATAACATCAGCATCGGACAGCGATTATTGATAAAAAAGTAATTTCGATTAGACAAAATTAGGTAATTTCAAAGAGGTCGGATAATTATATCCGACCTCTTTTATTTATGAGCCTTTTGGTCGTTTTTGATTACCTTTGTGGCATGATATTAATTGAAGATACAGTCATCAGTGATGACATCGCCGAAAACTTTTTCGTCTGCGATTTAGGTAAATGTAAAGGTGCCTGCTGCGTAGAAGGCGACCTCGGTGCTCCGCTCGAAGACGTGGAACTTGCCATTTTGGAAGATATTTATGAGGATGTGAAGCCCTACCTCTCTGCCGAAGGCATCAAAGCCATTGAAGCACAAGGGAAATACGTCAAAGACTTTGAAGGCGATTACTCGACTACCACGATTGACAACAAAGAATGTGCCTACGCCGTTTACGACAAAAAAGGGATGCTTAAATGTGGCATCGAACAGGCCAATATAGACGGCAAAACAGACTTCAAAAAACCGATTTCGTGTCACCTCTACCCCATCCGTATCACCCGCTACGATAATTACCACGCTCTCAACTACGACCGTTGGGATATTTGCAGTGCTGCCTGTGCCCTCGGCGACAAACTCGGTGTTCCGGTTTATAAATTCTTGAAAGAACCGCTCATCCGTGCCTTCGGTGAAGAATGGTTTGCTGAGTTGGAAAAAGAAGTGGAAGAACGGGGATTAGGAAAGTGAATTGAGGATTTTTATATTATTTCACAAGTTCGAAAGATATATGTTCCCAATGAAAATCAATCGTTAAAAGTCTGAACGAAGGTTAACGTGTGATATATACACAATTTAAGGAGAGTGTTTAACTTAGCGGTCTATAGACTCCATTTTGTGTCCCAGAGCATCCTTCGCATTAAATACCACCCAAGTGGGAAAAACGCTACATTTTCTCGTGTTGGTTCTTTTTTTTCTCTTTCTTGATTCGGCTACGGTACTCATAATTATATGAGTATTTTTGCCACTACGAAAGATACAACTGACAAACTGCGTGTACAAAATTAGTTTGCCTATTTTTAATAGTAGCCCTAACATTCAAGAAACCACAGGGTTTTACCCAAAAATAAAGTCCGAACATCAGCAGATGCTCGGACTTTATTTTATGCTTATCAAGTAAGGTACTCGAATTTATTCACGTAACTATCCTATTTTACTTATCCCAAAATAACGGAGTTGTTAATGTAACGTTCGGAATATTACCGCTGTTACGGGTGCGTTCGGTATCTGGGTAATCAAGACGACGAATGAATTGTCCGTCTAACAAAGAGTTTTCCGGAACGGTAAAATCTTTGTACTTGTAATCAAAACGACGGGCATCTACCCATGCTTCTGGGTGAAGAAATATTGCTACGTATTTCTGATCGAAGATATTTTGCAAAGTCAGTTTATCCGCTCCTACGGCAATGGCAGTGCTACTCGCAAACGTTGCTTTATCTGCCGCCGCAACACCAACTTTATCGTGGTTTGATCCGATTCCTTCTAAATAGGCAGTGTAAGCACGGTCTTTGTTTCCAGTTCTAAAAGCTGCTTCAGCTTCAATAAATTTCGACTCACTGTACGAAGCAATAATTAACGGCGAATTTGTGGATGAGTAGAAACCATTAGTTGTAAGATAAACAGCCGTTTGGGCTCCGGCACCATCTCCGGTACGTCCAGCTCCGTTTGCTGTGCCAACAAAATTCCCGCTTGGCAACGGGTTGGTTATTTTTGACAAACGTGGGTCAACTACTCCGAATGTTTTACCGTTCAGTGCATCTATGAACTGCTCCGAAATCCATCCGCCCAGAAACAAGTTGGCGTTATTTAACGCCACTTGTGCCCACGGGTTACGCTGCTGAAACTGCGTGATTTGAGCATCGTCTGCATTAGAAGTGTAAGCCTGACTCACCGCGGCTAAAACTGCACTTGCGTCGTAAGATGCTGTCTTTGACAGGTGATTCAAATAACGTGCCTTCAACAAATAAGCTGTTTTGACCCAAGCTTTCACATTTCCTTCATGGATAAAATCATTAGCACGCGGCAGTGGTTCGCCTTCATTGGCACGATTTAGGTTCACAATTCCTTCGTCGAGCAATGTTTGGATTACACCGTATAATTGCTCTTGACTATCGTATTTCGGAACGATTGTCTGGAAATCCAACGCTTCGCTGTACGGAGCATCGCCGTAAGAGTCTGCCACCATGCCGAGATTAATCGCCAATAGTACATTCGCTACGCCCATATAATGAAACGAATTGCTCTCGGAGGCAAATCTTTTCATATCGTAAATATCGCCCATAATATCATAGAGGCTACCCCAAGTTCCGCTGGTGCTTACACGGTCGTACACATCTACCGGACTCGCCTGATTCGGCGAAGCCAGGTATTGTGTATAAAAAGAAGTAGTACTTCCCAACGTGTATACATTGTCTCCAGTATTGTAGGTTGCGTTAGCAAGCAAACCCCGCAATGGTGGGCGGGTTGCCCCGTTTGGGTTGACGTTTACGTCGAGGTAATCTTCGCAGCTGCTTAAAAATAAGCCAACCGAAAGCATTAGTATATATTTAGTAATTTTCATTAGTCGTCAGATTTAAAAAGTTAAACGTAAAGTTGCAGCGTACGAACGTAAACCAGGATAAGCACCACGTCCGGCAAAGCCGTCGTCGTTTCCACTGCTTACAGATACTTCGGGGTCAAAACCACTGTACGGCGTCATTAACCAAAGGTTAGTTCCGGTCAATGAAAGCGTTGCTCGGTTGAGTACGGAAGTTTTTGCTAATATACTGGCTGGCAAACTATACGATAAGTTTACACTTTGCAGACGTACCCAAGAGGCATCCTCCACAAAGTTTTCGGTAACTCCACGATATACGTTTCGGTAAAATCCTGCTCCGTAGTTTTTACCATCGGGACCAGTTCCCTGACCCAAGAAAACTTCTTTGGTGTTTGGTTGTCCGTCGGCGGTTACGCCTTCAAATACAATGGTCTCGTTGCGATTTTCGGTGTATTTTGAAATACCAAAAGCTGAGTGAAAGTTATCCAATGAATTAAACTTCTGGAAACCCTGACGGAAGTCAAAGTTAAAACCAAGCGATACGTTTTTGTACGAAAACTGATTTCCGATGTTCAGCATGAATTTTGGAATGGAATTTCCAATAATTTTCTGCGTATTACTTCTTACTGGAAAACCATTTTCTCCAATTACAACCGGACGGCTCTTGTCAAGAATCAATGGGTTTTCATCGTCAGGATTGGCGTAATAACGCTTATAGCTTGTTCCAAGAATATTACCGTAGGCGTATCCCGGATACAATACCTGACTCGCCGAACTTCCAGCGTACCCATAATCACCCCCAATAAAGATGCTCTCAATACCTTCTTTGATACTGACTACTTTGTTTCGGTTATTAGAAAAATTTGCAGTTGCGTTCCATCTGAAGTCAGGAGTTTCAATAATCGTAGCATTTAACAATACTTCCAAACCTGAATTCTGAATTTCTCCAGCGTTGGTCGTGTACCTATCGTATCCCGAAGCGGCAGAAATTGGCACGCCCAAAATCTGATTTCTGGCATTTGACTGATACCACGCTAAATCTAAGCCGACGCGATTTTTGAACAACTTAAATTCAAACCCAAACTCGATAGCTTGAGTACTTTCGTTAAGCAGGTTTAAATCCGCTTTATTACTCGGACGCGTCCAACCCGTTACATCACCAATCGGGAACCCCGAAGCGGTGGCACGGTACACATCAGAAGTCAAATACGTACCAATGGCATCTTTACCAATCTGAGCGTACGAAGCACGGAATTTACCGTAATCTAACCACGATGGGCGATTTTCGATCATATCCGTGAATACGTAACCTACGTTTACCGAAGGATAATTAAATGAGTTATTCCCTTTTGGCAACGTCGAAGACCAGTCGTTTCGGTCCGTGATAGTTAAGAATAATAAATCGCGGAATGAAAGTCCGAATTCGCCGTAAACTCCAACTAAGCGTCTTTTACTAATTAATTGTGACGTGGTAATAAGCGAAGCGTTACTCAAGTGAATAAAATCCCACACTTCAAAGTTTTCTCCACGAGTAGAAACACGGTCGTAAGATCTTTCAAAGGCGTCTACTCCGGCACGTAGCGTTAAATCGAAATCATCGTTCAGTGCTTTGGTGTAAGAAATAACTAAATTTGAAGTCACATCTCGGCTGTTTATCCGGGTCTCTTCGATAAAGCCAAGACCGTTATTTTCGTAAATGGCTTCGCCTTCAATTCCCCGTGGTCCTGGGGCACTCGCCCGACGGCTGTCGTTATAAGTATCCAATCCAAAGCGGTAGGTTACGTCTAATCCGGCAAACGGCTTATAATTGAACCCAACGTTACCAATTAAACGATTTACGTTGTCGATAAACTTATTCGTCTTGTTTCCGTAAATTGGATTATTACCCGTCGATATTTCAGGACGATACGGCTTCATAGTTCCAGCAAGTGCCCCTTCCGAATATTCAAAATCGGCGACGTCTTTTTGCGGAGCCCAATACACCAAACGGGTATTAAAATCGCTGGCATCCACGCGGTTACCGCCCGAATTGATAAAGTTAGCCGACGCCATCACCGAAAATTTATCGGACAAGTTGATATTACCGTTAATCTTCGCTGAGATTCTTTCAAAATCTGTGAACGGCACAACACCTTCTTGAGCGAAGCGTGAAACTGAACTGTAAAAACCCGTTTTTTCGTTTCCACCTGACGCATCAAAGTGAATATTGCTCTGAGTTCCGGTTTTATAAGCCTGCTTAAAGTTATCAAATAACGCAGCGGGATGATCAGGGTCAAGCTTACGGGCTTCTGCTACCGTTGGGCCCCACGTTGGCCAAAAGCTGTTTTTGTCATAAACCCCGGCGTAGCCTTGGGTGTAAACGTTCTGCACTTCGGGAGTTTTATTTACTTCATCCACCCCGTAAGTTGTTGACAAATTAAATACTGCCTTTCCATTCTTGCCCTTTTTGGTGGTCACAATAATGGCTCCGTTTGCGGCACGTACTCCGTAAAGAGCGGTTGCGGCTCCACCTTTTAATACGTTTATGCTTTCTACGTCTTCCAAGTTAATATCAGCCGCCCGGTTTGTTGCACCTCGTCCGGAGCTACCACCTGCGGTAAAACTATCGTTACTAATCGGCACACCATCCACAATAAAAAGTGGCTCGTTATTAGCTCCCGGACTCAACGAATTAATTCCCCGAATGATGATACGAGCACCTTGCCCCGGAGCACCACCTTGGCTTGAAATCTGAGCTCCGGCAACTTTTCCTTGCAGAGCCGTTACGATATTACTCCGCGGCACGTCAAGAATTTGCTTAGAATCCAACTCCTGCGTAGCGTAACCTAACGAACGTTTCTCCCGCTGAATACCAAGAGCTGTTACCACCACTTCATTCAGATTAAGGACATCTTCGCTAAGCGTTGCGTTTAATATAGTAGCATTTCCAACCGATACGGTACGTGGCTGCATCCCGATAAACGAGAACTCTAACATATCCCCTTTTTTTGCGGGAACGGTATAAGTTCCATCAGCAGACGTAATGGTTCCAGTTGACGTACCCTTGATGGTTACATTTACGCCAGGGAGCGGCATTTTTTGTTCGTCTGTTACTTTTCCGCTTACACTCTGAGCGTAGGCAAAGCCGCACGTACAAAGCATGAAGAGGTAAGTGAGTAATTGTTTTTTCATAATGAATGATAAGTAATTAAAATTGGGTGGCTTAAAGGCTTAATTTACCGTAGGTATTTACAGTAAAAAGACGAAAATGTACAAACTAATTTTCTCTTTTTATTTAAAAAAACATCTTTTAAATAAAATTTGCGACGAAACATTCACTTCTAAAGATTACATTTAAAAAAGTAGGTCAGGACTTCAACTTTTGGATAGAAGTAGTGAACAAAGCCAAGTCTAAAGTTTGTGGGAGATATAGTTACTAACGCGTAATTATATGAAGCAATAACAAGCCGAGTAAAATGACACCACGCCGTCGGAATTTAATTAGTTATATTAAGCGGGCGTCTACTATTTTATCAGCTACTAGCCTAAAAGATTAAAAATATGTCAGGAAACAAATTTGAAGATATTTACGATGTCGTAAAATTGATTCCCAAAGGTCGGGTTTCGACGTACGGTTCCATTGCCGAATATTTGGGGAGTAAAGGTGGAGCAAGGTTAGTGGGTTGGGCAATGAACGCCTGCCACGGAAGAGCGGATATTCCCGCTCACCGGGTGGTGAATGCGAGCGGCGTGCTTACGGGAAAAAACTTCTTCGCGACGCCAATTCTTATGCAGGAATTACTCGAAAGCGAAGGCGTAAGTATCAAAAACGATAAAGTGCAGGATTTTGAAAATGTGGTTTGGAAGCCGGTTGAGGAGTTATTGTGATCCTGAGCATTTTCGTAGCTCTTCTTTCAAAGACTTATTTTCGGCTTCCAGCTGCTCACACCGCAGTTTGAGTAAGCCGTTGTTTTCCTCCAAAACGCGTAGGAAGTTTTTTACCTACTTTGAGAACTGACTGCGGACTTTGAGCATCACTCACCTCCACCATTACGCTATCAAGTACTAAATCACCGCAAGCATTTTGGCAATAGCGGCGTAATGCTTAGACGGCACGGCACTTTTGCCCCTCTCCCATTTATTATAAGTAGATTGAGAAACGCAAAGCCTGTCTGCCGCTTGCTCTTGCGTGAAGTTATTGTCTGCTCGCCAGTTTCGTAGGTAATCCTCGATGGTCTTCATAAAAGGGCACGTTTTTCATGTCTAAAAATGGGTAAAGTCTATAATATCAGTAGTCAAAAATAGTGAATAAGCTTAACTAACGCCCGCTTAATTACCAGATATAATAATTACGAATAATGTATAATTTCGGGGCATTAACATATTGCCTGTAAGCATTTTACAATAATTAACTCGTATATTACATTTATGAAAAAACTGCACTGAACCACGAAAAGTTATTCGTTTTTTATTCACAAAACGAATAAGGTATTGCGGAATGGGGGTGTATGTTTGTATTGTCTTCGAAAGCAATGAAATCAAATTTTTAACAATTAAAATTTTACGAAAATGAAAAGTGTATTAGAAAAATTTCAGTGCAAGGTATTGTCAAAAGATGAAATGAAAAACCTGAAGGGTGGTTACATGAGTGTCTGTAAAGTAGATTGCCATGATGGTTGGGGCTATCTTAGTGCAGACTCAAGACAAGATGCAGAAACTACTGCTTCCGGATGCGGTGGTAACTGGTGCTGTGATAGCTGTCCGTCATAAATTGTATTTTATGAAATCATGGTTCAAAAATAATAAAAGCATTTTTGAACCATGATTATAAATTTTTAAAACGTTTTAAAAATATGTCCAAACGGATTGGTTTCGCTCTCATATCAGTTGCACTTTTTATGCTGTTGCAACAGTGTACAGTAAAGGAAAACAAAGCAGAGGTAAACATTGCTAAAAAAAGCATAATAGAGGATAGTGACTCTCTAAAAATTTTTATAAACTCTTTTCCAAACAGTCTTTTCTCACAAGATTCATTTGGAGAATTGATAGAATTAGACTCAGGGAAGAATAGTGTTTTGAGAGGGGCTATTTTGATAGACTCAAAAAATAATATTATGTTTCCTATTTACCATGACAGCCTTACGTTCAAATTGATAAATAACAAATGGGTAGTTTTCCATAAAAATCCGATAATAGCCGATGCCGTTTCTTTTGATAGTGAGTTGAAAAAAATATCGCCATCAAGGTTTAAAGGGGTGAAGGAATATAGTGAATTTTCAAATGAGATATACAAAAGCACAAAACAGGTAAAATTGTTACTTGGTCAGTCAGCTATTGTTGATACACTACAAGTCTATAATCAATTCTGGTTGCATAAGTTTCAAGCCGACTTGTACAGAAATCTGCTATTTTATCTAAAAAAGGAAGTCAGAAATATTAATTCAAGTGATATAAACAGCTTAAAGGTACTATTATCCAAATTTTATTCGGGTCAAACTTTTTTAAACGTGAATGAATATAAAAGAGGGGCATTTTACTACTTGTTATTGCTTGAAGGCTTCGATAGAAATACAACCCCTGATGAGCGATTAAAAAACATAGAAACGAATTTACAAAGTGAGTTAAAGGATGCAATGTTGGTACACTATATAAATAATTTTGAAGTTTTTTTTCCAAAAGTAACCGTGAGCGTTAAAGAATCTCTGAAATCTGAGGCTAAAAGAGGTATTTCAATGAACTCTTACTTGTCATTGATAGCGGAAGAAATAAACCTTAATTACAAGGAAATAGCAAACAATACTGATTTTTTGGATGATAATAATCAAGTTGTTGAATTCAGTGGTCGCTTGTCAAAAAAAATATCCTATGTAGATATATGGGCATCTTGGTGCATGCCCTGTTTGCAAGAAATGACCTATTCAAAGTCATTAAAAAAGGAATATGAGAAGCAGGATATTGATTTCATTTATGTTTCTATTGATGAAGATTACACCAAGTGGCACAAGTCTAACTCGAAGTTAAACTTAGAGTGTGTTTTGGAATTTAAACATTTTGCATTAAAGTAAGAACCAGCTACCTTGTTATCGACTAAAACATAAGGTAATGAAAACAAATTTCTCTGAATTCTCTGATTCTCAGTGGGAAGGTAT
>Ga0222709_1000096_pt1 | contig 35201 bp, 18 predicted proteins | sample AntAcemetage1692_FD_179822 | JGI IMG/M metagenome (GOLD analysis project Ga0222709, IMG submission 179822) | Saline water microbial communities from Ace Lake, Antarctica - #1692 | ecosystem: Environmental > Aquatic > Non-marine Saline and Alkaline > Saline | place: Antarctica: Ace Lake...
GGGAAATAGAGGATAGGAATACCTTTGTTTTGAAAAGAGTAATCAAAAAAGAATCATTCCTGAAAAAGAAAAAATAAGAACAAAGTGTCTAATAACTAGAACGATATGGCTTAAGTTAACGCGTATGACCACCGGGGCAACAGGAATTGGAGTACCAGTTAATTTACCAGCAGGTATTACGGCAGTTTGGACTGGAAATACCATTACCATTTCCGGCACCCCTACAGCTTCAGGAACTTTTGGTTATTCAATTCCTTTGACAGGGGGATGTACCACTCCGGCTGTCAATGCAACAGGTATTATTACAGTAACTCCAAACAACACCGCTGGTACAATTTCCTCTAGTACATTCTGCCAAGGCACCGCGCTTCCAGCGGGTGTAACTCAATCCACCACCGGCGCTACCGGAATCGGTGCACCAAGCAACCTGCCTCAGGGCATAACTGCTGCTTGGGCATCCAATCAAATCACTTTTACTGGTACACCAACCGCCTTTGGTAACTACAGTTACACAATCCCCTTAACCGGTGGATGCGGAGTAGTAAATGCTACTGGTACTATTACAATAAATGAAACCCCAGTTATAAAATCCTTTACCGCGCCTGGAGGCACTCAATGTATTACTACAGACTTTCCTGACCTTTCTGTTGGAACTGGGTTTGGCTACACATATCAATGGTATCAAAACTCTGCTGCTAATAATACAACAGGTACAGCTATAGTAGGACAAACTTCCAACACGCTAGATCCATTCAGAACTCCCGCTGTAACGACCTACTATTACGTAGTTGTCAGCTCTCCTACCTGTACTCCGGTTCCGAGTTCTATTTCAGCAGCCTATATCGTAACCCCTGCTAATACGGTTACTGCAGCTTCGGCTGCTCCGACGGTTTGTATCAATCCTGCTGTTCCTGTTAATATTACTCATACCACAACTGGCGCTACAAACATCGGAGTCGCTTTAGGTTTGCCTACTGGCGTCACGGCATCTTGGTCGGCCAATACAATTATAATTGCCGGAACTCCCTCTGTGTCAGGTGTATTCAATTACACCATTCCTTTAGATGGTGGTTGCGGGACTTTAAATGGGACAGGTACAATAACTGTAAATGCACAGGCCGCAATCATTGCTCCAAACCTAAGTCCCTTAGGGCAAACCAGATGTATCAATACCGCTGCTTTTTCCCCAATTTCTGTGGGATTAGGCCAAGGCTTTACTTATCAATGGTATAGTAACGACACACAGGATTATACGACTCCTACATTAATTTCTGGTGCAACATTAAACAGCTACTCGCCGCTTTCCAATGCTGCCGGGACAACATACTATTATGTCATTGTCAGTTCTCTTACTTGCGGTACTACAGCGACAAGTGCTCCTTCTGGTGCTTTTGTAGTTAATCCCTTGTCAGTCGTAACCTTCACAGCTCAGCCGAGTGGCACGCTTTGCGTAGATACGGATTTAATATATACCACGCAGCCGGGTCAGTCAACTTATGTTTGGACGATTCCTGGGTTGGCAGGGACAGATTATACTGTTTCAGGATTAACTACAAATTCAATAACAGTACGCTGGTTGACTCCTGGAAATAAGACAGTTTCTGTAAATTACACCGCTGTAAATAACTGCGGGGCAACTACACCGGCAACTTCTAATACGATAACAGTACGGAAAAATACTGTAAACCCTCCATCGAATCCCAATCCAAGTTCTTGTTATACTGGCGCATTCACTTTAATAACACATACTACAACTTTGGCGACGGGAATAGCTAATGCTGGAGTTTCTGGAGGAAATGGACTTCCCTTGGGACTTTCTGCGATCTGGACAGGAAATGCTACTAGTGGAACCATAACCATCAGTGGAACAGTAGATCCTACCGTAACTCCTGGCCCAAAAGCCTATAGTATTCCTCTATCAGGAGGTTGCGGAACAGTAGCAGCGACAGGTATCATAAATGTAGAACCTGAATATACTTTGACAAGTATTTCCTCGGTTTCACCATCCAGCACTGGAGGTAGTGCTACAATTACGTTAAACCTCATTCCTTCGACTCTAGCTACTGGAAGCTTTGTAGTGAATTACTCTATGGGTTTGGCCAACCCTCGAGCAGCAACTAATGTAACTGTCAATTTCACTAATGGTGTAGGCACATTTTTCACTTCTTCCATTACTTAATGAGAATCTTACATCATTGACAATAAACTCAGTCAGAAAAGCTTCATAACCAACCTCTTGCCCTGTATTAATAAATGCTAACAATATTACATTTTTTGGAATCCAACCAAAAATTTACCCTTCAAATGGCACCTTTTATGTACCCGCTGGAATCTTCCAAATTACAGTTGAAGTTTATGGAGGAGGAGGAGGAAGAGGCTCCAACGGCGCAGGAGGAGGAGGAGGAGGAGGATATTCCGAACAAATCATTTCAGTCACCCCCGGCGAAGCAATAGGAATTTTTGTAGGAGTTGGTGGGAACGGACAAACCTCCGCTGGTACTCCTGCAGGGAACGGCGGGACAAGCTGGGCCACTCGAGACTCAAGTTCTCCCAACCTTCCTACCACAGGTTTTGCTTATGCATACGGTGGATCCGGAGCAAATGGTGGAACCGCAGGAGCTGGTGGAGTAGGACAGACTAATAGCGGCAACATTGGAAATAATCCTACAGTTTCTGCTGGAGGGCAAGGTGGAAAAGGCGGTGGAGTAGATGGTGGTGCAGGTGGTGCGGGTGGCATCAGTGGAAATGTAGCTGCAAATAGAGGAAAACCGGGAATACCATTTGGCGGCGGTGGCGGTGGATCAATAAATGACCAAGATGGAGGTCCCGGAGCTTCTGGCTACGTGATTATCACCTATCCTTTACCACCAATAGGACCATGCTTTAAGGTTATTGATGATGGTGCAATTTCTGGTACAGCAATAATTGAATTTACATGCAATACATCATGGACTGCACCTGTAGGGTTATTAGAATTTACGGTCACTTCCATTAGTGGTGGTGGTGGTGGAATGGGTAAGGCTGCCGGAGGAGGAGGTGCAGGTGGATTTGCACAACAAACTGTAAATGTAAATGCGGTAGCCGGATTACCTGCCAATTCAATTTTTCAAGTAGCTGTTGGACAAGGTGGGTCGGGAGCTCCTAATGAATCAACAAGAGGGGAATCAGGTGGGATTTCTTCAGTAACGGGACCCGTTGATGGATCCAATATCACCATTGCTCCTTCATCAGGTGGAGGAGGGGGCGGATCCACTAATTCCGTCAATGGAGGTGCGGGGGAATCAGGAGCCTCCGGTGGAGGAGGAGCTTATGACGAGAATGTTAATGGTCCTGATAATAGAAATAATGGAGGAAATGGTACAACTGGTTTCTCAGGAGGCGGAGTTGAAAAGAAAACATTTGCAAATGACATAACAAAAGGTGCAGCTGCCGGCGGCGGCGGTGGTGGTGCTGCTGGTCCTGGAGCCAATGGAGCGGCTTCTGGAGCTGGTAATGCCTTTGGTGTTAATGCAGGTGCGGGACTATCTTTTGTTATTGGAGGGGTTACCTATTATCGTGGAGGGGGAGGCGGAGGAAATGGATTTAATTTCGAAGGACAGTCCGTTAAACAATCTCCTGGAGTCGGAGGCTTAGCTCCTAATGGAAGTGCGTTGGGAGGAAATGGAGTTGTTAATGGCATAGGAGGAAATGGTGTAGCAAGGACTGGTTCAGGTGGAGGAAGTGGAACTGTTGGGGGCGGAAGCGGGGGTACAGGGAGAGTCTTCATTACCTACCCAGTATTCCGCATCCTCCCTGTCGAATACCTCTACTTCAACGCCGAGTTCAATCCGACTTTCCGATCTGGCAATCTTTCTTGGGCCACAACTAAAGAGTGGGAAAACTCCCATTTTGAAATCGAGCGCTCGGTAAATGGAGTGACTTCTTGGACTAAAATCGGAGAAATGGAAGGACAAGGCTATTCAGAAATCACTACGGGATACAAATTTATGGATGCCAAGCTTCCAGCTGCTGGAGGGGTGGTATACTACAGATTGAAGCAAGTAGATTTTGATGACAAGTTTACTTACAGTATCACCAAGTCAATTAAAGTGGACGGCATAAAAGGTAAAGGCGCTTGGATCGCTTATCCAAATCCAAGTTCCAAGAAAAGCACTGTCACAGTAGATTTACTTAACAGATCTGTTTATAACGATGAGCCAATCCTGATTCAAATCTCAGATATCAGAGGTGTAGCTGAAACATTCACTGTCAATCAGATTGAGTCCGTTTCGGAAGTCGTCAATGAGTATTTGGATCGATCAATCCAGGGAGTTTATATTCTGCAATTAATATGGGGAAATAATTCCCAGCAAATAAAGCTTTTAAGAGAGTAATTTAAGAGGATTCTGATAGGCTCAATTTTCAGAGTCCTCTTCTTTTTGATGCCGTTAGAATACCTATAATTATCAAGGATGCAATTTCAACCATCAATCATCGAATTTTCAATCCGAGTTATTTTTTAGTCTTTTAAGACTTCTTACTTTAGCCTTCTGACTTTTCAAACTATGTGACTACTGTGCGCTAGGTGGTTCACAAAAAATCCGTTTCCATCCTCCCGAATCCACAATCGTTTCCAAAAGATGATCGTGAGCGGGAGGGAATTCTTAGGATATCTTCTTTACCATGGGTTCCACAAGCTCCACCCATGATAGCTACCAAGATATCGCTCCGCTGGAGCTAGGCTATAGGTAAAGTTCCACACATGCTTTTGAGCTACTTCGATATTCTACATTCGTCATTCTACATTCTACATTCATCATTCAAAATTTTACATTTTTTTTGAATCCGTATCATCGAGTTTTAATCTTCCTTTTTACCCTTTCAGCCTACTCACTTTACCTTTCAGACTTTTCACTTTAGCCTTCTGATTTTTCAAACTATGTGACTACTGTGCGCTAGGTGGTTCAAAAAAAATCCGTTTCCATTCTCCCGCATCGACTATCGTTTCCAAAAGATACTCGTAGGCGGGAGGGGATTCTTAGGATATCTTCTTTACCATGGGTTCCGCAAGCTACACCCATGGCTACCAAGATGTCGCTCCTACGGAGCTAGTATGTTGGTAAAGTTATGTAAGCTATAGCTTTTGTGATGCCTTGAAATCCGAAGTTCATCATTTGAAATTCACGCTGTTTGAAATTTGTAAGTTTGAACCGCTATCATGAGATTTTCAATCCCACTAAATCGTCTTAATTCTCATTTTTACTCTTTCAGACTTTTCACTTTAGCCTTCTGACTTTTCCTTTAGCCTTCTGATTTTTCACTTTAGCCTTCTGATTTTTCAAACTATGTGGCTACTGTGCACTAGGTGGTTCAAAAAAAATCCGTTTCCATTCTCCCGAATCCACAATCGTTTCCAAAAGATGATCGTGAGCGGGAGGGAATTCTTAGGATATCTTCTTTACCATGGGTTCCGCAAGCTCCACCCATGGCTACCAAGATGTCGCTCCTACGGAGCTAAATCGTTTTAATTTTCATTTCCACTCTTTCAGACTTCTCACTTTAGCTTTCTGATTTTTAAGCCTTATTCCTCTTTCTCTTCTCTTCTTTTAGGGATCTTAGGTTGTCCAAGACCCACACTTCCTTGCAATCCACTAAATGTAGCTCTCCACCATCCACCAAAAATAAACTTGGCCTTATCTCGCTCAAAATAGATAGTTGAAGTAACCCGATTGTTAAAAAGTTTCCGAGGGTTACTATTCTTGATAAGTGTATTTGCCGCAAAAGTCAATAGTCCTAATTTTCCTTTTCCAGAGCGCATACTTACGGTATCCAACAATTGAATCTTCAAGTCACTATAATTTAAATTCATTTTGCCCCAAGCCTCATCTTCATTCATCTTAAAATCCCACTTCCCATCAGTAACTTTTCCACAAACTATCTCGACGAATACCCCATTGGAAACCATACTATTTATCCTTCTCAAGTCAAATTCTCCAATAGCCACATTCATATCCATCGGATATGGGGCGTCAAAAAACAAAGTAGAATTCAGTTCGATAAGTCCTTCGCCCATAAGCCTTGACTGAGCCTTCAAATACATTTTTTCCAAAGGATAGCTATTGCCTTTTTTGGAAAGTGCGAAAGGTGCCAGACTTAGATTCAACTCCTCAAATCGGATAGATCCCGGTATCATCGCTCTTGCAGCGAATTCCTGATATCGAATAAACGCGTTGGTAGCAGTCACCGAATCCACCAACATATCGAAAGGCGAATTTTTCATCAACTCCTGTGGCATAGGCTTTATGATTCCTTCACGTCTAGATAGCCGCTTATCCCGAAAGACATCTAACTGCATCCCATCTAAGGAAACTTTTCTTGCCTTTAGTACCTGCAAATTGAAATAGGTGTCAAAATCTATATCCAATATTGAAATCCGCTTCACGGTTCCATCAATTGCATCTGATTGATAGCCCAGCTTTCTGAAGTAGTTATACCTCCCTACTGTAGTTCCAAAACTAACTTCTTCTAAAAATAGGTTATTTTCCAGAAATCTAATTCTCCCGATTTCCAGTTTATTCAAGCTGTCATCAGTATATAAGATATAATTGGCAAACGAAAGACTCAGATCTTTTTCTAGTAAAAACTGAGGTCTGATCTCCTGATCAGAATTCATCAAATTGAGATCTAGTCCTTTCATACCAAAGTCAATATTATTGAAAGCCAGCCTCGGCATTTGGCCATAATCCTTTGTGTGAGCTATGATTTGACCTTGCTGAATTAGAATATCCCTCAGGATAATTGAAGAAACAAGTCCACCCTCTTTTCTCACGCTAGGATCCTTATCCGAAGGCGTTTTTTCAATTCGATCCAAATAAAGATCGATAACCGGGTCAGTTAGCCGCAGCTGTGAAATATCAAAAACTCCTGTGGATTCAATTTGCCTCAAGCTATTGTGCTTGATTCCGAGCTCAGCAACTTTCGCCGATAGGATCGGGATACCAAGATATCCGGTTGTATTGGTTGGAATAATCTGAAAATCTGAAAATATGGTCTCTTCTGCTTTGTTATTTACAAGCAATGATGAAAACTTCACGTTATGTATACTATCTGGGAGTGCGAAGGAAAAATCTTCCAATTTCAAAGTAATATCCTCGAATAATCCAGTGAAATTTTCCCTTGTAGTCATTGAAGAGTCAAGAAATAATCCACTTACACCAAGATCAAAATTGGTTTTGATAGATTGGACATCATTTTCTCCGACCACATAGTTAATGGCCAGCTGAGAATTCAACGCATCTATTCGCTGAATGCTAATCTCTTCAATCGATTTTGGCAAGTCGTTCCCAGTCTTCAAATTCTTGTTCCGCTTCTTCTCGGATGACTTAAATCCACGGATGACATTCAGATTAATCTGACTTCCATCTACGGAGAGTTGATTCAATTTAAGCTTGTTATCAAAGAGGAAAGATTGCAAATCCACCCCTTGAAATGCTACACGAGGCAATTTGACTTCAAATTCAATCTTGCTTTGGATAGCCTTTGAGGGGAAAAGCCGAAGGTTATCGATAAAAATAGTTTGTGATTTTGAATTGTAGTTGAGCTTATCGGTTCCGATCTCATAACTTCCTCCAGCCACGCTGAACGCATATTTTTTCAAACTCAAGTCAATCTCATCTGAGAAAAAAGTCCGGTCATTGGCTGATAGCTTGCCTCGCTCGATCAAAAATCCCTTCAAGCTTAAGGAAAGGCTATCCTCACTCAATACGATATCCCTATTGCCGGAAAAATTCTCATATCGGACTCTTCCATCACTAAAGCTGACCGAATCAATGCTGATATATGAAAAATAAGACGCTAGCAAATCACCAACCTCCCCTGCTGAATCAAATTGATCAAAAGATTTATCCTGCTCCTTTTTCTTCCGAAAGCGAGCAAATTCAACAATTGGTGCGGGAATCAATATTTGGTTAATCATGAGCTTCTCATCCCAGAAAGCCGCCTTCAAATCTATTCCCTCGATCCGAAATTCAGGTATTTTCACATTGATGACCACTGTTTTATTATAGTTGTCCAACACAGCAGTAAGTGAATCGGGACTTTCTGGTCTCAAGGAGAAATCTTGAATTAAAATAAGAGATTTTTTCGAATCGATAATCACTTTTCCCGCTAAGAACTCATGTAGATTATCCCGTAGCTTAAGCCGGTATTTATCTAGACTTAAGACCATTTCATTCGCTAAAAAGATATCCTGAATAGATGACTTCAGGTTAGGCTGAATCAAGACATCTTCCAATAAAAGACTGAAACTCTCGAAACCAACGTCATTGCTTCGGATTCCAGCTTCGTCCGTAAACTGAACTTTGCCATCTTTCAAATCTACTCGCTTGATTACCACGACATCCATATAACCTTGGAGCAACTCAGAAGCCTTACCCTCCTTGAAAGATTTTTTCTCTTGCCCATTCAATTCAGTGAATTCCACTTTTGGTGACTCGATGATCAATTCATCCATTTCCAATCTACCTTCATTGTAAAAACGTTTCAGGTTCGCATTGTTCAGCGAAAGCTTTGGCAAAGTCAATCGAATAATGTTATCCAAGTCCAAATTAGTCAGCGCATCTGCTCTAGGTTCGATTCGAAGGTTCTCGACTAGTAATTCGTCTTTAAATGATGATAAACTAACCCGATCCCCATAAATGACATGTACCTCATCCGATAGATATAAACTTGCCTTTCTAATATCCATCGACGCCTCTTGCCCATAAAAAAATTGATTGGATTTCTTAGCTTGATTTTTTCCCAAATAAAATTTGATCATGTTGAAATTCAAATCAGCAATCTCAATTCTATTTTTTAACGAATCGTTAAAATCTGAAGTCAGAAACCTCCCCTTTACCACCGAAAGTTCTTTGACTTCAATGGATTCTAATATTCCATCAATTAATTCATTCAAATCTCCAGTGGCGGTATTATCACGCAATTTACTATTCCTCCGCTCCACTTTGAAATCTGGATTAGTCAGTACGATCTCATCAATCATTACTTGAGAGGTCATAAAAGCATTATTAAGATCCACATTTCCTACTCTCAGATCTTTGAGCGAGACCTCATAGTACGCTTTACTAGCCTTAGTTCGATCTGGTGTAAGCTGTACTCCCCTTAAATCAATTTTATTTTCCAGAGAACTGACTTTTACGCTTATTGCTGAGATTGTATGTACTCCGTCGGGAAGTGGGAAATTGACATTTTCGAGCTCGAATTCAAATCCTTTTGCATTAAAGGGCGTCTTCCACTCTTGTCGAGTAGCCCAATTGATATCTTTTACAATCAACTTGGTATTCTCTGCCCGTAGGGAATTATTGCTTAGAAAGTTTAAGAAGAAGAGGTCGGCATGGATAATTTCAATTTCATGAATATATACTCCCGCAAATCTAAATCGATCAATACTTTTCCTAACTTCATTTTCTAAGGCTTTTACTCGAGACTCTATTTGGGGATCAAATGCAGCATCATTATCATATTGCTCCCTTGAAGGTATATCCATACTAAGATTCGGATTGTCAATCTCAATCTTTCCAATGGAAACTATCCCAGAGGAGAAACTATACCAGAGACTTTTGATTGCAAGCTGATCCAAGTAAAGATCAAAAAGCACCTGATCCTGTTGATCCACTCCAGCATTCACTGGTTTTAGTACGATTCCATCTAGAAATAATCCCCTACGAATAAGCGAAAAATTCACCCGATTAAAATCAACTTCATAAATCCCCTTTGTGGATTGATTTATTTGAATTCTAGTCCAATTGGCAAGTAAAAGGTTGGAGCCAAAATAAACTACAAACTCTAAAAACAGGATCGACAAAAAAACAATAGTGAGAAATCTCACTATTTTTTTACGAACTGGATACTTAGGTTTTTTTATTTGGGGCGCTGTACTCATTCATAGAAATTTTTAACAAAATACGTAATTCACATCTATTTGAAACGAAAAAAGCAGCACATAAGTGCTGCTTTTACAGAATTGCTGTAGGAGAAGGATTCGAACCTCCACGAGGTGGTTAGGCGATAGTTCGGATGAATTATGCTTTATGCTAAGTTCCTCACCCCCGAGACAGGAGGGCTTGTCTGCCAATTTCAACACCCTACAAGTTGACCAATCTAGCTTATTTTGTTTTCTTTGCTTAAATCAGGAAACAGCTAATATTTTTCTGAAACACTAAAATCCTATTAACTCGAAATTAGAAATACAATTGGTTTATTAAAAATTTGGCAACAAAAATTTTATTTATTTACAGTATTCGTACTAAAAGGAGTATTTATTTCACTAATTAAAATTAAAAATCCAATGCTGTTGATTGATTATGGATTTAGTAATGATTGTAATCCCGAATGTTAGTATGAAAATGAACTAATCAGCAGAATAATTCATAAGGGCCAAAAGGACATAAAAAAACCATGAAACAAAATTTCATGGTCTTAGTCAATTAACAATAAACCCAAAATAACCTGCTGTAGGAGAAGGATTCGAACCTCCACGAAGTAGTTAGGCAAATTTACGAGCTCAGTAAATGCTTTATCCCAGTGACCTCACCCCCGAGACAGGAGGGCTTGTCTGCCAATTTCAACATCCTACAGTGTAGCTTAATGTACTTAAGAAAATCAACCTTGTGTTGCATTTTTCTAATACTTCAAAGATAGCCGGATGATCTGTTTATTAAAATTATTTCAACAAGAAATCTAATTTTTTACAGTATTTTTAATGGAATCGATTGAGAAATGCCGATACTGTAATTAATTGACTTTTTTATAAGCTAGATTGACAGATCTTCAATGGTATGCTTTAATTTTAATGATTCATCAGATATTCAATCGTTTTTATGCATATAATTTAATAATAAATACTATTTATTATAATTTCGTTAAAATTTAGCTATTCATACGTGACGTAGTTTCGCCATTTTTCGAGCGCACCCTCAAAATCAGGAGGAAGAGGTACTTCAAAATAAAGCTTTTCCTTGCTAACGGGATGGATAAAACCTAGAGATTTAGCGTGTAAAGCTTGTCTTGGAAGAATCTGAAAACAATTGTGAACAAAGGCTTTGTACTTAGAAAACTGAGTTCCTTTCCGAATCTTATCTCCACCATAGGTCGCATCATTGAAAAGCGGATGGCCAAAAGATTTCATATGCACGCGTATCTGGTGTGTCCGCCCCGTTTCCAAATTACATTGAAGCAATGAAATATAACGCAAACGCTCTATTACCTTCCAATTAGTCACGGCATGCTTGCCATAACTTCCATCCATAAAGACATCCATGACTTTACGATTTTTGGCACTCCTTCCCACATTCCCAGTTATAGTTCCTAATTCGCCCTCTGGCTCTCCCCATACTAAAGCCAGGTAAGTCCTTTCTATTGTATGATGAAAAAACTGTGCTGCAAGATGAGTCATAGCAGTCTCTGATTTGGCAATAACCAAAAGACCGGATGTGTCTTTGTCTATCCGATGCACCAAACCCGGTCTACCTGCATTGCCTTTCATTTCGGGCAAATTCTGAAAATGATAAACCAATCCATTGACGAGCGTTCCCGTCCAGTTGCCTTGTGCCGGATGGACAACCATACCGGAAGGCTTATTTACCACCATTAAGTGCTGATCCTCATAAATAATCTTCAGATCAAGGTTTTCTGGAATGATCTCCGTATCGCGTCGAGGCTTTTCAAAGAGAACCTGAATATCATCTTCTGGCTTAATCTTGTAACTACCTTTTGTATTTTCACCATTTACTTTAATAGAACCAGAATCAATGGCTTGTTGAACCCGACTTCGCGTAGCAAAAGCCACTTTGTCGGTCAAAAACTTATCAACTCGGATTGGTGACTGACCTTTATCAACAATAAAACGATAATGCTCATATAATTCTAACTCTTCTTCTTCGATGTCGTCGTCGGCTTGCATGCTCATGTTGCAAAAATAAGATTATTAACTTTAAGAATCCGTTGAAATCCTGTTATCCATGCTTGAAGCCCTTCCAATCGTTAATCAATCGCTGCATCATCCCGTTTTAGAGGCTAAAGGAGTGTTTTTGGCAGTTAAGCGCCTAGATTTAGTTCATCTTTCCGTTGCTGGAAATAAGTTTTACAAGCTAAAGTATAATCTTGAAGCGGCAGTTTCGAATCATTTTGATAAGATTCTAACTTTTGGAGGTGCCTATTCCAATCATATTTATGCTACAGCTGAGGCAGCCAAAGTAGTAAATCTCAAATCAATTGGGATCATCCGGGGTGAGCGGGTAGAACCACTAAATCCTACCTTGGCTCATGCAGAATCATTGGGAATGGATTTACACTTTGTCGATCGATCTACCTATAAATTAAAAAAAGAAGCAAGCTTGCTAGAAGATGCGGTGAAGAAATTTGGGTCATTTTACCTCATCCCCGAAGGTGGCACAAATGAACTTGCAATAAGGGGAACCTCCGAAATCTTGAAGCCTGAGGACAATTCCTATTCTCATATTACTACTTGCATTGGCACGGGAGGAACCTTTGCAGGGATGATTAATTCCCTTTCCAGAGGACAGAAGATTCTTGGTTTTTCTTCGCTCAAGGGTAATTTCATTCATGCAGAAATTAAAGAATTATTAGAAAGTCATCAAATCAATAGCGAAGGTGATCATCAGATTTTCGATCAATTCCATTTTGGAGGTTACGGGAAGTACAATCAGGAGTTGATTGACTTCATCTGGTGGTTTTTTGAAAGCTTTGGAATAGTCCTCGATCCCATCTACACTGGTAAAATGATGGCTGGAATATGGAAATTGATAGACGAAGATTTTTTTCCCATTGGGTCAAAAATTCTGGCTATTCACAGTGGAGGACTTCAGGGTAATACCGGATTTACAGCGCGCACAGGAATTAAGCTCCCGTCTCTTTCAAGGTAAAAATATCATCCGCTTCTTGGGGATGAATGACCAGCACATTTGCCAAAACAAGCCGAACCAAAGTTTTCGAAGCGATGAATTTTGGTAGCTTGGCCAACAGTGCATATTCTTTTAAGGTAATCTTACCAGTCTCCTGCATCGCTTTCATCAGTAATTCCTCTTTCCAACTGTAGGTGAAAATCGTATCTCGTTGAGCTTTTCCCCTGCGCAATACTTCCCATACTTCTCGACTTGCCTGTACACTGCGATCCGCAACCCGAATAAAGGCTTGTTTGCGGTCTTTTTCTTTCAAATAATGAGGGCGATCACTGCTTAAGGGAATTTTAAAAACTGCAACTCCTTTTTTCTCATTTAGCTTAATCAAAAAAACTTCGTAGGCCAACTGAGGAAAGATCAACTCACGAATGGCTTTTTCCATCACGAAGATCTCTTCTTCGATAAAACGCTGTCCACTCACCGTACCATCATCATCCACACCAATCAGCAAATTACCCCCTACAGTATTGGCTAAAGCAATCAGCTCTCGGACGATTTTTTCTGGATAGGTTGCTTTTTTCTTGAATTCAATTTTCAATCCCTCCCCTTTTGATGCGAGTATTCTGATGTCCTGAAGTGTCATTTTTTTACAATTATTTCAAAAACATGCCTATTAGCCTACACCTAATTTCAATTGTTCCAATCGGGCTTTTTGTGACTGCCAATCATCTCTAAGCCTGGCTGCCTCCATGAAGTTGAGCTCTTTTGCTGCTTTTTCCATTTGTTTTTGAGTCTGCTGAATCAATTTTTCCAACTTATCCTTGCTCAAATACTGGACCACTGGATCCGCTGCCATACTCCCCTCTCCTGGCATTGGCTCCGCGTAGAATTTCGCATTCTTCTTAGAATCGGCCACTTTCGTTTGTCCCAAAATTTTGTCTCGGGATTTTATAATAGTAGTTGGCGTAATGCCATGTTCGGTATTGTATTCGATTTGAATGACTCGTCTTCGCTTAGTCTCGTCCATCGCTCGCTCCATGGAACCTGTAATTTTATCAGCGTACATAATCACTCGTCCTGCCGAATTTCGAGCTGCTCTACCGATTGTCTGTACCAAGCTTCGCTCATTTCTCAGGAAGCCTTCTTTATCTGCATCAAGAATTGCAACCAAAGAAACCTCTGGCAGATCCAAGCCTTCTCGTAATAAATTAACCCCGACCAGGACATCAAAAACACCGAGTCGAAGTTCTCTCAGAATCTCAACTCGATCAAGGGTCTTAACTTCAGAATGAATGTAACGGGACTTAACGCCGGCACGCTCGAGGAATTTTTGTAGCTCCTCAGCCATGCGCTTAGTCAGCGTAGTCACTAATACTCTGGCATCAGTTTTTATAGTTTGGTCGATTTCTTCCAGTAAATCATCGATTTGATTCTGACTTGCGCGTACCTCTATCGTAGGATCCAAAAGTCCCGTTGGTCGAATAATCTGCTCCACCACTTCCCCTTCAGTTAATGCAAGTTCATAATCTGCAGGCGTAGCGGAGACATAGACGACTTGACCGGCTAAGTCCTCAAACTCATCAAATTTCAGAGGACGGTTATCCAAAGCCGATGGAAGCCGGAATCCGAAGTCCACCAGATTTACCTTTCTAGACCGGTCACCACCCCACATCGCTCTTACCTGCGGCAGAGTGACATGACTTTCGTCCACAACCAACAAAAAATCATCCGGGAAATAATCCATCAGACAGAAAGGCCGCATCCCTGGCGCTCTGCGATCAAAATATCGGGAATAATTCTCCACTCCTGAGCAATAGCCCAATTCCCTAATCATCTCCAGATCAAACTCTGTGCGTTCCTGAAGCCGCTTCGCTTCCATGAATTTCCCCTCCTTTTCGAAGAAGTTCACTTGGGCCACCATGTCATCCTGGATCTCTTTGATTGCAGTATTGATGGTATCGCGACCAGTCACGAATAAGTTTGCAGGAAAAATAGAGATGATTTTTTCATCGTTAAGCTTCTTTCCAGTGGCTGGATCAAAACGCTGAATCGCCTCGATCTCATCCCCCCAAAAGAATATCCGATATCCCCAATCAGCATAAGCCACAAAAATATCTACAGTATCCCCTTTAACTCGAAAGGTCCCATGAGTCAGCTCTTGCTGTGTCCGACTATAGAGAATATCCACCAGCTTGAAGAGCAATTGGTTTCTCGGAATTCGGTCACCCTCCTGTAATCGGATAATATTCTTTGCAAACTCCTCTGGATTTCCTATTCCGTAGATACACGAAACAGAGGCCACAACGATGACATCTCTTCTGCCCGTCAACAGCGATGAGGAGGCACTGAGTCTCAGCTTTTCGATCTCCTCATTGATCGAGAGATCTTTTTCTATGTATGTCCCTGAGCTGGGTATAAAGGCTTCTGGCTGATAGTAATCGTAGTAGGATATAAAATATTCAACTGCATTCTCTGGGAAAAACTGCTTGAATTCTCCGTAAAGCTGTGCCGCAAGTGTCTTATTATGACTAAGAATCAGTGTTGGCTTTTGTACTTGCTGAATCACATTTGCCACAGTGAAGGTCTTTCCAGATCCAGTCACACCTAACAATACTTGGGATTTGTCCCCATTATTAATGCCTTCGACCAGTTTTTCGATCGCTTTTGGCTGATCGCCTGTAGGCTGATAATCTGACGTAAGTTTGAATTCCATGTGATTACTTGAACTTACCCAACACCATTACCCTATCCAAAAGTTTTCCATGGGCAAAAATTTATTGCCCACCCAGTCGATATTTACCGATATTATAATATAAGTAGTTGGTACGAAGAATAATGACTAGAAGAATAGGTATTAGACTTGGATGAAAAGACTGCCAGCCTAAAATCCAAAACACTATTGCTGCATCTGCCATGATCAAGGCAAAGAGTAAATACTTTCGAACCCATGGGGCAAGTGTCTTGGACCAAAGTCCTATGACTAACAGAATATGTCCCGGGAAGGCCCAGAGGATATTCCAATTCCACTTGGTAGCAGTGTGCGCTGTAGCAAACCACAATAAAGTGACTACGATACCAGCTAGTCCCAACAAACCAAAAAAGGCCAGATCAAAGCCAATAAGTAGTTTTTTCTTTTTAAAACCTATAAATGTAATCGCTGTGAAAATGGTCAAAATCAGCCAAAAAATCCAATAGGGATTAAATGCTCCAATTGATTTTTCTTCTTTTGGAAATTCAATAATCACGAGGGTCTCCTTCACCAAAGGTCGTGTGGGACCATCTCCTTGAATGTCTGCCCGGGCAAAGGACTCGAACATGTAATCCGGAAGAAACTGCTCTTGCAGTGGGGTGGCATCCACATCGATCACAGCTCCTAATGCCAAATCTATTCCCAGGTCTGCCCAGGGCAGTGAATACACATACTCATCGATAAGATTTCGAAAAGTCTTTTGGTCGGGTTCCTTCACTTCATCTCTCCAGATAAGCTTATCACCCAATACCAGATCCACTGCATCTCGGATCCGAGTGGCGCAGTTGTCATAGAAGAAGTCGTAGCGATAGAACCGTCGCTCTGGCTGGTAATTGATCTGAAGAAACTCCAGCATGTAGTCCGTCTGCTCTGGATTCAGATCAAGGATTTGCTCTTTGATCCCACGGCCCTGACGGTCATATTCGGCGACAAAAGCCGCAAATGTACTGACCGAAAGCATGTAGTCCAGCTTGCCTCGTACAAACTTCCCGTAAAAATTAGGCGTATTAAAATCGAAGGTGCCATAGTTGAATACGTAGTCCTTACCGCTGGACTTCTCCAGCACCCGAATCGCCGAGTGACCAAAGGCCGAATAAAGCTCATCTCCCGGATCAGCAGTCAACAGAGAAATCTGGTGGGCTTGCCCCATAACTGGACCTAATCCGCTGAATATCAGTAAAAAAAATAAGGTTATATATTTTTTTGATCGGATCATTATTTTTAAATTATAGTATCTTTTTAGACTACTTTTCGATGGTTACCAGGGTCAAGACGCTGTCCCATTTTTCTTTTTTCAAATGCCGAATATACTTCATATTCTTGGCAGTTTTAATCTGTTGCCTACCTGCAAACCTTATTCTAGCTCAGGAAATCAACTCCTTCAAAACTATAGGCTCGGGGAATTATGACAATCCTACAATTTGGGAGGTGTTTAATGGAGTGAGTTGGGGGGTGAGTTTAGTCCAACCTAGTTTTATGAACGACATCTATATCGATCAGAAACACTCAGTAACTTTGACCGCAAACGAGCAAGCGAAAAGTGTGTTTATCAATGCTGAAACCGGAGCAGACCAAAAGTTAAACCTCTCGGGATTCGCCTTAGAGATCTATGGATCGCTCAACGCATTCGCTGGTGCCGCTCCTGGTACACCATCAGGAACTTGGAACAGTCAAAATTGGATTGGGGATTTGATCGGGAGCAGGTTAATTTTTAGGGGAACCTCGAGAACAATTATCAGAAAAAATCATTGGAGTGGATTCACCACTAACAGTAGGTATAGCATCATTATTGATCCGGGAATTGGTCAGGAACTGACTATCGAAGCACCCTTCAAGGCGGTACAATTTACCATTCGCTCGGGTACTTTAGTCCAAAAGTTAGACAGCTCTGTCAATCCGGCGGTTTGTGCTTCAATATCTTTCAACACCGAGACCACTGTTTATGGCGTTGGCCCTTTTGGGACATTAATAATTGAAAATGGCGCAAAATTTATTTCACAGTGTAATGCAGGAATTCTATTTCGATCTGCTTCAGGATCGATCAGCGCCGGTTTAGTAGATTTACAATCTGGCGGAGAATTGATTTTGGAGGGATCAAACCCGAGAATGGAGGCTGCAACTTATCAGTTGAATGGGACTGTGATTTTTAGAGGGGGAACAATTCCAAAAACATTCCTGACTAGTTCATTTTCGGATGCCGGGACTCCTAATCGAGTGACAAATTTGGAGCTTCGAGGAAATCAAAATCTAAGTCTTCCCGGTACTTTTTTCGTTCAGGGAGATCTGATTCAATCTGGTTTGGGAGCAATCTTAACAAGCCCGACTGATCTCCATTTTGTTGGAGGTTTAACCCAAAACATCAGTGGATTTGCTTTGACAAGTCAGAATTTAATTGTGAATAAATCAGGCGGAAGAGTCAATTTGAATCAGAATCTGGCTGTCACTCAAACTTTCTCCATGGTCAGTGGGATTGTGAATTTCAACGATAACAACCTCTCTATAAACAGTTCCTCAATCGGAGGATTAGTCTATACTTCAGGGTCTTGGGAAAGGCTGCGAGAGGTCCAATACCTTTCCTTACCAAGTATCCTAAATGCTTCAAATGCAACATTCCCTTTTGCAGACCGACATCAAAAAGGAATTCGAAGTGTAAAACTTTTAGGAAATACGGGGCGGGAGGATCTTCAAATTCGATTTACTGAGTATCTCGGTGCAGAATATAATTCCAATTTTAATGACAATGATGGCACCCCTATACTATATCGATTATACAGCTATTTCTCCTTTTTTGGTATGACTGCCAATTCCAATCCGCTCGAACTGCGCATTTCTGCGGATAACTTAATCGTCGATCAAGTGGATGATTTGCGGATCGTGGCTACTGGCTATGCGGCTCCGGGTACCCATTTGCCAGGTTTGGACCCTGTATTACTTTGGGCACGCAGAAGTTTGACTTTTTCTCAGTTGGAAGGGATAAATTATACTGTAGGAAGCTTTCGTACCCTGAGTATCTTACCGGTAACTTGGTTAAGTTTCGATGGTCAGCGAAAGTCAAAAGAAATACAGCTTACTTGGAAAGTAGCTGCTGATATTGCTGAGAGTACCTATGAAGTCTTTCGCTCTGAAAATGGATTTACCGACTGGAAAAATATTGGATCATTGACTAATCAGAAAAATTCAGAGATCCCTGTTTACCATCAATTTTCTGACCTTGATTCTTACCCGTTCCAGAATTACTACTACCGAATCAAGCAAACTGATCTCTTACCCGGAAGCTCTTGGAGTCAAGTGATTCTTATCAAAGCACTACTCACCGCTACACGTTCTATTCAAATTTCTCCAAACCCTTATTCTGGAGGTTCCATTCGAATAAATATTCCGGCAGAGCTAGATTTCTTACAGTCCGAACTTACGATTCTTGATTTTGCAGGAAAATTATATTTCCAAGGATCATTTAATCAATTAACCTTGGAGCAGCGATTACTGCGTTTACCTACAGGGATTTACCTTATCCGAATTGACAATTCTGAATCCGCAGTACATATCCGATGGATCAAGCGGTAAAGAATCGGCTAAGATTTGAAGCGGAGAGCGATCATTTCTCCCATTTTTTCTAACTTCCGTTTCGGAATAACCCCAACTGATGACCTTTCTTCTAGTCTTACTGAGTGTTGCTATTCTGGTCTTGCTGATTGTCTGGGCCAAGCTGAATCCTTTTCTGGCCTTCCTGATCGCTTCGATTTCGGCCGGTTTCCTACTGGGTCTTCCTGCCGATCAGATCGCCAGTTCGGTGCAGCGGGGAATGGGCAATCTGCTAGGAGACCTAGTCATCGTGATCGTGATGGGTGCCATGCTCGGCAAGCTAGTCGCCGAGTCCGGTGCTGCCCAGCGGATCGCCGGTACGCTGATGCAGATCTTTGGAGAGAAGTACATCACTTGGGCTATGTCCCTGACCGGGCTGATCGTGGGGATTCCACTCTTTTATAATGTGGGCTTTGTGCTGCTGGTCCCTTTGGCCTTTACGGTGGCTTATCAGTACAAGATTTCCGCAGTATATGTGGGGATTCCCTTATTGGCAGCCTTGTCTGTAACGCATGGATTTTTGCCACCGCATCCTTCTCCTGCTGCACTAGTTGCACAGTTTGATGCCAATATGGGATTGACCTTATTCTATGGATTTTTGATTGCTATTCCTACCATCATCATTGCAGGTCCAGTCTTTGCCCAGACGCTGAAAAATATCGAAGCAAAACCGCTGCAAACTTTCCAAGCGGAAACCAAACCAGAGTCCGAGCTTCCAGGCCGGGCAAATAGCTTTCTGACTGCTTTGCTGCCAGTCTTCCTCCTTATTGGCACGACTGCTTTGAGTCTGAATACACCTGAGGATAGTCCATCTGCTAACCTGATCGCATTCATCTCCGATCCTGGAATCGTGATGCTGCTATCTGTTTTGGTGGCGACTTACACGCTGGGGCTTAGACAAAAATTCAGCATGCCTCAGCTTATGGATAGCTATACCACTGCTACCAAAGACATTGCAATGATCCTCTTGATCGTCGCCGGGGCTGGATCTTTGAAGCAGATCTTTACTGACACTGGTGTAAGTCTGGTGATCGCAGAAAGCTTGCAGACTTGGGATATTCATCCCTTGATTTTGGCTTGGATTATTACAGCGATCATTCGCGTCTGTGTGGGTTCGGCGACTGTGGCTGGCTTGACTACTGCCGGGATCATCGCGCCACTGGTCACGACTATGAATGTGGATCCAAACTTATTGGTACTAGCTATTGGGGCTGGAAGTTTGATGTTTTCCCATTTCAATGACGCTGGCTTCTGGATGTATAAGGAATTCTTCAATGTAAGTATCACAGACACCATCAAATCCTGGTCATTCATGGAGACCATCGTAGCAGTCATCGGCCTGATAGGCGTTCTTATATTAGATCTTTTTATTTAACTTAAATCTTATCAAATACACATGGAAACTCCAGAAAGCAATTTTGAAAAACTAGGACTTGAACTCCCTCCAGCACCAACACCGCTGGGAATTTACAAGCCTTGTTTGGTTATTGGAAATCAACTTTACCTCTCCGGACACGGTACGGTCCAATCTGACGGAACAGTAATCATCGGTCAGATTGGCAAAGACCTCACTCCAGAGGAAGGTAAATTAGCTGCCCGTCAGGTTGGCCTAGCCATGCTTGCTACAATCAAAGCAAATCTAGGTACACTTGATCGGGTGAAGCGCGTCATCAAAGTTTTTGGAATGGTGAATTGCGAATCAACATTTTTATTACATCCCTACATCATCAATGGTGCAAGTGAACTATTTGCTCAGGTCTGGGGAGAAGAAAATGGAATAGGTGTCCGTTCTGCGGTAGGATTGGGATCTTTACCTGATAATATCCCTGTGGAAATCGAAGCGCTGTTCGAACTCCACGAGGAGGCTTAAGGCTAGAAGGAGACTCTAAAAGGTGAGTGGCTTATATCCCAAAGACTACGGCGAGGATGGTTTTCTACCTTTGTTGATCAGTATGAGACAGACTGAGCTGATAGAGCTTAAGGCTGAACTAGCGCTTTGTAAGAATGGAATATACTGAGGACATCTTTGACGTAATTCACGGCAAGATGTCCTTTAGCAAATCCACTTTTTACGATAGGGTCCTTATAATATTTGGGGTCACTTTTCAAGGCCAAAAATTTAGAAACCTCCAGCCAGCTGTGTGTATCTTTCCCATATTTGATGGTCAATCTCCAAGCATCTTCTACATGTCCATGACCAATATTATAGGAAGCCAGGATGAATTTTAATCGCTCGTTTGTATCGGGTACACGTTCGATCCAAAACTTGTCCAAGTAGCGTAAGTAGCGAACTCCACCAAGTAACGATTGAGCTGGATCACTTGGATCATTCACACCAAAGCGTTCTAGGGTTACAGGCATCAATTGAAGCAGACCTTGGGCTCCAGCGTAAGACAGGGCCGTTGTGTCAAATCGGGATTCTTTATATACTAGCGAGGCCAAAAGCCTCCAGTCCCAGCCTAGCTGCTGAGCACCCTCTTTGATAATTTCATCATACTGAGAGATTTTATTTCCCGCCAATGAAGAAAAAGGGCTGGTATTTCGAAAGTAAGAATTCTTGGAATTGAGGAAATATTTCGCGTAAAGAATCGGTATAAAACGCTTTAGTTTGTCAGTTAACCAATTATCCAGTTTTTCTAAAAGGATTGGCGAATTGTCTCTGACTACCCAAGCAACTTGGCCTTCATTGCTGACTTTCCAAGAAATATCCAAATTATCATATAGGGTGGCATTAGCCAAGGCAATATTTTGATCGGCAACCGTCCATTTGATTTTCCCCGTCACCACTTGATCAATGAGCGCCTCTTCACGTTCAGCAGCTGGCAGGATGGTGACCGAGAGCTGAAGAGAGTCTTTCACCTGGTACAACTGAGAGGCGTAAGTAGTTCCTTGTCTCACATAGATAGTATCTTGTCCCAAATCAGCCCAATTTTTGATCTTTTCTGAGCCCTTTATACCGACCAGCACGCTATTCATTTTTCCCAAAGGAATCGAAAAAGATGAGCCAGCAGACCGATTGGGATTTTTCTCTAAATTCATAGCAATCAGATCAACTTTACCACTTTGGAGGTAATTGAACGCAAGATCGATATCTGAAACCAATACTAACCTAAGTTGTACATTCAATCGCTTGGCCAAATCCCGAAGCAGCTCATATTCATAGCCCATTCGTCTGCCTCGATAGATGTAATAGCCCGCAGTGTTGTTATCGACAGCCGCGCGGATAAAACCTCGCTTTTCAATCCCCGGTAAATCAAGGATGTAAGTTTCCTTCCCAAACTTCACCCCGAGACGCTTCTCCAAAAAGGTACATTGAACCCCTAAAACCAAGAGTATAGCAATAAAAATAACCAGGATCGATGCTCTTCTCATTAAAGTGGGTGATTGAAACCCAGAATGTTGCAAAAATCAATCGGCAAAAGCTATGCCAAAGGAAAAATAAGGTAATCGTTGAAAAAAGCAAAAAAAATGATGTTCCGATTCTCGGTTAGATCGGCATTGACTAGTTAATTCTCTTTTGGAATCTGAAATTCCTCAAAGCTATTTTGGAAAAAGATCTTTCCAGTAAGTCTCCGAAGTTCGATTTCCTGCTCTTTGATATTGAAGATTGAAGTGATCAGCCGATTCTGAGCAGTCAGCAAATTGACCTGAGCATCTCTGAATTCCAGATAAGAAGAAATACCTAATCGAAATCGTTCCAAGGCAATTTCAGTACTTTCCTTTGCGACTTGATAATTCTTTTTCTCTACTTCCAACAGGCTTTTATTATTCACATAGGTATTGTGTGACCGGTGAATATCTGATCTAAGTTGAATCTCAAACTGTTCAGTCGCATAGCCTTGCAGTCGCTCCTGCAGTCGGGCATTTTGAATCCGACGTCTCAACGTCAGTCCACTGAAAAGATTGATAGTAATATTTCCACCTCCATTGAATCCCTGTCGCTGGTTTTGGAGCAAGAATCCAGCGTCAGAGCTGAAAGTATTGTTCACGTAATTTCCATTTAGATTCAAGATTGGAAGTCTGGAGGCCTGAAGCTCTTTCATTTGCAGGAAAGCAACATTTTCAGCCCGCTGCGCTAGGAGGAGATTTTTATTTTCCATAAGCGCATTTTCCTCCAGCTCTAGCAGCAAGAGTGGCTCCCCAATCAAGATGGTATCTTTGACAGTAAACTTCTGATCCGGCTGCAAAGCCATCAGCTCATTTAAATTAACTCGTGCATTCTGAATGACCTGCTCCTGAGTTAGCAACAGTGTCAGATCCGAGTTGTAATCCACCTTTGCAGTCAGAAAATCTCGTTTCCCCGCACCGCCAAGTTCATACTGTGCCTGCGCAATATCTAATCTGGACTGACTGAATGCTAGGGTATTTTGCAATACTTCGTAGCGTTGAAGCTCCAATACCAGTCGGTAATATGCTGAAGAAATACCAGCAACTGTGTTTTCCACAACAACTTTTGATTCCAGTTCGCTGATCTCAGTAAGCTGACCCAAGCGTTTTATGACAACAAAGCTTTCAGGTCTGAAGCCATATATCGCAGCTAAAGAAAAGTTTTCATTATCAGTTTTGGCTCCATCAATCTGACGTGGCTCTGGTTCATTTCGAAATCTCTGTTCCACATCCTCTTTGCTGTAGCTTCTCAAATACGTCGCATCCACTCGCGGCATAAATAGATCTCCTTTACCGATCCGCTCTTCGCCTTTACGAATTGTAATGGTTTCGATCGCTATTTTAATCTGAAAATTATTTTCCAATCCCAATTGAATTGCTTTTTCCAAGTCAAGTGCTTCTTCACTTTGGGCAAATAAGCTTGTTCCAATTATGCTCAATAAGAACAATAGGCTAAGTTTCTTCATCAAATTCGTGCTAGTCTGGCTTCTTTAGAAGTCAAGTAGGTATAAATTGCTGGGATAATAAATAACGTTAAGATAGTTGCAAAAGCTAGCCCTCCAATTACGGTGGCACCCATGGGTACACGGCTCTCAGCTCCTGCTCCAAGTGCCAAGGCAATAGGAAGAATTCCCAGAATAGTAGATAAACTCGTCATTAAAATCGGGCGGAATCGAGCCACCGCAGCACCAAAGATCGCCTCTTCCACATCCATTCCCTGAGCTTTACGCTGGTTTGCAAATTCGACAATTAAGATACCATTTTTAGTTACCAATCCGATAAGCATGATAATTCCAATCTGACTGAAAATATTTAGGGTAAAATCAAAGATCCACAGCGTAAATAAAGCTCCAAAAAGTGCCAATGGAACAGTAAACATAATCGTCAATGGATCTCTGAAGCTTTCGAACTGTGCAGAGAGCACCAAATAAATTAGAACCAATGCAAAGATGAACGCGAAAAGCAAACTGTTGGAGCTTTCTCTAAATTCCTTAGAAGCCCCTGCCACATCGGTGGAGAAGCTATCATCCAAGACTTCAGCAGCGATTAGATCCATCTCGTCCAATCCATCGCCGATCGTGTACCCTTCTGCAAGGTTAGCAGATACTGTTGCACTCACGAATCGATTATACCGATACAACTGCGGTGGAGTACTTTTCTCCACAACTCGCACTAAGTTATCCAGCTGAATCAGCTCACCATTATCTGCTCGAACATAAAGCATTCGCAGATTTATCGGCTCGTTTCTATCCTCAATTTGCATTTCACCGACGACTTGATACTGTTTTCCATTTAGAATAAAGTAATCGAATCGCTGACCTGAATAAGAAAGTTGAAGTGTACGTGCTATTTCCTGAACTGAAACTCCCACATTTCTTGCTTTTTCCCGATCAATTTCGATCTCCAATTCAGGTTTGGTGAACTTCAAGTTGATATCCGAAAAGATAAATTTTTCGCTTTGTCCTGCCTTTTCCATAAAAGTAGGGATTACCTCTTTCAATTTATCGAGTGTCGGAGCCTGAAGAACATATTGAACGGGTAGTCCTCCCCTACGATCGCCGATTGATTGAGCTTGAGATGCAAAAGCTCTTACCGAGGTGACAGTTCGGAGTTTTTGATTGATCTGATCAAAGATTTGCTGCTGAGATCGCTCACGCTTATCTGCATCGGTAAGAATGAGTCTTAGGAAACCAGAGTTCGTACTGGCAGTACCAAATCCAGGAGAAGTCACAGAGATAATTCTGGACCGCTCCTCTTGGGGAACTTCATCCATAAAGTCTACTACCATTTGATCAATCACCCGATCCATATATCCAAAGGTAGCTCCCTCAGGACCTGACATACTGATTCGGATTTCTCCCCGATCTTCCGTAGGAGCCAATTCTGTTTGGATATTATTAAAGAGTAGATATACTCCTCCACCCATTGCCGCTATCAAGACAAAGGCCATCCACCTGACTTTCATAAAACCAGTTAGCGCTCGATCATATAGATTGTTCAACCAGAGAAATCCTGGCTCAGTCCAATTGTAAAAGGCACTTTGCTTTTCCCTACGCTTCAGCAGTTTGGCGCTAAGCATCGGAGTCATGGTCAAAGCAACAAAAGAGGAAATAATTACTGCCCCAGCGACTACGACCCCGAATTCTTTGAAGAGTCTACCTGTCGTTCCAGTCAAGAAAATTACTGGTAAAAACACCGCCGCGAGTGCCACTGTAGTTGCAATTACTGCAAAGAAGATCTCCTCAGATCCTTTTGCTGCTGCTTCGGCAGGTTTTTCCCCTTTTTCTATTCTGGTATAAATATTCTCAAGCACCACAATGGCGTCATCCACCACCAATCCAATTGACAATACTATTCCCAAAAGTGTCAACACGTTGATAGAGAAATCCATCACGTACATGATGAAGAACACTCCAATCAGTGAGATTGGAATAGTCAGAACCGGAATAAAAGTAGTCCTCCAATCTCTAAGGAAAAGGAAGATTATTGCAACAACCAGTACAAAAGCCAAAACGATTGTCTCTTGTACTTCGGCAATAGAATTACGGATGTATTTGGTGGAATCATAGCCTATCTCCAGGTTAATGTCCGCAGGTAAATCTTTTTTGATGAATTCTATCCTTTTATAAAACTCATCCACGATCTCGATACTGTTTGACCCTGGCAGAGGTACCAAAACCACGATCACCATCGGCACATTATCACTTTTGAGGATAGTACGCTCATTCAAAGCTGCCAACTCTGCGATTCCGATGTCTTGAAATCTGACAATATTGTTTTGATCTTCTTTAATGATCAAATCATTAAATTCCATCGGTGAGCTCAAACGGCTTTTTGTCCGAACGGATAGCTCGATAGTCTCTCCTTCGATTCTTCCGGAAGGTAGCTCCACATTCTCACTTTGCACTCTTTGCAACACATCCAAGGGTGTCACGCCATAAGAAGCCATTTTGAATGGATCCATTTTAAGACGAATAGCATATTCCTTTTCACCCCAGATTTGAACTCGGCTCACACCCGGAATCGTCTGAAGACGCTCTTTGAAAAGATTATCGGCCAGGTAAGAAAGATCCAGTAAGCTCCGGGTGTCACTTTTGACGTTGAGATAGACGATCGGACTTGAATCTGCATCTGATTTGGATACCACAGGAGGCTCGGCATCAGGAGGTAAGTTTCGTTGTGCTCCAGAGACTTTGTCTCGAACGTCATTGGCTGCGGCCTCGAGATCGGCTCCCACATCAAACTCTACTGTAATGTTACTCGTGCCATCATTACTGGTGGAGCTCATGGATTTGATACCCTGAATACCATTGATTGCCTCTTCAAGAGGCTCAGTTATCTGGGCTTCGATGACGTCTGCATTGGCTCCTGTATAAGAAGTCCTCACAGAAATCACTGGTGGATCCACACTTGGATACTCTCGAATACCCAACAGACTGATACCGATCACACCAAAAAGGACGATTACGATCGACATCACAATAGCCAATACTGGCCTATTAATACTCAAACTGGAAAGACTTGCCATTTCAATTTGTTTTAGTGATTTTCAAGAGGGAACCAGTTCTAGCTTGCAGTATTCCAGAGGTCAACACTAGATCGCCTTCTTCCAATCCACTGGTGATTTGTACTTGACTTTCGGTACGGGTTCCGATTTCTACTACTCGTTCTTGAGCCTTTTGATCTTTTCCGACTACAAAGACTTTGTAACCTTGAAGCTCGGGAATAAGCGATTCGGCAGGCACCATTAATGCATCGTTGATTTCTCCTAAGACAAAACGAATCTTCACAAACATCCCCGGAAGGAATTTACCTTCCTTATTGGAGCTCTGGGCTCGTATTTTCAGGGTCCGGGTAGCTGCATCAATCTGAGGCTCAAAAGCGTAAACTTTGCCCTCTACCTCTTGAAGTGTGGATTCACTGGAGAAATAAATAGAAGCACCGACTTTTGCTAGATTAGCGTAGCGCTCAGGAATCGAAAACTCAATCTTTATTGGGTCTAAATTAACAAAAGTGGCAATTTCATCGCCTGTTCCGATCACACTTCCCTCACTGACTTGACGGAGACCCAGTGTGCCATTGAAAGGCGCTCTTACAATTGTTTTTTGGATTTGGGCTTCTACTAATTTCAAGTCTGAAAGTGTCGTATTATATTGATTCAGTACGATGTCGTATTCTACCTGACTGATCGCTTCACGAGCTAAAAGTTGCTTTTGACGATTCTCCTGACTTTCAAAAAGCTTCTGGGTGAATTCCAATTTCTGATGCTGTGCCTGAAGATCATTATCATTCAGATAAAGTAATGGTGTACCCTTGAGGACATATTGACCCTCTTTGAAGGAAATTTTGGTGACTAGTCCAGATACCTCAGGCCTCAAAGATACCGATTCATTGGGCTGAATAGTACCAGTTACATTGAGTTGGTTTTTCAAGGTCTCCTTCTTCAATGTAATCACTGTGACAGGTAATTCTGAGCTTCCACCTGATGGTGGACCCGCTGTAGCAGCAGGACCAGAATTAGTATTACTGCTCCATCTTGGATAGAAGTAAATAATCGCAATAATTGCAACTACTGCTAGGATTAATAGGGTTTTGGTTTGCTTATTCATTTAGAAATATTCGAGCTTATTAACTGTGATTTTGGATAAATGCCAATGAAAGTTTATTGAATTCATCTGGTTGTTCCACATTGACGACATGGCCGCATTTATCAAGAATTTTTAACACTGAGCTTTTATGGGTTTTGATAATAGTTCGTACCGGCTCCAAAAACATCACGTCCTGATCCCCCATCACATATAAAGTAGGAATTCCCAGATCCGACTCTTTGAAATATCGCAGGAGCGGATTGATATCTTTGGTGAGTTTGAACCAGCGAATAAATTCTTTTTGACAAAGCTTCTGAGCCTCTCGAATAAATAAATTTCGCGACTCTGTGCTCCGCTTAAGAGGCATGACCACGAAGGAAAAAATCTTGTAAAGCCAAATAAATGGGATGAAGCGCTTAAATACATTTGCGAAAAACACTAGAAATTGGGATGATATAGTCAGTCTGGTGACGGCTCCGGCCAATACCAGCGATTTTACCCTCCATTTTTCCATTTCGGCTAGTTGGCGTACAATCACCGTACCCAACGAGACACCCATGAAATGAGCAGGTGGGATTTTGAGCTCATCGAGCACTTCAATTATATCTTTGGTCACTGCTGCAAACGTATACTCTTGCTTGTAAATAGCCTCTGGCAGATCAATGGATTTGCCATGACCCCTTAGGTCAATCAATAGCAAGTTGAACTGCTTTTGAAAATCCTTCAGTTGCTTGTACCAGACAGCAGATGAACCTCCGGCACCATGGATAAAAACTACCCATTCTTTACTCGTCGGATGATCAAATTTCTTGTAATACAACATAGAGGCTAAACTCAAAGGGTTTAGAAATGGTTATTTGGTGCAAAATTACATGGATTTCCAGCATATTTTCACATAAAATGTACCGGAGGCAAATCGCAAACATCAAAGGAAAAATAATGGGATACTTAAAAGCTATTTCCCAAAAATCAATCAGCTGCTTTCCATTTCCATCTGAACTCAATAAATTCCCTTCGGTTTAAAGACTTTGCACACTAATTGTCTGGATAATATAGTCCAGCTTGGTAGCTACTTCGGCTGGTTTACTGTCAAAATTTATGGCAGTTATAATATTAATGTATACATCTTTAGAAAATCATATTTCGAATCAACCTTGAAATCTATCGTAAAACCACCTTTTTCTAAAATACTAAGGGAGGCGAATACTTGATTGAGCAGATCTAAATCCTCTATACCGTACAAGTTTAACTTTAATCCGATGAATGCTTCTCCTGATCTACGATTAGGAAAAGCATTAAAATAAATTTCGTGGTTAAAGTTGAAGCCTATTTGAAATCAAATGTAGGTTTTATTGGCATGTAGTACATCTTACCAATACCGACTTTATTTCCTATTCACAATCAAATCAACTGCTCCGTATTTGATAGAAATGTGATACCATAGGGAAGGGAATAATCTTCAGGTAAGAAAGAATTGAATATCATCAACGCAGCAGTTTTTTTGACGTGTTAGATCTCATCTTGATTGGAGAGAAGGAAATGGAAAGATGATCCAAGCTTCAAGGGCTTTGCGAAATAACTAACGCCACTTCGCAAATTAAGTTGCTTGAGATTATTTACTTTGGTCTGACTCCAAACAAAATTGCTATTTGCAGATAAACGGCTCCAAAAACCTTCATCTAAAGCATTCGAGTATACCACCGGCTGGAGATCTACTTATACTTTACCTCCAAGAGGCTTTTCAAGATTTTCTTTATTCTTTCTAAGTGAACTAGTGATTAACTCCTCAGGATCATAGGTACCAGTCGTAGCGTGGAGGGAATTTAGTCTAGTGATGCTTCCATTGTAGTACTTTCCTACGAAGAGAATAATGCAAAAAATTGTTTGCGAGGCAATACGCCTTATCCATGACCGAGAAACTTTAAAATATGGATCTAAATAATCAGGAAGCCTTTATCCATACTTTTGATTTCGCCTACGATCACGTCATTGTTGTTCATGATTAAGCAACCAGCCGGGCCGTGAGTGGCTATTGTGCTTGCTAAAAAAAGTAGGAGTTTATTCACACTTTCAGATTCTGGATCTCTAAATAGTTGATTATAAAGCAAAAAAAGCACCCCAGTCGAGGGGTGCTTTTTTTAATAATTTGATTAGATCGTACTCTTCATGAGTTAGAAAATATATCTAACACCAAATTGCATGCTCCAAGTTGTTCCGAAACCATTAGCATTTTGGAATGGAGTAGTTGGAAGCTCGCCTGAGACTCTATTCATATTCACATTTGGTGCTGTTGAAACAGCTCCAGATCTTGAAAGAATACTCTCAGCCCCGTTTAAGTTTTCCTGAATTCCCCAGTCTTTATTCAACAGGTTCCCAAAATTAGCGATGTCTAAACTAGCCTGTAAGGTGCTTCTTCTAGTACCAATATTGGTGAATATATCCTGTAGGATACGAATATCGAATCTATTCAACCAAGGTCTTAAGAATTCATTTCTTGGAACGTATCCACCGCGGAATTCTTCAAGATCATTATCGGCTACATATTTATCAAACGCAGCACGCTGCTGATCAGCAGTGAAAACAACATTTCCGCTCTGTACGATATTGACAAACTTCAATTCGGCAGAACTTTCCGGTAGGTAAAGTAAGTCAGCAGCAATACCATCACCATTGAAATCATTACCATAAGTATAAGAGAATCTTCCTTGATGGGACCCATTGTAAAATACACCAATCGTAGTAGCGAAATTCTTTGCGTATTCGATTCTGTAAGATAAGTTAGCAATCACTCGATGAGGAAGTGCAAAGTTTGAAATATTTAACACTTCGTCATTAGGGCTATTGATATTTGGGCTAGCTCCCCAAGCTGAATTAGCAGAAGATCCAGCGTTTGCACTGATTTCTTTTGCTTCAGAATAAGTATAATAGATACTTCCTGAAAAACCTTCATAATTTGGCACCGATAGACCAACTGTAGCACTTAAGGCATAACCCTTCAAGTTTGTATTAGTCAAGATAGTTGCATTATTTGCACCCAAAGCTGGATTTGCTGCAACTGAAGTGCCTGGAAGTACCACTTCTCTCGTATCACCTGCATAATTCATCTTGTTAGGAGACACTGCTCTATTTGCGCCAAACTGGTAAACCGCATTGATATCTCTGGTATAAATAAGGTCTGAAGTAAGAACGAAAGGAGAGTTTCCTAATTGGTAATCAGCTCCCAAGGTTGTTCTCCAAACCGAAGGCATTCTGAAGTCTCTATCTACCAAAGCAAATGAGTTTGGCGCACCAGCTTTTGGATTTGAGATGAAAACATTCTCAGCACCTGCAGGAGGATTCTCTACATAATAATAACGCTCAGGTTGGAAGGTTACATTACCAATCCAAGGTGCTACTTCAGTGTAACTTCCTGGCTCAACAGTATTCTGAAGAACACCAGCACCAGTTGGCATATTTGTCAACCATACAAAAGGTACTCGACCGGTGAATATACCTGTACCACCTCTAAGTATTAAGCTTCTATCCCCTTTGACATCATAATTGAAACCAAGTCTGGGAGACACCATCAATCTTGATTTAGGCCAGTTTCCTGAATCATAATTTACTACGCCTCCTTCTGGATTTAATAGATCTAAATTGTTAATTGAAGGATTTTCAGTAAGCTCATTCAAGTAAACCGGTAACTCAAATCTCACACCGAAAGTCAACGAAAGACGATTGTTTACACTGAACTTATCCTGAGCATAGAGTGATGCAATCCCAAAACTTACTCGAGAATAGGTTTCTTGGCCTTCGTAAGGATAAGTCAATCCAAACATGATAGGAGCAACTTCATTAGGAGTTCCAGTGGTCAGGAAATCTTCTACAGAAGCATATCTATAGTAAGAGGTACCGCTTCTCGTGAAGCTATTTCCAAATTTCTGAATTTCAAATGCCGCGCCGGCTGTGATGGTGTGCTTTCCTTCTACATACGTAAGGTTATTGATAAATGAAAAATTATCATTGATCACATCATTGTTGAAAGAGAACAATTCTGTTCCGAATGAAATGTAGTTTCGCTCTCCATCACCTCTACCTTTGTCCCAAATATCTACAAAGGGGAAAAGCTGATCGCTTGGTGTGGTTCTTTTATCCTGGATTTGAGAATAAGTGAATAGAAACTGATTGGAAAATTTTGAGCTAATTGATGAATTAAGTTCCGCAGTAAGAGATCTTACTGAGTTCTCAAAGCCATAACCTGCATTTTCAAAGGCCATTGAGTTTTGAGAAACACGGTTAGCGTCACGTGGAGTTCTTGGTCTTGGCCCAGACGATCCGTTAGTCAACTGATTTGAAATACCCACTACTTGGTTATATCTGACAGCAAGCTTGTTTTTATCGTTGATGTTCCAGTCGATTCTCGCTAGAAACTTGGTGTTATTCTGAGAAGCTTCATTGGCATATCCTTCGTATCTACCTGGCTCATAGCCCCAAACATTTCTCAGGTGGTTTCCAACTGCATCCATTTCACTTCTTCTTACTCTTGAAATGTTATTCTCTGCATCAGCTACACCATTTTCAGATGGTCTCCAAAGGTTTGTACCTGAGGCATTCGCACCTGTTTCTGTTTCTCTTTCTGCATTGATAAAGAAGAATAATTTGTTCTTGATGATGGGACCACCAAGTCTAAAACCAAAATTTCGGGTGGCAGCTTCAACAGACTCAAGTTTATTGTCCCCAATATTTCTACCCTGAAGATCTTGATTTTTGGTGAAATAGTATGCAGAACCTGTAAGTGTGTTACCACCGCTTCGAGTCACGGCATTGATACCAGCTCCTGTGAAACCACTTTGAGTAACATCAAATGGTGCAATGTTTACAGAGATTTGCTCGATTGCGTCAAGTGAGATTGGTTGGGCATTTCCTCCAGGAAGTGGATTACCGCTAAGACCAAATCCATTGTTAAAGTTTGCACCATCAACCTGAAAGTTGTTGTATCTTGAATCCCTACCTGCAAACGAAGTTCCATTTGCCTGCGGAGTCAACCTGGTGAATTCTGTTACAGATCGATTGATCTGTGGCAACTCCATCAATTGCTTAGTGGATATGCTAGTAGAAGTACCAGTTCGGTTAGCGTCGAACTCAGAAGATCTCGTGGCAGATACAAGCACTTCATTTAGTTCTGTACTATCATCTTTCAAACCTGCATTTAGCACATATGGCGTACCTAGATTCAAAACAATACCTGAATAATTGCTTGGCTGATATCCGATAAAGCTAATTTCGATAGTGTAAGGTCCACCGATTCGCATATTTGCAATATTGAATCTTCCATCTAGATTTGAAACGGCACCATACCTTGTTCCTGATGGATTGTGAGTTGCAACTATATTTGCTCCAGGTAACACTTCACCCATTGCATCCAAAACCTGCCCTTGAATCGAGCTGGTGGTTACTTGTGCTTCTAGTTCGCCAAAGCCAAAAGCGAAAAGAACGACAACAAGAATACTTTTTAGTAAATTTTTCCTCATAATTTATTAGTTTTAATTTTATTACGTTGGTTTTAATTACTCACATGCCAAAGGTAAAAGGATCAAATTTCTAGATTGTATAGTCATCGTTAAATTTTTGCACTGAATTTTAACTTTTGTTAACAATTTAGTAACATTGAATTTACGTACTAATGCTGTAAAATTTGAGCTTATTAAAATAATATTCTGATTTTGCCAAAAAAAATATAAGCTTTCAAAATATTCTATGTTTTTGAATAAATGAAGATTATGTATTTGTTAATTTCTATAAAAACAGAATTATATTTGGTTAAATTATTAGTTTGCAACAATAACCTAATCATATTCTAAAATAATCAAAATTATAAATCATTGGCTAAGAGAGGACTAATTTGGTTATACCTGTTTTTGATTGCTACATTGGCAGATATAGCCTTCATTTTGGAAGACAACCTCGACTTCAGGTTTTATTCCAAGCCTGTAATTTTAGCCTCACTAATTGCTTATTTCTTTCAGATTAGCAGACCCGCATTACAGACCCTTCTAGCCAGAGCGATTTTGTCAGCTTTAGTATTTTCCTGGATTGGAGATGTTTTATTGCTCTGGGACGAGTTTTTTATCTTCGGTTTAGGTTCTTTTTTAATAGCTCAGATTTGCTATATAATTGCTTTCAAAGTGGCACAAAAATCCCCTGAGACTATCCTGAGTCATAATTTTATCAAGAATTTTTTCATCAATCTTCCCATTTACTTCATCTCAGCTTACACCTACTACCTCATCAATCCAAACCTTGGGGGGTACAAAACGCCAGTGATTGTTTATACAATTGTAATCGTCAGCATGGTCACCACGGCAAGAGAGCGATTTGGAAAAAGCAATCCTGCCTCATTTTGGCAGGTATTTTTAGGAGCAAGCTTATTTTTCACCTCTGATGGTCTCATCGCGTTAAACCGTTTTTACCAAGCTTTTCCAGAAGCTGGAGTCCTGATGATGGGAACTTACGCTACTGGCCAACTCCTTATCGTCATGGGAATCCGTTCCTTTTTGATTCAACCAAAATCAGAGATGGCTAGGCCTCCAAAACGCCTAAGTAGTGTTTTTTTTACGGGAAAGCACATGGGATACAAAGTTTTCCAAGCGAAAATTTACAGCATTTAAAAGCTTAATATCCGAAAGCTGAAGGGGACAAGAGGAATTCGAGCCGGATGATAAATCCTACGATATAGGTTAAAAATTGCACCTGAGGTAATTATCAAGATTCGAACAGCCTGAACAGCAGAGGTGTATTTTGATTGTAGAATTGCGGATTTTTGTGATTCTGAATCTTCGCTCGAATGATGCCAATCATAAATTAGTGTATCACCAAAAGAGACAGATTTCGCTCTTTTGATACAGCCATACCATAGTCACATGGGATTCGCACTATTAATTGTAGCACAAGAAATGCCTTTTGATTTCTTGCACACCTTTACGAAGAATACACAATTAAAGCATTTCCGTATTTCTCCAA
>Ga0222709_1000097_pt1 | contig 35014 bp, 33 predicted proteins | sample AntAcemetage1692_FD_179822 | JGI IMG/M metagenome (GOLD analysis project Ga0222709, IMG submission 179822) | Saline water microbial communities from Ace Lake, Antarctica - #1692 | ecosystem: Environmental > Aquatic > Non-marine Saline and Alkaline > Saline | place: Antarctica: Ace Lake...
GCTGGGTTCAAAACAAGGATACTTACGAAGATCACTTCACTGACAATAATTCAACTCATAAACTTAAGGCAAGGTAAGAAAATCAACAACTTAAAAACCTGCATTGTCTAAATGCACTACGGGTACTTTAGATTTAAAAATTGTAATCAACTGGTTGGAAAGCGAATGAAGTTATTCATAAAAAATATGGTTTGCGATCGTTGTATAATGGTGGTCCAGTCCGAGTTGGAAAAGCTCGAACTGAACTTACTTTCGGTTGAATTAGGTGAAGTAGAAATCAGCGATATTCTTTCGGATGAACAAGTAAAGTTGGTTGCCGCACGGCTCGAAGCCTTCGGGTTCTCCATCTTGGCAAACAAAGAAAGCCGTACGGTTGAAAAAATAAAGACACTGATTATCGACCTCATTCGTAAGAAAGGTAATTACCTGAAGACTAATTTGTCGGATTATCTGGTGCAGCATATTCACCAAGACTATGGCTCGTTGAGTAGCTTGTTCTCAGAAGTTGAGGGCGTTACCGTTGAGAAGTATTTTATCAACCAAAAAATTGAGCGGGTCAAAGAACTGCTCGTTTATGATGAATTAACCCTCAGTGAAATAGCCCATCAATTGCATTACAGTAGCGTTGCCCACCTGAGCAGTCAGTTCAAAAAAGTTGCTGAGCTTACCCCGTCCGATTTCAAAAAACTGAAAACGAAGCGGCGAAGGACGCTTGACAGTCTTTGAATGTTGTAAACTGTTTCGATAATTATGTAATACCTCGAGGGCATATTCTGGCGAAATTTGTAAAAATTAAAAGCCATGAAACATACCTATCAAATAACAGGCATGACCTGCAACGGTTGCCGCAACCACGTACAAAAAACGTTGGACGGAGTGCAGGGAGTTACTAAATCCGATGTGAGTTTGGAAGAGAGGTTGGCAAGTATTGAAATGGAGGAACACGTTCCATTACAAACTTTTAAAACCGCTTTAGAAAATGACGGGGGAAAATACAGGATAGGAATGCTGAATGAGGTAATGGAAGAAATGCCGATAGAAAAGCATGTTTTAAAACTTAATAATAACGGAAAGTTCTATTGCCCGATGCACTGTGAAGGCGATAAAATGTACGATACACCGGGCGATTGCCTGGTGTGCGGCATGGACTTGGTGCAGGAAGCATCGGCAATACCCAAAGTAGGGAATTATGCCTGCCCGATGCACCCCGAAGTAGTGAGTAACAAACCTGAAGCCTGTCCCATTTGTGGAATGGACTTAGTGCCGATAGAACCTACGTCGGAAGAAGATTCATCCTACAAAAAGTTGCTGCGAAAATTTAAAATTGCGGTGGCGTTTACGCTGCCAATTTTTATCTTGTCGATGGGCGAAATGGTTCCGAATAACCCAATTAACGACTGGATGAGTACCGAATTCCGGAATTGGTTACAGGTTGGTTTATCACTTCCCGTTGTTTTTTATGCGTGTTGGATGTTCTTTCAACGAGCTTGGAATTCATTCAAAACTATGAACCTGAATATGTTCAGTCTGATTGGTATCGGGGCGGGAGCGGCTTTTATATTTAGTATTGTGGCGATGCTCTTTCCAAATATTTTTCCCGAACAATTTAGAACCGCCGATGGCAGTGTTTTTGTCTATTTTGAAGCCGTAACGGTTATTCTGACGTTGGTCTTACTTGGTCAACTGCTTGAAGCTCGTGCCCACAGCCGTACCAATGGAGCAATAAAAGAATTACTAAAATTGTCGCCTACCGAAGCAACGCTCGTGGACGGCTCCGCTGAACGGGTGATATCAATTCACGATATTCAGGTTGGGGATTTATTGCGGGTAAAACCGGGCGAGAAAATCCCGGTGGACGGAAAGATTAAGGAGGGTCAAAGTAATATTGACGAGTCCATGATCACCGGAGAGCCAATTCCCGTTGATAAAATAACGGACGATCAGGTAAGTGCGGGAACGATTAACGGCAACCGTTCTTTTGTGATGGTTGCCGAAAAAGTTGGTGATGAAACCTTGTTTTCGCAAATCATAAAAATGGTGAACGATGCCAGCCGTTCTCGGGCACCCATCCAAAAAAATGCTGATAAGATTGCCACATATTTTGTCCCGACCGTAATCGCTATTTCGGTAATTACCTTCATTACTTGGGCGGTTTTTGGTCCTGAACCTCGCTACGTTTACGCTTTTGTGAATGCCTTGGCAGTGTTGATTATCGCTTGTCCATGTGCGTTGGGGCTCGCCACACCAATGGCGATCATGGTTGGGGTTGGGAAAGGTGCTCAAAACGGTGTCTTGGTAAAAAATGCCGAAGCACTCGAAAATATGAACAAAATGGACGTGCTAATTACCGATAAAACCGGAACGTTGACTGAGGGAAAACCTTCGGTTGAAAAGGTAGTTTCGTTTGGTGATTTCTCTTCCAACGAACTGCTTCAATTTGCTGCTTCTTTAAACGTTCAAAGTGAGCATCCGCTCGCCGAAGCTATTGTTAAAAAAGCAAAAAAGGATAAGTTAGAATTAACCGCTGCTACCGGTTTTGAATCAGTTACTGGAAAAGGTATCTCTGGTAAAACTGCCGAAAAATTAATCGCGGTCGGAAATAAAAAGCTAATCGATTTAATGGGCTTTAAAATTACCGATGAACAAATTGAAGCTGTCATTGAAGAGCAAAAGAAAGGAAAAACGGTTTCTTATATCGCCGTTGGTGATGTAGTAGCGGGGTTTCTGGTCATTTCTGACGCAATAAAAACCACTGCAAAAGCTGCTATTCAGCAATTGATGAACGATGGAGTAGAGGTCTATATGCTTACCGGAGATAATGAAAACACCGCCCGTGCCGTTGCCGCTGAACTTGGTCTGGAACATTTCAAGGCAGATTGTCTGCCGCAGGATAAACTGGAAGCTATCAAGCAACTACAAGCTGATGGGAAAGTGGTTTCAATGGCGGGAGATGGCATCAACGATGCTCCAGCACTGGCTCAGGCAGATATTGGTATCGCCATGGGAACGGGAACAGACGTGGCTATTGAAAGTGCTAAGGTTACCCTGCTGAAAGGAGATTTACACGGAATTATCCAAGCAAAAAAACTGAGTCACGCCGTGATGCAAAATATTAAACAAAACCTGTTTTTTGCGTTTGGTTATAACGCCTTGGGCATTCCCATCGCGGCGGGTTTATTGTACCCTTCCTTTGGACTTTTGCTTTCGCCCATGATTGCCGCCGCCGCCATGAGTTTCAGTTCGGTTTCTGTCATTGTAAATTCATTGCGGTTGAAAAACTTGAAATTATAAATAATATGAAAACCTTAAAGTGGATATTCAAAAAGCTGTTCATAAAAAAATGTTGCCAATAGAAATAATAATCAAATTAAAATCAATGAAAAAAATACTGATTATAGCCTCTTTCCTATGTATCTCAAATACTGGGTTTGCTCAGTATGAACACCACGAAGCCACTGAAGTAATCACTTCTGAAACACAAAAGAAACCCGCCAGTCCTCGTCTATCCGCAATGGCGATGATTGGGGATAACCATGTACATATTGATTACGGCTCGCCTAGTGTGCGTGGTCGTAATATATGGAATGGTTTGGTAGCCTACAATCAGATATGGGCAACGGGTGCTCACAAGGCTACTTGGATTGATTTTGGACAAGATGTAACGGTAGAAGGGACACATATATCCAAAGGAACATACGGATTCTTTACGATTCCTGGTAAAAAAGAATGGGTTCTGATTATAAACAAAACTTGGGATATGCATTTGGCTGATGCTTATAAAATAGAAGATGATATTGTTAGAGTTAAAGTGAAACCAAAGAAAAATAGGGGCTTGGTAGAAGTACTTACGTATGAAGTTTTAGAAAATGGAAAAAACAGGGGGCAAATTAAAATGAGTTGGGAGAAGTTGAGTGTTTCATTTGACTTTGAAAATCATAAATAACAGACATACTATTGCAAAAATTAACCGCCATGAAAAATCTCATATACTTAATATTCATTCTACTTTTATCTAAACCTGTATATGCTCAGGAAGTCGTTCACTACGACCTCACCATCACGGATACGATTGTTAATTTTACGGGTAAAAGTAAACACGCAATTGCCGTGAACGGACAATTCCCGATGCCGACGCTTACTTTCTATCAGGGTGACACTGCCGAAATTGTGGTTCACAATAAATTGAAAGAAGCTACCGCCCTGCATTGGCACGGACTCATGTTGCCAAACGAATACGACGGAGTACCGTGGCTGACGCAACAGCCCATCATACCCGGTGAAACGTTCACGTATCGCTTTCCAATCATTCAAAACGGTACGCATTGGTATCACAGTCATGCTGGATTGCAAGAGCAAATCGGGATGTACGGAAATATGGTTTTGAAGAAACGAGAACTTGGTTCAAAAGTTAAGGTCAAAAACGAATATCCGTTCCGAAAAGGTATTGATGATTTACCAACCGTTCCGGTCGTTTTGAGTGAATGGACGGACTTAAATCCGCACAGTGTGCAACGTATGTTGCGATTCGCCAATGATTATGCTGCTATTAAAAAAGGTTCGACTCAAAGCTACGGCGAAGCAATTTTAGCGGGAAAGTTCAAAACAAAACTCGGCAACGAATGGAAACGAATGCTGGCAATGGATGTTAGCGACGTTTACTACGAAAAAGTCATGATGAACGGAAAAAGCGATAGTCAGTTTGCCACGAATCCCGACACGGGAGAACCGTTGAAAGCGGGGGATAAAGTACGTTTACGGATTGCCAACGGTGGTGGCTCTTCTTATTTTTGGCTAACGTACGCCGGAGGGAAAATAACTGTTGTGGCAAATGATGGCAATGACGTGGAACCCGTGGATGTTGACCGCTTGATTATTGGAGTTTCAGAAACTTATGATATTGTGGTTACTATTCCCGCCGCTAGAACGGCTTTTGAATTTCTGGTAACTACCGAAGACCGGGTAAATACCGCTTCACTTTTTGTGGGTGAAGGCGTGAAACAACTCGCTGAACGGCTTCCTCGACTCAAGTATTTCGACGGAATGAAAATGATGAACGATATGATGAATATGGACGGCAGTATGGATGATATGTCGATGAATATGTCGCTTCAAAAGATGGATATGAATCGTGTGATGTACCCCGAAATTACTGGCGAAGTAACGGGCGGAATGAAACATGACCATAGCAAGATGGGAAAGGAAGAAAAGGGGCAAGGTAAAATGGGTGGATTGAAAGGCATGGACCATTCGATGATGAATATGGGTAAACAAGCTGATATGGTAACCCTGAACTATTCGATGTTAAAATCACCCATCAAAACGGTGCTTCCCGCTGGAAACCCAACCCGTGAAATATACTTTGAACTAACGGGAAATATGAATCGCTACGTGTGGAGTATGGACGGAAAGGTTCTTTCTGAAGTAGATAAGATTTTGGTCAAAAAGGGCGAAAATCTCAGAATTGTGATATACAATGCCTCTATGATGCGGCACCCAATGCATTTGCATGGACATGACTTTCGAGTCATCAACGGGCAAGGAGAATACGCCCCGATGATGAACGTTATTGATATTATGCCCATGGAAACTGACACCATAGAATTTGCGGCAAATCAAGAAGGTGACTGGTTTTTTCATTGCCATATTTTATACCATATGATGGCGGGGATGAACCGCGTAATTAGCTACGAAGACCAAGCTCCGAATCCTTTTTTGCCCGACCGAAAAGCAGCTTATGATAAGTTCCAAAAAGAAAGTAACCGTTACCACCTGATGGCCGAAAATGACTTTGCCACCAATGGAAATGACGGTATGGCAATGCTTCAGAATACGCGATGGAGCATTGGAACAGCGTGGAGGTTGGGCTATAATGATATGCACGGTTATGAAACAGAAACACATATTGGACGATATATTGGTAAAATGCAGTGGCTTATGCCGTTTGTAGGTTTTGATTGGCGGTATAGGAAATTTGGAATCGACGAGAAAGAAACAAACCTTTTTGGTCAGAATAGCACCAAAGACAACCGTAGCTTACTCAGCGTTGGTTTTAACTATACGCTACCGATGCTATCTGTTTTTCAGGCAGAAATATTTCAAAACGGTGATGTGCGATTGCAATTAATGCGGGAAGATATTCCACTTACCCCACGCCTGCGGGGAGCATTTATGGTCAATACCGATAAGGAATATATGGGCGGTCTGAAATACGTCGTTACTAAGAATATCGGTATCTCAACGCATTATGATAGCGATATGGGCTGGGGTGCGGGTGTGACGTTGACGTACTAAACTTTCAAGAAATTAGTCATAGGAAGGCGAAGCCTGAAAAGACTTCGCCCTCTTTTATTTCTCTGCAACTCATCGTCTTATTCTATCATTCGTCGAATTTGAAGTGCATCACATTAGTATATTTCTGAGCTTTATAACACTAAAATCCATAAACAACAGCACTATTTATAAGTACATAATTACATACAAAACCGATTACGTTCTAAAGTTATTACCCGTCAACTGTTTCGTTGGCGTTTTTTTTTACTTAAAATTGAAGTAAGAAAAACGTCACTAAAGCTACTCACGTTTGTGCATATAAAACCGTTCATCCCGCTTTCGAGGTCGGGCGTTAAGCTTATTTTGTATCAGATTATGGATACGGAAAAAGAGAAAGAATACGATAAAATTACGCTTACGTACTTACGCGGAATATAGCCTTAACGAGCCCGTCATAGACTCACTCATTATTGCCGTGAAAGTAAATTGAAATAGTCGTTTGTAAGGTGATTCTAATTAATTCTTAATGGCGTTTTAATCTGTTTTAGACAACATCTCTATTTTAGCTGAGTTGATAAATCATCACATTTACTCAACTCATCATGCAGAAAATTCAAAAAGAGCAAATCATTAATTTTAGTTTTTTGGAAGCAGATGTCCTTCAAGACCAGACGGAACGTAGTATGCGTTTCGCTACCGCTCAAAAAGCTCGTATTTTAGGGAATATTGAAAAGTTAAAAGCCACGATTAGCTTTCATACCACGGATGGTATTTATGAGGTGAGCACCACCGTTTGGGATGTTGACAATGAATTCATCATGCTGAAGGGAGCATCTGCTCTTCCGCTACGAAGCATTTATTCAATCAGTTTGTAGCCATTGAAAAAAACTCTGGTTTAGGGTTGTTAATAGTAACGCTGCTAAACCGGAGTTTATAATTTTATCAATCTTCGCCGTAGCGACCACTCTCTACTACTTTTCCGAAGAAAATAGCGTTTAGGAATAACTTATTTGTTCCGTACCAAAACGCTCGGAAGTTTGGATTGTCAGACATTGAAATAATTCGACCACGTCCCGACCGCTGAGCAATAATTGCTGGGCTGTTTTTGATGTTCTGCTCATTTCTTGGGTGAACATATCCTGCTATCAAAGGATTAGACGTAAAAACAACGGGCGTATTGTACGGGTCTCCGGTATCTTCAAACGATATATTATTTACCTTGAAAATAGGCAAAGTAGTTTGATTGTAGCCATAACAGATTGGGTGCGTCGGGTCAATTTTTGTTTCGAAAATTGTTCCTGCCGTTGACATAGCCCCGCTATATTCACCTCGTAAAGCGTACGGCTGTTTGGTGCCATTGTCGGTAGATTTGGCACTGTCCTTAAATTTAACTGACGATAAGCCATTTTTTGAAAGCCATTGAGCCGCTTCCGACATTCCTAATACTACACCGCCTCCGTTCACAAAATCCCGAACTTTATCTTTTGATAAATCGCCGTAATTTCCCGAAACCATGATTAAGTGGGTATAATCGCTCAAGTTTATTCGACCAACGCGTTCAACGTCAACCATAGTTAACGGAATGTTGACACGGGTATCAAGTAAGTGCCAAACTTCGCCGGCATCGGTGTTGTCTACGCCGCTGCCTACAAGTAATAGTGGTTTGGGCATTTCAAGGACCATAAATTGCTCACTACCGAGGTCAATTCCAGAAGAAGTAAGTCCGGTATTTACGGCGTAAATATCAAGGGCATCTCGCTCGGCGAGTGTTTTGAGCATTGCAGATTCTTCGCTGCCACCTTTAGCAATAACCTGAATTGTGCCGTAACCAAATTGTTTTTCACCCTCTTTTGTAACGGCTTTAAACGGACTGCGGGCTACTTTCAAACGGTAACCCTTTGACATCAATTCATACGCTGTTCTTGGGGCAAAATAACTGTTCCATTCAAATACGTAAGCGTAGCTGCTTTCGCCAGTTACTTTTCCTTTTGGGAATTGATTTTCGGTAACTTCATCACCGAGGCTAATCGTAGACTTCGACTCCGCGTAGGGCACGTTCATGCAGAGCGGTATTGTCCACGCCGAAACGTCATAGAAGGCACTGTCTTCAAATGTCGTGCGTTTTTCGAACAAAGAATTTATCAAACGGTGCTGCGGCTGATTGGTAGATACTACGAACGAGTTATCGGTAGTAAACTTCTTCCCATCAATGGTTTCGTTGCGTTTTAGGTGGTTTATTTTGATGTCGTTTCGTTTCATCATGTTCACCATTTCCCAGGTACTAACGGCATCGTTCCCGCCGCCAAATACGTAGGCTTTCGCCGCGTAATTAGCTTTTTCCTGATAAAAGGTTTTCATGTGGTTAAGCATTTCTACCCGCATTTCCTTGGCGGCTTTCAGGGTTGAAAGCGTCGCCGTAAATTGATTACGGATTGTGAATGCAAAGCTCATTACCCCGTTGGGGGTCTCCTGTAAATGACCTCGCGAAGAAGCCTGCTCAAACAAGATTCCGACAGAACCATTTACATCGGGTAGGGTAGAACCTTTACCGTAATAAAAGTCGTCGTAATTTTCCTGCGTATAATAGAAAGACCCGATTTTGTCCAAACCCTTCGCGTGATACTCGCCGATTTTAGCGGTTAACGCAATATTAGACTTTGGTGTATTCGGGTTAGTTCTTTCTGGAATTCCAGGTTGAAAAAAGAACGTTGAGCCACTGCCCATTTCGTGGTGATCGGTCAGGATATTTGGTTGCCATTCGTAGAACTTTACTAAACGTCCGCGACTTTCGGGTAATTGCTGATACAGCCAATCGCGGTTCAGGTCAAACCAATAATGATTCGTTCTTCCGCCCGGCCACGTTTCGCTAAATTCTCGGCTGTTATTATCAGAAACAAGCGTTTCGCTGCGGTTTTGATTTACCCAAGTTGCAAAACGGTTACCACCGTCGGGGTTGATGCACGGATCAATCAGGATTACGGCATTTTTTAATAATTCATCCATTTCAGCACCTTGAGCGGCGGCGAGGTGATACGCCGATAACAACGATGAATTGGTTCCGCTGGCTTCGTTACCGTGCACAGAATAACCCATCCAAACTACAATGGGCATATTTGCCGTATTTACGCTGCGAGACGTTTCGGGGTTGACGAGTTTTTTATGCTCGGTTTTGATTTCGTTTATGCGGCTTTGATTAGCCGGAGAAGTAACGGTGAGTAAAAGTAACTCTCGGTTTTCGTACGTCCTGCCGTAAGTTTCAACGGTAATTCGATCCGACAAACGAGCGAGTTCCCGCATGTACGCGTAGTTCTCATACGGGGTAATGTGCTGTTCTCCCAACTGATAGCCCAAAAACTCTTGCGGAGTTGGAATGTCGGGATTATAGGTTACGTCTTGGGGTAAATAATAGCTGTCTTTGACCTGAGCAAACAGCGAAGCTGACAGCAGAAGTGTCAGTAAAAGCGAAGTGATTTTACGCATTGAATTAAAATTGAAAGTTTATGTAAACTTCGGAAGCTAATTCGTCAAATAAAAGTTTTGTTCAAACGAATAGACGTAGCGGCAGAATTTGTGGGTGAGCGGGGAATAAAAATTATAAAATGTGGTAATTTTGAAATCAATTATTTATCACTATAAAATATACGTAATACGAAACTAGATATGAATTCATTGGAAATTACAGAAAGCTATTATCAGTATTTTAATCAAAAAAACTGGCAAGGTATGTTGGCGTTGGTGCATCCTGATATACTGCACGAAGCTAATCAAGGGAAAGTAAGGGCGGGCGTTGAAAAACTCGCAGAATTCTTGAAACATATGAACGACTGCTATGATGAAGCCTTGACCGAAATGGTGTTCTTGACTGAGCCAACCGGTAAGCGTGTTGCGGTTGAATTTGTGGTAAGCGGAACTTACAAAAAAACGGACGGTGATTTTATTACGGCTAAGAATCAAACCTACACATTGCCCGCAGTAGCTTTCTTAGCATTCAAAGACGGGAAAATTGCTCGTGTAACAACTTATTACAACTTACAACTTTGGCTCAAATTAGTAGGAGGATAACCTTATGGATATTCATTTTTGCTCCAAAAAAGGAAACACAATTACAGGTGTGTTAGAAGAACTAGCGAAGCTTCGGATTGAGGTTTTTCGGGCCTTCCCGTACCTTTATGATGGCTCGTTGGATTACGAAAGAACCTACTTGCAAACCTACGTAAATTCTGAGCGTTCGCTGGTGTTTTGCGTTTATGACGGTACTAAGTTGGTGGGTGTCACCACTTGTATTCCGTTAGCCGACGAAACTCCCGATGTAAAAGATCCCTTTGTAAAAGCAAACGAACCCATTGATCACATTTTCTATTTCGGTGAGAGCATTCTGTTGTCGCCGTATCGGGGTTTGGGTTTAGGACATCGCTTTTTTGATGAAAGGGAAGCACACGCCCGAAGTTTCGGAACGTACCAAACTACGTGTTTCTGTGCCGTCGAACGCCCAAAAAATCATCCGATGCAACCAATTGGTTATCAGCCGTTAAATATATTCTGGCAAAAGCGAGGCTATGTTCTTCAGTCTCATTTACAAAGTCAGTTTGAATGGCAGGATATCGGAGAAGATTCCTTGACTTATAAAACAATGAATTATTGGAGTAGTGAAATTGGTTGATGCATATTGATTAAAAAAAAGTAACCCCCATAGGTTTCAAAAACCTATGGGGGTTAAAATCAAAATAGATATAGCATTCGCAATTACGCCCGCCACTTCTTATATTGATTAATCAATCCGTTCGTCGAGGCATCGTGCGAGGTAACTTCGTCGTCGTTTTGGAGTTCTGGGTAGATGCTTTTGGCGAGTTGTTTGCCGAGTTCTACGCCCCACTGATCAAAACTGTAAATATTCCAGATTACGCCCTGCACGAAAATCTTGTGTTCGTACATCGCAATCAGGCTTCCGAGAACTTTGGGCGTTAGTTTTTTCATCAAAAATGAGTTCGTCGGGCGGTTGCCTTCAAATACTTTAAACTGAGCTAATTCTTTGATTTCGGCTTCCGTTTTTCCGTCGGCTTTTAGCTCTGCTGTTACGGTTTCCATATCTTTGCCGTTCATCAGTGCTTCGGTTTGGGCGAAGAAATTAGAAAGCAGAATTTTATGGTGTTCACCAATCGGGTTTTGACTAACCGCTGGAGCGATAAAATCGCACGGAATAAGCTTTGTTCCTTGGTGAATTAACTGGTAAAAAGCGTGTTGTCCGTTGGTACCGGGTTCTCCCCAGATTATTGGTCCGGTCTGGTAATCAACGGGGTTGCCGTTTCGGTTTACGTACTTACCGTTTGACTCCATATCCCCTTGCTGGAAATACGCCGCAAAACGGTGCATATACTGATCATACGGTAAAATAGCGTGGGTGTCTGCTCCGAAGAAATTGTTGTACCAAATTCCTAAAAGTCCTAAGATTACGGGTAAATTCCGCTTTAATGGTGCGGTGCGGAAGTGGTTGTCCATGTCGTGGGCACCTTGCAGTAATTGTTCGAAATTCTTGAAGCCGATATAACACGCAATTGGTAAACCAATGGCTGACCACAGGGAGTAACGACCACCAACCCAATCCCAGAATCCAAACATATTAGCGATGTCAATTCCGAATTTAGAAACACCTTCACCGTTGGTAGAAAGTGCCACAAAATGTTTCTTTACGTATTCTTCGTCTTCGGCAGTTTCTAAAAACCACGAGCGGGCGGTGTGAGCATTCGTCATGGTTTCCTGCGTCGTGAATGTTTTGGAGGCAATCATGAACAACGTAGTTTCGGGATTAACTTGCTTCAAGGTTTCCGCCATGTGGGTGCCGTCTATATTGGAAACAAAATGAATATCAAGCCCCTTTTTTGCGTAAGTCTTCAAGGCTTCCGTAACCATCACAGGTCCTAAATCTGAACCACCAATTCCGATATTCACAATATCTGTAATGGCTTTTCCGGTGTAGCCTTTCCATTCGCCGTTTCTTACTTTTTCGGAGAAAACTCGCATTTTATCCAATACTTTATTTACGTCGGGCATTACGTCTTCCCCTTCAAAAAGCACGGGTGTGTTTGAGCGATTTCGTAAAGCTGTGTGCAGCACGGCACGGTCTTCGGTAGCGTTGATTTTATCTCCGGCAAACATTTTCTCAATGGCATCCGATAATTGACATTCTTCCGCCAAGTTGACTAAGTTGGTCATTGTGCGTGTTGTTACATTATTTTTGGAGTAATCGAGGAAAATATCTCCGAACCGAACTGACAGTTTGCTGAAACGTTTCGGGTCTTCGGCAAACATTGTTTTGATGTTTGTCTTCTGAATAGTTTTGTGGTGAGATTTGAGTTTTTTATACGCCGCGGTTTGCGTAAATTCAACAGCTGGAAGCATTTTCTTTCGTTTTGTAAGTTTAAAATCTTTGTATGAATCAACAACAAACAAAGATTTAAATTTAATCTGTTAACCACAAACTAAAACCTCAAAACGAATTTTAAGCAGGGATCTCTTTAGCCATCATTTTCGCGGCTACGTTTTACTTTGAGTTTGAATAAGTCAAGGTAAGTACCCAAGTAAACGTTGTGATCTACATCGCCAACAATACCGGCGGTTTTTCCCGTTTGTGAATGTTGCCAAAAGAAGACATTCGCGTCGTCAAAGCCGATTAGTTGTTCGGTATTGTATTGAGAAGCCCAAATGGGGTATTCATCAAGCGGTGTGCCTTTAATGTATTGATTGTAAATGTGGAGATTGGTGTAAATAATGGGCTTTATTCCGTAGGCTGCTTCCACTATTTCTAACCATTTGGTTATGTTTTTGGTAAGGTGTCGGTGCTGCCGACGATTACGACCCTGAACTTCAAAGTCAAGAACGGGAGCAAAATCGCCTTCGCTCAACCAAACGTTTTGAATAAAGTTTTTTGCTTGAATTTCGGGAGCAATATCAGGGCGGTAGAAGTGGTACGCACCTTTTGCAATGCCATGGCGTTTCGCTTCTGACCAGTTATGAACAAACCGTTTATCAATAAAATCGCCTCCTTCGGTGGCTTTCATGAAACAAAAGTGGGTTTGCCCGCTGCCTTTTTTCAATCCTACCTCAGCCCAGTCAATTTCGTTATTGTGGTGAGAGACGTCAATGCCCCGAACATCGAAGCTGCTATTAATAGAATTACTTAATTCTTCGCTATTGGGTAATTGATTCGAATTGTCCTGACCGTCACTTACCGCAACGGGATACATTTGTATCAGACCAACCAACACTACCACGTACCATATACGCCAATCTGTGGCGTAGTAAAGTCCTTTTCTTATTATTTTCTTCACGTACTACTACAGACTTAAATATTACTCAACTCCTGTTCGTACAAAGTTAGTATTTTTAACTACTTACTTTGTGCCAAACTATATGATTTTACGATGTTTTAACGACAAAAAGCAACTGTTAGTATATCCTTTATCTGGGTTTTATCTCTGGATCAGAATAGTAACTTTTAACGTTATTTATGTAGCCACGGCTTACCCGTTCAATCGCTTTATTGAAACGTTGTAAGGTTTCAATAAATAACCTACGGCGTTATTGGTTTCACCAACGACAATAAATTCTTTGTATTGCGAAATCATTTTTCTCCTTGCTTTTTCATCGTCTATACTTAATGCTTTTTTCTAAACGTGGTTTCGCATTTGTCAATCCAACTCCTCTGTTTATCAGTTGCGATTTACCTTTAATTTCAACTTTGGTATCGGCAATTTCGAAATGAAGTTTCTCGCCTTTCCATTAATTCCTCATTTATATTAATGCAGATTTTTAATCTATTTTTGAAGTGAGCTTTCCCCAAATCAAGGTATTGTTTTACGAAACCCAGTTCGTTTTTCAAAGGCACGGTTTCGTTCTTAGCGATTTAAACTTTAATGTGGCGTAATAGCTAACCGCGAAAAGCGTATAAAACCCCGCTGTAAAAGCATATTCTTTGATACGAATAGTCAGGGATTTTCGATTTTAGCAGCTTGATGTTGTAGCATTCTTCTCAATTTACTTTCAAAAATAGCGAATATGAATAACCAACGAAACCACTTTTCGGCGAATGATTTAATGCATCGTTGAAATGAAAATATAGTTTGTTCTGACGTGATATAAATTTGCTTAACTTCGTGGACTTTTATTAAACTCGTGTCACTTTACATTATCAACTCAAATGTCAGTATCTCCTTTCCACTTAGCAATCCCAGTATATGATTTAGAAGCTTGCCGTAAATTTTATGGCGAAACTCTTGGCTGCGAACGTGGTCGAACCTCCGACCATTGGACGGACTACAATTTTTTCGGGCACCAGCTCGTAATTCATTACAAACCAAAAGAAGAGACGGCGTTGACGCACCATAATCCGGTGGATGGCCATGACGTACCGATACCACATTTCGGTGTAGTTCTATCGATGGAAGATTGGGAAGCCCTCGCCGAGAAAATGAAAGCTGCGGAAACGAAATTCGTGATTGAACCTTACGTTCGCTTTAAAGGCGAAGTAGGCGAACAAGCCACCATGTTTTTCCTCGATCCGTGTGGTAATGCGTTGGAATTCAAGGCGTTTGGTGATATTGAGCAGTTGTTTGCGTATTGAGAAGTTAGATTATGAATAGAATAATTCTGATTAGAAATGGTTTTGACCTAGCTCACAAAATGAAGACGAGTTACCAGGATTTTTTGAATGATTTCTGCAAAAATATTATAGCTGAAATAAAAGCGGGCTGTATTCCAATTGGTCAACCTTACAGAAAAAAAGGCCTTGTTAATATCGGTGAGATTCCCCCCTCTTGGACTGATCCAGTCACCTCTTTAACTTTCAAAGAAGATTGCTCTACCTCTGAAGGTAATTTGACATTCGAGAATACTTTTTTAGATAAAATTTTTAAAAGATTATATATTAAAGATTGGGTAGATATTGAAAATGAATATTACGAATTGTTGAAGAAGGTAATCGATGATGATACGATATACCCTGCTAAAGAGTTAAATTCTGATTTTCAGGAAGTGAAACAGTTACTTTCGCAGTATTTGGAAAAGCAAGACGACAAGTATCAATCGAATTCCCTACCCGATATTTGTTCTCACATTTCACATATAATCTATTCTCCAATATCAATAAAAGACTTATCGCTAAACTCTCTTACAAGAATACCTGCCGAAGAACTTAACGAGATAAAAGGTCAAAATGAGATAGGACCAGATAAAGTTATAGTCCTCAATTTTAATTACACTTCTACCGCAAACTGGTATGTAGGGTTACACAGGTCTAATCAATATGACTACAACGCTGTACGCATCGAATCATACATAATTCAAATACATGGCTCCCTGAATGTGCAGGACAAAAACCCGATAATATTTGGCTACGGGGATGAATTAGATGATGATTACAAACGAATCGAAAAGCTGAATAATAATGAATATTTAGAAAATATTAAATCAATAAAATATCTGGAAACGGATAACTACAAACGGCTTTTAGAGTTTATTGAAAGTGATGATTACCAAGTGTTTACCTTTGGACATTCCTGCGGTACTTCTGATCGGACATTGCTAAATACACTCTTTGAACACGATAATTGTGCTTCTATTAAACCCTTCTACCACAAAAGGGAAGATGGTTCGGATAATTACAGTGATATTGTTAGAAATATTTCGAGAAATTTTAATAGTAAAGTTAAAATGCGAGATAGAGTGGTGAATAAAACGTACTGCAAGCCTTTAATTAATTAATTAAAAAGCAACTTTCGAAATGAGTAAACTTCAACCTACCACCCGCCGCGAAACTCTCAAATACATGAGTTTGGGTATTCTCGCTATGAAACTTCCCTTTACGTTACCTTTACCAACCAAACCCATGCGGATTGCCTACATTTTATTTGACGGAATTACCATCTTAGATTTCGTCGGAATTTACGATCCGTTGAGTCGCATCAAATCTAAAAAATACATCGAAGATTTTACGTGGGATTTGTGCGGTATGTCTGATTTCATCCAAGACGGTTTCGGTTTAAAAGTGGGTATCGATAAAATAAAACCTGATTTGTCGGTGTACGATATGGTGATAATTCCTGGTGGTTTCGGAACGCGAAAGTTACAATTTGACGCTGAATTCATCGACTGGATAAGAACGGCAAAAAACGTAACTTATAAAGTGTCGGTTTGCACGGGAAGTTTACTTTTGGGTTCGGCGGGGTTTCTGAAAAATAAAACCGCCACCACGAATTTTAATGAATATAAAACCTTAGAGAACTACTGCGACGACGTGGTGAAATACCGCATCGTGGATGATGGTAACGTGATTACCGCTGGGGCGGTAGCTTCTTCGTTAGACTTAGGACTTTATCTCTGCGAAAAATTGGTTGGAAGTGAAAAGACTGAAGAAATCAGAAAGAGCATGAATTATATTCCGAGCCAATTTAAAATTCGGAAATAATTTACCCTTTCTTCTTAAATTACGATAAAACAAATCACCTATTCAACTATGAAAAACTTTCTCTTTCTCCTCTTACTTTCAACTTCGCTCTTCGCCCAAAAAAATAATCCAAAAACGGAAGAATGGCAACGGCTTTTTAATGGTGAAAACCTCGATGGCTGGGATATTAAAATTGCTGGACAGCCGCTGAACGATAATTATAAAAACACGTTTCGGGTGGAAGGCGATATGATTCGGATTATGTACGACGAGTACAAAACCTTTGACGATAAGTACGGGCATATGTATTATAAGACGCCTTATTCGCATTATATCTTCAATTATGAATACCGCTTTACGGGAAATCAAACGCCTGGCGGAGCTGTCTGGAACGTCCGGAATAGCGGCGTAATATTTCATTCACAATCGGCGGAGAGCTTGACCTTTGAACAAACTTTTCCCGTGTCTTTGGAAATGCAATTACTGGGTGGTCTAGGTAAAGGTCTACGCTACACTGGAAACCTTTGTACGCCCGGTACGCAGGTTTATATTGATGGTAAATTTCGGATGGAACACTGCATTGATTCTGATTCCAAAACCTACGACGGTGATCAATGGGTGAAGGCTTCGTTAATTGTTTTGGGAGACTCCATTGCTCACCAAATCATTGAAGGCGATACCGTTTTAACATTTCAAAAACTCGAAATTGGCGGCGACTTCGTGGATAAAAATAGTATGAATTGGAAAGTTGGCGGTTTTACCGAAGAAGCTGGAAAGTATTGGGACTCACTCAATAATACGCCTTTAAAAGAAGGATATATTTCTCTCCAAGCCGAAAGCCATCCGATTGATTTTAAAAACATCGAATTGCTGAACTTAAAAGGCTGCATGGATTCAAAGGCCCTTAACTTTAAATCTTATTATCTGGAAGCGGATAACACGACGTGCACTTATAGGAAGAGGAAGTGAGAGTATGACAACAAATATTAAAGTTGACCAAGAAAAGATTGATGTAATCATGGCTTTGAAGAAGTTTAGTTTCAAGGAACGTACTGTCGATATAGCTCTAAAGTAATACCTAACAAAATTTGCTGCGAGAGAGGTTTTGAAATGGGAAGGAACGGGTTTCTGGGAAGGTGATTTAGCCGAAATGCGGCGAGACAAAATTACAATACTCTCGAAATGAAAACAACTCTTTTCCGTGGGTGAGAAGTTTACTCCTCCCGTAAAATCTCCCAAATCAACGCACTTTCGTAACCTTTCCCGACGGCAAACTGAGCAACTTTTTGATTTAATTTATACTCGTTTTCTTCTCTTCGGTAGTCGTGTGTTTTCTTTTCGATGAGTGTTTGCAGCGTTTCGTAATAAGCCTCATCGTTAATTTCGCTCATTCCCGCTTTGATGCAATAATCACTGAGTCTGCGTTTCTTTAACTCAAACATAATTTTACGTCTTCCCCATTTTTTTACCCGAAATTTACTTCCGGCAAAAATCTTCGCAAAACGTTCTTCGTTTACAAAATTCTCTTGAATCAATTCACTGATAATCTCTTCGGCTTCGTCGCCCCAAACGTTCCAATCCTTCAAACGTTGACGTACTTCGTCTTGCGTGCGTTCTTGATACGCACAGTAGCTGGCGGCTTTCAAAAATATAGGTCTATCCATGTATCAGGTATTGGATTTCAGATTTTATAGTTGAACTTACGCGATTAATCGCGTTTATTTCTTAATACAATCGTTTTACCGTTTAAAAGTAATATCTCTCCATTAATCATTTTATAAAAAGCAAACACTTGTAGAACAAGTAAGTTTGTAATGAATAACACACACACAAACATCTTTGAACATAGCATAGTGAAAGTTTCGTTTCAAACTTTCACTATTACACCATTAATCTAACTAAAGACATGTTGCAATTTTTTAAATACGTCCTTGCCACTGTAATTGGCCTTCTGCTTTTTATGATTATATCGTTTTTTATCCTCGTGGGAATTGGTTCAGCCATATCAGCATCTTCCGACGGAGAAACAAATGTAAAAGAAAATTCAGTTCTGAAGATTGATATGAATCAGGTGGTGAACGAAACTGCCCCTGAAAGCGACCCCTTTGAAGAGATTTTTTCTAATGGTCCGGGTAGAGTAGGTTTGATTCAAATTAAAGAATCTATTGCCAACGCTAAGCTTGACCCCAATATCAAAGGAATTTACCTGAACATGGAATATCCGATGGCGGGATTTGCTACTTTAGAGGAAATCCGTAACGCACTAATCGACTTTAAAAGTGCGGGTAAATTCATTTATACTTACGGCGAAGTAATGACCGAACAAGCCATTTATTTAGCATCGGTTGCGGACAAAAGCTATTTGAACCCAGCGGGTGGTTTGGAATTTAACGGACTTGGAGCGGAGATTATGTTCTACAAAGGAATGTTTGATAAAATCGGCGTAAAGCCCGTAATATTCCGCGTTGGGCAATACAAAAGTTTTGTGGAACCTTATATCCGTACGGATATGAGTGAGAAAAACCGGGAGCAGCTTACGTCGTACATTAATAATATTGCTGACTATATGTACACCAAGATTGGCGAATCACGTGGTATCTCAAAAACGGAGATTGATAAGATTTTGAACGAAGCTCTTATTCAAACTCCGCAAGACGCGGTGAAGTATAAACTACTCACAAACGTAGGCTACGAAGACGAATTTCAGGATGCCCTTAGGAATGAACTCGACCTTAAAAAAGATGCTAAAATTTCGTATGTTTCTTTGGATAAATATGCAAAAGCAGAGAAATATATAGAGAAGGGCGACCGTGAAAACCGCATTGCCGTTATTATCGGTGAGGGTGCCATTCAGTCGGGAGAAAGTAACCAAGGCGAAAGTATTGGTTCAGAAACTATCGTGAATGAGTTACGGAAAGCCCGTAAAGACAAAAAGGTAAAAGCCATTGTGTTGCGTATTAATTCGGGTGGCGGAAGTGCGATGGCATCTGATATCATGTGGCGAGAAGTTATGTTGACCAAGAAAGTAAAACCCATAATTGCTTCGATGGGAGATTACGCCGCGTCGGGTGGTTATTACATGGCAATGGGTTGTGATACCATCGTGGCACAGCCAACTACGGTAACGGGGTCTATCGGTATCTTCGGAATATTATTTAACGCTCAGGAGTTGCTAAATAATAAACTGGGTTTGACGTTTGACGGTGTGGCTTCGCACAAATATGCTAACTCCCCTTCATTGACCCGTGAAATGTCTGACGCCGAAAAAATGATGATTCAAAATAGTGTCAACCGTGGCTATGAATCATTTACGAGCAAAGCTGCCCAAGGACGTAATATGCGTATTGAAGATTTGAAAGCTATCGCCAGCGGACGAGTTTGGACAGGAACTCAAGCAAAAGCCAACGGCTTGGTTGATGTACTTGGTGGTTTGGACGATGCCATTAAAATTGCGGCAAAGAAAGTAAATTTAAAAGATGGAAGCTACCGTGTAAATTACAGCCCGAAGGCTAAAAGTGATTTCCAGAAAATAATCGAAGATATCAGCGGGGATAAAGAAGACGCTACCATAAAAGCTTACTTAGGTGATTTAGCTCCGTACGCTAATGAAATAAAGAATTTGCAGAAAATGGATAGGCTACAAGCTCGGATGCCCTTTATAATGACTGTGAAGTAAGTTCTTTTTGGACTTTAATTTCAGCTATTTGTCCCGTAAGGTTTTCAGAACCTTGCGGGATTTTTTTGTTTAAACTTGAGCAGAATTAGTTTATATCACTCCTAACGGAGTTTTGCTTTTCCTCAAAACTCTTTTTCTATTAATATATCGCCGGCAAGCGGCTTCAGGCAATAACTTCTTTTTACGTCATCAGTGACGTAGGCACGAAATATTAATAGGAAAGTAGTAGTTTACACTGTCTTAAGCAGCCGCAGGGCGGCGACACACAAATAAATAATAATGGTAAACGCTTATTCACAAATATACTTTCACGTTATATCCGCCGTGAAAGGGCGAACTAACGTAATTTCAACAAGCTGGAAAGATGAATTATATAAATACGTCACGGGAACCGTAACTAACAAGGGTCAGAAATTAATGATTATAAGCGGTATGCCAAACTGCAACTTGTCAGATTTGGTGCGAGATATAAAGTCTAACTCATCCAAATGGATAAATGAAAAACGGTTTGTAAAAAGAAACTTTACGTGGCAGGTTGGTTTCAGAGCGTTTTCTATTGGGTAATCTCAGTTGCCAAAGGTGATTGACCACATAAAAAAACAAGAAGAACACCATCGGACAAAACGTTTCTTGAAGAATACACCGCATTTCTTAAAGTGTACGGTGTTGAGTACAAATCGGAGTATTTGTTTACCGAAGGTTGATGCCGTTCCTACGGAGCTTAATAACTTCTTAGCTATCTTTTTGCTATTAATATTTCATGCCTATGACATTAATACTTTGAGGAAACATTGTCGTTTAAAGCCGCTTAGCGGTGATGTGTCAATAGAAAATGATATAACTTAGAAATAAAATAGCCGCTTAGCAGCGGTATATGAATATCTCCTGACTGACGTAGATTTTGAAAATATCCATCAAAACTCCACCCGCTTAAACTCCTGCATTTTCTTCGGAAAACGTTTCCGTGTGATGATGAATAAATTGCTGTATTCATCGTCTTGTAAATCCTGTTTCAACGTTTCTTCTTCTGTTAAGCCATTTATTACGTAGCGGATGGTATTGCTGTGCCCCACAACCAACGTGTTTTTACGAAATGTTTTCAACGCTTTTATAAACGAACCCTGATTACTCGGATCATACAATTCTACGGGTAAATTTAGTGCGTTTGCGGTGGGTTGAGCAGTTTTCTTGGTTCGGACATAGTCACTCGAAAATACTTTATCAATGTCTTTGGTAAGCATGATTTCTTTTAGGCGTTCCGCCCGTTGTTCTCCCTCGGGGGTCAGTACAGGATCTTTACGTGGTTCGGTTGCTTTTTCGGCGTGACGAACTACGTAATAAGTTGTCTGACAGCCTGAAATAGTTAATAACATACAGAGGATGAAGAGGTTTTTCATTTTTTAAGGTCTTAGTAAGTACTATTTAAGACCCTAAAGCTACGTTTTTTTAATAAAAATCCGTATTTTTGTAGGCTGTTTCCATACCTGTACACAATAAAAAAGTGCTATTGCTTGGTTTCATTTGATTAGCAACTTTAAATATGTAATAGATAGCTGATTTTCAGCAGATTAAGCTATAAATATAGTTAACAAAACTTCATGTCAGACGCAACAATAATTAACAAAGAAGATTACTCAGCAAATAACATTCAGGTTTTAGAAGGTCTTGAAGCTGTTCGCAAACGCCCCGCCATGTACATCGGCGATATTGGGGTAAAAGGTCTTCACCACCTTATCTGGGAAGTTGTCGATAACTCAATTGACGAAGCCCTTGCTGGTCATTGTGACGTGATTGACGTGATTATCCACGAAGATAATTCAGTTTCTGTAAAAGATAACGGGCGTGGTATCCCAACTGGGATGCACAAGAAGGAAAATAAGTCGGCTTTGGAAGTTGTAATGACCGTACTTCACGCCGGAGGTAAGTTCGATAAAGATACTTATAAAGTTTCTGGTGGTTTGCACGGTGTGGGTGTATCCTGCGTGAATGCTCTGTCGATTGAGTTCCGTGCCGAAGTGCACCGCGAAGGCAAAATGTACGAGCAGGAATATTCTATTGGAAAGCCGCTTTATCCCGTTCGGGAAATAGGTACTACTGATTACCGAGGTACGGTAATTAAATTTAAGCCCGATGATAGTATTTTTCAAGCCACCGAATTCAAATACGAAACCGTTGCTAACCGTTTGCGTGAGATGTCGTTCCTTAATCGTGGAATCCGCCTAACACTTGCTGATTTACGTGAATTAGACGACGATGGCACACCAAAAAGTAGTGAGTTCTTCTCGGAAGGCGGATTGGTAGAGTTTGTACAATACTTAGACCAAACCCGTGAACAACTTATTCCGCTACCCATGTATATGGAAGGCGAAAAAGACGGTGTTCCGGTTGAGGTTTCATTGACTTACAACACCAGTTATTCTGAAAACGTATCGTCATTCGTAAACAATATTAATACGCACGAAGGCGGAACGCACGTTTCTGGTTTCCGTATGGCGTTGACCCGTACGCTTAAAAACTACGCTGATAAATCTGGTATCTTAGCGAAAGAAAAAATAGAAATTTCTGGCGATGATTTTCGGGAAGGACTGACCGCTGTTATTTCTGTAAAAGTACAGGAGCCGCAGTTTGAAGGACAAACAAAAACTAAGCTCGGAAATAGTGAAGTAACTTCTGCCGTAAGTGGTTGTGTGCAGGAAATGCTTGAAAACTACTTAGAAGAAAACCCGAAAGAAGCTCGTATCATAGTTGATAAAGTACTTTTGGCTGCTAAGGCTCGTATCGCGGCTCGTAAGGCCCGTGAAATGGTGCAACGTAAAAATATCCTTACGGGTGGCGGGTTACCAGGAAAGCTTGCTGACTGTGCTAACAGTGATCCGGAGCAATGCGAAATTTACCTCGTAGAGGGAGATTCGGCGGGTGGAAGTGCAAAACAAGGACGCGATCGCTCGTTTCAGGCAATCTTGCCGCTTCGGGGTAAAATCCTGAACGTAGAAAAAGCTCAGGAATACCGCATTTACGAAAACGAAGAAATCAAGAATATCCTCACTGCGTTAGGTGTAAGAATTGGTCGTGAAGGTGATGAGCGTGCTTTAAATATTGAAAAACTTCGTTATCACAAGGTAATCATCATGACCGATGCTGATATTGACGGTAGTCATATTCGTACGTTGATTCTCACATTCTTCTATCGTTTCATGAAAGAATTGATAGACTTAGGTTACGTTTATATCGCACAACCACCGTTCTACTTGGTCAAAAAGGGAGCGAAATCAGAGTACTGCTGGACCGAAGAGCAACGTACCGCGGCTATCCAACGGTTGGGTGGTGGACGGGAAGAAAGCGTAAGCGTTCAACGTTATAAAGGTCTTGGTGAAATGAACCCCGAGCAATTGTGGGAGACAACCATGAACCCTGAAAATCGTACGTTGAAGCAAGTAACTATTGAATCAGCCACCGAAGCAGATTTACTTTTCTCTATGCTGATGGGTGATGAGGTGCCACCTCGTCGCGATTTTATTGAAAAAAATGCCAAATACGCTAAAGTGGATGTTTAAAATTCACTGAATCAGATAATTACGCCGCCGTTAAGATATTCTTAGCGGCGGTTTTTTGTTTTGAGAAATAATGATTTTCTCGTTTATAAAACGCTTCTATGCATTCGTAAACTATTAAAATAGTTGGTGAATACGGAGAGTTTTTTTCTCTGCTCAACATTCCGCCCTTGAAATACGTTAATAAGTGGAAAAGTATAGCTTTCTTTGACTTGAAGGCTATTCTTAGTTATTTTGATTAAACTCTTGTTTACAGATACATGAAATTCAGATACATAATTGTTCTGCTTGTAGCTTTGGCATCCTGCAAATCTACTCAAAAGGTGAAAACTGGTTCGGTAGCTAATTCATCCCGGTCAAACCGCTCTACTACGGATTCAACTCCTGAAGCCCAAAGCCCCATCATTGCTACTGTGAATACCCGTTATATTGTGGAGGATTCAAGTAGCGTGAATATCTACTTAGAACTCACCGTTGCCAACTTTCCGCTTGACGAAATGGTGCAAAAGCGATTCGCTACCCGTTATCGGGTGAGTTGGTTACTGGTAAATGACTATTCTATTCGGGAGCGGATAAAGAGTGATAAAATTGACCTTAACGAAGAGTCGTTTTCGTACAGCAACGGAAAAATCTACATGCGTTATCAAGTTCCAAGAGCAAAAGGCGTTAATAATGCTATCTTGATTACGGAGTTTGTGGATATAACCGCCTCTAAGAAGTTTACGATTGATATTCCCATTGATTTTATAAATGCTCGTTTTCAAAACCGTTACGGCTTATACAAGACAGATAATAAACTACCAACTTTTGAAACTTACGTTAAAATGGGTGAGCCCATTACTTTCGATGCTATTAAAGAATTCGAACGCCCTTTCTACATTATAAAGTACGAAGGAGATAACACTCCTGCCCGTTCCCCAATGTCAACAATTAAGCCGTCAGTGGTTTCCTTTAATCAAGAAGGAATGAGCATTCAAACTACCGGAAAGCCTTTCAAACTCGATAAGCCGGGCTTGTACTTTGCGGTGGAAGATACTATAAGTATGGACGGTGGTTCTGGTTTTTACGTGGTGGACACGCGTTACCCACGCATGACAATGCCCAACGAACTTATTGAGCCTATTGTGTATATCAGCACCAATAAAGAAGTTGATGAAATTGAGGCTGCCGCTGATAACAAAGATGCGTTAGACTTATTTTTTCTGAAAATAACGGATGGTAACCAAAGCCTTTCTAAAGAAATAATCAGAACTTACTACCGCCGGGTTACTGCTTCCAATGAATTATTTACTTCTTATAAAGAGGGCTGGAAAACCGATAAAGGGATGGTTTATATAGTATTGGGACCACCAAGTAAGGTGCAACGTTTCCGAGACCGGGAAGTTTGGCTATATTCGCAGTCTGGAAACTTTTCGGAAATAATATTTACTTTTTATCGAACTAATAACCAATTCACGGATAACTATTACGAGCTCGTCCGCTACCCGGATTACAAGCAGTATTGGTATCCTTACGTAGAAGCATGGAGAAACGGAAAAATAATAGAATAGACCATCAACACCCTAAAAAAGGGTTTTATCCCCCCAAAAAAACGTACGATAAAAATTCGCTCGTCTTTGGTGTTCAATCGGTTTTGGAAACGCTTCGAAGCGATAAGGAAATTGACCGTATCCTTATTCAACGTGAGTTCGGACATCCTGAAGTGGAAAAACTGGCGGCTGATCTTGAAATCCCAGTTCAGCGGGTTCCCATTGAAAAATTAAACCGAGTAACCGGGAAAAACCATCAGGGTGTAATCGCCTTTATTTCGGAAGTTAACTATGCAAAGCTTACGAACGTAATCGCTCAGGCGTACGAATCGGGCGAGGTACCTTTGTTATTAGTATTAGACCGAATCACAGATGTACGAAACTTCGGAGCAATTGCTCGTACTGCCGAATGTCAGGGCGTGAACGGTATTGTAGTGCCTGCTCGTGGCGGTGCTCAAATCAATGCTGATGCCATGAAGACGTCATCTGGTGCTTTAAATCACCTGCCTGTGTGCCGTGAAAAAGATTTGATTTTGACTATTGATGAATTACAACAATCTGGTTTCCAGATAGTTGCTTGTACCGAAAAAGGAGAAGGCTTTCTCTTTGATGCTGATTTGAAAATTCCAACCGCGATAATTATGGGTTCTGAGGAAGACGGAATTTCGGAAGGAATTTTGTCTCGCTGCGATACAGTCGTTAAGATTCCGATGAGTGGTAAAATTGAATCGTTAAACGTCTCTGTTGCGGCAGGAATGATGCTCTACGAAGTTACGAGGCAGCGACTTGGGGATAAGGTGGTTTAACCGGTAAACTCATATCTGAAAGAAGCGTATTATTTAATAAGTTCTGACGACAAACGTTATCATACGCGTTTGTTATCATTGCTTTCCGTAGATAGGTTAACTGGCTAAAACTTCGGCAGTCGGTTCCCATAAAAGACACTAATCGCTGATTAATAAGCAGTTCTGCCGTTTGCTGGGCTTGTTTAGAATAGTATCCAATCAACGAATTAATATTTACCTGAAAAAGCATTTCCTTCATCCGCAACTCCCTGATTAATTCGAGATTATCTTTCAGGAAAGAGCAGCTTTCAGGATGACTCAAGACTGGAATATATCCGGCGTCAGTAATGCGTTCAACAGCTTCCAATAAAAATCCACTCTTGGCTACAAACGATGCTTCTACTAATAAGTAGCGATTTCCTTTGTCGAGGGTCAGTAACGGTTTTTTAGCTTCAAGTAAATCAAAAAAGTATTCATCTAGGTAATATTCAGCTGCCAAGTCGAGTAGCATTGGTACGCCTGATCGTTTGAGTAAAAAACGTAATTCTTCAGTTTGGGTAGCTAGTTCTTCTAGAGATCTCTCATAATAACCTTGCATAATATGCGGTGTTAGTACCAATTTTTTGAATCCCATCTTCTGAAACTCAACCACTAACTGAATAGATTGATTGAAGTTGTCAACGCCGTCATCGAAGTTTGGTAAAATATGTGAGTGAACGTCTACTTTTAGAGCGTTAGAACTGTTTACTGCTAGCTTGGTAACGTTTGAAGGCTGGAAGAAAGTACTAAACATATAGTGGTTAAATTAGCTTTTGAAATTATTCAACCAAGACCATGCCAAAAACGCGTTATCTTATCAAAAGACCCTCAATTTTATGAAAATATTTGAATTCACTTTTTACTTGTGTACGTAGTAAATTCCGCAAACGTAAGGAGCTCCTTGTCTTTTTCTGAAACATTTGGGTTTTCTATTCCCCAATCTATACCAAGTTCGGAGTCATTCCAGATTATCCCACTTTCGGAAGATTTATCATATAGATTTGTGCACTTATACGAAAAAATAGCATCCTCAATCGTTACAAAGCCGTGAGCGAAGCCCGGCGGTACATAAGCCATATTTTGCCTTTCCGCTGAGAGTAGAAATGTTTCATGCTTTCCAAAAGTAGGCGAACCAAGACGCACATCCACTGCTACATCAAGTACCTTACCGCTAATAACTCTTACCAATTTGCCCTGGGCGTGTGGGTCAAGTTGTAAATGAAGTCCCCGTAAAACGCCTTTCGTTGAAAAGGACTGATTATCCTGTACAAAAACTTCAGAAATACCATTCTTGTTAAATGCTTCGTATTGATACGATTCGAAGAAATATCCGCGATCGTCATTAAAAACGCGGGGAAAGATTTCAACGAGACCCTGAATAGACGTTTGTCTGAACTCCATTAAGTATTTAAGATTTAGTAGTACGGACAAAAGTACGTAGCTTTTATCAATTCCCAAATATGACGGGCATTTCTACCCGAATTTTGCAGAATGAGCATTTAATCGTAATATTGCAATATAACGATTGAACGATATTGTATGGGCTTGATAAAATCAGAAATATTTACTGATGACCAAAACGAATTGGCAACGATTACAAAGGTACTTGGGCACCCAGCACGAATAGCAATATTGCAGCACCTTTTTAAAATAAAAGGATGCGTTTGTGGTGATTTGGTGAATGAAATTGGTCTGGCTCAGGCAACAGTCTCTCAACACCTGAAAGAGTTGAAAAGTGTGGGGCTGATACAAGGTAGGATTTCAGGAACGAGCGTTTGTTATTGCGTGAATCCCGAAAGGTGGGGTGAAATAAGTACGCTCATTAACGAATTTTTGATGCGGGGAATTCACTGCTGTAATACTAATATTGACAATTGCTAAACGATTAGTTGTTAAGGGTTCATGAATAAAATTAGTGCAATTATTAAAAGATAAAATTATGAAATTACACGATGTAAAAAGTGCATTAAACGGTCTCACTCAAATTGGCTTTCAACTTCCGGATGGAACGTTAGTACCTGGTCATTTTCACGTAACAGAAGTGGGTGAAATATCAAAGCATTTTATTGATTGCGGTGGAATAGAGCGGCACGAGAAAGTGGTGAACTTCCAATTATGGAACGCAAATGATTATGATCATCGATTGCACCCCGAACGATTGGCTAACATTATTTCGCTTTCTGAAGAGAAGTTAGGTCTTGGTAACCTCGAAGTGGAAGTAGAATACCAAGCGGGTACAATTGGTAAATTTGGGTTAGAATTTGACGGAATTAATTTTGTGCTCACAAATAAGCAAACGGATTGTCTCGCGATGGAAAATTGTGGATTACCCACACCCAAAACGAAGCTTCAACTCATTGATATTCCAGCTACCGCAGACGCTTGTCTGCCCGGCTCGGGATGTTGTTGATTTTTTAGTTCTCGGAAATTAAATAGCAGTCACCTTTGGCTATTAAGTATCAGCCTAATAACTTAGTGTAACTTATGAGCAAAATTTGACTTACTGACCAGTTGCAAAAATAATGACTAAAGCCGAACTCTTTGAACAAGTTAAATCTAAATCTTCCTACTTGTGCGTAGGACTTGATACTGATATTCGTAAAATTCCGAAGCATTTACTGGATTCGGAAGATCCAGTATTTGAATTCAATAAACAGATAATTGACGCTACCGAATCGTATGCAATAGCGTACAAACCAAACATCGCTTTTTATGAAGCCATGGGACAAAAAGGATGGGAAAGCCTTCGGAAAACGCTGGATTATATTCCTGAAAACTGTTTTACTATCGCTGATGCAAAACGGGGCGATATTGGGAATACGTCAGGTTTGTACGCCCGAGCTTTTTTTGATAAACCTTCTTCGGGAATGTCGTTTGACTCAGTTACCGTAGCTCCGTATATGGGGCGGGATTCGGTTACGCCATTTCTCGAATTTGAAGATAAGTGGGTCATCCTTCTTGGATTAACATCAAATATTGGAAGTGCTGATTTTCAGTACCTCACGATAAATAATACGGAAGAAAAACTATTTGAGCGAGTATTAAAAACATCGCAAGAATGGGCAAATTCTGAACAAATGATGTACGTAGTAGGAGCTACGCAAGCTGATGAGTTGAAAGCCATTCGAAAGATTATTCCTGACCATTTCTTGCTCGTTCCGGGAGTGGGGGCACAAGGTGGAAGTTTAAAAGAGGTTTCTGAAAATGGGATGAATTCTTCGTGTGGACTATTGGTGAATTCTTCCCGCGGAATTATCTATGCTTCGTCAGACAAAGACTTTGCTAAAGTAGCTGCTAAGGAAGCCCAAAAGCTGCAAGAGGAAATGGCGGGGTACTTGGAGAGTTTTGTTTTATAGTAATGGTTTTATGCACTAAACTCTCAAAATATTAGTCAAATTCAAGTTCACTAATTCATTAACACAAAACCTATGCAAGAAGCCTTTCTCCATTACCTTTGGCAGACGCAGCGGTTTCTGATAAATGATTTACGAACTACCGACGGCGAAATTATTCGTGTTATAAAAAGAGGTTTTTCGAATGCAGATTCGGGACCCGATTTTCTAAACGCCCGATTACAAATCGGCGATGTAGAATGGGCTGGAAATGTAGAAATTCACGTGAACGCTTCCGAATGGTACGCCCACAAACACGAACAAGATGAGGCTTACGAAAATGTAATTCTGCACGTGGTATGGCAACACGACCGTGACGTTCTTCGGAATAATGGTGGTAAAGTTTCAGTACTCGAAATTAAAAACATCGTTTCTCCTAACCTTATTGACAAGCAAAATCAATTAATTAATAGTCAGTCGGTTATCCCGTGCGAAGGGCATTTTAAAGAAGTTTCAGAATTTACTAAAGTCTCGATGTTGAGTTCCGCTCTTGCTCAGCGTTTACAATTTAAATCGATTAACGTCAGAGAGTTATTGACTGATAATAATAACGATTGGGAAGAAACAACTTATCAGGTTTTAGCCAAGAACTTCGGTTTCAAACTCAACGCCGAACCGATGTTGCAATTGGCTAAAAACCTTCCGTTGAAAATTCTCCAAAAACATCGTGATAGCCCCGTTCAAATTGAAGCCTTACTTTTTGGGATGGCGGGATTTTTAGAAAACGCAGTTGGGGAACACGCCGCAAAATTAAGAAATGAGTATGGTTTTTTATCGTCGAAATACGATTTGAAAGACAAGCAGCTCAACGCCCACGAATGGAAGTTTCTGCGGACTCGTCCTGCTAATTTTCCGACCATTAGATTGGCCCAATTCAAGCGTTTGACTATTTCTCAACGCAGTTTTTTTTCCTTGTTCACGCAAGTAGATGACCTCGAACTTATTAAGAGAGCGTTTGAGATTGAACAATCGGAGTACTGGCAGCAACACTATCATTTTGATAAGCCGTTGGCGAAGCCGCTCAAGCGTTTGGGGAAATCTTCGGTGGAGAATTTGTTGATAAATACAGTTGTCCCGACATTGGTTTGCTACGCTAAGTACGTTGATAACAGAGAACTAATAGAACGGGCGGAGCAACTATTGGAGTCACTACCGCCCGAAAATAACCGTATTACCCGTAATTGGGAATTGCTTGACTTGAAAATGCAGAGCAGTTTCGATACTCAGGCGGGAATAGAGTTGTACAACAACTTCTGTAAGGAAAAGAAATGTATGAGTTGCAAAATAGGTGCTGAAATACTGAAAACTACGTCCGGTTAATCATACTCACACCCGCCATTAGGAAGATTAATCCTAATACCGCTGGGGCGATTTTTCGACCACCTTCCACGTTAAACCCCATCATTTCTCCACCCATCGCCATAAAGGCAAAGCATGCGAAAAGTAATAAAAATATCCCGAGCACAGTCATGATAGTGCCAAGCGTACGCTTAAATTTTTCTCCGTCCATTTGATAAGGGTATATGTTGTTTAGTTATTGGGTTAGTAAGTCTCTTTTTGAGACAAAAGCGTCAAGTATTTTTGGTAATCTTTAATCTCACATCTTGATTTTATACGCCATTACTTTATTACCGAAGAAAGTAGGGACTAGTAGCAGGTTGTTACTTTCTACTACTTCGATATCGGCGGCGTTTAGCTTGGCCCTCTGGGTATCGAGTATTTTTGTTTTCTTCCAATCTGTGGTTAAATGATATACTTCGCCGCTCCAGTTCGAAATGATATAGCCGTCCTTATATTTCTTAACGCCATCGCCGCCAAAAAGACTATCTGTAACAACCGTAGCGGTATTATCTAAAAGCGAATACTGTACGACATTACCAGATTCCATACTCGCAAAAGTTAGATTTTCTCCGTCAAGATACACGCCGTTTATTTGAGCTAAGTCATCGCTTGTAAACAGTTCTTTTACTTCTCCGTCTTTCATGCGGTATGCTTTTTTCGTTCCCGAATCTGTGAAATAAACCGTTCCGTCAGAAGAGGCATCCATATCATTTAAAAAAGCAGCTCCTTTGATTTCCTTCTCCCCGGTTATTTTTCCCGTTGTTACGTCAATCATTACTATTCTTGAAATATCCGTTACGTAGAGCGTGCTTCCAACCAATGCCATGCCTTTTGGTGCACTCATGCCAGTTACCCATCTATCAGCGATTATTTTACCGTTTGCGTCCATTTTTGTAATGTACCCGTCGCCATCTTTTGTATCAGGTGGTACGCCATTTATACAACTTACATAATAGAAGTCATTGGCTGTATCGTACAAAACAGATTCTGGTGTTAACAGTGTCGTATCGCTTTCCCAAGCCAATTCCAACGAAGGAACTTGTATTCCAACTGCGTTCTCTTCCGTAGTTTCATCGGTTGATGAAGTACAGTTTGCAAACGCAAAGTACATAAAGCTGATAAGATACAAGTTGTACTTTTTCATAGTTTCTTTATTTACCCAATTGGATTAATTGTGGGCGTAAATTTACTAAATAAATGTTCTGAAAGTGAAAATGATAGGTATTTGAAAATTCGGACTTGAGTGACCAGAATGATTTTTATATCAGTAAACCTTTTCGTTTCTGTATTTGTGAATAAGATTTTTAAGCTAAATTTGTCCGCAAAACAAATTTCATGGCATTAAAATACAAACGAATCCTGCTAAAACTTAGCGGAGAGGCTCTTAACGGAGGCGACAAAAGTCAAATTATTAACGGTGATATTCTCGAGCAATTCGCCAAAGAAATAAAGTCAGTAATTGACATTGGTTGCGAAGTCGCAATCGTGGTCGGTGGCGGCAATATTTTTCGCGGAGCGGCTCCTAATTCGGGTATTGACCGTTCGCAAGGAGATTATATGGGAATGCTCGCCACTGTTATAAATGGCATGGCGATTCAGAGTGCCTTAGAAAACGAAGACGTTTATACTCGTTTGATGTCGGCGATTAAAATGGAGCAGGTTGCTGAGCCTTTTATCCGCCGTCGGGCAATTCGCCACTTAGAAAAAGGACGAGTTGTGATTTTTGGTGCCGGAACCGGCAATCCTTATTTTTCAACCGATTCGGGCGGAGCGTTGCGTGCCAATGAAATTCAGGCGGACGTACTCCTTAAAGGTACAAACGTGGACGGTGTTTATAACGCCGACCCACGGAAAGACCCCAACGCAACAAAATACAGCCGTATTACGTTTAAAGAAGCGATTCAAAAAAGCCTGAAAGTGATGGACATGACGGCGTTCACGTTGAGTCAGGAAAACGGACTTTCCATCATTGTTTTCAACATGAATAAAAAAGGAAACCTGAAACGCATCGTGGAAGGAGAGGACATAGGAACGCTGGTAAAAGACTAATTCAATTTTCAGTGAACGTTTCGGATCAAGAAATTCACTAATTCACAATTTAAAAATTCACTAATTATAAACAAATGGAAGAAGTAGATATGATACTCGATATGGCGGAGGAAAGTATGACCAAGGCCATCAATTTTACCAGAGCCGAATTATCGAAAATTAGGGCGGGAAAAGCAAGTCCACAAATGCTCGACGGAATCTCGATCGACTATTATGGTGTGCCTTCGCCGCTCAATCAGGTGTCTTCAATTACCACACCCGATGCCCGTACTATTGCTCTCCGACCGTTTGAAAAGGGAATTTTGAACGATATTGAGCGTGCGATTATCAACTCAAATATTGGCTTGAATCCGGCTAATGATGGCGAAACGATTCGCTTGAATATTCCGCCATTAACGGAAGAACGCCGCATTGACTTAGTGAAACGTGCCAAGACTGAACTCGAAACTGCCCGCATAAATATTCGTCGGGTACGTCAAGATTCCAACGATGAATTGAAGAAACTAAAAGACGAAGGAGTTTCGGAAGATGCCATTAAAATTGGTGAAGACCGCGTGCAAAAACTCACGGACGAATCTGTAGTGAAAGCAGAACAAATTCTTGCAGCCAAGGAAAGAGATATTATGAGCGTTTGATCCCGATAGCTATCGGGAGTTGTCAGTCAGAGGCTCTCGAAGACAATCCATGCAGTAGAAAATGCTTTTATCGGCTATTTGAGATTTGCCAAACCCGCTACTACTAAAAAATTTTACCCCATGCTCTCATTGAGTTTGGGGTATTTTTTTGACAAACTTCGGCGGTGGTCTCGATTGTTTACTTTTCCATGTTTGTAACATTTTTGTATTTTTGAATAGTTGACTTTCTACCGCTGCCAAGGTCTATGGACCGTTAGCAGGGTTCTCATCCCCGTTGGTGGTCGCAGACCCCGCCGGCGGTGGTTTTGGTTATCTACTTTTCCACGTTTGCAACATTTTTGTATTTTTGAATAGTTGATTTTCCACCGCTGTCAAGGTCTATGGACCGTTAGCAGAGTTTTCATCCCCGTTGGTGGTCGCAGACCCCGCCGGCGGTTTTGCATTTTGTGATTTGGGTAGAATATGCCTGAAAATATACAGATTCACTTAGTATATAATGTTCCGTATAAAAAGTGATTAAAGCATAGGCAGACACTACAATAAAAGGTAAATAAAGCCTATTCATTGCTTCATCCTATCATAAATGATAATTAACCCTACTATCATTCCACAGAGGTGTGAAATTTTAGTATAAATGCTGGAGTCCTGAAAAAAATAGATTAGTAGGGCTAAGTTTAAGCCCATAAATACAGCAACTATTGTAAGTACCCTATTCCGTGTCATTTTCATTGTATTTAAAAGTTAAATAATAAAGAATGGCAAAATAGTGGTACAGAACCATTGATTAATCTGTACCACCACTTATTTAGAGTGAATTTCTCACCGGTTGTATAAGCAATTAATAAAAGAAGCATAACTTAGCCCCCCCAAAACCAGAAACAAAACCACCCAATAAGGCCCAACCTACAGCCGCTGGGGGAAGCGAGCTAACCCAACTGACCCGGCAGCAAGGGCACATCCTGCTCCTTCTGCAACGCAATTACCTGGACCACCACCATTCATAATTTCTAATTGATTTACTCCGATTTTTCTCATAATGATAAATTATTTTTAAGTTGTCTTGCATTATCACAAGATGATACAAAACAAAAGATTCTCACTGCACTCTCAATATAGTAAACAACGTAATGTTACATTTTAAAAAAAAAGATACAATTTGTTTTTTGAGTATAGTTTTAGAAGCACTTAGAGTATGTTTTGGATTTATAGTTTATTGACAATAAAGGAGATAAAGGCTATTTGTAACATCGCTTCTGCCGATAATATTGTTTTTTCTACATCCCGGAACAACCTTCGCCTGAAATTGAGC
>Ga0222709_1000100_pt1 | contig 34671 bp, 34 predicted proteins | sample AntAcemetage1692_FD_179822 | JGI IMG/M metagenome (GOLD analysis project Ga0222709, IMG submission 179822) | Saline water microbial communities from Ace Lake, Antarctica - #1692 | ecosystem: Environmental > Aquatic > Non-marine Saline and Alkaline > Saline | place: Antarctica: Ace Lake...
TACCTTCCCACTGAGAATCAGAGAATTCAGAGAAATTTGTTTTCATTACCTTATGTTTTAGTCGATAACAAGGTAGCTGGTTCTTACTTTAATGCAAAATGTTTAAATTCCAAAACACACTCTTAGTGGATAGAGGCTTTGCTCAAATGGTATTTCATAAAATGAGTGAAGACGACGTGCAAGCAATTGTGCGGTATCCGTTCACGATGATTGCTTCTGATGCGGGAGTTTATACTTTCAATAAAAGTCAGCCGCATCCTCGTGGCTATGGTTCAAACGCCCGCGTTTTAGGACGTTACGTGCGGGATTTTCAGGCACTCGGTTTGGAAGAAGCTATTCGGAAAATGACTTCGCTTCCTGCTTCGCGTTTTGGTATAAAAAATCGAGGATTACTGCAGGAAGGCTACGCCGCTGACCTTGTAATTTTCGACGAAAATACTATTAAAGACGAAGCTACCTTTGACAAACCTCACGCTTACAGCACTGGTATCAGCTACGTAATTGTGAACGGTGAAATTACGCTCGAAAACGGAAAACACACGGGAGTTTTGAAGGGTGAAATAGTACGAAGGTAAGGTTTTTGAAAAGCCTGAAATACAGATAAAACCAGTTCATCAAAAGTTTGGGAGAGATTGTGAAAGACCAAAATTTGATGGCTGAAAAATTGATTTTGTAATTTACTTTGGGTTTTAGCATTTAATTATTCCCCTTCATCTCACTTTGCCGCATGGGCATAGCGTCAACAATGGCAAAGAGCCCATCAGTTGACATTAATTCGGTTTTACGTTTTTTTACGCCGCCATCTTTCCCGATAAGAATTACCTCAAAATTCGCTCCATTAGACAGTTTCACCATACCTCTTGATTTAGGATTGACGAATACTATTAAATCTCGTTTCTTTAATTCGCTTTCTTGAGCGTTGAATATTGCTCGTTGTTTTTCGATAAGTTCTTCGTTTTTCTCATTTCCGAAAACGAGTAAAATTCGGTTCTTCCATTGATAATCGGACAGGTTTTGAGCGGAAGCATTTATGGAAGCACTCATGGTTATAATTATGAATAGAAGCGTGAATTTTATCATGAATTTACTGTGATTGAGTCATTCCTAAAACTTTCGCAACAGTGGTTTTGTTATTCCTCAAACAAATCTTTCACTGTTAACCCAAAACCAAAATGGCATTAAAAGTAGGCGATAAAGCCCCTGATTTTACCCTCATCAATACCGAAACAAAAGAAGTAAGTCTATCTGATTATAAAGATAAGAATGTAGTATTATTGTTTTTTCCCTTGGCTTTTACGGGTGTTTGTACTACCGAATTGTGCGAAATGAGAGATAATATCGCTACGTACGACGACCTCGACGCTGAAATAATAGCCGTTTCGGTTGATTCGCCATTTACGTTAGCGAAGTTTAAGGAAGAGCAGAAACTGCCGTTTCCGTTACTTTCTGATTTTAATAAAACTACTGCCGAAGCATACGGTTCTATTTATCATGATTTCGTTTTAGGAATGAAAGGCGTGGCAAAACGTTCGGCTTTCGTGATTGATAAAAAAGGAATGATTCAACACGCAGAAGTATTAGAAGACGCCGGAAAAACTCCTGACTTTAAAGCCGCTCAATCAGCTTTGGCAGCATTGTAAAAGCCATCTTTACTAAACTTATTAACTCCCGCCTCCTTAAAAAGTTGGTGGGAGTTTCTTTAAATAATAACGCCAATTCGGTTCTTCTATTATTAATAATTACTGTGTCAAATTGCAGGATTATGATCAATTTCTAAACGTATCAATAACAAAAGTGTGACTACTTTAGGTCATAAGTAGTTGACTATTAAATCATTATCAATTACTTTTGCCTGCCTAAATAAACCCTTAAAAAATGAAGTCCCTAAAACCCCTATTCTTAACCCTTTTAACAGTTGCGGTAATTACATCTTGCGTAAGCAAGAAGAAGTACCTTGATGCGTTAGCCGCTCAGGAAAGCATTAACGCCCGATTAACCTCCGACAAAGGTGAATTAACCGCTCAATTAAATGATTGCGACACAAATTTGAGTGCGGCAAATCAAGCGGGAACACTAATGAAGTCTCAGTTTGATGCGAGTAAAGGTCAATTAAGCGAAGCTCGGAATCGTTTGAAAACGCTTCAGGACGAGAACGATTTTATCAAGAAAACTAATACGAACTTGTTGAATCGTTTGGAAGACCTTTCTGTAATCAGCAAGAGTGGAGCCGAAAGTATTAAGCAATCATTGACGGCCATAAATGGTCAAAGTCAGTACATTCGATCATTAACAAACAGCGTTCAAAAGAAAGATTCGATGAACTTGGCGTTAGTGATGAATCTGAAGCGTTCGTTAAGCGATATCAACGATGATGACGTGCAGATTGAAGTAAAGAAAGGCGTAGTTTATGTTTCACTTTCGGACAAATTGCTGTTCCGTTCGGCAAGTGCCTACGTACAGCCGTCTGCTCAAACTGTATTAGGTAAAATTGCGAAAGTTGTGAAAGATCACAAAGGACTAGAAATTTTAGTTGAAGGTCACACGGATAATGTTCCAATCTCTACTGAGAGCATCAAAGATAACTGGGATTTGAGCGTATTGCGTGCCACCGCCGTAGTACGTATTCTACAGGATAAGTATGGAGTTGATGGGTCACGAATGACTGCCGGCGGACGCTCGGAATTCGTTTCCAAAACAATGAATGATACCCGTGAAGGTCGTAGCCTAAACCGCCGTACCGAAATTATTTTATTGCCGAAATTAGACCAGTTTTTTGGTTTGATGTCTCCCGCTTCTACGCAGAACTGACGCTAAGGAATAGTAAATTAGGGCGGAATCGCCCATGCAAACAAGAGTTAGCTCTTGTTGCCCATTTAAAAATCCCGATTCGGAAACGAAGCGGGATTTTTTGTTTTATAAATATCTGACGAATGCTTATATTTACTCAAATATTATCCCCCTAAATCTTCAACTTCTACTATTTAAATAATATGCCAAAAATAGCCTTAATTACCGGAGCAACTTCGGGTATTGGTAAAGCCACTGCTGAAGCATTCGCCAACCAAAATATTAACTTAATACTCTGCGGTCGTCGGCAAGAACGCTTGGATGAATTATTTGAGCAACTAAGTGAAAAAGTTGAAGTTCAAACACTCATATTCGACGTACGAAGTTATGATGAGGTAGAAAATGCGTTGAATAGCCTGTCGGATAAATGGCGGGATATTGACATTTTAGTGAATAGTGCTGGAAACGCTCATGGCTTCAGTACCATCGATGAAGGAAGCATAGCGGATTGGGATGCTATGATTGATGGAAATGTACAGGGGCTGTTGTATGTCTCGAAATTAGTAATGCCGTACATGGTGAAGCGGAAAACGGGGCATATCATCAACCTTAGTTCTGTTGCCGGAAAGCAAACGTACGCCAACGGAGCGGTGTATTGTGCTTCCAAAAAAGCGGTGGAAGCCATCTCGGAAGGAATGCGTTTGGACTTGACAAAGCACGGAATAAAAGTAACAAATATTGCTCCCGGAGCGGTAGAAACTGAATTTTCAGAAGTGCGTTTCAAAAACGATTCTGAGCGTGCTGCTAAAGTTTACGAAGGTTACGATGCCTTAATCGCTGAAGATATTGCAGATGCTATTTTATACGCCGTCACTGTTCCCGAACGAGTTTGTATTGCGGATATGACCATCTATCCCAAAGCACAATCTGCCCCGAGTGTGATACATCGAGGGTGAATAATTGCTGAAATGACTGAGCCATGAAAAGTATTTTTTTACTACTCGTTGTTCTAACTATTTCGATTGCTTGTTACGGTCAATTCAGTTTATTGAAAGACATCAATTAAACCGAAGCGGGTTCAAATCCTCAGAATGTTATCGAAGTAAACGGCTTGGTATTTTTTACCGTGCAGACAATAGACAGGACAGAAATAGATACAGGTTTCGGTACACTCTATCATTACCTCAACAAATAAATTTTCTTCTTAAACTACGACGCAATAAACGGTTACGAACTCTGGGTGAGTGACGGAAGTGTTTCTAGTACATATTTGGTGTGTGACTTACGAACGGGCAACAAGAATACTGTTACGGGGGGTATTTCGGTCGTCAACAACAAACTTTTTTTGGGCACATGATGAATCCCTACGGTCCTGAACCTTGGACTTATACACCAGAAATACGCGAAGGAAGCTCAAACTACTCCACTAAATCAGGCAAATGGAACGATGTTAGCGTTTGGTCATGTGGAAGTATTCCTACTTTAAGCGATTACGTGATTGTTAAAGGCGATCACAAAATTGTTGTTCCAACGGAATACCGAGCATATTCAAAATTCATTTCAACTGAAACCGGAGCGGTCTTCAAAACCTACTCTGGATACCCATCCCTACTCCCCGTTCTAAAAATTCACTTTTCAAACTGTTGCGGCGGCGGTGTAATTAGTGGGTCTATTTTTCAATCCTTAGCGAAGCATACTAAAGCCGAAAATAACTCAAATGTAGTAGTAAGGAACATTATTTCGAAATGTGTGGGACGTGTGCATAGCAATAAGAAGGAATGACCTTTTTCTCTTTGATGTGAGACTTCAATCAGTCAGGTAGATACTCAACGCTAACTAAATACACCCGACTTATCCGCCTCCAAAAAACAAAATCTTTATTAGCACAAGGCAAATCTGTTCAAAGAAGTAAGTTATGAAGTCGGCTTTCAAAAGTCTGAATACTCTTCTAAATTATTCAAAAAAGAGTTCTGTAAACTACTTTCTGAGTAAGCATACAATTTTTAGCATACCCTTTTTTCATAGAGCCTTCTTCCAAAAAATTGGAAGAAGGCTCTATTGTTTTTGATATATCTCAAACCCATTTTTAATCAAAGCTATAAATGGGTGGGTAAAAGCTATAAATAGGAGGATAAAATTATAAATGGGTGGGTAGAAAATTACAAATGGGTGGGTAGCGGTGCCGTAGATTTACAGGATAAATTATCTGAAAAATTACACTTCAAAAAATAAGAGGTTGCCTCACATTGATTTTAATAAATGATTCAATTGAAATTTAGAAACATGAAAAAGTATATTTTACTACTAACCTTTATTGCTTCCTCCAGGGTAGGAAGTGCACAAATCTATGTGGACGTAGATGTAGCCACAAACGGTAACGGTACCTCCTGGAGGAATGCCTACAATAACTTGCAAGATGCGGTAGATGCCGCGGCTGTAAATCAAGAGATTTGGGTAGCAGCGGGCACGTATTTACCGACCGCCTCTCCCGATGGAACAACAACCGACCCTCGAGATAAAGCTTTTCACCTCGGTACGAATATGAAAATATACGGTGGCTTTGTGGGTATAGAAACACAACTTTCTGCACGAAATGCGGCGGTTAATAGTACCATATTAAGTGGAGATTTTAGTAATAACGATATCGTAACAGGTGGTGGAAGTACGCTTTCTTTCAGTAATAATAATGAAAATGCTTACCATGTAATGATTACCGCTGATTTAACGTCAGCATCAGTCATTGATGGATTTACGATTGAGGGTGCGAATGCCAATGGTGGTTCGAGTACTATTAGTTATCAATCTAAAACATTTCGTAGAGATTATGGTGGCGGAATGTATATTGTCTCTTCCTCGCCAACAATTACGAATTCGACCTTTGCAAATAATAATGCAACTTATCAGGGCGGCGGAATGGTTAACTACGAATTCTCGTCAACGATTACGAATTCGACCTTTACGAATAATAGTGCAAGTTATGGCGGCGGAATGGTTAACTACGAATCCTCGTCAACGATTACGAATTCGACCTTTACGAATAATAATGCAAGTTATCATGGCGGCGGAATGTATAACTCCTCTTCCTTGCCAGCGATTACAAATTCGACCTTTACGAATAATAGTGCAAGTTATGGCGGCGGAATGTCTAACGAGTTTTCCTCTCCAATGATTACGAATTCGACCTTTACGAATAATAATGCAGCTGAAGGCGGCGGAATGGATAACTATTCCTCCTCTCCGACGATTACGAGTTCGACCTTTACGAATAATTATGCAGCTGAAAACGGCGGCGGTGGAATGTTTAACCTATTCTTCTCCTCGCCCACGATTACGAACAGTATCTTCTGGGATAATATCCAAGAAGGCACTAATAATATTGCAGGAGCGGATATATTTAATAGCGACGAGACTAATACACCCACAGTAACTTACTGCCTCACACAAGCGAATAGTATGCACAGCAGCGGTACAGGTATCGTCAATAATCAAAACCCACTTTTTGTAGATGCTGCGAATGGTGATTATACCTTACAAATCTGTTCTCCTGCCATAGACGCAGGTTATAAGAAAGCTTTTTGTGAACATGTCGAAACCAATTACCGTTGGGAAGTCGAAATAGCACAAAAACCTGAATCGTCCGTAGGGTTCGTGCCTGAAAAGAACCGGTGGCAGGTAGAGAGAAGTTTCGGATGGCTCAATTTCAGGCGAAGGTTGTTCCGGGATGTAGAAAAAACAATATTATCGGCAGAAGCGATGTTACAAATAGCCTTTATCTCCTTTATTGTCAATAAACTATAAATCCAAAACATACTCTAATTGAAAAATCGGATGAAGCGGCTGAAAAACCCTCTGTTGATACACTTGTTATCAGCGGATTAGACAACTTTCACTACCAGAATTTTTTGAATGGCATTCAGAAAGAAGAACAACTGAACTCTACGATAGAAGAAACTCATAAAAGTACGTTGCTTTGTCACTTGGAAAATATGTCTCAACATTTAAAGAAAACGCTCATGCTTGATGAGCGTACGGGTAAGTCTAAAGACAAAGAAGCCATAAAATGTGGAGTCGGGAGTACGAAAAATGCTGGAAACCAATCGTTTAAAACTCGTGTACGTACTACGCCATCGATTTAAGTTGTTCCGAATCGATGGCTTTTTTTTATTTATTAAAAAGAATTCTACCCTTTGATTCATAAGAATTGAATATCTTTAATTTTGATTTTCAAAGGTTCTGTGTTTTGCTTCCATAAACTACTTATCTATTCAAAACTTATGAAGAGCTATATCAACGCCGCACTTTTTGCAGTGGCTATCGTTATTTCATCCATCATTTTAGGGAAAGCTTTTATTGACCGTAACAAAGCGGAAAATGTTATTTCTGTAACCGGTCTTGGGAAGAGTGATTTCACCTCTGATTTAATCGTTTGGGAAGGACTTTTCTCTAACAACAACTACGATTTAAAGTCGGCTTACGCCCAATTAGAATCAGACAAGCAAATCGTTTCTTCGTACCTCAAATCAAAAGGCGTTGCCGAAAAAACAATCGTTTTCACGGCAGTAACGACTACTCGCAACACAAAGCCGAATTATTCTCCGGATGGAAAATACTTGGGGGAGGTTTTTACGGGTTTCAATATGTCACAAAGAGTGGAATTAAAATCAACAGAGGTCGAAAAAGTTGAACAAATTTCACGGGAAATAACTGAGCTACTTAATAAAGGTATTTCGCTTTACTCAGAACCGCCCCGTTATTATTACACAAAGTTAGCTGATCTAAAGATTAAGATGATTTCGGAAGCTACGGAAGACTCACGAATAAGGGCTGAGCAAATCTCAGAAAAGTCTGGCAGCAGTTTGGGAGATTTACAATCGGCCACCATGGGCGTATTTCAAATTACGGGTCAAAACTCCGACGAAGAGTATTCGTGGGGCGGAACATTTAACACGTCTGCTAAAGAGAAAACTGCTTCAATAACGATGAAGCTAACTTACGAAGTAAATTAAATCTGGATACTAGAGAATGAGTTTAAAATTCATTCCTAACTACATCAAATATCGAAGGACCAACATCTATAAAGCGTCAATTTCCACCGCTTCTAAATATTGCGTCTCGGCTACCCGCTTCACGAGGAATATTCTCATACTTGCTCTTCCAAGATTTGTCTTTTATCGCTCCTGATTTGATGGTCTGAATAAAGTTTGCCCAAGCAAACGGATTAGTTAATGGGTTGACAGTCATTTGTCCTCGGCTGTTAATTTGCCGGAGTTGTTGATCCATTGCGTAGCGGTAATTACCATCAGCAGACATCGCCTGCATGGCTACTAAGCGGTTTATATTATCCTGACTGAAGGTCTCTCGCAAAATTTGACGTTGTCTTTCGTCGGGGAGGTTCATTGCTAATAAGGCATTTTTAAATTCCTCCTCGGTTCGGAACGGATAAACCCGCACCTCTTTCAGCACTTTTGCATCTTCTTGTAGTTCAACTACCGCAGAGTAATTCAACCCTGCCTCTGAAGGAATAACATGGTACTGCTTGGCAAAACCCAAATAGCTAAACATAATACTATCGCCAGGAAAAACATTAAGTATAAAATATCCTTTAGAATTACTGATGACTCCGCGTCCGGCATTCTCGATAGAGATAAACGCACCCGGCAGTGCCTCCTCCGATTTGCTGTCAATCACAAATCCTGAAAACTGAATGTATTTATCTTCGCCCTGAGCTTTTACTTCCTGAGAAAAAATCCCTAAAGCAAGATTTACCAAAAAGGCGACAAATAATAGGCTTACTAATTTATATTGAAAAATCTTCATAGTATGTTCTTAGTTTTCTAACCAAAAATCTTTAAAAAAGTTACTATAAACGGCATTGATAATAACAATCCGTCGAAGCGGTCTAAGAATCCACCATGGCCAGGAATAATACTACCCGAATCTTTGATTGAAATACTTCTTTTAAACAAGGATTCTACCAAGTCGCCTAATGTTCCAGTAACCGAAATTATGACCGCTGTTATCAACCATTGTATCGCTCCGAGGTCATCAAAGAAATGTGAACAAACCAAGGCCACTATTAATGACACCGCTAAACCTCCAAAGAAGCCTTCCCATGTTTTCTTCGGTGAAATTCTTTCAAATAGTTTTCTTTTCCCCAAGAATTTTCCCGCGAAATAGGCTCCGCTATCGTTGCCCCACAACATTAACAAAATGCCAATCATTAAACGGGGACGGTAGCCGTTGGATGTAATTATCAGCTCATTTACTAACGCAAAAGGAACTGCTACGTATATAATTCCCAGAAAAGTATATCCTAAGTTAGCAAACGGTTGTAAATCATCTTTACGATACAATTTTATAAAAAAAGTAAAAGTAAGCAACGGTATAATTATATAATAAAAGTTGAAAGGGAATATACTTTTTTCAACAAAGAAGGTCAGAAAGTTCAATAAACTACCGCAAAATGTACCCCAAGCCGCGAGCGGTAGGTTTCTATCAAGACGCAAAAGTTTGTAAAACTCGTACTGCGTCAGGATGGAAATCGTGAGGAAAACCAACCAGAAAGTAACGTCATTGTACAGGATACAAAATAATATAAACGGAACACCTATCAGGGCTGCAACGATACGTTGCGTTAGATTAGAGTATTCATTCAGCTTTTTCTTCCGACTCATTCTTGTTAAATATTTCTGCAATCAGGCGGGCAATTTCGGCGTTTTCAGCAGGTACGTAAATTTCAAAATAACCTAACAAATATGAGCTGTCTTGTTTACTGAGAACAACGGCGTTTATTTCGTTGGAAGTAATCTCATTTTTTACCAGTTCGGTATAAATTTGATTCGTCGATTCAAAAACTTTTATCCAACCGTTCATTTGAATTAGGGGAACATATGAAAATCAAAAATAGGTATTAATATCGCTACTTCCAACGCAACGTTTCGAGCAAGTGTTTACTCTCGGCCTTTAAGTAATCAATTATGGGTCTAAGCGAGTCGTTTTGCGTAGCCGTTTCAAGGTAAACTGCTCCGCGTAAAAAGTGGTTCAGCGTATCGGTTGTGTAAAACTGATAATGACTCGGCACCTCACCTTCTAATTGAATTACCACCGCTTTCTTACCGTTTTTGAGTTGAATAAGTTGTTCCTCCTGTGAGGTGGCCTTCACCTGGTGTTTTGCTGCCAACCGGAAAGCATCATTAATATGCTCCTGAAGCTTATTCAAATCTCCTCCTAACGGCTTGTAAGTAAGCTGAATACGTCCATTTATTTCGGGGTAATATAAAACAATCCAATGCGGTTCTGCTTTGCCAAACGTATCGGGCTGTACAATTGCAGCTCGTGAGACTTCAAAAGTGTAGGGATGCGTATCTTCGAGTTGGATATAACTAACTTCCGGTAAATATATCCGGTTGAACCCCTTGGGTTTTGGTACGTAATCGTCACTTGATTGCCCGCATGACCAAGCCCCCAGTCCAATCAAAACAAATGGTATTATTTTTTTAATTATCATGAACATTTTCAGTTTGGTTGTTAACAAATACTGGATAAATAACGTTTAAAGAATATCAGTGATTATTCATTTGACTAAATAAATGCAGTTGCTTAACGTTAAAAAGCGAAAATAAACTATCAAAGAAAAATTAAATTGCTATGAGTTACTCCCCCGGCGTTTTAAGCGTTCTACCTATCTTCTATATTGGTTGGTCAGATTCAGTGTTGAGTCCGTCAGAAATGCAGCATATCAGAACGCATATTCAAAAATCGCCTCAATTAACGCAAGAAGATAAGCTTTTACTCGTATCCTGGACCGATCAGCGAAACCCGCCCGATGAAGAAACGTTCACACAATGGGCACAGACTATCGCCGAACATGGCAAGTCTATGACTACTTCTGAACGTCAAAATTTAGTGGAGTTGGGTGTAATAATGGCAACAAAAGCCAGTTCGTCAAATTCCAATGCTATCTACAAAGACCCTGAAATAAGGGATTCAATAAAAGAACTGGAAAAACTACTTGGTGTAAATAATTCGTACTCCAAAGTATCTTTTTACAACGCCATTTTCCCCGAAGAAAAAGTAGAAATTGATGAGATAACTCCCTTCGACATCGAGAAGCTTCAAAATAATCTTGACGGACCAATGGCAGAACTGAAGTCCCGCACCAAAGCGGTTCTAAAAGATGATTTTTTTAGGGTGCCCACTGATTTAAGAGATAAAGATAAACTCCGCATGCTGGTTTTATCTCAATGTCAAGAGTTAGGAAATCAAGGATTTGGAGCGTACGCTTTTCCAAGCGAATACGGAGGAGATAATTCTACCGGAGGAAGTACCGCGATTTTCGAAACGCTGGCAATGGGAAACCTTAGCTTACTCATAAAATTTGGCGTGCAATACGGACTTTTCGGCGGGGCGGTTTTTCAATTGGGAACTGCCTATCACCATAAGACGTACTTGGAAGCACTCGGAAAAATGGATTTATCGGGGTGTTTTGCCATGACCGAAACAGGTCACGGATCAAACGTTCGGGACTTAGAAACTACCGCTACATACAACCATGAAACCCGTGAACTAATAATCCATTCTCCTACGCAAAAAGCGGGAAAAGAATACATTGGAAACGCCATGCACAGTAAAATGGCGGCGGTTTTCTGTCAATTAATTGTAAACGGAGAAAGTCACGGAATTCACTCAGTACTTGTTCCTTTACGCGATGAGAACCACAACGAACTGCCCGGTATAAAGGTATTAGACAGCGGTTATAAAATGGGTCTAAACGGCGTTGATAACGGTCGAATTTGGTTTGACAATGTAAGCGTTCCTGTAAAGAATTTACTAAATCGTTACGGAGATATTAATGAGAAAGGTGGATATTTCAGTCCGATAAAAAATCCGTCCAAACGCTTTTTTACGATGTTGGGAGCGTTAGTTGGCGGACGGGTTTCCGTTGCAATGGCCTCCAATACCGCAGCCAAGAAAGCACTTGATATTTCGATAAATTACGCCATCAAAAGAAGGCAGTTTAAAACCCTTAGCGACGAGAAAGAAACCCTCATTCTTGATTATCCAACGCATCAACAACGGTTATTTCCATTACTTGCTAAAAGCTACGCACTGACGTTCGCTTTGGAAACGCTGCGAGAGAAGTTTGTAGAAAGTGCCGTATTAGACGACAAAAGAGAAGTTGAGTCATTAGCAGCGGGGCTGAAAAGCTACGCTTCGTGGCATGCCACCGATACCATCCAAGAATGCCGAGAAGCCTGCGGCGGAAAAGGTTACCTCGCCGCTAATGAAATACCGGACTTAAAAGCCGATACTGACATCTTCACTACGTTTGAAGGAGATAATCATGTGCTCATGCAATTGGTCGCAAAGTCAGTACTCACCGAGTTTAAACAAGAGTTTCACGACGGCGGCTACATGGCTATTGCCAAACATATTCTGAAACGAGTAACAACAGCTTGGGTAGATAAGAATCCGATTGCAACCCGGAACTCTAACGCCGAGCATCTTTTGAGCGAAGAATTCCACCAACAGGCTTTAGCGTACCGCGAGGAGAAATTACTATTTACCCTTTCGGACAGAATGCGAAGTTTCATTAAAAAGAAGCTGAACGCCAGTGAAATTTTCCTTCGTACGCAAACGCATATGATTGCGTTAGCGAATGCCAACGTAGAACGATTTATCAACGATGAGTTTGTGAAACACTTAGCAAAAATGGAAAAATCACCAGAAAAGGAAGCGTTGCAACTGATGCAGCAGATTTTCGCCCTTGACGCTATAAACCGTGATAAAGGATGGTTTTTAGAAAACGACTTTATCAGCGGTGATAAATCTAAAGCAATTAGAAAAGTACTTGTAAAGTGTTACCGAATGGTCAGACCAAACGCCGCAGCTTATGTAAAAGCTTTTGGTATTCCCGAAGTATTACGAAATGCCGAAGTATTGAACGAGAAAGAATCAATATTAATGGTTTGATTTCTAATAGCTGTTATTAACGAAAAAGCCCGGATATTATTCCGGGCTTTTTTATTAATAATCACCCAACTTCCTTTCATTTAATTCGGGAAGTTTGAACTCGATTGGATTCTCAATCTTATTATCCAATAATGCTATTTGAAGCACCTCTTCGGCGTAACTCACGTAATGGAAAGTAAGCCCTTTGATGTATTCTTCGCCAATTTCCTCAATATCTTTTCGGTTGTTATAACAAAGAATTATTTCTTTAATATTGGCTCTTTTCGCAGCTAAAACTTTTTCTTTTAATCCTCCAACGGGCAGCACTTTTCCCCGCAGGGTAATTTCACCAGTCATAGCAATATTAGGTTTAATCTGTCGCTGCGTAAAACTGGAAGCCATAGAAGTCAGCATCGTAATACCCGCCGATGGACCGTCTTTCGGAATCGAGCCTTGCGGAACGTGAATGTGCAAATCATAATGCTGAAAAATCCGATGGTCAATATCGAGTGGTTCAGAATGAGCTTTCAGGTAAGAAAGAGCCGTCATTGCTGATTCTTTCATAACATCACCCAGTTGTCCCGAGAGCGTCAATTGCCCTTTTCCACGACTTAAACTGGACTCTATGAATAAAATATCCCCACCAACAGGAGTCCAAGCCAAGCCCGTCACTACACCAGCATAACTATTTCCTTCATAAAGTTCCTTATCGAAAATAGGCTTACCCAATAAAACTTCCACATCACTTGCGGCTACCGTCTTCTTGTAAGGAAGATCCATCGCGATAGATTTTGCCACCTTACGGATAACGCTACCAATTTTTCGCTCTAAACCCCGTACGCCAGATTCACGCGTATAATTCTCAATGATTTGTTGTACTGCCTCCGGTTTAATTTTAATATCACGAGCTTTCAAGCCGTGGTTTGTCAATTGCTTCGGAATTAAGTGTCGCTTTGAGATTTCAACTTTCTCCTGTACGGTATAACCACTTACCTCAATAATTTCCATTCGGTCACGAAGCGGTTGCTGAATGGTATCGAGTGAGTTTGCGGTAGCAATAAAAAGTACTTTTGATAAATCGTAATCTACTTCTAAGAAGTTATCTTTAAAAGTACTATTCTGCTCGGGATCGAGGACTTCTAAAAGAGCCGACGACGGATCTCCCCGCTGATTACTGGAAACTTTATCGATTTCATCTAATACAAAAACAGGATTAGACGATTTCACTTTATGGATGTTCTGAATCAACTTTCCGGGCATTGCTCCGATGTACGTTTTACGGTGTCCCCGAATTTCGGCTTCATCGTGTACGCCACCAAGTGCCATTCTCACGTATTTGCGTCCTATTGCCCGAGCAATAGATTTCCCCAAAGAAGTTTTACCAACTCCCGGAGGGCCGTACAGACAAAGTATCGGAGCTTTCATATCATTACGGAGCTTCAATACTGCCAAATATTCAATGATACGTTCCTTCACTTTTTCAAGACCGAAGTGATCGTCGTCTAATATTTTCCTCGCCCGGTTTAAGTCAAAATTATCTTTTGTTGACTCAGCCCATGGCAATTCGACAAGTAATTCAGCGTAGTTGATTGCGATTCCGTACTCCGGCGACATCGAATTCATTCGAGAAATCTTGTTAATTTCCTTGTCGAAATGTTCTTTAACGTCCTGCGGCCACTTTTTCTTCATGCCGAGTATCCGCAGTTTTTCAATTTCCTGATCGGGCGATTCCTGACCAAGCTCTTCCTGAAGTACTTTTATCTGCTGACGCAAGTAGTATTCTCGCTGTTGTTGATCAATATCCGAACTCGCTTTACTTTGAATATCCCGTTTGATTTCCAGAAGTTGCATTTCTTTCATCATGTGCTCTAAAAGCGAATGAGCTTGCACATCTCCCTCAAACGTTTCTAGCAGTTGTTGCTTTTCGTCGATACCAATACTAAGGTTTGAAGAAAGAAAATGCGTCAGAAAGCTGTAGCTATTAATATTATCAATGGCAATCTGAGCATCACGAGGAATATCAGGATTCAAGTTCAGAATCTTTGAGGCTGCCTCCTTAATGCTTGAAATTAATGCTTTTGTTTCCCGTTTATTTGCTTTCGGAAAACTATCGCTAATGTACGTAACGTTGGCAACGATATTCGGTGCAGACTTTACGTATTCGTTCACTTGGAACCTGCGTCTTCCCTGAATAATGATTGTAACGTTGCCATCAGGTAACACAATCATTTTCAGAATATTACCGATGGTTCCAACCTTATATAAATCTTCCGGTTGCGGCTCATCTTTTGTTTGCTTCACCTGAGCAACGATGCCAAGTATACAGTCGCCACGGTAAGCTTTCTTAACTAACCGAATTGCCTTCGAACGGGTTACCGTTACAGGAATGACAATTCCAGGAAAAAGTACAGTATTTCTGAGTGGAAGTACATTTAGAAGTTCTGGTAAATTATTATCGTCTTCCATTACCTCATCAGGTGATGAGATTTCAATCATCTCCACTGTTTCGTTTTGACCGCCGGCGAAGCCAGATAACATATCAAATTCAGTATTCATCAAATAGCAGTTAGTAGTAATAGTTAAATGGCAACCTCTGTACCAATGACTAAAAATAAGGCAAAATGGCAGACTTTTTCAACATTTCTTATTCAGTGGCAGACTTTTTACAGCCGCATCGGAATACCGCAGTCAATTAGGTGCTTTTTTAAATCTACGATTTCGATTTCTTTGAAGTGAAAAATACTTGCCGCTAGCCCAGCATCAGCTTTCCCTGTAGTAAATACCTCTTCAAAATGCTCCATCGTTCCGGCACCACCCGACGCAATCACTGGGATTCCAGCGTTGCCAGAAATTATGGCGGTCAACGAGTTAGCGAAGCCATCTTTGGTACCATCGGCGTCCATTGAAGTGAGGAGTAACTCTCCGGCTCCGAGTTCTTCTACTCTCTTCGCCCATTCAATTGTTTTTAATTCTGTAGGATTGCGTCCACCGTGCGTGAAGACAGTATCAGTTCCATCAATATTTTTAGTATCTATAGCAACTACGATACATTGACTACCAAATTCTTGAGCGAGTTCCGTTATCAATTCAGGATTCCGAACCGCAGACGAATTTATCGAAATTTTATCCGCTCCGGCGTTCAGTAATGCAGATACATCAGCTACAGAACTGATACCTCCGCCAACGCAAAAAGGAATGTTTATGGTGTGGGCAACTTTCGTCACTAAATCAAGCAACGTTTTCCTACCTTCTACGGTAGCAGTTATATCGAGAAATACTAATTCGTCCGCTCCAGCTTTTGCGTAAGCCGCTGCTAACTCAACAGCATCCCCCGCATCGCGAAGGTTCACAAAATTTGTACCCTTCACGGTTCTTCCGTTCTTAATATCTAAGCAAGGTATTATTCTTTTTGTCAGCATAAAGTGCGGTAAAATGCTTCATATTGCGGCACAATACGGTCGATGTCAAATTCCTTAGCACGAGCGAGTGCGTTTTTCTTGAAAGTAGCCAAATTTTCGGGTTTGAGAACGAAAAGAGTATTCTTTACCATGTCGTCAATATCTCCTACATCACTTAAGAAACCAGTTACACCGTGAATGTTTAATTCAGGAACTCCACCCGTATTTGACGAAATAACGGGTACTTCGCACGCCATAGCTTCGAGAGCTGCCAAGCCGAAACTCTCCTTTTCAGACGGCATAAGAAAGACGTCCGCAACGGATAATACTTCTTCAACAGCATCTAGTTTTCCGATGAATCTAATATCATCGCAAAGTTCTAATTCACGGCAAAGTTGTTCCATTTCCTGCCGTTCCGGACCATCCCCAATTAATAATAATTTCGAAGGTACTTCCTGACTCACTTTGTGAAAAATTCTTATAATATCGTCTACCCGTTTAACTTTACGAAAATTAGAAGTATGTATTAGCAGCATTTCTCCATCGGGGCAGATTAACTTTTTAAAGTGCTCTTTGTGCTGTTTGTGGAAACGTTTCAAATCGATAAAGTTGGGTATAACCGCGATTTCCTTATTGATATCAAACGCAGAATACGTTTCGCTTCTCAGGTCAGCCGAAACTGAGGTTACACCGTCCGACTCATTTATGCTGAACTGAACTATCGGTTTGTAAGTAGCGTCTTTCCCAACTACCGTAATATCTGTACCATGCAGTGTAGTAACCACAGGAATATCAATGCCTTCGGCTTTAAGTATTTGCTTTGCCAAATACGCCGAAGTAGCGTGCGGAATAGCGTAATGGACGTGCAGCAAATCGAGTTTAGCATTCTTTACAACATCTACCATTTTACTTGCCAAAGCCGACTCGTAAGGCGGGTATTGAAACAGCGGGTACGAAGTAATATTAACTTCATGGTAAAAGAGATTTTCATTAAAGAAATCCAACCGGATGGGCTGCGTGTAGGTAATAAAGTGAACCTTATGACCTTTTTTAGCCAAAGCTTTTCCCAATTCGGTGGCAACTACGCCGCTGCCGCCAAATGTTGGGTAACACACAATGCCAATATTCATATTTTTCGTATCGAAGCGATAAAATCGTTGTAAGTAATTGCTATCTAAACACCATAGACGGCATAAATAATTCCATAAGTGTAAATCTAAACTCTTTGTTTTTGTGAGAGCGTTATTTAAACTAATTTGCGTAAAATTTAAGGGCTGTGAATCTATACCTCATTTCATTTTTACGACTAATCCGCTGGCAGAACCTGCTAATTGTTGTGTTTACACAATATTTAGCAAAGGTATTTTTAGTCGGTCCCGCATTTCACTGGAAATACCATTTGCTTGACCAAAACCAGTTTTTCATTACACTTTCTACCGTCTTAATTGCGGCAGCTGGATACATTATCAATGATTATTTTGATGTTAAAATTGACTTAATCAACAAACCAGACGAAGTTATTATTGGTCGGGTAATCAAACGGCGGTGGGCAATAATTATTCACCAGACGTTGAATGTACTCGGTGTTCTGATTGGCTTCGCTGTATCCATAAAAGTACTCATTGTTAACTTTATCGCGGTTACGTGCCTCTGGTTTTACGCCGAACGTTTCAAAAGGTTGGCGTTTGTCGGAAATTTTTTGGTTGCCGCTCTAACGGGAGCATCGCTGTTAGTGATGGCGGTGTATTATCCCGGCAGTGATTTACTCATCAATATTTACGCCGTATTTGCCTTCGGCATAACGCTTATTCGTGAAGTAATCAAAGATATGGAAGATGTACCGGGCGATAAGAAATACGGTTGCCGCACCCTGCCAATTATTTGGGGAATCCCGAAAACAAAGCGATTTGTGTACTTTTTGCTGGCGGGTTTCATCCTTATCGTACTTTCAATCGGGTGGGAACTAAACAACGAAAGAGTGATGACCATTTTCCTTCTATTGGGAATTCCAGTCATGTGGCTAATCTATAAGCTCTACCGTGCTGATCGCAAATCTCATTACAGTTTTCTGAGTAGATTCTGCAAAATCATTATGATTCTCGGAATTTGCTCCATGATTGTGATTTGAGAATGGACGTATTGGCGAATCTGAACTAGAAACTTAGAACTAAAAACTCATTAAATAATTTGAAAAACATCGCCATATTCGCATCGGGAAGCGGTAGTAACGCCGAACGATTAACGGAATACTTCGCCGAAAGCAAGCTCGTAAACGTCTCGCTTTTTCTCACTAATAATAAAAACGCCGGAGTAATTGAACGGGGGCATCGACTTGGAGTTCCAACGGTTGTTTTCAGCAAATCACCTTTTGTAAAAACTGATAAAATCGTAGAAATTCTTACGAATCAACGTATTGACTACGTTATTTTAGCGGGCTTCCTGTGGCTTATTCCTGAAAACTTACTGAAAGCGTTTCCTAATAAAATAATTAATATTCATCCTGCATTATTGCCAAAATACGGCGGAAAAGGTATGTGGGGACACCACGTTCACGATGCCGTGGTAGAGAATAACGAAACAGAATCAGGAATCACAATTCATTTAGTAAACGAAGAGTACGATAAAGGTGAAATACTCTTTCAGGCACAGTTTGAAGTTTTACCAACTGATTCTGCCGTTGATATTGCCACGAAAGTACAAAAATTAGAACACGAGCACTTTCCTAAGGTAATAGAAAGTCTTGTTTTGAAACTATGATAATAGAAAATCATGCTAAAAAATGGACGAGCAAACATAACTACATCTTTGACAGAGTTAGAAATAAAAATTCCGTCTAAGAAGAATTGGGTTATAATATTACTCCTAATCGCGTATTTAGGAACCTGCATATTATCATTTATTTTTTTTGAACTGGAACATGCCTTAACGAGCTTATCTGGAAATTCGAATAATAGTTTTTACTCGTAATCTTCTTTCTAATCTTCACAGTTATTCTTTTCTTGATATTTTGGGAAGTATTCGATTTAGAAAAATTTAAATCAGGTCAAATACGTTTTCTGTCTACAGTTTGGATCCTGGCAAAGTCAAATTTGACTATGGTTTAAAAACCTTTGCTTTAGGTGTAGATGATGCTGAAGCAAACTATATTGTCAATATTATAAATTATAACTTAAAATAGTTTTCTGTTAATACACCCGTTCATTGGCTTAAGCAATGAAAGCGGCAATCAAGAAGCGAAGAAATTGAAGACGATTTAGCGATTTGACGTTCCCATTTAGCACCTCAGAAACGACTCGAAACATGTACAAAAAAGCGGCTTTTCTTCTTTTATTTTCACTTTTTTTTTCATTTTCAAAAGAGGGACCACAGAATTTTGTATTCATTTTAGTTGATGATTTAGGCTGGTCTGATGTGGGTTACAACGGCAGTATTTTCTACGAAACTCCGCAAATTGACTTGTTGAGCAAAAGCAGCGTTCGGTTTACAAATGCGTACGCTTCGGGTTCAGTATGTTCGCCTTCACGAGCGGCAATATTGACAGGTAAGCATCCCGCTCGTTTACAGATAACAGATTGGATTCCGGGACAACGACCCGCTAACAGGAAACTTGATTGTCCGCCAATTCTTAACCAACTACAGTTAGAAGAAAGCACCATTGCCGAAGTTCTGAAAGAACACAATTACAAGACTTTTTTTGCGGGGAAATGGCATTTAGGCAGTCAAACTTACTTTCCCGAACAGCAAGGGTTTGATATAAATATCGGTGGACACGAAAAGGGCAGCCCGCCCGGAGGTTATTATTCACCGTACAAAAACCCTGAATTAACCGACGGTCCCGAAGGTGAATACCTGACCGACCGCCTGACCGATGAGTCAATTGGCTTTATTGAAAATACTCAGGATAAACCATTTTTCCTCTACCTCAATTACTATACTGTTCACACGCCGATTCAGCCAAATACGGCGTACATAAAAAAGTTTGAGGATAAGTTAAAGTTACTTAAAATCAATGAACGGCAGTATAAAACGGAAGGGAATGGCATTTCGATGCTGGATCAATACAATCCGGCTTACGCTTCGATGCTATACGCTTTAGATAAAAACGTTGGACGGCTCGTAGCGAAATTGAAAGAAGCGAAGCTCTACGAAAATACCACCATTATTTTTACATCTGACAACGGTGGACTTTCGACATTGGAACAAAACGCTAATTATATTCCGCAAGCACCTACTTCTTCGTTGCCGCTTCGAGGCGGAAAAGGGTGGTTATACGAAGGGGGAATCAGGGTTCCGTTATTGATAAAGCCAGCTCATTATGAAGAAGAGTTTCAAAAAGTTAACGAACCCGTAATCGGTCACGACTTTTTTCCGACAATCCTTTCTTTGGCAAACATTTCTAAAACTAATTACGGAGAAATTGACGGAGAAAATTTAACACCACTACTTATCAATAAAGGCAAACTGGATAGAAAAGATTTATTTTGGCATTATCCGCATTACCACGGTAGCGGCTGGACTCCAGGAGCGGCAATCCGACAAGGAAACTGGAAGTTAATTGAGTTTTATGAAAGTGACACGGTAGAATTATACAACCTCGCCGAGGATTTGTCAGAAACAAATGATTTGAGCGAAATACACCCGCAAAAAGTAGAGATGCTATCGCGGCGACTGCGTGAATTACAGCAAGCCAATAACGCAAAGTACACTACGGTAAACAAAGGTTTTAAATAACCTTCTGGTCTTAAAACACTCGCTCGTCAACAGAGTATTTACCCGGTCCAGTGAACCAAAGGCAGACATAACCCGCCAAATACATCAGGGCTTTTTCCTGCTTTCCGATATCATCACCAGCGTGAATAATGAAAGCAGCAACTGCCATCGTGATGGCCAAAAAGAAAACTGCCGGACGCGTTAACAAACCGAGGATAAGTAGAATAGAGCAAACAAGTTCGGCAAAAACTGTCAGAATTAGTGAAAGCTCTTCGCCCAAGAAAATAGGATTTCCAAAAGACATATCTCCCGAAAGCATCTTCTCAAATTTAGGATAACCGTGCGTAAGCATCAGAACACCCAATGTTATGCGTAAAATGAGCACGCCCAAATTAGCACTACCATTTAATTTCTGAGGAGTAAAAAGAGTGGTAAACATAAGTGAGTTTAGTAAATAGACGAAGCTTCGTTGGCAATTAAAAGGATAGACACCGAACGTCTAAAGTCAGGCATCAAATCAGTCGTTGACTTCTTCGTAATCAATGTACTCACCACCTTTAAACCCATCTTTCTTTACATCACCTGGTACATAGTCAATATTAATGTCATCTTTCTTTTTAGAGGTAGAAGTAGATTTATATTGGTTTTGCCTCCTCTTCTGCTCTTTCATTAACTGTTTTCCAACAATTAACCAAAACAGCCAGCGGCGAACCTGAGGAATTAAAACTAGGATAACAATTACGATAAATATATACTTGAACATAGCGTTTATAATTTATGGGCTTTGAGCAAATTTTTGGAGATATTTAATAGTGCTCATTTCTCAATTAACTTCAAAAGTCTCTGCAAAGTTTCAGGATTGCTCGGGCGAGTGGCTTCCATTTCTACAATCTCACCGACTTGGTCGATAATCATATAACGAGGAATTGTGCGAATGCCGTACCTGCCGCTTACTTCATACGAATGGCCATTTTCACCAAACTCCTCTAACTTCAGTTTCTCTACTGCTTCTTTCCAAGCTTCAAGGCTTTCATCGACAGAAATATACAGAAAAACGATGTCTTTACGTTGTTTCTCGGTCAACGATTCGTGCATTTCCCTTGATTTAGGAAACTCTTTCCGGCACGGGCCGCACCAACTCGCCCAAAAATCAACGTAAACCACTTTGCCTTTGTACGCAGAAAAGTCAAAAGGTTTATCGTCTAATGACATTATCTTCGGAAGATCGATACTCGATTTCCCCTTTGCCGGTTTGGGCTTTTCAGCAACTTCTTTTCGGTTCAGCGTCTCGTCACAAATTGTGAGTAAGTACTTCTGCAAGGCTTCGTTGTAAACATTACTAATAAAATAACGTGCCGACGACGGCGTGAGATACGGACAGTTTTCGGCAACTAAGTCAGCTTGATAATAATCTAATAAGCTACTTTTTAGGTGTTTCTCCGCAAATTCAGTTTTATCTTTGACCAATGTCGAACGATCAGCGTATTTAGTAAACTGCTTATCCTGCGAATTGAAATATGTAATTGCGAGCGGTAGTAATTTTCGATAAACGGAAAGTATTAAATCCTCTGATTTGTTAATTGATTCAAGTTCGAAATCATCGGTCATTACCCGTGGTAAAGAAACTACCCTTTTGAATTTCGTATCATTATTACTTCTTAAAATCGGGTACGCCAAAACCAGATGCCAGTAATTGTACTTGATACTTTTTTCGATTAGTGAAACGAAATCGTCCGATGTTCCCATCAGAGCAGACTGAGCTTTAAGGTATATTAATTGCTCATTCCGAGCTTCAAATAAGGCGATTTCCCAATCGTCGATATTTTCGCTCAAAACTTTAGCGTAGAGATGTTCGGTATGGTACCATTCTCCGTAAAGCGAATCAAATTCTGCGAGAAATTCGGCGTTTTGGGGTTCAGAGATTAACTTCGTAAACTCAGTTTCACGATTCAGTTCTGAGAGTTCGTAAACCTTTTCATTCGGTTCGGAGATACTCAATACCGATTGTGCAAGCGAATTCGCAGTAACAGTAAAAATGAATAATGCGGAATAAGTAAAACGGAAAATCATGTAGTTAGTTGACTTATTAAATTACGTAAATTTACAAATATTTAATTAAACGAACTGATGAAGCAACTCATTGTCTTGATTTTTATTACCGCAGCACTATACAGTTGCGGAAACGAGACCACTAAGGAAACGGACAAAAGTAATGCCCAGCTAGACACCCCACTTTCGTTTAAGTTCATAGAAGAAACGTTTGAGGATAAAAGTGAGATTGTCACTAAAGATTCTGCCTTTTCAACGATGGCATTCCGTCATCCCGTTTTTGAAGGTGGAAACCTAAAAGTCACTAAACGCATAAAGTGAGTACGTTTTTAGTTTAACTCAGAATAATGGTTTTGGAGAAGTAGATACAGTTATAAATAAAACAAGATCACTCAAAGAAATAGCCAAGAAGTTCTTTCTGGAAGCCAAAGACTCGGCGGTTCCCGAATACCCGCAGACCAGTATTTGGAATTACGGTTTTGAAACTGATACGCTGATGCTTGACAAAGACCTTCAAGTACTTACGTTGATTCATAATTACAGTATTTACGCGGGTGGGGCTCACCCCAATTATTTCACCTAAATCTCAAATATAGATTTAATAACCGGAGACACACTTCCCTATAATTCACTTTTCGGAAATAATAAAGAATTACTCAATACCGTTGAAAAACGTTTCATCGAAAACGAAGAGGAAGTGATGGGTAAAGCCGGCTACGAATTCAAAATGGAAGGTTATTGGTTTGACGAAGGCTTCAAATTACCGCAGACAATGGGAATCACCCGTGAAGGAATCCGGTGCGTCTACGTTCCGTACGAAGTTGCTTCGTACGCTCGTGGTCAAATAGACTTCGTAGTTCCGTACGCTGATATTCCAAGCTTTAAAATAAGGAAATAGCTCAAATATTGAGCAGAGCATTTGCAATCATAAAATACGCTCCGATACCAATAAGGTCATTTGCCGTAGTAATGAAAGGCCCCGAAGCCACGGCGGGGTTTACCCCAATTTTATCCAAAATAATTGGGGTAACGGTTCCCATAAATGATGCTAATAGCACAACCGCCAATAAAGAGAGTCCGATTACCCAAAAGAGCGTCGGTTCACCGATAGCGTACACGTAAAACCCCGTTAAAATACCAATTACAAGACCGTTTAGCAACGCAACTTTTAAAACCTTAAACAATCGTTCTCCAAGCGAAGGGGCGATTCCTGAGCGTTCGGCAAGACTCTGCACAATCAATGACGAGGTTTGAATTCCCACGTTTCCACCCGTCGAACCCATGATGGGAATGAACATTGCCAAAGCGGTTATTTTTACGAGTGTTTCCTCAAAGCCTTTAATTACTGTAGCTGCCATTAAACTCCCCAAGACACCTACTACAAGCCACGGCAAACGAGTTTTGGCAATTTCCCAAACGGTGTCATCTTCGTCAGCTTCACCCGAAATACCCGTAACTGCCTGCATGTCTTCTTCGGCTTGTTCAGTCACAAAGTCGAGTACATCATCAATGGTAATCCTTCCCAAAAGTCGTCCCAATGTATTTACTACGGGAAGTGCTTCTAAATCGTAACGCTGCATCAAATCTGCCACTTCTTCGCCGGGGCGGGTAGTTTCCACGAACACAATATCTTCGTTATAAAGATTTTCTATTTTTGTATTCTTTTGGGCAAGGACGATTTGCTTCAACGAAACAATTCCTTTGAGAACGTTCTCTTCGTCTACCACATAAACGGCGTACACTTTATCAACTTCGTCCAGTTGGTTTCTAATTTCCTCGATGCACTCACTCACCGTTTGCGACATCTTGACTTTTACCAATTCTTTCTGCATCAGACCGCCCGCCACGTCTTCGGGATAATGCATCAAATCAATAATGAAGCGGGCCTGTGCACGGTCGGGCAAAAGTGCGATTACTTTTTCCCTGACTTCAATTTTTTGGTCATTGAGTAAATCAACGGCATCATCGGAGTCGAAGACATTGACATATTTTGCAATTTCCTCAATCGTGAATTGTTCCCTTACGAAGTCACTGCGGTCGTCAGAATCTATGCTCGAAAGTACTTCCGCCGCTTCTTCGAGTTCAGGTATTTGTTGTAGTAAGTAATACGCATCTTCGCCATTCAGCTCGTAGAGAATACTCGCAATATCGGCGGGGTAGAGTTCATCCAGAATGGCAACCAAACTCTCGTTGTCACGAGCTTTGATTTTGCGTTCTAAGTCTTCGACAAATTCTTTGGTCAATTCAAACGTCATCCGAGCGGCAATTTAAAAAAAGTAGGTTTTCACAAGAGTACAAATTACGTTAGCACTTCCAACGTAACCCGCCCGTCTTGCTGTTTATTTAGCGTTAAGTTTCGGGGGTGTAAGACATCATTGATATCTTCCCACAATGACTCTGTACCGGTTATGCATTTCTCAAAGTAATCGCTCAAGTCATACCCGATTATTTCTTCACAACAGGTTTTATAATCTTCAAACGTGTAACCAGTAAAGGGCTTACCAAACCGTTCCCACATTAATTGCATTACATCGTCGAGTGATTTTCCAACTTTCTCCAGCTGAAATTGCAGAATTTGAGCGGCAATTGCTCCTTTATGATACACTGAAACTTTTCGGTTCGGGACGCTACGAGTATAGCCGTCCAGCCACAAATCAAACGATGATTCAGTCAGCGACTGAGTTGCTTCTCCAGCCGTTTCAAAATGTCTTCGGTAACAGGTTTCCAATTCTTTATTGTACTGATTCTCATCAAAAACTCCTGAGCGATAAAGCATCCAATCACCGTAAAAAGTGGTAATTCCTTCCGCAACAAAGCACGTTTCAAAGTAGTTTTCTTTAGTATAATTGTAAGGAATTAATTCTACCGGACGGATTTTACAGACATTCCAAGCGTGAAAAAGCTCGTGCGATGCGAGGCCGAGTAAGTCTCCGTATACTTCATCAAACGGTTGAGTATCCGGCCCCAAAACCATCATGGTTGAGTTCCGGTGTTCCACGCCGTGGTAATACGCCGTGGGCAGAACCCATAACACAAAATGATAGTCAGGTTCCGGAAATTCACCAAAGACATCAAACTGGGTCTGTGTAAATTTCTGAAAATCACTTAATACCTCGTTCCACGGAATCTCACAGTGACCTGCCACCCAGATGTGAAACGAAACGTCATTCACTTCGTACACCTCATGTTGCAGTTTCGCACTGAGTAAAAAAGGTAAATCTGTCAAATGACAGAAATCATCGGCATCAAAATGGTGGAAACCATTCACGAAGGTTGATCTCATACCACCCGCAAGCTCTTGTTTTTCAATTCCCTCAACCGCGACGGTGCATTTTTCATCAATTCTGCCCTCAACATACACGCAACAGTTGATTGGATTTACGTAAAGTAAACTTTTATCAACGTACGAACCACCCGCATCCGTTTGATCTGCGTAATACCTGTATTTAAGTACCACCTCGCTGTTACCTTGTGCATCTACAAGCCAGCGGTCTTTCGTTATCTTCTTAGTTTGAAGTAAAATTCCATCACGCGTGAAGGCTTCAAAGGTTTGAATATTCTTAGCAAAATTCTGAAGTTCGTATCTACCCGGTCTCCAAGCGGGTAATTGCACTTCTATTTCTTTGTTATTATTGTGATAAAGCGTTGCTTCAATGGCAATATATTTGCTATTTGGGTCTTCAATAGTGATTTTATAGTTCATTTATTATTAATATTTTGATGTCTGCCATAGAGTTGTTATCTTTGCAGCCCGAAAAATTTGTAAACGAATTCGAGAAATTAAAACGCAAATATAATGAAACGTACCTTCCAACCATCGAACAGAAAACGTCTTAACAAGCACGGATACCGCGAACGTATGTCCACTCCAGGTGGTCGTAACATAGTAAGAAACCGTCGTGCCAAAGGTAGAACGAAACTTACTGTATCTGATGAAAAGACGCACAAATAAGCCTTAAATAGCATTATTTTGTTTGAAACCACTCCGAAATGAGTGGTTTTTTTTTGGGTGAGTATCGGTAGTCTTGCGGAACTAAACTCACTACCATCACGGCGGTAAAAAGGTTTGTAGTTCCTCCCAACATTTGATTTCTACGGGGTATTCTTCGGCACTTTAAATTTAGCGTAAATCATTTTATGATAAAACCAACCTTTAAAAAAAACGAACGGCTTTGCCACGTAAAAGCAATTGACGGATTATTTAATCGGAATAATCCAGAAAATCAATCGTTCTTGGTTTATCCGCTAAAAGCAGTTTATTTAAAAAGGCAAGATACTGAAAGTACGCTTCCACAAATCCTGATTTCCGTTCCGAAACGGCGATTTAAACGAGCCGTCGACCGAAATTTGTTGAAAAGAAGAATTCGGGAAGCTTACCGCTTAAACAAAGAATTTCTTCCCGATATTCCTCCTAAGGATATTGGATTCGTTTACGTCGCAAATGAAATCCTTGAATTTACACAAATTGAACGGGCTATGAAAAAATCGTTGGCGAGATTTCAATAACCCATTGGTGGTTTTCTCAACTTCGTGGCTTGCTCATAAATATAACCCATTTTAAGCAGTTTCCCTTCCTCAAAGGGGCGAACAATAAACGTTATACCAGCAGGTTGATTTGCTTCAGCGTAACCCATAGGGATAGTGATAGCCGGGTATTTAGCCGCCGCCGCAAAACCCGCCGAATAATTATTTATTGACAAGACGGCGTCGAGGTTTAAAGAATTCATCGGCGTATCAAAGTACCTTTTACCTTCGGTGTGAAGAAAATACCTCACCACATCGAGTTCTGCTTTACTTATATTTTCGTTCACCACGCCTTCAAACCGAGCTTGACCGTAGGGACTCCGCGTTATAGAATCTTGCATATTAAACGCCATAACATCGGCATTGTTTTTAACCTTTACTTTCTCAGAAGCGTAATTTTCGATGTAATCAGGTAAATCAACAAACATATCGCCGTTAAGAAGCGAAAGGAATCTCTCGAATTCAATCTTCGGGGCTTCAAACTCAACCACTTCACCACCGAGCATTTTTATTTGTTCAATCGCTTTCTGGTAAAGCTTATCTTCCATGAAATTTTTGAATGCTCCGAATCGGATTCCCGACAAAGAATTTCCCGATAAATCTTCAAAATAAATATCGTCTTTGGGGTTATTTTTCGTGGCAATATCTTTTGGGTCTTCACCCGTCATAGCCGACAATAAAATAGCATTATCAGTAATGTTTCGAGTCATCGGACCGGGCGTATCGAGGGTGGATGAAATCGGTACGATACCTCCCCTACTCAACAAACCAACGGTGGGTTTTAGCCCAACTAACGAACTCGAACTTGCGGGTGAAAGAATGGATCCCGAAGTCTCCGTTCCAATTGCCGCCGCGGCGTAGTTTAATGCCATTGCCACGCCACTTCCTGAACTCGAACCGCCGGTGTCGATTTTCCCCCGACCGTAAGCGTTGAGTGTTTGCCCCCCGACAGCACTGTAACCGTTCGGGCAAACACCACAGAGGAAATTTGCCCATTCGCTTAAATTTGTTTTTCCGAGAATGACCCCGCCTTTTGCTTTGATTTGCTTTATGATGAAGGCATCCGGTGCATTATTATCTAAGAAAGCCACCGCTCCAGCGGTAGTGAGCATTCCATCAGAACCAATATTATCTTTAATCAGAATTGGTATTCCAAAAATCGGGTGCTGCAAACTTTTTCTTTCTTTATCTTTTTTGATTGCTTCTTCAACAGCATTCGGATTTAAAGAAATAATAGCATTGGTAAACTTCGACGAATCGCTTTCGAATTTTATAATTCGGTATAAATACCATTGTGTCAACTTTTTATAAGTCAATTTTCCGTCTGCGATGTAATTTTGCATTGTAGGAATGTCCTGATTGAAAATTAACGAACTTAATTCACCGTAATCTTTCTCCGAAAAATCATCCAATTGGTTTCCAATATTCTTCCAAATCTCATTACGGTCACGCACCCGCGACTGCACGAGTTGGTACTTCATCCGCTCCGATTCGTTCTTTTGACTTTCAGTAACCAATTGCGATTGGTCGTAGCTTTCCCAAACAGGAATAGTCGTTGCGGGTTGTTTTTTACAAGCGATTACACTTATGAATAATAGAAGAAAAGAGATTTTTTTCACAGTGGATTAGTTTGATTTTTAAGAAGTTTCCCAAAAAAATTAAAGATGATGCAAGAAAGCATATTGAGGTCATAATTTCTAACGATATTCCGGATTTTGGAATCCCCAGCGAGAACCATTATCCCAGTCTTCGCGTGAATTCCCGTATTTCGGATAACCGTCTTGTTCCTTGAGTATCTTCGCCAGATGCAACATATTATACGCCAGAAATGTTGTATTGCGGTTGGTAAATTCGTTGTTCTGAGCGTCAGATTCTTCGTCAAGGTAGCTCGGTCCCGGGCCTACTTCGCCAATCCAACCACTATCTGCTTGCGGCGGAATAGAATAGCCCACGTGCTGTAAAGCGTACAAAATACCCATGGCACAATGCTTCACGCCGTCTTCGTTTCCAGTTATGATGCAACCGCCCACTTTTCCGTAAAATAGGTACTGTCCTTTGTCATTCGTTTTTCCACTCATGGCGTACAAGCGTTCAATCAGTTTTTGAGCGATGGACGATTTTTCACCCAACCAAATCGGAGTTCCGATAATCAGAATATCAGCATCAAAAATGTGTTTGAACAGTTCTGGCCACTCGTCTTTGTCCCAACCGTATTCGGTCATGTCTGGATAAACTCCAGTTGCTACGTCGTGGTCAATCAATCGAATGTCCTCTACCGTAGCACCTTCTTTTTCCATAATGCTTCTTGCCACGTTCATCAATCCAGCGGTATTACTTTTATCGGGAGATTTTTTTAGCGTGCAGTTTACAAATACGGCTTTGAGATTTGAGAAGTCTGGATTTTTCATAGTTTTATATCTGTTTTCAGTAAGTTAATGATTAAAACCCTATTCCGGCAATGATAATGAATGAATTACCTCGTGTACCCTCGTATGCTACCTAACTGATAGTCACGACATAAGGCAACCTATATAGAGAAATTTAGCAATTTAAAAGAGAAGCTTTAACGCAGGTTGCGACAAACGCGAATATTCCAAATGCCATCACCTTAAACCACTAGAAAAGCTTTTGCAAATCGAAAAAAAACGTATATTAAACATTCGCATACAAAGTACAAGTAGCTCATCACTATTTATGTAGTGCAGATCTAATTTTACAATTTTAAACGAAATAACTATGGACTTTATCATTAATAATATTGGCTGGTTTATATTGGCTACCTCGATTACAGTAATCTTTTTGCACAAATATTTTCTGGGTAACAGAGCAGCTCTGACCGCAAAATACACCTCAGTAATTGACATACCTGAACGTGATAACAACCTGAATCAGAAGGTTTTATCCGCTTTAGAAAAATCTGGTTTCAAGAAAATTGGCTTCAATTCAAACGAAAGCACGTTTTACGCTCAAACAAAATTTTCTTTTTGGTCTTTCGGCGAAAATATCCAAGTTATAATTCAGGGAGAAGAAGGACATAGTAGATTGGTTTTCAAGTCAATATGTACTTTACCAACCCAACTAACTGCCTACGGCAAGAACAAACGCAATTCAGCTAAATTCGCTCGAAACTTCCAACAAGAAGTTTAACTTTTAATGCTTTAGTACACTACGTAAATCCCGCTGCCCGAAAGATATTCCTTCGGATGAGTGAGTACCGAATTCCACTCGGCAATGCAGTATCTTGAAACGCGAGAACTGCAAGTAAGACTCGCAAAACACCACCATTTTCCTCAAAACCAAAAATCCCCGCTACATTTCTGTGACGGGGACTTTCTGTTTACTTTATCAACACTTTTAAACTACTTCCGTTTCTTCGACGTTCACGAATTTAATTTCCTGATTGTCGTCCAGTTCCATTAGGATAACAGCATCTTTAAAGATTTTATTTCCGAGAACGAGCTTTGAAAGTTCGTTCAGGATTCGGCGTTGCATTACTCTTTTAAGCGGTCTTGCTCCAAAAACGGGATCAAAACCTTCTTCGCCAAGTTTATCCAACACCTCTACCGTTGCGTCAATCGTAATACCTTGTTCGGCGAGGCGGCGTTTGGTCTCAGCGAATTGAATATCAACAATCTGACGAATATTTTCCCGACTCAACGGATCGAACAACACGATTTCGTCAATGCGGTTTAGGAATTCAGGACGAACCGAAGCTTTCAACAAATCCATTATCTCGGCTTTGGCTTCTTCTTTGTAATACAAATGCCAGCCTTTATCATCGCCTTTAGCTTCGTTAAATTTATCCTGAATAATGTGACTACCAATATTAGAGGTCATGATAATGATGGCGTTCTTAAAATTCGCCACCCGGCCTTTATTATCAGTCAATCGCCCTTCATCCAGTACTTGTAAAAGTACGTTCCAAACGTCGGGGTGAGCCTTTTCAATTTCATCGAGCAAAATCACGCTGTACGGTTTTCTCCGAACCGCTTCGGTGAGTTGTCCGCCTTCTTCGTAACCCACGTATCCAGGAGGTGCCCCCACCAAGCGACTTACGGCGTGACGCTCCTGATATTCACTCATATCGATGCGTACCATGGCGTTTTCGTCGTTGAATAAATAATTCGCCAACGTTCGGGCAAGTTCGGTTTTACCAACTCCAGTTGTTCCCAAGAAAAGGAAACTTCCGATTGGCTTTTTCGGGTCTTGCATTCCCGCTCGTGAACGACGAACGGCATCAGAAACCAACTCAATGGCTTCGGCTTGTCCAGCAACCCTTTGCTTCAACACATCCTCCAAGTAGAGTAATTTCTCTCGATCAGATTGCAGCATTTTAGAAACCGGAATGCCCGTCCATTTCGCCACCACTTCCGCAATATCTTCGGAAGTAACTTCCTCGTTTATCAGCATATCCGTGTTTTCATCCGCGGCGTCGGCTTTTTCCGCCAGAACTTTCAGGCGGCTTTCTGCTTCGGGCAATTTCCCGTAACGGATTTCGGCAACTAAACCGTAGTCTCCTTTGCGTTCTGCTTGCTCGGCTTCAAATTTCATTTGGTCGATACTCTCTTTGACCGAACGGATTTCATCCACTACGCCCTTCTCAGTTTCCCATTGGGCTTTAAAAGAATCAAATTGCTCGTTCAAGTCCGCTAATTCGCGACTTAACGCTTTCTCTTTGTCCGCGTCGTTCTCTCTTCGGATGGCTTCCCGCTCAATTTCAAGTTGCATAATTTTCCGACGGAGTTCATCCATTTCTTCGGGCATCGAATCCATTTCCAGCCGCAGTTTCGCCGCCGATTCGTCCATTAAGTCAATGGCTTTATCGGGTAAAAAACGGTCGGAGATATAACGGTTCGACAATTCAACCGCCGCAATTACGGCATCATCCTGAATTCTGACTCCGTGGTGAACTTCGTATTTTTCTTTAATTCCTCGAAGAATAGAAATGGCATCCGTAACATTAGGTTCATCCACAATTACTTGCTGAAAACGGCGTTCCAACGCCTTATCTTTCTCCATATATTTCTGGTACTCTTTAAGCGTCGTGGCACCAATGGCGTGCAATTCACCCCGTGCCAACGCCGGTTTTAGCAAATTAGCGGCATCCATTGCCCCTTCACCGCCGCCGCCCGCACCGATGAGCGTATGGATTTCATCAATAAATAAAATCAATTCACCTTCCGAATCCGTGACTTCTTTGATAACAGCTTTAAGCCGTTCTTCAAACTCGCCTTTGTACTTCGCTCCAGCGATAAGTAAACCCATATCTAGCGACATAATCGTTTTAGTTTTTAGGTTTTCTGGAACGTCTTCCTGCACAATTCGCTGGGCAAGACCTTCCACAATTGCCGTTTTACCAACGCCCGGTTCACCCAATAAAATCGGGTTATTTTTTGTTCGGCGAGACAGGATCTGCAATACGCGTCGTATCTCTTCATCCCGCCCGATAACGGGGTCAACTTTGCCCAAACGAGCCTGCTCGTTCAGGTTAATACTGTACCTGCTCAACGCCTGATATTTATTCTCAGCGTTGGGATCAGTAACCGTTTTGTTATTTCCTCTCAATTCTTTGATGGCTTTTGTTAACTCACTTGATTTAAAACCGCTCTCCTTGAGCAGTTTTGCAATATTATCACTTCCGTTCAGTAAACCGAGCAGTAATAATTCAACACTGATGTACTCATCTCCAAACGCCTTCAGTTCTTTCTTAGCGTTGACAAGTGCGGTATTTATCGTCGAACCTAAAAAAGGTTGAGTCGAAGCCCCAGATACTTTCGGGTACGCATTAATTATATTTTCCAATTTCTCCGAGAGGGTCGGAATATTTACCGCAGCATTATTCGATAAGAATGTAAACGTATTGCTGTCAGTATCGATGATTGAACGGAGCAAATGACCCGACTCAATACTTTGTTGTTGATTCTCCTGAGCGGTGCTTACCGCGTGTTGAATCAACTCTTGTGATTTGATGGTATATTCGTTAAAGTTCATGGCTTTTGATTGTTTCCACCCTTTTATAGTCAAAAAGTGTGCGAGGAATACTTTCCGGCAATTATGGCAGTTTATTTGCAATAAAGCCACAAAATCAAGTCAATATGGCACATTCTGTGGCTTTGATAAAATTATATTCTGCCAGTTCTTACAAATATTTGATTCTAAACAAATGGAAAGGGAGAATATTTGGGTCAAGCTCGATATAGTTTAAACTTCCCGTCCAAGTATAAACTGCCCCAGAAATCAAGCAACGAACTCGGTAAGATTCCCAGTCATTTTACCGAGTTCCTAAAGTGGTACCTTTACGTAACAACCTTTAACGAGCGATAAGTAAAGTACGTCGATTCGTGGCAGTAATGCTTCCACATCTTTAAACGTTCTGTGCTCGCCGTGTTCCCATGCAGCAGAGCGAGGAAACATAGAATACCACGCAGAGAAACCGGCTCATTCACAATCAGCAAAGACCTTTAAAGCTTTGGACTGTATGGCATCTTGACGTTGCGGGTATTTAGTGAACCAGTCGAGGCATAATAGCTTAGGATGACCTGAAGGACTTCGTTATAGGTATCTTGCGTCATCTTTTTTACGTAGCGAGTGAGGTACTTTTTATCTTCGCCCAAAACTTTTTCTGCCATTTATTTGAAGAAAACATCTCCCTGCATCAAGTTAATACCCAACTTTACGCCCACTTTTACTTTCGTCTCTACTTCGTATTACCAAATGACGGTGTGATCTACCCAAGACTCCATTTTATATTCATAAACGCCGATTTCTTCCACCCGAAATTTACAGCCACATTTATCATTTTCTACGGGTAATATCGGCACTTCAGACCAAGACATACCCTTTTGGTGCTCAAACATTAGGCGGGCAGCAAGCAAATCGTACCCGTCAATAAGAGTATCTACCTCAACTCAAATTATATCGTTCTTAGATAGCCTTGACGTGAAATTCCCCATTGTTTATCTGCGGTTTGACATTTCCAATAACAACACGTATTTTACGCGTCATAGACACTTCAAAGTGGTTTTTCATTTGATGAATTAAGTACTTTCGACTTCCAAAGTGAGAGATAAATCAGCAGGTTTTAAGTAATTTCCAAGTAATATTTGAGTAGTTTTGGAATCTATATATACTCGTGGTGCATTTGTAGAATATTGAAAAAAGCTGTTCATTTTGGCTACTAAAAGCCGTATATTTATTTGACTAGCAATCATCTAAATACAAATGAACAACTTTATCGAAAGTTACGGACAAA
>Ga0222709_1000101_pt1 | contig 34625 bp, 25 predicted proteins | sample AntAcemetage1692_FD_179822 | JGI IMG/M metagenome (GOLD analysis project Ga0222709, IMG submission 179822) | Saline water microbial communities from Ace Lake, Antarctica - #1692 | ecosystem: Environmental > Aquatic > Non-marine Saline and Alkaline > Saline | place: Antarctica: Ace Lake...
TTTGTCCGTAACTTTCGATAAAGTTGTTCATTTGTGTTTAGATGATTGGTAGTCAAATAAATATACGGCTTTTAGTAGCCAAAATGAACAGCTTTTTTCAATATTCTACAAATGCACCACGAGTATACCTTCATAAATTTAAATCAATTGAACAGCTGGACCAAGCGAGTAAGAACGCAGAAGTTCACCGAATATATTTTTCTGAAATACGGAATTTTTGTCTGAAAATTAGCGAAGATGAAAATTACATCGTCGATTTATAGTGTACTATAACTGATTCTTAATGCTGGTTTGGAAGAAGTTACCGAAAAACTCGCTTCCCGACTCGTTCCCAAATCGCAGTTGACAGACGATGTGCTTTTTAGCGAAGAAACACTCGGCGGTTACGCGGTTTTAACCATAAACTCCACGAGCGAATATACGAAAGTCAACCTTGAACATTTGTTCATAGCGGCGGTGCTGAAGCCCGAAGCGACGGCGAATTTGTTTGCGAAAAGCGAAATGGGAAATATTTAATTTCAACCATCCTGGCAATTATTGGGAGCTACCATAAAAATATATGAACAATACATTTTCACCCAAACGGTTCGGGTATTTACTACGGGAAATGATTGTTGAAAAACGGATTTTTTTCCTTGGCTTATTCGTCGCGTTATCCGCCTTTCACTTGATAGTTGGTTTCATCTTTGGCTTTCCGTATGCGTATCCTGATTTTCGTGGGGTAATAGCTGTTACTTGTTCTTTGGTTGGTACGTTTGTAATCGCACTTTTTCTTACGAAACGATTCGAAAAATCGGCAATTGGTATTCGACATTTCAGGCTACTTACTTCCTAGGTTGAAAAGTGGTTGAGCGTATTGGCTTTCTACTGATTTACAATGTGCTATTCAAAATTGGGGATATTATTCTACTGTCTGCAATGAAATTACAAATTGAGTCACTCAAACTTGATTCACTCAGGGAAACGCAAGCCCTCGAAACATTAATACCTTACGGATTTTGGAACGATAGTAATCCGCAGGTAATTTTAATATCTACCTTACTAGCCTCTTGGTTCCTAACGGTTTCAACCTACTTTGGTAAGAATAAAATAGTGCTTGCTTTGTTTGCGGGTATTGGCCCCGTATTCATATTATTTATGGTCAATTGGGGTCTAAGTTGCTTAATTTTTGGCACACCAAGCGAGCTAAGTCAACATACTCCTTTTGCGAATAGTAATTTTGAATTCACAAATGATAAACTGGAATTGAGAAACAATATCGAGTTAGAAGTTGACCAAAGCAAAAACTTGTAGTCAGGTATATAGCTCCGATAATGACTATATTCTTATTTGTCATTTACTATTTCAGACTAAAAGAAACGGAGATTTAATATGGAATTTATTGACAAAAAAGCCATCTATCTACAAATTGCTGAGTTCGTCTGTGAGAAAATTCTGCTAGATGAATTCACGGCAGTTGACAAAATTCCGAGTATTCGGGAGCTTGCCGTGCAGGTAGAGGTAAACCTAAATACTGTGCAGCGATCCTACAAATACTTGCAGCAGAACGAGATTATCTTTACCCAACGTGGGCGGGGTTATTTCGTGAACAAAAATGCTAAAAAAGTAATAAAAAAACTTCGTCGGGAAGCATTCCTCGACAACGATTTGCCGCAATTTTTCAAGAATATTTACTTGCTTGAAATTGATTTTTCCGAGATCGAATTACGCTATAAAGCCTTCCTGAAAGAATATATAAGCGACACTGAGGATAAGTAATAAAACCCCACCTCATCTCCTCTAATGGGGTAGGGGGGATAAATATTGCACAAAACACTAATTAACAACCAGCTTTTTTGCCCCCTCTCCTCTGAGGAGGCTTATTTCTTTCAAATTACAAACTCAAACAGCAGTTTGATAAAATTGATACTTCTGATCCGTATTGGGACTATCTGGCTCGGGAATCGGGCGAATTTCATCATGTGAGTATTGTTGGGGGAAACCTTCTACGGACAAAAATTATTGCGGGTGATAAAAATCAGCTAATGCGTGACGAAGACTTAAAAGATTGGCTAACCGCCGAGATTAAAAATGATACGCTTCGTGTAGATTTTGCAAAAAACGTTCCTACAACTCGTGAAAACGAATCACAGCAACTCGCTAATTTTGAGATCATCATTGCGATGAAAGAGTTACGTTCTTTAACCATATACAAATCAATCGTTGAGCTAAAAGTACCGACTTTGGATACGCTAAAAGTAATCGCTCGAAATAGTTCAGGTGTTGATTTGCAGCAGTTTGAAAACGGGAAGTCAGTCAACGTTTTGGTAGAGAATAACTCCTTTTTTGGAATTTACAGGCAGGATGAAAAACGACTAGTACTGAATAATTTGACCATCCGAGCTAAACATAAATCAAGTTTAATATTAAATAATGTCTCAGCAAAAAGCGGTGTTATTAAACTCAGTGATGACACAAATATCGCTGCTGATGCCAGACTATTGAAAAACGTGGTGATTGAATAGGTCATTATCAATACGCTACTCACAACACTATGGTTAATTTGCCTAAACTTTTCGTCAATTTTCATCGTTTGGAAAAAGACGAATTTACACAGCACTAACTCAGATATTTTGGCTAAACCACTCAACGATATACAACTTACGGGCTACGATACCATCGAGGTTATGGGAGCACGTGAGCATAACTTAAAAAATATTGACGTAATCATTCCTCGAAATAAACTCGTTGTTGTGACGGGAATTAGTGGGAGCGGCAAATCTTCTTTGGCTTTTGATACCATTTATGCCGAAGGTCAACGCCGTTATATGGAGAGTTTCTCGGCGTACGCCCGAAGCTTTATCGGTGATATGGAACGCCCCGACGTTGATAAAATTGAAGGGCTTTCGCCTGTTATCAGTATCGAGCAAAAGACGACTTCAAAGAATCCGCGTTCAACAGTTGGTACAACTACTGAAATTTATGATTTTCTGCGTTTGCTCTACGCACGGGCAGGAATTGCCGTAAGTTATGAAACCGGAAAACCGATGGTCAAGCAAACGCAAGACCAAATTATTGAAGCAATATTTGAGCGTTTTGAAGGAAAGAAAATTCAGATTTTAGCTAATGTCGTAAAAGGCCGTAAAGGACATTACCGCGAACTTTTTGTGCAGATTGCTAAGCTTGGTTATAACAAAGTACGAGTGGACGGCGTGGTGCAGGATATTGTGCAGAAAATGCAGCTTGACCGTTACAAAATCCACGATGTTGAAATGGTTATTGACCGCTTGCTTCCTGACGCTGAAGATCGTTATCGTTTGAGTCAATCAATAGGAACAGCATTGAAACATGGTAAAGGTTCGATGCTTTTATTGGATGAAGACGATGCCGTTCACTATTTTTCTCAAAACCTGACCGATCCCGAGTCAGGAATTAGTTACGAAGAGCCATCGCCAAATTCGTTTTCGTTCAACTCTCCGTACGGAGCTTGTCCAAATTGTAACGGTTTAGGACATATTGATGAAATTACCGAAGAATCCATTATTCCAGATAAATCGTTGAGTATCAGTAGGGGAGGAATTGCTCCGCTCGGAACGTACCGTGACTTGTGGATATTTAAACAAATACAGGCGATTCTGAAAAGTCACAAAGTTGACATTAGTACCCCGATTGAAAAAGTGCCCGAAACGGCAATGAAAACCATTCTTTACGGCAGTGACGAGCCCGTCACGGTGCCGTCCAAAAAACACCCTAAGACAGATTGGAACACCAATTTTGAAGGAGTAATCACGTTCTTAGAGCGTCAGCAAGACTCTGATAGCGATAAAATTCAGGATTGGTTGTCAGATTTTATGACAACAAACGTTTGCCCTGTTTGCGAAGGTGAACGTCTAAGAATTGAATCTCGTCATTTCTTGATTGCTAATAAAAATATCTCGAAACTCTCCGAAATGGATATTTCGGAATTGAGTGATTGGTTTGTTGACATCGAGAAGAAGTTGAACAAAAAGCAGAACGTAATCGCGAAGGAAATATTAAAGGAAATCCGCAAGCGTATTGGTTTCCTGCTAAATATTGGATTAGATTATTTAACGCTGAACCGTCCACTCAGAACACTTTCGGGCGGCGAAGCTCAGCGTATTCGTTTAGCAACACAAATTGGCACGCAACTCGTTGGTGTACTGTATATCATGGATGAGCCGAGTATCGGTTTGCATCAGCGGGATAACGTAAAACTGATTCAGGCACTTAAAGATTTGCGGGATTTGGGAAATACCGTTTTGGTTGTGGAACACGACAAAGATATGATGCTTGAATCTGATTATATCTTGGATATTGGGCCGGGAGCGGGTCGCCACGGCGGAAACGTAGTAAGCCAAGGAACGCCAAAAGAATTTATCGAAAAAGGCGGCGTTACGGCGGCGTATTTGAGCGGAAAAACTAAGATTGAAATTCCGCAGGAAAGGCGTAAAGGAAGCGGCGAAAACCTGGTGTTGAGAGATGCAACGGGAAATAACTTGAAGAACGTAACGCTCACTATTCCACTCGGCAAAGTAGTTTGCATTACGGGAGTAAGCGGCAGTGGTAAATCTTCTTTAATTCACGATACGCTCTACCCAATTCTTCGGCAGCACTTCTACAAAGCCAAGCGTGATCCGTTGGCGTACAAAACTATCAAAGGTCTGGAGCATCTTGATAAAGTTATCGAGGTAGATCAATCACCAATCGGGCGGACTCCCCGCAGTAATCCGGCAACTTACACTGGAATGTTTACGGATATTCGGGCATTGTACTCGAACCTACCCGAAGCGAAAATTAGAGGCTATAAACCTGGTCGGTTTTCGTTTAACGTCAAAGGTGGACGCTGCGAAGAATGCCAAGGCGGCGGACGAAAGAAAATAGAAATGGACTTCCTGCCGGATGTATATGTAAACTGTGAAAATTGCCGCGGAAAACGTTTTAATCGTGAAACATTGGAGGTTCGTTTTAAAGGGAAATCCATCGCCGATGTGTTGGACATGACCGTAGAACAGGCCCGCGATTTTTTTGAGAATCAACCACGAATCAATCGCAAAGTGCAGACCTTATTTGACGTTGGTTTGGGTTATATTACGCTCGGACAACACGCCACAACGCTTTCGGGCGGCGAAGCCCAGCGGGTAAAACTTGCCGAAGAATTATCTAAGCGTGATACTGGAAAAACGTTCTATATTTTAGATGAACCTACTACGGGACTTCACTTCCAGGATATTCAAAAATTATTGAAAGTAATAGATAAGTTAGCCGATAAAGGAAACTCCGTACTGATTATCGAGCATAATCTTGATGTAATTAAAATTGCTGATTACGTTATTGACCTCGGCCCCGAAGGTGGGAGTAAAGGGGGCGAAATCATCGCAAAGGGAACTCCTGAGCAAGTAGCTAAAGTTAGAGCAAGTTATACGGGTAAGTTTTTGAAGATGGAATTGGTGGGATAATAATAGCACTACAAAGCTCACTATTCACTTCGAGTAGCGGGCTTTGCAGTACTTCAATTATTTTTGCTTTTTTATGAACCCTATTTTACCGTTTTTACGTGTCGTAAAGGACTCCAATGATTTTTACTTCGCTTTTGTCTTCCATCTCTTTAAGAATTGAGCTGTTCTTTCTGGTATTTTCAATCGTCAATGGCTGCTTTGGCTGCTCCGCAATGTTCGTGTTCCATTACTAAGATGGGTTTTGAATCAAAATATTGCAGGTAAATTCTATGCTTCCTAAGATATTTTCGTTTATAAAATCACCAGTTACTCTGGCTACGAATAAATTACCAATTTTTGTGTGCAGGATAAAAGCTGCTATTGATAAGTTAACTAAGGACAGTTTGACGGTATTTTCCCTTGATGACGAATTAGATTTTGAGATAAATTAGTGAATTTAATATTCACGCAAAACGGCAGGTCGGTGTCAAAATCCAAACGTCTATTCCCGAAAATTGAGCGTTAATTTACTGTACTAAAAAGTAGTAAATAGGCATTCCGAGTGTGATATTAAACGGAAATGTAACCGCCAAAGCCATCGGGATATAGAGGCCGGGATTTGCTTTTGGAATCGCCATTCGCATGGCTGCCGGAACGGCAATGTACGAAGCACTTGCCGCTAATATTGCGAAGATAAAACGATCGCCGACTTCGTCAGAAACAAAGCCGCTCAGTACAGCCACCAAACAGCCGTTGAATAATGGGATTAGAATGGCAAATAGTAATGTAAACCAGCCACGCTTCAAAAACGCTCCGATTTTCTTGCCGCTTGTTATTCCCATATCTAATAAGAAAATAGCGAGAAAGCCTTTAAAAATATCGTTTGTGAATGGTTTGATTCCCTGAGCTTGTTCTTCGTTTGCTAAAAAGCCAATGGCAAGACTTCCCAAAATAAGGATTACGCTACCGTTGGTTAGGGCATGTTTAATTACGTTGGAAGACTTAATTTCGGTACCTTTCCTCTTGTTAAAAGTTGAGTACAATAACAGTCCAACAATAATAGAGGGAGCTTCCATCAATGCCATGACTGCTACCATGTGTCCACCGAAAGGAATATCGTGAGCGTCCAAATACGAAATTGCGGTGATGAATGTAACCGCACTTACGGAACCATAAGCTGCCGCAATGGCCGCTGAATTCTCAACGTCGAGGTTTCGGCGAAGGATAAAATAAGTGTAAATCGGAACAACTAATGCCAACAGAATTCCGAAGACTAACGCCCAAACTATTTCTAAGCCTAAGTGACTGTGAGACAATTCTTGCCCCCCTTTGAAACCAATGGAAAAGAGCAGGTAGATTGAGATAAACTTTGATGAGTTTTCCGGAACTTCGAGGTCACTTTTTAACTGAACGGCAATCAAGCCAAGAAAGAAAAAGAGTAGAGCCGGATTAGTAAGATTTTCGAGTAGGAGGTCCCAATTCACGTATTATGTCTGTTATAATTCAATCATCCGAAAACAAAGGTAGTAGTATCAACGAAGTAAAGGTAAGTTATAAATAGCGTCAATAGTAATAAGATATTTTGTTGTGCTTATCTTGTTTAAATTATAATAAAACAAAGAAAGCGGCTTCTGTGGCCGCTTTCTTATTAATATATGATTTGTAAATATTAGACCCGAGATGGCAAATCTGTCGGCATCCAGATATGGGCAGTATGTATTTCGCCGGCGAGTGAACTGCCAAACGAACTCAAGCTTAGTAGTATCATCGAAACGAAACTAACAATGCGGTTCAAGATAGCTTTTGAAAATTCTTTCAAATCGTTGGCGGAGTCAAGGGTGCTGGCGTGGTCGTCGGCATATCCTTCTTTTACTTGACTCGATATCATACTATTTGCACTTTTAGTGGGTTGAATCTTACTGTCCTTTATATCATTGTTCAGTGCTGCACGGCGTTGAATGTAAGCGTTATTTGGTAAACCAATTGCCATTGTTTCACTTCCTACGAAGGCTGCTAATATTAAAATAACTGTGATTAATTTTCTCATGCGTTTCAGTGTGATTTTGTAAATGAATACTGCTCCGTTTTAAGACAATGCAAATATTGTGTATTGTTTGGTATTATGCAATACAAAGTACCTATTTTTTCCTCGAAACCATTTTGGACGGTTAAATGAATTGATAGTCGGTAAGTACTGTGCTCAAACTTCCAATTCAGTAAGATGTTTGCATAAACTTATTCCTCGTTTTACTACAGATGCAATTTTATAGGTAAAGGTTGTTTGTCAGTCCAGAATTATTCGTTTGCTGAGTCCATCATCACCTTGCGAAATTATAACGAAGTAGGTGCCCTTACTGTTTTTCTTTAACCTGATTTGACCAACGTATTCTCCTTTAAAATTAGGAGCAGATTCACGGGCAACTACTTCTCCTTTTATGTTTAGCACTTTTATAGAAACGTCTCCTTCACTTGGAGCATAGAAGCGAATATTGATAATGTGTGAGTCGGGGCGATTTGGGTAAACGTCAACTGACTTAATTGGAGTGGAGTTGCCACCAAACAATTGATTGTCTAAGCGATAAAGTGGCGTGTTACTTTCGATTCGGCGGGGAATCTCGTCGCCAAGATAACGCAAACGATTATTCAAATTACTCATGCTTCTCTCAAGATTGTCTTCCCATTCTTCGCTATCCCAATCAAAATTATGGTTATTCGAGCCTCTCTTTTTTATAATAACGTGGGGCTTGTTGCTTTTAAATCGATAAACCCGCGTACCCTGATCAAAGTCGCCGTCATAAGTCATTCTTGACTCGTCATCATCGTTTTGCCATTCGAAGCGGTTTTCTTTGTCACCAAATACTGATTCATCGTCGTTTTCGATAATTACTTTCACGCTATTTCTGTCAAAACCATCACCCAAAAGAGCATTCTGAATGCTATCAAGTACTATTTGTTGTTCGTCTTCGCTCATATTTGAGGTATCAACTGTACGCTCTTGAATAGTTTTCTTTCCGTTGACTTCCTTTTCTACTCTTACCTTAATATTATTTTTTTCCTGAGCTGCTGCTCCGAACGCAAAGCATCCTGAAAGTAGTGCAATTACCGTGAGTTTGATAATGTTCTTTTTCATTTTGTGTATTTTTTTAATTAACTTTTCAAATAAGACGACGTTGCTTTAGCGGCGTTGCACGGTTGCTCCTTAAATACTGTTAAATTAAAACTATTTGGTGACGCAAAGGTCAGTGAGAATTATGAAAAAATTACTTATTCCTATTTTGATTTTGGGCTTATTGGTGCAGGGCATTGCTCAACAACCGAAAGAAGAAACCCGTAACGTATTTTTTGGTGGTGGAAGTTACTATATTGACAACGAGCAAATTAGCGAGTTGAATGATTTCGTAAAAAATATCAAGAACATCGAATATTACGACGTTATAATCATTAGCCACACGGATAATATTGGCGGGAAAGAATACAATCAATGGTTGTCTGATATGCGAAGTAGATCCGTCATTCAGCAATTAAAACGAATGGGCGTACTTTCTGAGAGCATTAAATACCGAAGCGATGGTCTTGAAAATCCGACGTTTAAGAATGATACTAACCTTGGGCGAATGCGAAACCGACGAGTTGATATAATTTTTACACCGATTGTGTTTTGAGTTAGCCTTTAGCAATTAGCTTCCTGTTACAAGTAAAACCAATGGTTCAACACGGAAATGGAGTTTAAAACTTAGTTAAATACATTGGAAACGGCAGTTCAACTTTAAAACGTTATGAAATCTGGTTTTATGAAAATATCCTACTCAAATGTTAGTCTACTTCTACTGTTAAGTTTCACATTAATTTCCGTAAATAGTTTTGCCCAAAATTATTACGATAAAATAATTGAGAAGGATTGGTTAGTTCATCCAGTTACGCAAAAAGTCGAAATTATTAAGGACGGTAAAGACCTGATTTTGTACAATGGTCTGGTAAAGCGTGCTTTCCGTATTTCTCCTAATGTGGCGTGTTACGATTACAAGAATTTGAGTACCGGGCAGCAATTACTTCGTGCGGTGCAGCCAGAAGCAAAAGTCACTATAAATGGTAAATTATATAATATCGGAGGCTTACACGGACAAAAGGAACGTGCTTATTTACTGCCCGAATGGCTTGATGCTTTAGAAACAGAAAAAGAAGACTTTGCTTTTACCGACTATAAAGTCTCAGCAATTGAGCCGTTTATCAATTGGAAAAATACGACTTGGTCGATGAATAAGAAGCAAGCAACGGGGAAACGGCTGAGTTTAAACTTCGTTTCGGAATTACCCGAGCTAAAAGGGTTAGAAGTAACCGTAAACTATGAACTTTACGATGGTATTCCGTTAATCGTGAAATGGGTTAGTATTACGAACAATGCTAAAAAGGTATTTATAATTGATAGAGTTGTGAACGAAAGCCTCGCCGTGGTAGAAGAGGAAAGTGCGGTAGTTGGTTCGCCCGAGGAAATGAAAAAGCAGCACGGTATTTACGTTGAAACAAACTATGCATTCAACAATGCCATGCGTTACGATATCAGCGATCAAACTACGCATTGGCTGACAGACTCGGCCTACACTTCGCAGGTAAATTATAATCTTAAAACGCCCTGCCTCTTAGAAATTTATCCCGAGAATGTATCAGGAATTGAACTGCCAACCGGTGAAACATTTAAGTCAGTCAGAACGCATGAGTTATTAATGGATACCTACGACCGCCAAAAACGTGGATTGATGATTCGTAAAATGTACAGTACGATTGCTCCGTGGACTACACAAAATCCGATTTTTATGCACTTAGTCAGTAAAACTGACGAGGAGGTTATTTCCTGTATTGATCAGTGTGAAGCTACGGGTTACGAAGCGGTAATTCTGAGTTTTGGAAGTCACTTGAACATGGAGGATACGACAGCAAGTAACTATCAGCGATGGAAGAAACTGGTGGATTATGCTCATTCAAAAAATATTAAACTGGGCGGGTATTCATTGTTCAGCTCCCGAAGAATCAATGACGAAACCGACGTAATTAGTCCAAAAACGGGGAAGCCCGGCGGGGCGATGTTTGGAAATGCTCCATGTTTTGGAAGTGAATGGGGATTGAATTACCGGGATAAAATTATTGCTTTCTTCGAAAAAACGGGTTTCGATATTTGGGAAAATGACGGTCCGTACCCTGGCGATGTTTGTGCTTCTACCACTCATCCTGGGCATACCAGCTTAGCCGACTCGCAGTGGCGGCAGATGGAAATTCAAAAAGGGCTTTATCGTTGGCTAAACGAACACGGGGTTTATATCAACGCTCCCGACTGGTATTTCCTCGACGGAACGCACAAAATAGCCATCGGTTATCGGGAAGTAAACTTTGCCCTTTCCCGTGAACAACAGAAAATCCTGAACCGACAAAATATCCACGACGGGACAATCGAAAAAACAGCTTCGATGAGTTGGGGATTTGTGCCATTAACTGCTTACCACGGCGGAGGACCGGACGCCGTTTTGGAGCCACTCAGTGAACACCTCAACGATTACCGTCAATTGATGATACAATATTACGGAGCAGGCGTTCAAGCGTGTTATCGTGGACCTCGTCTGTACGATACTGACGAGACAAAGCAAGTTGTAATCAATACAGTTGAATGGTACAAAAAGTATCGGGTAATTCTTAATTCGGACATGATTCAACTACGCCGAGCTGACGGCAGAGATTGGGACGGTTTTATTCACGTAAACCCAAGCATAGAGCAAAAAGGCTTCTTGATGCTATATAATCCAGCGAAAGAAGAAATAACACGAACTATTAGCGTGCCTTTGTATTATACGGGTTTAGCAAATACGGCGACTTTCAAAGAAAAAGGCAACAATCCGAAAACGTTACTTCTCAATGGTAAGCAAGAAGCAACGCTTACGTTTACCATTGAGCCAGAAAGCTTTACGTGGTTTGTGGTGGAATGACTCCGAGATTAAAACTTGTCTATAACTACTTTGTACGTTGGGTCTTCCAGAATATTTACGTCAATTATCTTTTCGGCATTTTTCAGTAAGGTACGGCAGTCGGGGCTGAGGTGTTTTAGGTGAACGGTTTTACCCTCTTTTTCGTAGCGTTCCGTGATTTTATTCAACGCTTCAATTCCTGACATATCATTTACTCGGCTTTCCTGAAAGTCAATGATTATTTCTTTTGGGTCGTTTAGTACGTCAAATTTATCGTTGAATGCTTGTACAGAACCGAAGAATAAAGGTCCGTAAATCTCGTAATGCTTCACACCATTTTCGTCTATTGTTTTGCGGGCACGAATGCGTTTGGCGTTTTCCCACGCGAAAACAAGAGCCGATATAATTACTCCAATCAAAACGGCTAACGCTAAGTTATGAAGTAAAACTGTGACTGCGGCAACCAAAACTCCAACGAAAATATCGTGTTTCGGCATTTTCCCGATTACCCGAAAACTCGCCCACTCAAACGTACCGATGGCAACCATAATCATCAGACCAGTTAACGCCGCAACGGGCATTTGCTCAATTAGGGTTGAACCGAACATTATAAAAACCAGCAGCATAACCGAGGCCACAATGCCAGACAAACGAGCTCTTGCACCAGAAGAAATATTGATTAAGCTTTGCCCAATCATAGCACAACCGCCCATTCCAGAAAATAATCCTGAAAGAAGGTTTGCTGCCCCTTGAGCTACGGCTTCTCGGTTGCTGTTACCTCGTGTTTCGGTGATTTCGTCGATTAGGTTCAGCGTCAATAAGCTCTCAATTAAGCCAACTCCCGCCACTATTAGTGAGTAAGGAAAAATGATTTGCAGCGTTTCTAACGTAAATGGTACCATTGGGATATGGAACGGAGGAAAGCCACCCTGAATAGAAGCAATATCGCCCACCGTCTTTGTATCAATATTGAACCCGATTACCGCAAAAGAAATGACTAGTATTGCCGCTAGCGACGCGGGGATTACCTTTGTTACTTTGGGTAGTAACCAAATGATTGCCATTGTCAATAATACTAAACCAAGCATAACGAGCAGGGTGGTGTCGGTCATCCAGTTGCCGTCAACTTTGAACGAATCAAGCTGCGACATAAAAATGACGATTGCCAGACCGTTCACAAAACCGAACATTACGGGGTGAGGAACCAATCGGATAAACTTACCTAATTTTAAAAATCCAGCAATCATTTGAATGATACCCGCCAGTACTACGGCGGCGAAGATATACTCTACGCCGTATTCTTTCGCCAACGCTACAATAACTACGGCTACAGCACCAGTTGCTCCCGAAATCATGCCCGGACGACCACCAAAAACAGAGGTAACAATACCCATTACAAAAGCAGCGTACAATCCAGTCAACGGAGAAAGTCCGGCGATTAACGCAAAAGCAATGGCTTCTGGGATAAGAGCCAACGCTACAGTAAGTCCGGAAAGAATTTCATTTTTATAATTTACCTTTTGGGAAAGATCGAAGAGCTTGAAGTATTGACGCATTTAGTTTTTGGAATGATGGAATAACGACTAATTGTCTTATCAGAAGTAGTGAAAAAGTAAAAAGTCGCAATTTATCTTTCGATATATTGCGACTTGTAGTTGTTAACCCGGAAGGACTCGAACTGTATGATTATATGAATGCAACGAAATGCATAAAGTACTTATAATTAATGTTTTGTGAAAATGTATCATTTAATAAAACTTAGTAAAATGCAATAAGGTCTAATAAAACCGACAACGAAACCGACAACCGATTTACTTTTTACTTATATTTGTCATGTTCGATTTAAACTATAAAACATGACATCTCTAAAAACTAACTTCAATCTTCGAAGTTCGAATACCCCTACAAAAAAATCAAAGGTCTATTTGGTTTGTCGTTGGAATAATCAACGATTAGTTTACCCTACCGACGTTAGTATCATTCCTAATGAATGGGATTTGGTTAAACAATTGCCGACCACAAAGAACGCAATTTATTCAGAGACTAAACAACGGTTGACGGATATTAAAAATATTGCAGAGAACGAGTTTAGGAAGTTTGTCAATGATTCTGATGATAACTACCTACCGTCAAAAGACGAATTGAAGGGATTACTTTATCTCAAAATAAACGGAGTAGTTATACAACCCAAAGAACAGGAAGGGTTGACCTTTTTTCAACTCGTAGAAAAATTGATAGAAGAACGCAAAACGGGTATTAACCCAAGGAGCGGTAAAAACTATTCTATCGGGTCGTACAACGAAGTAAGAATATTGCGGGATAAACTAAACGAGTTCATCAAGTCAAGACGAATAAAGGCGTTTGGTTTTGAGAATATAACGCTGAACTTCTACTATGATTTTATGAAGTTTCTAAAGGGCAAAAACTATTCTACCAACTACATAGGGAAAATGGTCAAAGTTGTAAAAATGGTGATGAATGAAGGGTTGGAGCGTAAACTTCACGCCAATTTAGATTTTAAGTTAAAACGGTTCGTGAAATCTACTGAGGAAACCCCCCAAATATATTTAACGCAAAAAGAGTTGAGCCATTTGGAAAGACTCGATTTGTCTTTGAATAAACGATTAGACGGCGTTCGGGATTTACTGATACTTGGAGCGTGGACGGGTTTACGTTTCTCCGACTTTACCAAAATCAGAAAGAACGATATTAACCTAAACGCTAAAGACGGGAAAGGCTACATTTTGAAGAAAACAGCCAAAACGGGCGAAACCGTACAAATACCGATTTTAGAACCCGTAATCCGTCTCCTAAATAAATACCGTGGTTTAACTCCGAACGGTTTACCCGTTGCTATATCCAATCAGAGATTTAACGATTACGTAAAAGAGTTGGGGCAAATTGCCGGACTGGATGAACCAATAGAAACAGCCGTTACCAAAGGCGGTATGGTGGTTACTAAGTCAATTCCGAAATATCAGGCGTTGAGTTCGCACGTTTGCCGTCGGTCGTTTGCTACTAACCTTTTTGAAATGGGAGTGCCTACGCTAACAATCAGAGCCATTACCGGACATAAAACGGAGACGGCGTTCCTCCGCTACATACGGGTAACACCAAAAGGACACGCAGACGAAATATCAAGAATTGTAAACCTCCGTATGAACCCGTTTAAAAAAGTGGGATGATATAGTTTGTATCAGCGGAGGAATTAGGCGGGTACGGCGTGTAAAAGTGCCGTAAACTTCCACGACAATCATTTTTAACTTAGAGTATGTTTTGGAATTGTATGAATGAAGATTTTGATGAAGTGTATAACGCATTTCAGGGTTTTGATAATTTGGAGTACGCCGACAAACTTGAATTGATAATAAAATTCAAGTTCAAAACCTTTTTTCCTTTCTTTGATTTGAATAATAGGACTTACGGTAGTTTGGCATTAGAACTTAATGATGCTAAATCATTGGATGCACGAAGAAGTAATGGCGTAGAAATATATGATTGGCGACCTACGAAAGTCGGAGAATCGGAAATATTCAGAAACTCTCTTCATTTTTTCAGTAGTAGTAGGAATCACAGGGAATTGGATTTAGAGCCTTTTTTAAATATTTTCGAACCTAAATACTGGGAATCAATTCAACGACACCGGTTTCCATATTTATATTTAGAAGAAGAGTTACGGCCTTTTAGTTACAATTATCTTTCAGAGATATCTTATTCTAAAGGGTTATTTTTAGGACTTAATCTATTGGGTGAACAGAGCGAGAAACGTTATTCGATTGATGTACCTTTTATTCATATAGGAAAAGTAGATTATATCAACGGCGAGCTTGATAAATGGAGTTCGTTCATGTATTCTTACAAGACGTATTGGCGAGAAAATAAGTCCTTGCGTAAAGAGGAGAGTGAGTACCTATCTATAATAGAAGCCTTTAGGGTGTGTCTTTCGGATTATATCATCGGTTATTCAAGATGTGAATATTATAGTTTTCTCACGAAACAAAAACAGCGTTTAGACGATGGTCAAGACATTACAAAACCTGAAAACGAAGTTGTCGAAGTTGAGTCAACCCCACAGCCAACCGATAAAGTTAAATTAAAGTGGAACGGAAGTAACCGGGCATTGTATCACATTTTTGCTCAATTCAAATTAATGAACAATGGGAAATCAGGCAACGGTAGCAACACGTTAATCAGTAATTCAGATGAAAATATTGCTGAATTTATTTCTCAAAGTTTTGAAGGTATGCCAAGGCCCGAAACGATTCTACGAGAATATCAAAAACAGAAAGACGAAGATAATCCCGAATTTGTCAGCAGGAATAAAATCATAATAGAGTGCAAATGATTCTTTTTTCCTACGGGGTTCCCTACGGGCGTAAGAACTAACCACACGCAACGCAACACCTTTGCATATCACAAAACCAAAATGATATGCAAAGTCAAGTATCACACACATTCGAGCCGTCCGAGTTTAAGGACTTTCTACGTTCGGCAATCCGGGCGGAACTACAACCGTTCATTTCCCAAATCAATGACAACCAACCGCCGGATAAAGAATATCTGACACGGGCGGAGGTATGCGAAAAGGTAAATATTTCGTTGGGTACGCTACACACCATGACGAAGGCGGGAAAAATCAAAAGTCATAGAATCGGGCGGCGGATATTGTACCGCACCCAAGACGTGACCGACTCCGTGAACGTCCGTAACTTTCGAGCAGCGGAGGGCGGGAAAGGATGAAATCAATTAATGTTCGATTCACTACAAAAACGTATCAGCGGGATAAACTAACGGTTTGGAACGCCATGGAAGGAACAGCAGATGAAACCCGTTTGCCGGATAAGTTGAGCGTTACGCAGACGGTACGCACCGACCTAAGGCGTAACGGTGCTACACACGTAACGGAAGGAAATGGTTTCTTCACGGGCATTATACCAATCGGGAAAGGGATTTATTACGGCGACCACTACGCAGACAAAAAAAGTAGTTTGGTAGCGGTTAAGTTGAGCCTTGACGGCGAACATATGACCGTGTATTACTTCCGCAACTTCAATAAACGTTCGCACCGATTACGGGCGGCGTTCCTCCACGATTTTTTCAATAAACTTTAATCCAAAAAAAAGGGAACGGGCAATTATACCCGTTCCTTTCCAATTTTTGTTCGATTCAAAACGTATAAAACGATTTGATAGAGCAAAGTTAATCATTTACAGTTATGATTGATTACATAAAGGCTATGAGCCTTAAAACAGACAGTTGCATTACCCACAACGAAATTTTAGCAGACCGATGGGAAAGTAAATCTAAATCTGGTGGCGAATTGATAAACGAACTGACAAAATATAAAAGTCTGAGAATCTTCCACAAAAATGGCGTTACCAAATTTAGCGGGAGCATCCACAAATATTTTAACGGCGGCGTTCATAATCACAATGACTTTACATTCACCAATATTTGCGACGTGCTAAACGAATTGATAACAGATTTTAAAATAAACCCCAAAACGAGCGTTTTAAACAATGTTGAGTTTGGCGTTAATGTGATTGTGCCATTTAATGTAGATGAACTCTTAAACCGTCTGATTGCCTACCGTGGGCAACCATTTAACCGAGATAAAGAGAAAGGTAAAAGTTATTATCAATGTGAATTGTCAGAATATATTCTTAAAATCTATAATAAAGGTTTACAATATAATCAGCCCGAAAATATTCTAAGGTTTGAAATCAAAGTTATCCGAATGCGGTATCTACGAAGTAAGGGCGTAGAGATTTATAATTTACAAGATTTGCAGAACCACGGCATTTATGAGCCTTTGGGGTCATTATTATCTTCCACGTTCAACGATATATTATTTGACGAACCAACTATCAACCAAGACGAATTAAGTCATTCAGAACGTGATTTTTATTTGAAAGGGAACAATCCGAGATACTGGACAAAAGGTGAAAAGTTATCAGCAGCTGAACGAAAACAAAAAGAGCGGGTTCGGAGAAGATTCATTGATTTACTGGACAATCACCGGAAAGGCGTGGATATGCCAACAGTTATAGCTGAATTAATAAAAAGTAAGTGGGTTGAATTGTCACAAAATCACCGGATTGTAAAACAGCCCGAAAAGGTGGCAAATGTCACAACTTCTTACTTTAACTATAAAGATACAATACGACATTATGATTCATTGATTAGAAAACAAAGAAAGGACTCTAAGTTTTTATCAGCAAAGACGATTAAAGAGCGGAGCGGTTTGGCGGAGGAACTTTCTAACGACCGACGGCGAAACGAAAGAAGATGTTCGCATGATGAAAGTTACTACGTTGCCCATAACTTACGAAATGATGAAAGTAACCCACGAAATAATTTAAGACTTCGCATAGAGAAAAGTCTTTGCCGATATTCGGGCGGTCTGTTCGGTATGTCAGAAATTAGAAAGACATTGGTTCTATCTAATCAAGAAAGGCAGCTATTAGACTTTTGGAAAGGAACGGAGTATGAGATTAGAATTTAGGCAATACCCCTAAAGGTTTTTAAAAACGAAGTCAACCAATGCGGCGGGAATTTTTATAAAATTTTCTCACGTTGGCAATATGAGTAAAACGAGAAGTGTCAACTCTGTTTAACAATGTAATAACAGAGAAGTAACTCTAATCCAAATAAGGAGTAAATAAGAGATTTAACTATTCAGATAAAGTACCTCCAAAGTTGCCGTAAAACTTCGCATAAATACATGAAGGGAAACAGTCGAATGGCGGGACTAATCAAGGCGAACAGTCAATAAGGGGGGTGGGGTGCATATTCCAAAGGTGTTTGGTTAACAATCGCAATCACCCCGCAGAAAAAAGAGCGTCAAAATTATAGGGGGGGTGGCAAGGGTAAAAAAAGAGATTTTAACCGATTACGTCTGGATATACTACGCTAAAAAATATTTGTGAAACCGATACCTTTAATAATCTTGATACCGTTACTATTTTTACTTTACCCGCTCGATACTTCGACAACGAAAACGGCGGGAAAACGGCGGGAAAACGGCGGGAATTACCTAAAATTGAGCAAATCAACGAAGTACGAACTGATAGTTTAAAAAGACCGTCACGGCGAAAGAAACGGCATTAAAACGGCACGGATTTAATTAAGTAACCAGTACGCACGCACGCACGAAGGAGCAACCCAAAACGAACAAATCGGACAGGGTATAAAAGAAAAAACGGCATAAAACTACACGAATTACACACCATAAAATCTAACGAATCTAACTACCTAAAGAAAGATAGAAATGAGATAAGGCGAAAAAGGTATTTTGAAACGAAGTGGTGGGTTTATCTCCTACCACTTTTCTTGTGGAAGATGGTCTATGATAATTCTAAAGATTTTATTGGGGTCATAACGCACGGGCGGAAGGGTAGGTAAATTCTTTACAAGATGAAGGAAAGTAACCGTTGCGTTAGTGTTTCGTGTGTCTTGTCACGTTTATGGGGGGTGGGTATCGAACTTTCAAAAATCCGTAGTGATATTGTCAGAAAAACAAAAACCGACAACGAAACCGACAACCAATTAAAAACAAAAACCGTAACGAATTGAATATCAATTTGTTACGGTCATAAGTTGTTAACCCGGAAGGACTCGAACCCTCAATAAAGGCACCAAAAGCCTCTGTGTTACCATTACACCACGGGTCAATCCTTAATTGTGGATGCAAAAGTAGGTCCTAACTTTTTTTGATGCAAACTTCTGAGGGAAAAAATTTTAAATCCCTGCTGTTTCGGCTTCTCGGTTGATTTTTTTGACCAGTCCTTGCAATACTTTTCCGGGACCGCATTCCACAAATTTTGTGGCTCCGTCAGTAATCATACGTTCCACAGATTGTGTCCAACGTACGGGAGCGGTGAGTTGGGCAATTAGATTAGCTTTGATAGCTGCTACGTTTGAGGAAGGTTCAGCGTTTACGTTCTGGTAAATCGGACAAATGGGTGAATTGAACTCCGTAGCTTCTATGGCGGCAGCGAGTTCCTCGCGGGCGGGTTCCATCAGCGGGGAATGAAACGCTCCGCCAACGGGAAGCTTTATCGCTCGTTTTGCCCCAGCGTTTTTCATTTGTTCGCAAGCAATATCAATTCCTATGTTTGAACCCGAAATTACTAATTGTCCCGGACAGTTATAATTTGCTGGGACCACGATTTCGTCTGTGATGCTTTCACACACTTTCTCAACGGCTTCGTCGGCGAGTCCGAGTACGGCTGCCATTGTGGAAGGATTAGCTTCGCACGCCCGTTGCATGGCGTCGGCACGTTTGGCAACCAAGCGTAATCCGTCTTCAAACGAAAGAGCTTTTGCCGCAACCAACGCCGAAAATTCGCCCAATGAATGTCCGGCAACCATATCTGGTTTGAAATTCTCAATAGTGGATGCTAAGATAACGGAGTGCAGAAAGATAGCGGGTTGAGTTACGTTGGTTTGCTTTAGCTCTTCGTCCGAACCTTCAAACATGATTTTGGTAATTTCGAAACCCAAGATTTCGTTTGCTTTATCAAACATTGCCTTGGCTTCGGCAGAGCTTTCGTATAAGTCTTTGCCCATTCCGCTGAATTGTGCTCCCTGACCGGGAAAAACGTATGCTGTCATATTGTAAATTATTGAGTTATTTGGTTAATAAACCTAATAGGTCTTGTGTCAACCGCAAAGTTACTCAAAAAACATTCTTTGCTGAATTCATTTGAGAAGTTGTAATTTTGCGGAAGTTGAAATGCAGATTTGAAGAAACTATTTAATAATTTACTTAACAAGCGTATTCCCATTGCCCCGCTCGTAGCTTTTCGGGTGGTTTTTGGGATATTGATGATTATCAGTACGCTACGCTTTATTACGTCGGGTTGGATTAATGAACACTTCGTTGACCCGCAATTCCATTTTAAATTCTACGGTTTTGAGCGGGTAGAGGTACTCTCACCTTTCTGGATGTACGTCTTGCACGGCATGATGTTGTTAGCTTCCGTAGGTATAACACTCGGTCTTCTGTATCGTTTCTCGGTTATTTTGCTGTTTTTAACGTTCACATATGTCGAACTTATTGACTTGACCTACTACCTCAATCATTACTATTTCGTTTCGCTCATCTGTTTATTACTAATTTTTATTCCGGCGAACGGCTTTGCGTCGCTTGATGTAAAGTTTAAGCTCCGAAAATCGCTTTTATACGTTTCGGCGTGGAGTATCAATATTCTAAAATTTCAGATTTTTCTCGTCTACTTCTACGCCGGTTTGGCGAAGTTAAACTACGATTGGCTCGTCAATGCTTTGCCGCTCAAAATTTGGCTTCCGGCAAATGATAAAATTCCATTTTTGGGAAGCTTTTTTGCCCATGAGTACGCTCCATATATTTTCAGTTGGGGCGGAATGTTGTACGATACATTTATCGTGTTTTTCTTACTGTGGAAACCAACCCGAACCTGGGCGTACGTTTGCGTGATTGTCTTTCACACAGTTGTCGGAATACTGTTTCAGATAGGTATTTTTCCTGTAATGATGATTGGGGTAACATTAATTTTCTTCAGTTGGCAGTTTATAATGCCCAATTCTCTCGCAGAGTCTGGTGGACAATTACCAATTAGCTATAACCAAGGAGTAGGGTCTTCTGATAAATCACCCTTTTCCTTTTTGCGTAGTTCATTTTTTGATAAAAAAATTCGAAAGCGAAGAGCTCAAAACCTAGTATTAATCAGTTTCATTGTTTTCCAATCTCTCTTTCCGTGGAGGTACGTATTGTATCCTGGAAGCTTATTTTGGACGGAAGAGGGCTATCGTTTTTCTTGGCGGGTAATGTTGATGGAGAAAGCTGGAACAGCGACTTTTTACGTGAAAGATTCCGAAACCAATCGGGAGGGAATTGTTGATAACACCGAGTTTTTGAACACGCATCAGGAGAAACAGATGGCAATGCAGCCGGATATGATTTTGCAATTTGCCCATTTTTTGGGTGAATACTACGAAAAGCAAGGTGTGAAAAATCCACAAGTTAGGGTGGAAGCGTGGGTAACGCTCAACGCCCGTCCAAGTCAATTATTAATCAACCCAAAAGTTGATTTAATGACGAAAACCGACGGTTGGAAATCCAAAGAATGGATTTTGTTACTTGACAATCAGTTGAGGGAATAACGCAGTCCGACAGCATTTCCTGTGTTCATAAATTGCAGTCGATTTTCTTTGTAATGTTTACGGTGGACACCGTACATTACAGCATCAAAAAGAAATAAGAAACCGCCCTGCAACATCACTGATTTGCCGAACCCGACGTTTCGGTCACGCTTATTTAAGTCAATCTGATTTTCGCCGTATTGCGTCATGGCGTAGCCACCCGCCACGTATGCTACGTCGAGTGCCGTATTGAAAAGAAACGTTTTCTCTACGCTATATTGCATTTCGAGGGTTTCGAGTTGATTGTTCGGGGAATTTGTTTTTCTGGTGTTCAAAACTCCTAAGCCCGCTAAAGTAGCGTTTATTGCTCCCCAACCGAGGTTCATTTGGTGGAATGCTTTCGTTTCGCCCGTAGTACTTCCAACTGATAAGCCGCTGTAAATCAGGTTTCCAACCGCCCAACCCCCTAAAATGTACATTCCTTTTTGGGTTATTTTATTTGCTTTTTGCGAATATTCCGTAAGACTAGTCTGCTGTGCGTTCGCTAAAAATGGACTTAAAAATAGTGTTGCGAGAAAAAGTTTAAATTTGTTCATATTCATTTATTCAAAAGTTCAAATACAACTATGAAAACTCTGTTCCGGTTATTTTTCTGCTCATTATTTTCGTGCGGAATTCATGCTTACGCTCAAGACCTCCGTCCAAATATTGTGGTGATTATTGCGGATGATGTGGGGTATAATGACTTTGGTTGTTACGGAAATAAAGCCGCTAAAACGCCTAATATCGATGCTCTTGCGGCGAACGGAATCAAGTTCACGAATGCCTTTTTGACCGCGAGTTCGTGCAGTCCGAGCCGGTGTAGCATTATATCGGGGCGTTACCCACACAATACGGGTGCTCCCGAATTGCACATGCCGCTTCCAATGCACGTCCCCACAATTGCCGGACAACTCAAAAAATCGGGCTATTACGTGGCTTCCTCCGGGAAATGGCATTTAGGCGATGCGGCAAAAAATGATTTTAATTTAGTGACTGATTCTAAGTTCGGAGATGGGGGAGAAGCCCGTTGGCTGGAAACTATGCGGACGATTCCTGAAAATAAACCTTTCTTCATGTGGCTGGCGGCGATTGACGCTCACCGCACTTGGGGAGAAAATGAATACAGCGGTACCACAAACCCTGATGATATAAGTGTTCCGCCTTATTTGGTGAACAATTCGGCTACTCGCAAAGACCTCGCTCAATACACTGATGAAATCGTGCGGTTTGATGTTTACGTCGGGAAAGTTGTGGAGGAACTGAAGCGACAAAATAAATTCGACAACACGATGATTATCGTCATGGCGGACAACGGAAGGCCGTTTCCTCGTTGTAAAACCCGTTTGTACGACGACGGAATTAAAACGCCATTTATTGTGCATTGGAATTCGCATTTAAAGCAAAAAGGAACCTCGTCAGACGTTTTATTAAGCGTCATTGATCTGGCTCCAACTTTCGCGGCAATCGCGGGAGAAGTGCCGCTGCTTTCTTATCAGGGCGTTAGTTTCTTAGATGTTTTGAATAATCCTGAAAAAGAAATAAGAAAGTACGTATTTGCCGAACATAACTGGCATGATTACGAAGCTTACGAACGCATGGTACGGACGAGAAATTATTTGATAATAAAGAACCTGCGTTCGTGGCTACCACAATCAACTTCGGCGGATAACCATCGAGAAGTCGCTTTTCAGGAATTGGTAAAAGTAAAAAATAGTGGAATGCTGTTGCCCGCCCAAGTGGATAACTTCGTTTCTCCAAGATCCATCGAAGAGTTTTACGATTGTAAAGCAGACTCGCTGCAACTCACTAATTTAATCTCCGATGAAAAATACTTTAACAAGGTAAATGAGTTACGAAAAATACTCAGCCAATGGCAGGAGGAAACAGGCGATACACAACCCGTAAGATTAACCCAAAGTCGCTATGATTATTTCACGGCGGAAGACATCAGTGGCATTGAACGAGGTGACTTTTTTAAGAATCATCGGGGAGAAATACCTGGCGAAGCAAAACGTGCGTCGTGGATAAATGCACCGGGACCAAGGTAATTACTCCATCGAAACCTTGTCTTCTTTTTTCGTTTCGGAAGTAGAAATCCCTTTCGGAACGGCGTTTCTTTTTGGAAATATATAATTGAAATTTCTCGAAAACTGGATGCTGACTCCAGATACTAGAATATTTCCCGTGGCGGCAGTAATGGTAGCAGAGGTATAAAGGTTGGTCGGAACACTGCGTCCGTAAGCACGTAATAGCCACGTCCCGTCGTTGGTAAGTAAATACTCAAACTCTCCGCCTAAGGTCAGTTGCGTTTGGTTATTGGTAATGTTTTCTAAAGAACCGTTTGAGTAAAAACTGTTCCCTTTCAGTCGCAAACGGTCATTATATTGATACGCTACGTTGAGTTGTGTGTTATTGAAATTCTGCCGAATGTCTCCCAATTGAAGTCCTAATTCCAGATTCGGATCAATTTGACTGGCGATATTACCGATTTGATTTGAAACTAAATTGCTAATATTATCAAGCAAAAATTGCTGATTCAAGAGGTTTGCATTGGACTCGTTGCTGCCAAATAAAATCTGATTGAATGCTAAAACGCTACTTACATTTCGGCTGAGAAGTTGCTCATCGTTCCGTAAACGTTCTTCAAAAGCTAAAATCTGCGGTCGGTAGGAAATGGGTAATTGACTTTCTACAAAAGAAAGTCCGAACGAGATATTTGGGTGCATTAAATCGTCGGTCATGTTTACGCTTACCTGAGCTGGATAGCGGGTTGAAGAGGTAATTGATGGGTCAATGGTATTGATTGCTAAATTCGCAATATAACCCGTCTTTAAGTCTAGTTGAGCCGAATACGGATCGCCCGACCATTCAATCCTACTTCCCCGCTCAATGTCAAACTTTCGGAGCGAAGCAAGGTTCTGAAAACTAAAATCGTATTTTCCGCTTTCTACTTCGTACGGACCGGTTATTGAAAACCCACCTCTGGTATCGTAATCCAGTGTAAGTCGTCCGTTTCCACGCGTTATAAGTTTATCATTATTAGCCCGGTCGAAAATGATTTCACATTCAGCGGCGGGTGTAAGCGTCAGGTTAAACGCCATTCGCACACCGCTCAGGTTTATTTTTGGCGGGGTTGCTACGGAGTCAATCAAATCTGTTGATAAATCATAGACAATTTCACGGTTATTATTCAAAAAAGGAATCGCTTCCACTTCGGTGTTTACGGTAGTTGCCCCGTCAAGCGGAATCACCAAGTGTGTGTTACGTTTACTCGTCAAATTTCCGGTAATATCAATGTCGTTAAACGGTCCTGCTAATTGAATATCGCCGCCCACAAATGCTTTGCCGAAGAAATATTCGTTGTCAGTCAATGTCGTATTCAATAACTGAAAACCATTACTTCCGGGCATTGTGGTGTTTACAGCTAATCGGTATTTGCCGTTTCCGAGTGAATAAACGCCGCCTTCCAATAACGCCGAATTACCATTCTGGGCAGCATCTTTCAGCGTGATTCCCTTTTCGGAAGCGGTAAAGCTCGACTTGGTAACAACGATTTTATCGGTGAAATAAAGGTAACTGTTCAGCACATCCACCCGAAGTTTACCATCATTGATGTTGATTTCGCCGTTGATGTCGGGAGAGGTCGTTCTTCCTTCTATCGTGACTCGTCCGGTTGCGGCTCCGCCGAGGTCAGAAAATACATCATTTACGAAACCCTGAAATAACTTTACCGGAAATTCCTGAACCTCGGTTAAAAGACTCATGGGGGACTCTTCGTTGGCGGGGTCGTAGGTTCCAACCACTGTGACAACTTCTTGGTTTTTTCGATTTATTCCGGCGTTAATTTGCAATTTTCGAATGGAATTATCCCAGAATGTTTTCGCAAAAACATCACCGACTAATTGCTTCTCAAACATGAAACGATCAATTTTTACATCACTGTTTACCAATGCACTTTGATAAATTTCCTGAATTGCTAAGTTGCCGTTTAGTACACCTGAAATATCGTAAGCAACTAACGGTTGAATGGTTTTGAGGTTAAAATTATCGGCGGTTAATAGGGCAGTTTCATCGGGGCTGTACGAGAAGATACCATTGAGGCCTATCCGTTGTTTTTCGTAAGAAAGTGCTACATTAGTAAATAGAACATCATTTCCTTTGACGTAAATGCGATTATTCTCCGCGAGCCGCCAAGTATCTCCTAATATATTGAGCCGTGTATTTGCGGGGTTAAACGTTAGCTCCAAGCCTTCGGGAAGGATTTGCATTTTACCGTAAACGGCGGCATCGTTTGTATTATTCCGCTGTTTTATTTTTGTGTCGAAAGTTATTATATTGGCTTCATCCCAAGCTCCCGAAATTTCAAAGTCTTCCGTAAACAACCGTTCTCCAAGCCGTTGTGTTTTCGACTGAATCACCCAAGATGATAGTACATCTGGTGACGCCGAAACCTTGGACGCAAATAAATCAATGGTATTATTATAAAAGCGATTTTCGCCGATTTGGCAAGAATCCATTTTCCCGTACAGGGAAATTTCGGCGGTGTTCCTTTGTTTGAATCGACCGTTGAAAGTCGCTCCTTCTGCAATGCGAACCGAAGGCAAAAAGTAAGTAAAAAACGGCTTGGAATCTTTGAGTTCTACCTCGTAATTGAGCGTGTAAACACTTTTGGAAATATCAGTTGGCAAAGAGGCGTAATATTCGGTGCGTTCCTGCTCATCTGCTTTGAAGAACAGGCGATATTCTTTCGCGAGTTTGATGGCATCTTCTATCACTTGACTCGGAATGTAATCTCCCATTAAACTCACATCAAATAAGTCTGATTTTACCAATAATTCTCGTTGTCCAAGCCGAGCGTTTGAATAAATATTAAGTGAATCAACTTCAAAATTGCGGGTTTCATTCGCCAGTTTAATGTTTTTGAGCGTAGCGGTTCCTAACCAGTCATCTAGTGTATTTCCAGAAACCTTGAGATCTAAGTCACTTTGCAAACGAACGCTTTCTTTCGTAAGTCCGAGCTCTTTGAGGTTACTTTGGGTGATCGTTCCGATGATGTCAAACTTATTTAATGGGTCATTAAAATCGATACTTCCGCTGACCTGAGCTTGTAAATTTGGGTCATAAATCTCGACCAACCCCGTAAAAAGAGATTGGCTCATTCTGCCCTGCAATGCAATGTTTCGGTAGTTGTAGTCATTCAGGTAAATTTGTCGAATATCGCCGTCTAATTCCAACGTTGCCGACGGAATCGTGAGTCCTTTCCCGTCCATGAGTCCGTCAAAAGTTACGTTTTTTATCAAGTCAGGTCGATTGATGATTTTCCCCACTTGCAGTTCGTTCGTTACGATATCTCCGTAGTAAGTTGAGAGTGTGGGATTTTTATTTAATTTCACTTTTACCCGTCCTCTGATTTTGCCCAGTTGCGATGAACTTATATCTGCGGTTGTGATAAAGTCGTTGTAAAGCCCGTTGAACTTTCCGCTAAAATCTATTTTTCCGATTTTCTTTACGTGCTCGTCGTAATACTTTTCTCCGGCGTATTGGCGGGCATCCTCCTGCGTGATTACAGACGGCTTTAAATCAAAATTCCAGTTGGTTTTTGATAATTCTGGTAATCCTTTAAACGCTACATTGCCTTTGAGGAAACTTGATTTCCCGAAGTCTAAACGGAAGTCATCAATCTTGAAACTGGCTACAATCCCTTTTAAATTTCCGCTCAGACGGTATTCTTCACGATAATCGTACATTTCGGGAGCGAACCGTCCTATATCTTGAGCGTCGATGCGAGTCTGGACAAAATTGACTTTCATTCGAACTTTGTTATTGAAATCGTTGAAGTCTGCTGGAGTATCGTAATACAAGCCGATGAAATTTCTCACCACTGAATTATTGATACGAGCGTTCAATTGCTTCAAGAGCATTTGCTGTCGTGAATAGAAAAACTTCGTATCTATTTCGTGAATTTCGAGCCCGCTTTGCTTTTCGATGGCACGGATAGATTCCCCCGAAAAAGTAATCGTATCGCCCTGAACAAAGAAGTTCTTTGCTTTACCGGATATATTTGAAAAGGTAAAATTGTAATAGTCAAATACCTCTTTCGGGAAACGAGCACGCTTGCTGTCACTCATAGTGAACGAACCTTGTTGAATTTCTCCTTCGTCTATCGTGAACGGAATATTACTTTCGGGTGCGTTTGGGTCTCGATTATTTTTGGATAGGCTCCTGATTCTATCCATCCAATGATCAGTGTTGAAGTACCCATCGGGCTCCCTAATCAAGTGAATGTCGGGGCGACTTAACATCACGTAATCTAAGTTATTATCAAACGTGAATTTCTCCTTTAGGCTAAACGAGAAGTTAGTTTTGTAGTCAACATAAACTTCAGGAATTGTAATCATATCCCGACCCTTGAGGTCTTTTATGCTAACGTCTTTAAGCGTCATATTATCAAACCACGACACCCGCACCGCCCCAATACTAACCGGAGCTCCAATTTTTTCCGTTAACCATTTGGTAGCTTTTTGAGCCAAAAGTGTCTGGACAGAAGGTAGCTGAATGGCATATACTGCCAAAACCACGACCGTAAGTACTATCAGAGATAGCCAAGTTAGTGATTTTAAGAATATGTTTAGAAAACGAGCCAAGTTATAGGTGAAGTGTGATGAATTTATAGACGGGCAAAATGGTTATTATGAATTAACGATTTTTCGGTGCAATTTGTAATTTTGTATATACTCTAAAGATAATGCTCAATCCCGTAATTTTAGCTATTGAATCCTCTTGCGATGAAACTTCCGCCGCTGTAATTATAAACGGTCGGGTATGCTCCAACATTGTGGCTACTCAAGTCATTCATGAGAAATACGGCGGTGTAGTTCCTGAATTAGCTTCAAGAGCTCATCAGCAACATATTGTACCGGTGGTTATGCAGGCTTTAGAGGAAGCAAAGATAACAAAAAAAGAACTGCAAGCGGTGGCATTTACGCGTGGCCCTGGTTTATTGGGGGCGTTATTGGTGGGTACCTCTTTCGCAAAAGCGTTGGCGTTGGGTTTGAATGTGCCGTTAATTGAAGTTAACCACATGAAAGCCCACGTTTTAGCTCATTTTATTGATGACCCAAAACCAGACCTTCCCATGCTTTGCCTGACTGTCAGCGGTGGACATACGCAGATTGTTTTGGTGAAATCTCCGTACGAAATGGAGGTAATTGGTGAAACGCAAGACGATGCTGTGGGCGAAGCTTTCGATAAAACTGCTAAGCTTTTAGGGTTACCTTATCCTGGCGGTCCGATGATTGATAAACTGGCAAAAACGGGAAACCCGCAAGCGTTTGTATTTCCTGTTTCGGATATGCAAGGGTATAATTATTCATTTAGTGGAATAAAGACCGCTGTTCTCTATTTTCTGAGAGACAATTTGAAGAGAGATGAAAAGTTTATTGAAGAAAACAGAGCGGATATTTGTGCCAGTATTCAGTATACGTTGGTGAAAATGCTGTTGCAAAAACTCCGTCGGGCGAGCCGGGAATTAGGTATAAAAGAAATTGCCATTGCTGGAGGTGTCTCGGCGAACGCTGGATTACGGGAAACGCTTAAAAAAATGGGGGAGAAAGAGGGATGGACCATTCATATTCCTGATTTTCAGTACTGCACAGATAACGCCGGGATGATTGCTATGGCGGCTCATTTCAAGTTTCTGAATAGTGAGTTTACTTCCCAAATAGTCAGCCCGATGCCCAGAATGGGAATTCCCATTCTGGAGGTTCCGGCTAAGTAATTTATTCTGGGCAACCAGTAACGGTTGCTGTAAAAATGGTTTGGGGACTAGTGGAGAATCCTGATTTTATCAGAATTGCTCTGCCTGCTTCAAACGTAAGGCTTGTGTTCGGGTCAATAGTACTTTCTATGGTTATTTCTTCGTATTTATTGTATGTCTTGCAAGTAGTCACTGGTAGTTTTATGAGCAGCTTAGCCTTTATTTTTATATCGTCGAGTCGGATTTCGTCCCTTGCCCCGTTGTCTTGATTATTTCTTGTTCCGGTATAGTAATACCTCCAGAAAAGCTGAACGTACGGTTTGTTCATTAGCGTGGCGGGTAAGTTTACCTCAAACTGTTTTTCGTGCCCGTTTCCCGTTGAACGGGTGTATTCTACAACCTGATTGTTTTGATCTAAGAAATCGCTGAAACCCAGTTTATCCCCAATGCGGTATTGCAGCCGTAAATTATACTCTCGGGAATTAGAAGTTACGGTTCCGGCGGTGAAGGCAAGGCTGAGGTTGTTGTAGTTGGTGGTTTTTATACTTAAAATTGCTCCACCAACGCGGGTTTCGGGGTAGCCTTCTCTACCGCTTCCGGTATTTATAAATGATACGCCGTTTTCTCCGAGCCCGTTTATGCGGGTCTTGCTGTCGTTGTCATAATCTCCTGATGTAAATCCGGCAATATTTGCCGTGAGAGTGGGGTCTTCCTGATCCATGTAAACGAAAGCCATGTTTGCGGGGAAAGTTGCTTCGGTTGCTTCGGAATCCCAGAATTTAAAGGTGTAGCCGCACTTATCTACGTTAAACGCAACGGGTTCTGGATTTGCCGAGAGAAGGTCTTCTTCAAAGATAGCTTTGTAGGAGACGTTGGAAGACGTATTTATTGTCAGGACGCTATCAGTAATAGTACTTCCGTTATATTCCCAGTACTTAAACTTGTAACCAAGGTTTGGTCGGGCGTGGATTTTGAGCGGAATGTTATCAAAATACTCACCAGTCCAGGGGTAGGGGGTTTGGTTAACGCCGGGAGTGGTTGGTAAAATATCAATTGAATTTACGTGGACGTATCCCGCTGTTTCATCTGAAACATCAGCGGTAAAATCATAATTGCCAGATAAAGAAAATTGGGAACGAAGATGCCTTTTCTGAATTGTAGGGCGTTGTAAAGCAAAACTCAATACATTAGAAACGTTGTTTTCCCATGTACTCTTGGGTGAATTATTTGCCCATCTTGCTTGCTGCATTTCAATACTTGACTCTAAAATCTGTTTGAAGTGATTTACCTGCGATGCTATGTAGCTGTACTTAAATGAGGTATTCAGCAAATCTGAAAACCTGCTGACGAAATAATCCTCGTAATCGTCGTTCTTCAACAGTTTTCTTATAAATAGAGATTCTTCAAAATGTTCATTTCCGTCAAGGGCTCCAAATAAGTTATTAGAATTTACAAAATCAAGAGACATCCCAGAGTCAATATCATACATATACCATCTCCATCTTCCGTCTCTTTTAGCAGGGGCATTGGGATCATAATTATTTCTCTCCCGCCATAGTCCTCGGTTATTGCCACTCGCCCAGTCGAGATTTCCAAAAAAAATGTTCGCAATATAATAGTCAGCAAAGTTTTCTACGTCAACTTGAGTCTTTACGTAGTTATAGTTCAACGCTTGACTTAAATTATTATCAAGAAGAAAGGTTCTCAAATTTTTAATGTGAGTGGCATCTCCTTCGTCCATTTGTTCATTATTCGGGTTTACTACCTCAGTAACATCTAGATTGTTTTCATCTACCATGTACCTTCGAGCAAAATAGTGCTTGTCGTATCGCTCTCGTAAGGCGTGTAGTCCCCAAAATTCACCATTTAGAAATAAAAGACTTGGAGTTGCTTCTTGTATATCAAAATTCAGGTGCGAGCTTATTTTGTGAATACTCATGTCCTTTAGGTACGTTCGGGTATCTTGACTACCCGTATAAATAATGAATGTCTTGAAAGAATTATGAGGTAATTGGTCAAAAAGGGGGTAGTCAAATGATTCATTTCCGTATGCATTACGAGAAATTATTCGGAGTGACTTTTGCCTTAAAGCACGAGATGTGCCTCCGTGTATGCGTATTCCAATATTCTGCCCGTAGCTATCAGTATTAGATTTCATAAGGGATAAGTAGGCTTTCTTTTCGTAGTCTTCGCCACGGAGTAAGTAGTTTGCCCAAGAGTAAACAGTGGCTTGTGCCGAAGGGAAGGTAGATCGCCAAAAATCGAAATTGCCTCCGGGTGTCATTATACCACTGTTATAATCAAACAGAAAGCCTTCTTGAACCGAAAGGCTTAAAATTGGTAAGTCGAAGGGATTGCTTTCAGTACTACTAAAGAAGTAAGACATTACCTGCTGATCACTTGGAAGGTAACCTGCTTTATGAGTTATTGCTGATACAACGCGGCATTTTTCTGTTTGGGTAGTTGGGAAGTACCCTGGATTATTGAACGTAGTAGAAATTTCACTGACGTAGTTTGAAACATTTACCGGATTTGTTATTGAAAGACTGGAACTATATTGATAGCTCTGAAAGCTCCGAGTTAGAGAAGATCTGGGTGATGAATTTGGTTCAACCGGATAGTTATTTTTGTAACTGTAAGTCTGCGGGGTTAATTTAGAAGGTGAGGGTATTGACCCATCTGTAGAGTAGTAGATAGTTGTCCCGCTTTCGAGCGAACTCAAAGTAAGACTGAATGGATTCTGATAGAATCCGCCCTGATGCGAGAAGTTTGGAGGCTCTAGTATGCCGAGATAAGCACTTGAAGCATCGTTTGGGGCATTAAACGAAGCGGGGTTGAAAAATCGGAATGTCGCTGCTCCGTCCGTTTCTCTACCGAACGATACATCGGTGCGTTGTTTGGGGAAGCTCAGGGAATCCACGATGGTTGTTCCGTCGGGTTGTATTAAGGCAATGAATTCTCCGGATGAGGAAAGCGAAAAGTCAAGGTGATTAACTCCCCGCTGCGGCTCCCCGCTCGCCCAAATAATTTCTCGTCCGAATGCAGGAATGATTATACTCCTCGTAATTTGGAATTTGTTGAATTCATTGCTGTTATCGGTAAAGTAATATCCGTTTAAATCGACGGAATTTGAGGTATTATTCAGTATTTCAATCCAATCAGAGTTTCCCCCTATCAGGTCACTTGCTGTTTCTGAATTACTTGCCATAACTTCATTGATGTAAACTCCTGAAGTGGGCGGAGGAGTTTGAAGAGCTTGAACCTTACTAAGGTATGCTAGGGTTTCGTCATCAGCTTTTACCTTGGATTCCAAAGCCGATTGCTCTGTCAGGTCGTTGGTTTTACGCAAGTCAGTGGTAATGTGCTTTTTTTTCCCGTTTCCTCCAAAACTCCCCACTGTTGCTTTGTCGCCGTCGCCGTATCCAAGCTCGGCGTTTCCACTCGATCAGGCAGAGTCGTCAAAGTTGTTGTCCATCCAATTGGAGTTGGTAACATCGCCTTGGTCGTAGTACTTCCAAATACTCCCGGCTGGAAGTATTAAACTTTGGGAATTGCTTTTTAAGGGATAAATAAAAAGCAGTAATAGTAATACTTTTTTCATCAAATCTAGATTAGGGTATCAGGTACAGTCAAGCCAATCTACTTATCTGGTTTTAAAAATTAATATGTATCAAGTAAACTTATTATTGACTTATATAAGTCAGAATGGAATTCTGTTGCATATTAAATGGTACGGACGTCACCTCTTTAGTGAGAAGTGATTAGGGTACGATTATATTAAACGAGGCACGCGTTATTATCAGCGGAGATGGATTAAACCCTCTACTTTCAAAGTGGAGAGACTTTTCAGGCATTTTATGAGAGAAGTATTTACTCCTGAATCACTAACTTCCTCAATTCATCAATTTGCTTTTGTAAATTAATGATATAAAGAGTTTGTTCTTCAACTTTTTCAAGAAGTTTGGCAGTAATCTCATTCATATTTATTCCTTCCCGAACCACTTCTTCTGCGGAAGGAATGTTGGGCAAATGTTTATTAATTGCTATGAATTTTTCCAAGTCCCGAATTGGCATCAGTTGGTAATTTTTGGCAAAAACGTAATCAGCCCATTCATTTTTAGACTTGAATTTCATTCTGAAGTTGGCAAGTATTACCCGACCTGAATGGTCAATGCCGATAAACTCGTTATCGTTGACGTTTAATCCAGGAGAGTTATACGCAACCCGCATATTTATTACGCCCTTCACATCCAAGCGGTGGCGTGGTGAAGCCGTTCCAATACCGATTTTAATATTTGGGTTTGTAGTATCACCCAAAACTATTGCGTTGGTAACGGCTACCATAGCATTATCACCAATGGCAGCAACATTTGAAAGCGTACTTGCCGAGGCTCCAACGGCACGTGCATTGGCTCCGATGAACACATTATTTGAAGCACTTATAGAAGTAACTCCTGCTAAGGAACCGATGGCAACGCTGTTAATTCCGGCAAAAGATGCTCCGGCACTGTCTCCGATGGCGACATTTTTGGAGGCGTCAATGCTTCCAACTCCCGAACGGTAACCCAAGTAGGTATTATTATCGCCATTTTCTAATTCCTCTCCGGCTGATTTACCAATAAAAACATTGTTCCCGAATTCTTGTTTCGTAGTCTCATTTTCTCCCAAAAACTTTTTTCCAGCTTCACGTCCGATAAAGATGTTATTATCGCCTTTCTGATTGTTTTTTCCGGATTCGTCTCCGATAAAAATATTTTCACTTCCGTCGTTGGTATCTCTACCAGCACCGTTCCCAATGTATATATTTCTTTCTCCTTTATCATTATCAAAGCCAGCCTCAAAACCAATCATGATATTTTCTTTTCCTTCATTCCGGTTCATACCCGCTTTAGAACCGATTATGATACTTTGATTTGCATTGTTTTTGTACCCAGCACTGTCGCCAATAATTACGTTGTTGTCTTTATCCTTTGCATCCCCACCGGCAAAAGAACCAAGCATGACGTTACTTTTTCCTTCGGTGATTGTTTTACCAGCACTAGTACCTACCGCCGTATTATTTTTGCCAGTTGAAGCATTAGCGGTTGTAAGGTTAGTGGTCGGATTTGCCACATTATTAGTTTGAGCAGACAGGCTTAACGTTGCGGCTACAGATAAAAGAGCGAATAATTGTAGTTTTATTTTCATAGTTATACCCGTAGTGCATTTAGACAATGCAGGTTTTTAAGTTGTTGATTTTCTTACCTTGCCTTAAGTTTATGAGTTGAATTATTGTCAGTGAAGTGATCTTCGTAAGTATCCTTGTTTTGAACCCAG